>Ga0209093_1001126_pt1 | contig 15132 bp, 11 predicted proteins | sample SidtaG_4_FD_187450 | JGI IMG/M metagenome (GOLD analysis project Ga0209093, IMG submission 187450) | Marine algal microbial communities from Sidmouth, United Kingdom - Sidmouth_Male1 metaG (SPAdes) (version 2) | ecosystem: Host-associated > Algae > Red algae > Unclassified | place: Sidmouth... | reverse complement strand
TGCAATTTTATTCTTGGGAAATGTTTTTGCGTCCGGGCGTGTTGATTATTTTGGCTTTATCCTTGATTTCGGTCTATTACAGTCGCAAGGGTACGGTGGATGAGAACGCGGAATTGATGGACAAAGTCCGCGACCAAAAATTGAGCACGACACCTCAGCTATTCTTCGCCGGATTTATTCTTCTGTTCGTCCTGATTGCGATTTTCGACGGGCATCAACAGTCGTTTTTGGGCGGTATTTTTCCACTCACAATCGCCTACGTGATGCTGCCTTTCGCGCTCTTATTGGTGTGGATTTTTATACAGAAAAAAACAGATAATGCAGCCGTATTTGATGCCGAACAAGTGGCAGAACCCGGCACCTTCAAAGCAACTTGGTACGAACCGATTCTATGGATTGGCGGTCTGTATGTGCTGAGTATGATTATCGGGTTTATTCCGGCGATTATTTTGTTTTTTATCGCATTTTTTACCATAAAAGCAAGAATTGGTTGGCTACAAACGGCGGTGCTGACGGCTGCCGGAGTGGGGCTTTTGTTGTTGTTTGGGTATTTTTTGAATTTGGAGTTTCCGCAGGGGGTGTTTTGATGTGCGAGACATAGTAATATCAACTATATAACGAAATTCTCACAAAAAAAGCGTAATTTGTGGCGGTTAAATTGAAAAACAAAGTGTATGAATGATTTTAAATTTGATGTTGAACCTTATTATCAAACTGACAGGGGGAAGGCGTACTGTGGTGATAGTTTGGAATTGATGAAACAGCTACCCGAAAATTCAATTGATTTGGTACTAACTTCCCCACCTTTTGCACTGACCCGACAAAAAGAATACGGCAATAAACAAGAAGCGGAATATATAGAGTGGTTTTTGCAATTCAGTAAAGAATTTTACAGAATATTGAAAGATGAGGGTTCCTTGGTGATTGATTTGGGTGGGGCTTATGTTCCGGGTTTTCCTGTGAGAAGCATATACCAATACGAATTGCTAGTCAAGTTGTGTCGGGAACAGAATTTTTTTCTTGCTCAAGAGTTTTTTCATTACAACCCTTCAAGATTACCAACTCCGGCAGAGTGGGTAACAATTCGTCGCATTAGAGTAAAAGATTCTGTAAATGTGGTATGGTGGCTTTCAAAAACGCCGCATCCTAAAGCGAGTAATAGGAAAGTACTCAAACCATACAGTAAAAGCATGAAAAACCTGATTAAAAACGGCTATAAAGCAAAGATGCGCCCAAGTGGTCACGATATTTCCGAAAAATTTGGAACAGACAATGGTGGTGCTATTCCTCCCAATTTGCTCGAATTAGCAAACACCAATTCAAACGGACAATATCAAAGAAAATGTAGAGAAAACGGTGTAAAACCACACCCTGCAAGATTTCCTAAAGGTTTTGCAGAATTTTTTATCAAATTTTTGAGCGATGAAAATGAGTTGGTTTTAGATCCTTTTGCAGGGTCGAATACGACAGGATATGTAGCGGAAGAACTACACAGACAATGGTTGTCTTTTGAATTGAATCAGAGTTACTTGGACGGCAGTATATATCGATTTGATAATGAGCAAAGTCTTTTTCCTTCCAACCTTAAAGTAAATGGCATCAAGGCATCGAAAATATGATTTGCTTGACATCGTGTTGCAGGCAATTCGGGACGACGGTTGGAATATTTTGTATTTATCCGACCCTAAATTTCATCCGTTTCGACTCAAAATTTATAATGATAATGAAAATTTTGATGTAAGAATTTATATCTGGAATCTCACTCATGGCGGTGGTAAAGCACGACCTACCGATGAATACAGAATCCAAATTACAGGTGTCAGCAACTTTGAACAAGCAAAAAATGAAAAAACGTTGATTCTTGGTTGGTGGCGTGAGGGTAGTGTATTTGCAGGATTTGACTATCTTAAACATCAAGGAAATTTGGGACGTTCTCCTTCTATTCAAATTAGAGAAGAAGCTTTGAGAAAAGCGCATCAACAAGGAATTTCGACCATAACAAAAGAAAATAATGAAATTGCCATTGCCTTGCGTCCTGACTTTTTTGTAGAGTATATCAAAAACTTAGAGCAACTTCATTCCTTCGGGGAATCCAAAAAGGACTTGGAAATTCTTGAAACTCTTACTGCAAACCCGAATGATATTAATGATACTCAAATTGAAGCAATCAGTAAAAAAAGAAAAGTAGCTGTCGTGAATGTCAGAAGGAAAATACGGGACAATAGCTTCAAATCAAGAGTCCTCACCTGTTATACTAATCAATGTGCATTCTGTAGTATTCAATTGAAACTTGTAGATGCCGCACACATCATTCCCGTTCAGCATGATGGAACAGACGAAACAAGTAACGGAATTGCCTTATGTGCCTTACATCACAGAGCATACGATAACAACTTAATTACATTCAACGAAAAATATCAAATTTTATTCAGTGATAAAAGCCTTCAGAAATTAAAAGCAATCGGATTGGATGGAGGGGCAGAAAAATTTGTACGTGATCTAAGGGCAGTTATTCATCTACCACCTGCGATAAGTGACAGACCTCATGTAGATTACATAAAAACCGCAAACAAAATTCGAGGTTGGGAATAAAACTTACTGTTCAATCTAGAGTTTTTCTCCCATGAATGAATTATCTGGACGGCTTGAATTCACCTTTTACAAGCAATTCAACTAATCCAATCAAACAACACCCTGCCCCTCTATCTCAATCATAAACCCTTCATTTGCAAGTCCTTCAACACTCACCCAAGTACTTGCCGGAGGGTTTTCGGTGCCAAAATTATCTTTCAAAATTTGACTGATTATCGGTCCGTCTTCCTTTTGATAATTCACTTTATAAATCCTTAACATGACAATATTTTCCAAAGTACCTCCGGCGGCTTTTATGGCTATTACGAGTTCCCTTAACTCAATAGCTTCTTCAAGTTCTGCCTGTTGCGCTTCATTCAACTCATCAATCGGATCAATATCTGCCCGATTTGAATTTTTCATCTGAAATGTACGCACTACCTTATGCACACACTCCAACACATCTTCGTCGTGCAGTCCGTCTATCATTTCATAGTAGGTCATTTTTTAACTCAATAGCTGTCATACGATATATTTTTCGTGTAAATTAAGGGTTTATTCTCAAAAATCAAAAACTTACGACCTAAACAGACAACCTATAATGACTAAAAAAGTAGGAACGAACTATTTTTTATATAAAAAAACTTGGTAAACCCAAAAAACATAACTACATTTGAAAACCACCTTTATTGACAATATATCTCTGATATTTTTTCACACTCAAAACCTTGCCCAAATGGATTCTTGGAAAGACCAATTTCACTTTACCCGTACTGAGCGGAGAGGGGTTGTTGCCCTGTCTGTGCTTATCGTGCTGACCTTCTTTTTTCCTCATGTTTACATTTATTTTTTACCGGAAGAAGAACCCACGGATTTCACCGAATTTAAAGCCGAAGTAGAAGCCTTTTACGACACTTACGAACCACCAAAAACAAAACCTTATGCCTATAATTCGCGTAAGAATTATGGTGATAAATATGATAAAAATTACGACCGCAATTATTCCTCATCCAAGTACAAAAAGAAGGAAAAAAAGACCTACGAAAAGCCCGAAATCCGCCTATTTTCCTTCAATCCGAATACTGCCACTTACAAGGAACTAACCACACTCGGTTTATCCGGCAAAGCAGCCAATACACTCATCAATTTCCGCGAAAAAGGCGGCAAATTTTACAAAAAACAAGACCTCAAAAAAGTCTATGGCATCAAGGCAGCCGATTATGACAGATTAGAAAATTATATCGATATTCCGGCTACACCGAAAAAGGAAAAACCAACTTATGAACCCTCCACACCCGAAGAAAAGCACGAAATCGTTTACTTTCCATTCGACCCAAATACCGCGACATTCGGCGAATTAATGAAATTAGGTTTGAACAAAAAAGTAGCCAACAACATCATTAATTATCGGGAAAAAGGCGGTCAATTTCGCCAAAAAGAAGACCTCCAAAAAATATATTCCCTACAAACGGAAGACTACACACGCCTCGAACCTTACATCAATATCGCACCCGTAGAAGCAGTAGAAAAAACTGATACAGAGCCGATTGCACAATTAGTTAAAAACCCGAAACCACGCCCTGCCCCTGTCAATATCAACATCAACACGGCTACACCCGAAGATTGGCAACGACTCTACGGCATCGGACCGGCTTACTCCAAACGCATCGTCAAATATCGCAATGCTTTAGGCGGTTTTCACGCCGTCAATCAGGTCAGCGAAGTCTATGGATTGGCAGACAGCACCTTCCAAAGCATCCGTCCGCAACTCGAACTCGACCCCACGCCCATCCAACAAATCAACCTCAACACCGCCACCCAAGATGACCTAAAAAAACACCCGTATTTGGATTGGAAAAAATCTAAAACCATAATTGCTTACCGCGACAATCACGGCGTATTTTCAACGGTGGATGACCTGCAAAAAGTAAGAGTAATTTCAAGTGATTTATTCGAAAAATTAAAGCCATATTTGACGGTAGAATAACGTAAAACGATTCTTGTGCCGACGAATGACGGTATTGCAAATCGTAGCTATACAAGTGCGATTTTGCAATACCGTCATTCGTCGGCACAAGAATCATCTCACATTACACTGTTTTGAGTGTTTTGAATTGCCTTAATCCAAATAAAGTCATATCTTTATCAACATGAATTACATATTTGACAGAATTACCATTGATGATGAGCTTTGTAATGGTAAACCCACTATTCGTGGGATGCGAATTACTGTTCAGACGGTTTTGGAATTTTTATTCAACGGTACACCCGAAGAAGAATTACTGCGTCAATATCCGATTTTAGAAAAAGAGGACATCAAGGCATGTCAAAAATTTGCCATAGAATTAATGTGATTTAGCTACTTGATTATTGCTCACTTAACTACCAAATAGATTAGTAACCTACCAGCTTATTTAAACTTCGATTTCAACTTAATCTTAAACTTAATATGCAAAAAATACCATGCACCTTCATGCGTTCCGGCACCTCACGCGGACCCTACATTGACCTCCGCGACCTACCCAAAGACACTGCCGAGCGCGACAAAGTGCTGCTCAAAATCATGGGTTCACCCGACAAAAAACAAATAGACGGCTTAGGCGGCGCGACCTTCGTAACGAGTAAAGTAGTGCTACTACAACCATCTGAACGTGAAGGTATTGACGTGGATTATCTATTTGCACAAGTCGTCATCGACCAACCGATAGTCGATACCACACCCACTTGCGGCAACATGATGGCAGGCGTAGGACCTTATGCGATAGAGCAAGGTTGGGTAAAAGCCACGCATCCGCAGACGAGTGTGCATGTGTATAATTTTAACACCGACTCTACGATAGAAGTCATTGCACAAACGCCGAATGGCGAGGTCAATTATACGGATGGTGATTTACAAATTCATGGTGTGCCGGGCGTGGGTTCGCCCATTATAATGAACTTCTCCAACATCGAAGGCGGTGCCACAGGCAAACTTTTCCCCACCGGAAATATCCGCGACAATATCGACGGCGTAGATATCACGGTCATAGATATTGGCAATTTGATGATGCTCGTAAAAGCCACAGATTTGGGCTTGACAGGCTACGAAGTTGCACCATTTTTTGCTAATAATAAAGACTTTATGCAGCGCATCGAAACCACCCGCCGCAAAGCCGGACTACTCGCCGGACTCGGCGATGTCTCCGATAAAGTCCTGCCAAAAATCGGCATTCTCGCCCCTCCGCGTGAAGGCGGTACGATTGCTTCGCGCTATCTCACGCCCAAGACTTTGCACCCTTCACATGCGGTCACGGGCGCGATTTGCATAGCGGCGGCGAGTAAGTGTAAAGGTACAGTCGCGGCTGATATTGCCGAAGCCACCGATGCTGCCGCCGAGCGTATTTTAATCGAACATCCATGTGGTTTTATTCCCGTTGAAATTGAAGTGGACACCGCGAGTGCTGAGTTTAAAGTCGTAAAAGCAGGTACGCTGCGGACAGCGCGGAAGATTATGGATGGCTTTGTGTATTATTGAGTTTGATAAGCAGTAAGGGGTAAATAAACGTCACTTTTTGAGCAGGGTATTTTTTTGTTAGACGAAGCTTATTTTGAGGAGTATAGCCGAGCTACAACTTGTCCCGAACTCGATTCGGGATGACGAAGAATAGCTGAAGTATAACGAAAAAAGACACGCTCAAAAGTGACGTTTATTTGACCCTTACTGCTTAAGGGAAGATGAAGAAAATCATTTCTCCATTTGGGGTAGATTATTTTCTTCGTCTTCCCTTTCAGCGTTTTAATGTAGCAACAATATTAACTTCAAATAATACAGAATTACCATTGTTTTCGTGCTTCTTTTTTTTAGGTTAAAATAAGATGTAAAAAAGGTAATTTGGTAGTAGCATTACGTCCGCTACTCACGCATCTTTGCTTCAAACATATTATTCACCGATTAAAATATTATCGTATGAAAATTAGATGTAAAGTATTGATTATGAGTACCATGCTATGCTTGGCAAGTATGGTGACAATGGCAAATGAATCACCTGTTTTTTCTGTAAAAATTGCCGACGATAACTCTATTGTTGTTCAATTAACAGATGTAAACCAACCTCAAATTCAAGTCACGTTAAAGGATGCCTACGGCGTCATTTTGCATGATGAGCTGCTGACTGAAAGTAATATAAATCATCGAAAGTATAACTTCCGAAATCTTCCCGTAGGAAACTATACGCTAATTGTGGCTTACGATGATGTGATTAAAATTCAGTCGATTAATAAGGCATATAAAAGGCTTGAAATTGAAGCAAGTGATTTGCAAACGATATTTCGACCTGTTTTCCGACAGCACTCGGAATTTGTTGACATCGGCATGCTTTATTTTGCTAACATGAATACTATTTTTAAGATGAGAGATAGTGAAGGACGTGTTATTTACAGCGAACGCATTAAGGATAAAGGTACTTTCAAAAAGCGATTAAACTTGTCGAAACTCGAACAAGGCAGCTACATCTTGACCTTTGAAATTGACGGAGTTGTTGTCAATGAAAAATTCGAGCAATCTATTAATTGGTCGCCCGGAATTGCAGCCTTATAAGAATTTCTAAAACTAAGATTAAGCAGTTTTCAAGGATCGGACATTTCTATGTTCGGTCTTTTTTTTATTAAGCACTTACCTATGAACTCTTGTAGGATTTTGGCAAAAGATAAGTAAATATTGAATGTGATAATATTTCAATGAGGTAAAAACATTTACTCATTTACTCATTTTATCATTTACTCATTATGCGCTTACTCTTCTACCTCCCCTAAGATTTTCACAAATTGCTTTCGATATTCGAGTGGAGTTTTTGTGGTGATGTCTTTAAAAAGCCGATTAAAGTGAGAGATATTATTAAAACCACTTTCAAAGGAAATTTCTGAAACACTTAATTGTTTTTCTGTCAGCAATTTACAAGCGTGAACTATCCTGATTTCATTGACAAAACGTGTAAATTTTTTCCCTGAAATACGTTTAAAATATCTGCAAAAAGAAGGTACGGTCATATTTGCGATAGCAGCAATTTCATCAAGCGGAATCGCTCTTTGGAAATGTTTTTGGACATAATCATAAATGACATTAATACGGTCATTATCAGTATTTTGTACCTCAAAAGTATAGCCATCAGCATTTAGGATAACATATTCTTCAGTCCATGCGAGGTCTTGTAAAATGCACAGTAATTCGATTAATTTAGCGAAGTTGACCAGTGTAGCCATTTTTTCAATACGCGCACCGATTACTCGTTTTGCCTGCCCTTGAAAAGCGATACCCGCCTTTGCCCGTTGTAGCAATTGGTGTACGTCTTGCATCTCATCCAAATCAAAAAATCTCGCACCAAAACAATCGCTATTAAATTGGACGATAGTCTCGGATTCATTCCTGGTAAGTCGGTCGGTAAAGCCCGTGTGCGGAAGCATAGAGCCAATAAGCACCAAATCGCCGGAATGATAATAAGAAAGGTGATTGCCGATATGCCGCTTTCCGTTGCCGCCTTTTACATAGACCAATTCAATCTCAGGATGAAAATGCCAAAAAGGAGGTTTTTCATTTGGTGCCGGGTCGTTATACTGTTTGACGGAAAATGAACTTCCAAATTCAGTAACGACCTTTTCCAGAGTAGGTTTTCGAGAATTTACCATGTTAAAAATTTGTCTCACTACTTGCAGAAAAAATCCAAGTATGCTCTAAAATTATTTATGCCCCGTTTTTAGAGAATTTAAGACCTATCTCTGTTTAAAACAAGTGCCATATTTACCGGTATTAGTACAAAATTAACCCAAATAAGGTTAAAGTGTCCTCATATGAGATAATTAACGCATGATTGTTTTAAGTGCTTGGACTAAACTAAGCGATACCAGCAATTTCTCATATGGAGAATTAAAAGTGTCGTTAGATACCAAACCATTTGGTAGCCCCAACTTTCAAGTTGGGGGGCAAGAGTTAGCCCCTTTTTTGAGTGCCGTAGGTACGATACATTTAAATAATGCTGATAAATCGTACCTACGGCACTCAAATAGGGTGTTTTCTCTACCCCGAATTTAATTCGGGGCTACTAAATCGGTCATGCCTAACGGCATTATTTTAAATGAGAAATTGCTGAAGCGATAATTTAAACTATCATAATTCACTGAAAATGAATTATTTATTTACGCCTAAACTTGTATTTCCACCTACTTACTGCTTATTGACGGCTTATAATAATTTCCTTACTACATTACGTAATAAATTACTATTTTTACACTTTATAAAAACGTAATACAATCTAAGGTGGCGCGGGCTGGAAGCACCGCGCTACGGGGCGCATAAGCCGGAGGCATTACGCTACGCACACACGAATGAGAAAAACCTACGGCAACACTTGGTGGGGCAAACAATGGCTCAATGCACTCACCAATATCGACTACTCCAACCGCCTCCCACGCGGACGCAGCTATGCGAATAGAGGCATGGTGCAAGAAATCAGTATTGAAGGCAATCGTATCAAGGCAACGGTGGCGGGGTCGCGCCCACGTCCGTATAAGGTCAATATCAGTGTAGCGGCATTTACGGCTGCCGAAAAAGCCAAGATAATCAGCATGGTGACGGACAATCCCGCTTACCTTTCTCAATTGCTCAATCGCCGCTTGCCTACCGAATTGAATGACATTTGTGCGCGAAAAGGTATTCAGATTTTTCCTTCTCGGTGGAATGATTTGGACGGTGGTTGTTCCTGCCCTGACTCGGCGGTGCCTTGTAAGCACATGGCGAGTGTCTTGTACCTCATTGCCAATGAAATTGATAAAAATCCTTTCCTCGTTTTTCAACTGCATGATTTTGATTTGTTTAAGGGTTTGGAAGGCGTGGGCTACTCTGCGGACGGGCAGACAGACGTGCAAATCCTTAGCCTCGAAGACCTTCAGCAAGCCTTCGTTTTCAATGAAGAAGCATTTGATTGGCAACAAGATACGTATAGTGAATTAGACTTTTCCATATTGCCCGATTGTCAGGAGCAATTGCTGACTTTGCTTTCGCCGCGTACTGTTTTTTACCCAAATGGAGACTTCCGCGAAATCCTTACGAAGGTCTATAAAAAGGTCGCTCGTAATATTTTAAAATCCGAAAAAAAGGAGACAGAAAAAGAAATCACAACCCTCATAGATGCCGTTGATGATATAGAGGTTTTGGTCGATACGGAGTTGGATTTTCTGAATTGTAATTTTCGGAGTGAAAAAGGAAAATCGCTCTTATCAATTGACACGATAGAGGCATTGGCGAAGTGGTTGGAAGGCGTACCGACCACGCATTTTGAACAACTCGCGCCGCGCCTTCGCGGTTTGTATTTGACGTATCAATTTGCCAAAAAATTAGCCATACATAGCGCATACATTCCGCAGTTGTTACGCATTGGTGCGAAGCAATATAAAGTGCGTTGGTTGCCTGCTATTTTGAATGAAGATGTACGCACAGTTTCCGAAAAAATACAAGCACTTACACCTTCTCATATTTTTTATTATAAAAAGAAAAAAAGCGTATATGAGCCTGTTGAGGAAGATAGGTTTGTGAGTTTATTGTCGATGTTTATTGATTATTTCGTGCATACTCATCACGATTTAAATTATAAATTATTGACATTCGATGTGATTCGCTTGTTTTTTAGCGGAGATATGGAGCGATTCGACCAATTTGAAACACGCGAGTACCCGACCGCTATTCAGTTGTGGTTGAATAAGTTTTATATTGCAGAAAAAGATTACGTACCTGTATTGCAAGTGGAAGACGACGAGGGAGATTTTGAAGTGAGCATTGCCGTAGAAGATAAATCGAAACCTACGCAAGCACCAGTTCCCTTAGCTAAAGTTTTTTCCAATAAAACCTATAATAAAATGCGTTTGGATGTACTACGCGATATGTCGATGTTGTCCGAACATTTCCCCCAACTCAGTCGCATACTCGCGTCGAAGGGGCAGGAAAAACTGCGTTTTACGTCCGAACAATTCGTGGCGGTACTGTTCAAAATACTGCCCATTATGAAGATGTTTGGCATACAAATTTTGATGCCGAAAGCCTTGCGAAAATTGCTGCGTCCGCAAGTATCAATGATGCTGCAAGGCGAAGACGAGGACGGCGTAGCAACGCGAAGTTCGATTATTAGTTTGGAGAATATGTTGAACTTCAATTGGCAGATAGCGATAGGCGATAATCAGGTTTCTTTGGGTGAATTTTTGAAAATGGTCAAAAAATATTCGGGCATTGTCAAGCTGAATGATGAGTACGTATTTTTTGATGAAAATGAAATCGAAAAACTACTCGACAAACTCGCTGACCCACCCGAACTCAATGGCAATGAACTCCTAAAAATCGCCCTCACCGAAGAATACGAAGGCGCGAGAATCGAACTCGACAAGAAAGCCAAAAAGCTAATTGACCACCTGCTTTCCGGCGAAGGAACGGAAGTACCGCAGGGTTTGAAAGCTACGCTAAGACCTTATCAATTAAGAGGTTACGAATGGTTGTACAAAAATTCACGCTTAGGGTTCGGCAGTTTGATAGCGGATGATATGGGCTTGGGAAAAACGCTGCAAGTCATCACCACGCTATTGAAATTGAAGGAAGACGGCGAACTCAACAAGGCAAAAGCCCTCGTTGTCGTACCCACCACTTTATTGACGAATTGGGATAAAGAAATCGCCAAATTCGCGCCTGACCTGCGTACACATACGTATCACGGACCCGCCCGCGACCTCGCCCCACTCGCCGATGCAGACGTGATGATTACGACCTACGGCGTGGTGCGAAGCGAAGGCGCGAAATTGCAAAAAAAGAAGTGGCTCGTGGTCGTGATTGATGAGTCGCAAAACATCAAAAATCCGGGTACGGGGCAGACCAAAGCCATCAAAAAACTGAAAGCCCCTGTCAAGATTGCGATGAGTGGTACGCCCGTCGAAAATCGCTTGAGTGATTATTGGAGTGTGTTTGATTTTGTGAATAAAGGCTACCTCAATAATTTGAAAAAATTTAAGGAAAACTACGCCATTCCGATTGAGGCAGACCGCGACCAAAAGAAGTTGGATAATTTCCGAAAAATCACCGAACCTTTCATTTTGCGCCGCCTCAAATCCGATAAATCTATTATAAAAGACTTGCCCGATAAGATAGAAAAAGACCAGTATTGTCATTTGACGAAAGAGCAAACCGCGATATACGAAAACGTCATCGAAACGACCATGAAAGCCGTAGAAGGCGCGGAAGGCATTGCCCGAAAAGGTGCAGTTTTGAAGTTGATAACGGCACTGAAACAGGTCTGTAATCACCCCAAACATTTTCTAAAAAAAGGAAAAAGCGACCCGGAATTGTCAGGAAAAACCACGCTCTTATTTAGTTTGTTACGCCAGATTTTGGATAATGGCGAAAAGACCTTGATTTTTACCCAATATCAGGAAATGGGGAAGATGTTGGTGGAAATGTTGGGCGAGGAATTTGGTTTGGAAGTGCCGTTTTTGCATGGCGGCGTGAGTCGTAAAAAGCGGGATGAAATGGTCGAAGATTTTCAGAATAATCGCACGACGCGCGTGATGATTTTGTCGCTCAAAGCAGGTGGTACGGGCTTGAACCTGACCGCAGCAAGCAACGTAATTCATTACGACCTCTGGTGGAATCCTGCAGTGGAAGCCCAAGCCACCGACCGCGCCTATCGCATCGGACAAACCCGTAATGTGATGGTGCATCGCTTCATTACGCAAGGAACTTTTGAGGAGAAAATCAATCAATTATTACTCAATAAAAAGGAACTCGCTAACTTGGCGGTTTCGACGGGCGAAAAGTGGATAGGGGATATGTCGAATGGGGAGTTGCGGGAGTTGGTGAAATTGGAATGACGTAAAACGATTTTGCAAATCGTTCCTGCGTATGGCGTGACGATTTGTAAAATCGTTTTACGTTTGAAAAATCAAAAAATGCGCGTACTATTCATTTGGGAAGTCAAAGAAGAATTACGGAATTATCTGCTTGCACATCCGTTGAAAAGCGAGTCGATGGAGTTTATTTTTTTGACAAAAGATGAACTCGAAGCGGCTGCGATTGAACGCCCGGAAGATATTCAGGTGACGGTGGGTTGGGTGGTACAGCGTCCGTTTTGGAATAAAATATTTCAGCAACTCACTCATCTTCAATTGATTATTCATCCGGCTGTGGGCGTGGATAAGGCGATTCCTTTTGTACAATCCCTTCATTCTAATCACAAAATTACGCTCTGCAATAGTTTTGGACACACCTATTTTACAGCACAACATGCGGTGGGTATGTTGCTCACTTTGTGCAATCGTCTCCTGCTGCACCACCATGCAATGAAGGCAGGTAAATGGCGCACCGGCGAAAAAGACGGCAAATCACTTCCGATGAAATATCGCAAAACAGGTTTGCTCGGTTACGGGTCGATTAATCAGCGAGTGCATCGGTTTTTAGAGGGTTTTGATACGGAGATTCATGTCTTGAAAAATACTTTGACGGAAGCGCAGCAAACCGACCCGCATTTCTATACACAAGACCAATTGCATGACTTTCTCGCGGCGGTGGATAATCTGATACTTGCCGTTCCATTGACCGAAAAAACAAATGGAATGATTGGTGAAAAGGAATTGGAATTGCTCGGCGCATCGGGCATACTCGTCAATGTGGCGCGTGGCGAAGTGGTCGAAGAAAAGCCCTTTTATGAAGCATTGAAAACCGGGAAAATATTTGCCGCAGCCAGCGATGTGTGGTACGACTACCGCCCCGAAGCCGACGAGGAAGGGCGAAAATTTCCCTATACTTATCCATTTCACGAATTGGAGAATGTGCTGCTTTCGCCACATCGCGGTGGCTCGCCTTTGGATGATTTGGAGCGTTGGGGGCAGACGATGGAGATACTTTCACGATTTGAAAGAAAAGAAGAGTTGATGAATGTAATTAATTGGGAAAGAGGGTATTGATGGGTTAAGGAGAAGAGGAAGAAAAGAGTACAGATTATCCGAAAATTAAGCTAAAAATGACATTTTACAATAAAATTAACAATAACAGCAAGCTAAAAACTTATTAGCTTGCGTAAGTTTTTTATTCTAAATGTATCTTTGTTCACTTATTATCCGTTTTATAATAAGTGACCATAAATCTAAAAAGCGTCTTTTTTGTAAAATTGCGAATAAAAATGACAGAAATAACCCCATAAATCATGTTTCTATCCTTTTTCTTTTGAAAAAGACACTTTCTTATTCTTTACTTGAAATGACTCTATCTGATTTTTTGATTAATTCAAACGCGTAAGGTTTCAATACTAATAAACAAGTAAATACCCTCTTTGGGAAATATCTTTGCAGCGTAAAATATTCAATGATAAGTGAAACATTATTTTTTATTAAAATCAAACAATTATGTTAAGGAAAATTTCAATCCTATTATTTCTTGTAGCTGTTATGTTTTCAGCTTGTAACAAAGACAATGATATATTAGGAGACGTAGAACTGACGCCTACAATAGAACAAACAAAGACCTCTAAGAAAAATAGAATCTCTGCATCAAATACTCAAAGTAATGCTTCTGCAAAAAAAAGCGATACACGCGTACAATTGAGTCAGGGACAAACGCTTGGAGATTTGGTGAAAGCAACCAATACAGAGGAAGATATTGCTTCCAAAATGGAGGCTTTAATGGCTTTGGAAAGTAGAGATGGCGCCGCTAACCGCAAGGGGAACAAAGGCGACCTTAATGATAAAGGCGACCTTAATGGGAACAAGGGGGGAGAAGAAAAGTCAACTTTTAATTGGTTCGATGCGGGAGCGCATAATAATTGGCATTTCCCGAATGTAGCTTACGATACACCTGATTTTCATGGTTGGGGTGTCGGCTTTTTCCAGTTTTGCAGCATCTTCAATATCGCTCCTCCGGTAGATTTGCATTTGCCGGGTAGTTATGTGCCGGATGACGTGGATTTTGGTCAACTTGACATCCCGTGGTATTTATCTTGGGGATTAAATGAGGAGAAGTATGGCAATTGGCTTAATGAGTTGTTTGTAAACTGTGGAGCTATTGATATTAGTATTGATTATGATTTTGATACTTGTAATGGTGATTTTAACTGGCAATTTCCTGATGTTGATTTTGGTGACAAAAATTTCTTTGATTGGAACATTGACCTCTTCAGTTATCTTGACGACAAAGGCGGATTGATTCCTTATGGCTTGGATTTGCCTGATAATTTCTTCCCGCTTGACTACGATTTCAAAAATATTGACTTTCCGGCAAATTACAACTACGGTAATTTGGATATTGATAAATACGGTGACTGGTTGGAGAAAGTAGCGATTGACTTTGGTAAATTTGACGGTGCAGGTGGTGCAGGCGGTTATGCGGGTTACGCAGGCTACGCTTGGGGCTACGACTGGGGAAATGCCGGTGCATGGAACAACTACCACTTCGACAAAATTGATTTCCCTGTAAATGACCCTAAATTCCATAACTGGGGTGTCGGATTGTATGAGTACGACAAGAACGTTGTGATACAAGGCGAACCCGGTCAACCCGGACAA
>Ga0209093_1001124_pt1 | contig 15135 bp, 26 predicted proteins | sample SidtaG_4_FD_187450 | JGI IMG/M metagenome (GOLD analysis project Ga0209093, IMG submission 187450) | Marine algal microbial communities from Sidmouth, United Kingdom - Sidmouth_Male1 metaG (SPAdes) (version 2) | ecosystem: Host-associated > Algae > Red algae > Unclassified | place: Sidmouth... | reverse complement strand
TGGGACTACTACCCGGGGTCTCCCCCTAAGTTGGGGGAGATGGACCGCGGCGTACATGTGCCGGGTGCGCTGGGGGAGTGGACAATCCGTACCTCCCTCCGCGTCCTCACGCTGTATGAACAGCGTGAGGTGCGCGACGTACCTGTGGTACGTCGCAAGGCCCTGTATCCCACCACACCAGTGTGGTGGGAGCATGTTGAGGTGCCTCGAGGCATGGCCGCGCGGGTGCCCCAGATGGTGGCACTCCAGGGGAGCCAGCTTATGGGGGAACCCCTTGGGGGTCCCTATCACCTGATGTTGGCGGCCCTGTGGGCCGTCGAGGTGGCTGATGTCTTCCTAGGGAGCATCCGCCATCATGGGCACCTCTGGCGTTTGCCAATGGCTATTCGGTCGGCGTTTGCCGACCTGACGCCCGAGCGTTTGTGCTCGGCCGACCCGTCGGCCCAACCTCTTCTTGAGGCGGGGCTCAAGCTCCTCCAACTTATCGAGGAGCGGGCGCCGGCGAACCGGCTGTCCTGGCTAGGGGGACCCCGAGCTTTCCTTCGAAGAGGACCGAACAACGCAAGTATTGGGCCGAAAAACCCCGTGTCGCCGATGGCGTGCTGATCTCCCTCAAAGTGGGACGCAGGAGACAGATGCGGACCTGTTCGGGTAAACAGCCTCCCGTCACAACAACACGCAAAAATCAAGCCGTATACATCCACCCACACCAGCAAAGAAGTGCAATGAAAGTGACGGTAGCCATCGTAGGCTCGGAGTTTCTCCTGGTTGTCGGGCGGTCCGCACCGACGCACCTTCCTACTATCCACGAAGATGATCCCCGGGGGGAACCCATTGGCAAGGCCCTCCACCTCCTGCATCTCCGCCGCACTCGGATACACAATGGGACACGCCATCATAAACGTGTCGTGATGGGCAAGCATGCAATGCGAAAACTGGTTGCTAACCGTCGCGCGTAGCACGCCAATGTTAAAGGCCGCTGCCAAAATCTGCTGTTGAGCACGTCTTCCATGTACCACACCCCGATAGAGGACAGAAATGAAACCGAACGGGCCTGTGGACTATATTTCATTTGCGATCTCGGCGCGCTCTGTTGTCTTCAGAACGCACTCGAGGGACCGCGCCGCTGCATATTGAGTCTATCACTGCCGCAAGAAGGTGTCCAAAGTCAGTGCAATGACAGTTTCTCTGTTGAGCCCCACCGACACTGATCCGACCAAGTTGACGATGCTGTGGGCGCCAGCCACAAGACGCACTGTGGGGCTCCCTTCACATGCGAAAGGCTGAAAGTTGTGTGCTGGCATCATTTCTGTTGTGACGGGGTGGCTTGGGGATCTTCATGGCCTGTTTGCTGGTTGTGATTGTTGTTGAAGAGATGGTCTTGCTCTGCTGCGTTGTGGGGCTTTGTTATTATTGCAGCTACTCCACTTTATGCCGATTCGAACAGGAACACAAGCACTGATGTGTTTTGAAACATTTCCAGTTGCTCCGCACTTATCCAGCATTTATCCAGGCATGTTTCGTGGCAAGTCGGAGAATAAAATAAATTGTAACTACGGGTGGTACAAGAGCCGGCGGTCGGCCACCCGACCGACGTCATGCCGACCGCTGTGCCGCACCCCCCGCCCCCCCACCATCCCCCGCCCGTCACGACCGCCGGCGCCGCGCGCCATGCCGATTGTGGAAGTCCGTCGTCCTCTGGATTGCACAGAGTGTCGCACCGAGGTTTGTGGCCGTGTCGGAGGGTTTTGGTTTTGTTTTCTGGGGGCACGGGGGTGCGGTGGTGGGGGCGGACGGGGCGGCCCGGGGGGGGGGAGGGCACGTAGGTGCTCAGTACATGGCGTGAGGCGCGATCGATCATTCTGTGCTCTTTGTCTCCGTGTCGTTTCATCGTAAAACGGAGGTCCTCTCCCGTGTATGCGACCGACAGGTGGAGGTCATGGTCATGGGAAAGTCAATGCTCTATGCTTGACTTTTCCATGTGACCCGCCCTGCCTTTTTCGTTTCCACTGTGTGCGTGTTAGCGTGTATGGGTCTTGTCCGGCAATCCGGGCGTCGCTGGGTGTGGCTTGTGCTGGGCCGTGTGGACGGCGGCGGTGGGGGCGGGAGGGTGTGAAGCGTCAGATTTTGTTTAATATCGAATCGCGCTACAAAATATACACAGGCTGACGCGTCGTGTTTTTCTTCCCTCTACGGCCACTCTCCCCCTGAGTGGGCAGTCTTTTACCGTCTTTTGTCTGGGCTTGAGCCAGGAGCCCAACTGTTGAGACACTTCGAGGAGGGGACAGAGGCGTGGCGAAGACGCAGGCAACAACACTCGAGAAGAAACAGACGGCCAATCAGCGATCGAAATTAATGTGCGAGGATCTAGCGTATCAGCCAATTACCCTGTGCGGAACTGTAAACAGGTCTCCTTCGGACAGACGGCGTGTCCAGTGGCCTGACCAAGGTCGGTCGGCCCACCCCTGCAGGCCCGTTGTTTCCCTTCGTTTCCCGTCGTTTCTCCTCGTTTCTCTTCGTTTCTCGGGCGTTCCGCATCAGATCTGCGTGATCTGCGTCGAACACAGACTCTGGGCCGCCGCAGTCTTGAAAAGCAGACTCCATGCAAGCAGAAACGTCTCAGAGACATGCACCACGACAAGAGAGGGATTATTCTTCACCGACCTTGAAACCTCTTCAAGAAAGGTTCGGACCAAATCTCTCGTATCAGGGCAGCCGGGGCACCATCGCCTTGATCAATGCTCTGACAGTGTGATTATCAGTCAGATACTTCCAAGCACCTGGCCTCACATGTAGTTTGATTTTGTCCGTCAAAGCCGTCAGTCCCTCCTTCGCACTCTTGTTCTCATTCCCCTTGTGTTTGTGTTTCTGTTCGGATCGGCCCAAATTAGGGTGTCTGCAATATACGGAATGTAAAGGTTGTAGCGTCAAATGGCGGCCTTGAAAAACCCTCGACGCATGTCGCCAATGATGTGGAGAAGCATGGCGTCTATGGCGGTCATGGGCCGCATGTTAAACTGGTCTGGCGAAGACCAGCGACGCGGCCAGCAGTTGCCCACAGAGAAGACATCTTCATTGGGTTTGAAGTCCGGCGAGTAGCGAGGCATGAGTAAAACAATCACCCCAGCGGATCTCAAGCTCGCCACTGCTTTGCTGTCAAGGATGCGGGCATTGTCAAGGACCAGAACACAGCGCTCCGGCTGACCAATCAACTAACCCGGCACACACGCTCGCATACGCGGTAAAACAAACGCAGTGACAAACAACAGAAATTGGACCACCGTTTTCCCTGGGCGAGGCCACATGATCATCCAGTCCAGAACACAGTCGTGAGCCATCGCCACAAGAAAGCTCGTCCTCGCCCCCGCTGACGACGCGACGTAGCACTCGGGTCGGGCACAATGCACTGACCAGGCCCATTTCCGCTCGGCCGCCCGTCGAAACCGATGAGCTTCGTCAATGTAGAGGCGCAGCGGCTGAAGGGGATTTTCCATTCGGCGGCAACCCAGGCAACCCTCTCCGTCTCGTTGCGATTAAAAAATGCCTTCTCAATATATTTTCGCGTGTAGCCGTTTCGGGCCAAAATTCGGCTGACCGAAACCGGGAACACCTTCACCGCCCCGTCGACGCCTGCGGCCAGCGCGTTGACAACATCCGGCATCTCATAGAGGAAGGGCTCTGGCCCCTCCTCGACGGCCTTCAGGACGGCGTCGCGGAGCGTTGGGTTGTGCAAGATTTTGTTAGCGTGCCGCTTCGACCGCTCTGGGTCGATATTAAACTCGCCCGCAGTCTCCCAAAAGTACTCCAGGAAGCGCCGCCCCTACTGTTCAGACACACGGACGTGCCGAACAGCGCATGCCACGCTCTTGTCCTCCAGGACGACCATCCGCAAAAGGTGTTGATGCGTCTCCTCCGACTTCATGGCGTGAAGGGTGACTGCGCACGAGGAGGACTGGGGGGGGTGAGACCGGAAGAATTGCATGAAAGGGATGCGGTGGGGGTTAGAGCATTCCCACCAATGTCGATAAAACGCCATATCGGGCACATGTAGAAAACACTTGTCACAAATACGCCGCTGGCCGCCTAGCACGGCGGTTTCCAATGTCAACGGTGCTCCGGGGCGCCCGATTTGACTTGAAACGCAAATGTGCTTTCGTCCGATTCGGGGTCCGGGCCGTTGGCTCCGGAGCCAACGCATTGCCAACGGGCTCTCCGTAGCCAACTCGTTGGCTCCGGAGCCCAGGGTTTCCATGCTGTGATTGGTCCATCGAGGTTTCGCGAGGAGAAACGCTTGACATGTGCCACTTCATCTTGGTCTCAGATTGCCCATTTGATTCTACTTATATTTCGATGGCTACCCACAGGTGGAATATGGAATCGCTCAGAAGTCGACGGCCGCGTGCCATCTCGACCCCAGGGCCCTGATCGCTGGAGTGTGTCACGTATCTCTCTCGTGGTGGCTCGTGCTCGAACGTGCTTTCGGGCCAGTCGGACACGGTGCGCAATCCCACCGACGCTGCCAAAAGCAGTGGATCTGAGCGATTCCGGTGCACACAAGGCGCGGCAGACCCATGGCCCGGTGGCCAGCGGCCGCATCTGCCGCCACGTATTTAATTGGGCCGGCACACCCACGGCAAACCCCCTGACGAACCCCACACCCCCACGGCCACGACGGCCCAAAGAGCGTCAGGCCTACACCTCCCAGACGTGGCCCACAGGTCACCCCCCATCGCCCACCCGCCGCCGCCCCCCACGCGCACCCGCTCAGAACCCCCCATGCCACCGCCGCCGACTATCCTGCCCGTCGTGCCCCGTGCCGCCCCCCCCGCCGACTGACCGCCCCGCCCCCAACCGCGCCGCGACCCCCGTCACCGCCACAACCACCACCGCCGCCGATCGCCGCGCCCGCAGCCCCCGGTGCGGCTCCCCCGGCGGACCGCCGGACCCGTTCCCCACCGCGTCGCGACTTTCGTCCGCGCCACCGCCGCCGAGTGTCGCCTGCGCCGTCCGCGCCGCCGCCGCTGAAAGCCGCCCCTGGCGTCCCCGCCGCCGCCAGCGAGCGCCTCTCCCGCCTTCTCTGCCGCCACGGCCGAGCAGCGCCTTCGCTATCCCCCCCGCGCCCCCCCCGGCGGACCTCCGGCCCCGCCTGCACCCGCGTGGGCACCCCCGTCGCCGCTTGTGCTGCCCAGCGCCGTTGACACAACGACCGCCACCGCCGCCGATCACCGCGCCCACCGACTCCCTCGCGGGGCCCCCGTCCGACCGCCGGCCCCGCCCCCACCCGCACAGCGACCCCAGGCCTCGACGCTGCCTGTAGGAGCCGCCCTGCCACCGCCGCCGCTGCCTCTGAGCGCTGCTGCAGCCGTGACCGCCGGCTCTTCCAAGCGCGCTTGCGCCGTTCCCGCCGCCCCCGCCGCTATCAGGCCCCGCCTTCCTCGCCGCCGCCGTCGAGCGCCGCCCTCGCCATTCCGCCCGCGCCCCCCCCAGCCGACCGATGGCCCCGCCCTGACGGGCGCGGAAGTCCTCATTGCCGCCAGTGCCGCAGAGCGTCGCCCTCGCTGTCACCCCCGCGGCCCCCGCCGACGCTGGCCTTCCACGACCCCACCCCCTTCGCGACCGCCTTCGCCGCCGCCGCCGCCGAGCGCCGCCGCTTCCGTCCCCGCCGACCCCACCGAGCTCCGCCTCCGCTTTCCGCGACGCCACCGCCAAGCCCCGGCCTCTCCGCCACAGCCAAGCCCCGCCCCCGGCGCCACCGCCCATCCGCGCTCCCGCCGCGAACGCCACCGCCATGGCTCGCCCCCGCCACCACCGCTGAGAACCTCCCCCGCCGCGATCGCTAAGCCCCTGCCCCACCGCCGCCGCCAAGCTTCCCCACCGCCGCGATTTCTACGGCCGTCCCCCGCTGCCACCGCCAAGCTCCTCCACCGCGGTCAAGTCCCAGCTCCGTCCCCGCCGCCACCTCCAAGCCCCTCCCCCGGCTCCGCTGCCAAGTTCAGCCACCGCCACTAATCCCACGCGCCTTCCCCGCCGTCCCCACCAAGCCCTGCCACCGCCGCCACCGCCACGCCTCACCCCCGTCGCCACCGCGAAGCCCCGTTCCCACCGCCCAAGCCACTGCCATGGTTTTCTCCCTCCGCCACAGTCAAGCCCCGACCTGCCCACCGCCAAACCTCGCCTCACCGCCATCTCCAAGCTCCTCCCCGCCGCCACCACCAAGCCCTGCTCCCGCCGCGGACGCCACCGCCTTTGCTCGTTCCCGCCGCCACAATCAGGCCACGCCCGACCCACCACAGAGCCTCACCCCACCTTCACTGCCAAACCCTGCCCCCGGCGCCACCGTCAAGCCCCTCCCCCGCCGCTTCGTCAAGTTCTGTGTCAGCCGCCAAAGCCCCGCCGCGCTCCCACCGCCACCGCCAAGCCGCGCCCTGCCGCCACCGCCAAGCCGTGCCCCCGCCACCACCGCCCAGCCACTCCCCCGCCGCCACCTCCAATCCCCGGCCCCTGCGCCACCGCCAAGCCGCGCCTTCGCCGCAACCTCCGAGCCGCGCCCCCGCCGCGGACGCCACCGCCAAGGCGTGCTCACGCTACCACCGCAAGGACGCGCCTGACCCACGGCAAAGCCTCGCCCCAGCCGCCAAAGCCACGCCCCGCCTCCACCGCCACCGCCCAGACTCTCCCCAGCGGGCACCGCCAAGCTCCGCGCCCGCCGCCACCGCAAGCCCCGCGCCCGCCGCCACTGCCAAGCTTCGCCCGACCCACCGCCAACCGCCGCCCCGCCGCCACCGCCAAGTTCCGCCGCCGCGGCCAAGGCTGAGACATGCCCTCCGCCACCGCCAAGCCTCTCCCCCGTCGACAACGCCAACCCCGGCCCGACGTACGGCCAAGTCTTATCCCGCCGCCACCTCGAATCCCCGCACCTTGTGCCATCTCAGATCAGGAACCCCTGCGCCGGCGGCGAGGACACCGGCGCCACCGCGCCCCCACTGACTCCAGCGCCGACCACCGGCGCGGCTGCCGCCGCCGTCGGCGACTCGGACCTCCGCCACTGCCGAGCACCGCCGACGTGCATCTCGGCGGCGCCGTAGAGTAAGAGCGCGTCGCCCGCCGTCACCGTGGCCGAGCCACTGCGCGGCGCCAGCTGGCTTCGCCGCCGACGAACGCCCGCATCCCCGCCAGCGCCGACTCCGTCCGCCGTCTCCTCTCCTGCCACCTCCGAGAACCAGATCCGCGAAGGACGCGGGACCCGTTCATCTTCGTGCGATCCGACTCGAACGTTTCCTGTTTTGCATTTTCCGACAATCAATTCCACTTTTTCTAGCGGCCTACAGAGTGTTGTGCCGAGGAGCACGCCAGGGAGTGTGGCGGTGAGGTGCCACGAAGTGTCTGACATGCAATGCCTTGCAACTGCGTTTCTCTTCCTCCTATAAAATTGTCAGTCGGTGCGTTTCCGTGTATTCGTGCTTCCTTTGTTCATGCAGACCATGGAAGACAACCAGGAGGAGCAACTCATGGACGCACCCGACATGGGCGGTTCTGTGGAGCAGGAAGGCCTCCCCTCGGGCCTCTAAACTGCGGTGATCCGTCATCTTCGGCTGCTGCAGTTGGCGCAGCGGCTCCGCAGCTGTCACCGCGAACGGCGACGGCACCGCGGGTCGGTTCGTGGGCGCGCTTCTAACAAGAAGAGGGAATGCACCCCTGAGTGGCGCAACATTCTGCGCGACTACTGGGGTGTCGACAGCGAGCCGCCCGTGTTCGACAATGCCGACTTTGAGAGCCGGTTTTGAGTTCCACGCGCTGTCTTCATGCGCATATACAACGACATAAAAGACAAGCTGTTTTTCCACCAACGCGCCAACGCCACAGGATGTCCCCAGGCGCATCCGCTACAGAAGGTAGTCGCCGTGCTGCGCGTGCTTGGCAGCGACGAGGCGGCGGACCGTCCCGACGAGGAAGTTCGGTTGTCGAAGACGAAGAACAATGCCGCCGTCAAGAGCTTCATCGAGTTCATCGTCAACAAGTACGAGTCGACCTACCTGCGCGCGCCTACGGAAGAGGACATCACTCGCATCCTGGCCTTCAGCAAGGACCGCGGATTTTCAGGCTGTATTGGCAGCCTGGACTGCAGCCACTGTGAGTGGTGTGGCTGTCCTAAGTCGGCGGCAAGCCAGGACAAGGCCAGGTCCGGCACGCCTAAGATAGTTCTTTAGACTGTGTGCGACCATTACTCGTGGGTTTGGAATATGTTTGCGGGCTCACCGGGGAGCAACAACGACCGTATTGTGCTGCAGCAGAGCCTTTTGTTTTCTCGTGTAGTGCGTGCTGAGTGGCCACCCAGTCACTATTTTAACAAGTCAACGGACGGACATGTTCATACCTGTATTATCTTGTCGATGGCATCAACCCCTACAACCTCTTCCTATCTCGCCCGCACAAGGACGCCAAGACATCGGAGGACCTGTATTTCAACGGTGCAGGAAGGTTCTCGCAAGGAGGTTGAGCGCCTCTACGGCACGTTGTACAAGCAATTCAAGGTCGCGCTCCACCCCGCGCGCCACGACGACGTCGCGCACCTCATCCGCACTGTAAAGGCTGTGTGCATCATGAACAAAATGGTCGTCGACGCACAGCGGCCATCTTTCGTGCGCAAACTGTGGCGGAATGGTGACCATGTCGACATTGGTGGTCAAGGTAGAGCATGAGCGGGCGACCGTCACGCGGCGGGCGCCGCTGCCGCCAACGGCGGGGGCGGTACTGCCGACGGCAGAAGTGGAGATGGTGGAATGTTGGCGCCGGCGGTGGCGGCGGTGGCGGTGGTGACGGTGGTGGTGGCGGTGGCGGTGGTGGCGGCGGTGGCGACGATGCGGGCGCGGCCGGTGGCGGTCGCGATAAGGGTGCTGGCGACGGTTGCGCCAGCGACATTGGTGGCCGACAACGTCCGTCTGAGGCAGCACGGGCACTCGGCGGACGGGCTGCTGACGGTCTTCTAGTCCACCCCATGCTTCATGTCATCCAGGCCATTCTTCGCCCCCAAGGATCATTTACCGACCTCCTTTCATTGGTCCCGGCGACGGACCCAGCAGTTAGTATCAGTCTGAGAACCTTCACAAGAAAGGATCTCACTGCGCTTTCGTGGGCTCTCCGAAGAGAGCGTCTGTCGCGCGTGGGCGACTAGGCAGGTCCCGTTCCTGTGCGTGCGTGTGTGTCCGCGTTTGTGTGTGTGCATTGGTCCATGAAGTTTCCTGTTGTTCTGTCTTCAAAGCCGCATGGCCCATAATTAGATACTGTGCTAGCGCACGAGGTGGATTCGCAACACGGATCTCAAGAGCTGGACAGCGGCATGCGCTCGTGCATACAGCGTGAAAGATAAGGTCTGCTGCACGTACAATGCGCCACCGCATCGCAATCTGGCTCATGGGGTATTGAAAAAGACAACTGCACCTGTACATGACTCAAACGCGGGCCAAACTCGGCTGAGAAGCCAAGCATTGAGTCCCTACTAATGGATGTAGAAGCGAGAACACAACGTACAAAGAAAAAGAAAAGAGAAACGCGTGCGACGCGCTAGCTCCAACACAGGCATGCCACCATCACTCTACCCAGCACACCCTCGGCATACCACAGTTCCTCACTCCTCCTCTTCATCATCGCTGACATCCTTCTTCACCACGCATCCTGTCCCTGCAGACACAGCGCCCAACATCCGTGCGATATCTCCCACGCCGCAACTGAGCGTGCTGCCACGCGCTGCTGGAGCCGTCACACTGCTCGCAGATGCCATGTTCGACCCAGTCTGGTCAATGGCTGCCTGGGTCTTGTTGATGCGCGCCTCTCCGGCATTGGACGTCGCCACCATCGCGTTGCGGCCATGCGCCAGCCGCACACGATTTACAGAGCCCATCTTGTACCGCCCCAGCCCATCGACCACTTTGGTGGTCGAGTCGCTATCATCGCTCGACGCGATGACAGCGTTCTTGCCGCCCCGTGCGGACGCCACGGCCGAAGCAACCGACGGTGCGCTCGTGGCCGCCGCAGTGCCAGAACTGGTGCACGCCTACGCGCTCCTCACTGCGACTGCACCTCTGGCCACGGCCGCCGCTGCCGTCGCATTGATGGCCGACATGTCAATATTGAATATGTCCTTTGGCATGGCGACAAAGAACGTCCTTGCCTCGTCCGTGTCCTTGTTCTCGGCCAAGATGAAGAACTCGGCCGCCCCGCGCTTAGAATCGAGTTGCATGCGCTTTGAAGCCTGAGACACCGTCTCCACCATCGTCTTCCGTGAGCGAACTAGCTCTGCAACGAGCACGAGCGCGGTCTGTTGCATGTCCTCCTTGCTGTCGTGCATGCGCTTGGCCGCCTTGCCTCCCATGGCCGGACGCTGCTGCCGTGCGGGACACTTGCCGCTGGACCGCTTGTCGCCGCCGTCTTTGTCGTCTCCCTCGGTGCCGGCGGCCCCTTCCCGCTTACCACCAAAGCCACGAAAGCGCTCGGCGACAGCGTCGGCGTCGGCCGCCGCCCCGCTCAACTTTTCTATATCCTGCAGCACCCGCCACAACGGGAGGAACCCGCAAGAAGCCACATGACCATTGCGCTCCGCACGCGCCTTGCCCTGCCTCTCTCGCTCGTCTTCACCGCATGCATCTTGGCGCACAGCATGATAAGCCGACACGCCCGATAAGAGGCCCGCGGCAGCGCGCATGAGGTGTTCCTCGGTCAGCCGCCACGTCAGCTGTTTCGTTTCGGAGACGACCTTGAAGAAGTGAGCGAAGCGCTGCACGCCGGGGGCTATCTTCCGAACGAAGTGCGTCTGCCTGGACACAGTCGTGCGCTCAGTCCATCTGCTCTTCAGGTCACCCGGCTGACGGCTTTCGGGGGTGCGTCCATTGAAATCCGCCTTGATGCTGTCCCGCAGGTCATCCTTGGAAACGTCCGCGCCGTTGTCCTCCCGCTGCGCCACCAAACTGAAAGCGAAACACAGTGCCACCGGCTCGTCCGCTGTCCACACCTTGCCCTTTCCGTTTCCGGATCCCTTCTTCTTGGCGCCCTGCCTGACCCCGCCCGCGCGGCGTGGAGCCCCTCTGGAGCGTCGCCTCTGGCGCCGCGGTGTCGGCGCAACGCCGCTGCGGCATGTCGGTACGCTCCCACTTAAAGAACGGTTCCACTCGCTGTCGTCGCGGCCGCCACGCCCACCAACGTCCGACATTGTTGGTCACGGGATGGCTCCCCGACAGGTGTCGGCTACTAGCTCCTCAGAAGCGTGGGTACGCCCCGACTTGTCCGACTCTGTGTCACTTGGCGGCGCGCCGCCGATCGGTGCGCTCTGGGCGTGCGCCTTGCCAGCATCAGCGTCAGCCTCCTCGCAACGTGCGCTTGCGCGACCAACGGCCGCAGCAGCCACCAACGTGGGCACCACCGATCCCGCCCCACGCACCGAGTGCTCGAGACCGGTCAGACGCCGGTCATCACAAACAGCCAGTCCTCGCGTCTTTTACGACACGCAAGGTTTGTACAAGCGGGGAGGGATGGAGGAAGGAGATTTTCCGGAAACAAGCGCGTACTTCACGCGACACGCGTGCAGGTGCCTCACAAACGCGTAGATACCGAGCTAGCTGGCGTGCCGTAAGCCCGCCAGGTGGGGACGCCGCTCAATCCGCGCTTTCTTCGGAGGGGGGAGAGGCGCGTCGTACTGGGCAATGGCAACGCCGCCACGCAGGGCAGCGCCAGACGTGGCCATCGCTACCGCATCCACAGCGCTAAGGGCGCCTGACTGAGGCAAAGACGCGCCAGTCTCGGCCGTGCCCCCCGCCTCCGCCGGCGCCGGTGCAGTGTTGTCGTCCGGCGTCCCAGACGGACGCTGAGGTGCCGCTCCCACGGCGGGTGGCGCCGTGCCGCTGTCGGCCCCGGTGGTGGCATGTTCGAGCGTCAGGGGGGGGGACGACGTGTGCCACGGGTTGCGCAACCGCTCATATCGAATTCCAGGAGGAGGGGGAGAGCGTGGGGGACATCGAGACGGGTCTCCATCCGCACACTTTTAAGGGAGTGACTCGGGCATGGAGGCTGCCCATGTCACGAGACGTACACCACCCCGGCAGCGGTGGCCACACCGTTCGTCGACGGCCAAAAAGGGCAGATGCACCGCCTTTGCTTAAAGAGCTGTAGGAAGCATGGACGCACAACGAGCGCCTGCGCCCGTGCAGTCCCCGCAAGCAAACAGGCGAACGCAAGCGGTTAAGTCGACCGGAATTGTTGGTTGCCCCCGTACCTCCTGCCAACAAGGACTGCGGCGCCCCACGTTGTGTCCCCTGCACGCACACTCAAGACGGTGGGACCGGGCCACAGAAGCGTGTCAGACCGCACAGTGGGCCTTCTGGGACTGCCGGAGCCGCTGTACCGAGCCGTGCACGCCAACGCTCCGTCGACCGGCCCCGGTGCGCCATGCAACCCCGAGGCCCAACGCGACCCTGACGCTGGTTTCCCACTCAGGCGTGCGCAGCATGACGCGACCTAAGGGCCTGAAGGGAGGCTGACGGTGGATCCCTCGACAACCACGCACCGGACCTCGCGATCTGGGCCCCCGACAGGTCGCGCCGCATCGTCAGCCGTCACACCGTCGCGACTGAATCAAACATTCTCAAGCGAGACTATTTTCGAGGCTATGAAGGACCTGCCCCGAGATCCCGGGCTCGTGTCCTCAATGCTGGGGGACAGTCCTCCGGCAGTCAAACGGGCACTCACAAGTGCCGATTTGTCTGCCACGGCGATCCATTTTTCTATTCTGGCCCGTCCAGTGCCCTCCCGGGCCAACCAGGGCGTCACGGGAGGAGTGAAAGTGCTGTGCATTCGGTCTGAATCAGCAGATGGCGACAGGCACACAGCAGAGGTGCACAGGGCCGCGGCCCGTTCGCCACGCACATAGCTCTCGGGCCGCCCGTTCGCGCGGACCTTCAGTCCACTGTGGGCACCGTGGACGGATCGACCGGCATGGTTCAGCGTCTACCATCTTACAGAACTTTAGGGTGTGTGGCCGCAACATACGTCTCGCACTCGTGCGGATTCGACCAGATCTGGTACCGAAAGGCCACCACGTGTCCCGCTAGACCGCCTCGATTCAGGCGTTCCGGGCTTCATTCACACACTGTCCGTGGTATGTTCGGCAAGTACTCGACGGAGTCCTCTTCATTTAGATGGATGCTACAACGCTGGTACGTGTATTTCTTTGGAGAGTGCCGAGTGCGGCCGACAACGCCAAATGCCCAGACAAGACGGCCTCAAACCGGTCTTCCGGAGTTTCGAGTACGTATGAGCTGTCCATTGGTGCCGTTTCCCAACGGCGACGTTCTATTGGCCAAAAGATGGTCTGTCAGAGGAGCTCCGCGAAAGCCGCCCGAACCCGCGCAAGAGCCTGGCATGGCAATTTCTCCCCCGCACCAGAGCCTCTTGCGGGCCTGCCTCTCGTCGCCACTGTTTCGAAAGGCCGATTTCCTTCGCGGTTACGCCACGGCACTCGATCGGAGTCCCCATCCCCACCCCCCGGTGGTGACCGCCGCACGCTTTCCGGCCTCCCTTCCCAGTACCCGCTCGCGCTAGCGCCGCATCCAGCGCCAGTGTGGCTGCCATCCCATCATCCCTTGTGGATTGCCGTGCCCCCGTGTGACCCCGCCATCCTCTTATGAGTTTGATTTCCTCCTCTCTAGACCGCCCCAACTGAGGGTCGGTTGATGATCCTCCTTCCTTTACTTGTCCAGCACCGACCGTCCCGCGACCACTGCTGCCGATCAACGCAAATGTCATGGTAAGATTGTCCAACCGTTCGAGAACGTGCCTGCGTGCAGTGCACTGTCGTCCGATTTTTACTTCTGTATTTTGTCACCGTCCGACACTGCCTCGGTCTCATCGCTCGCGGTGGATGTCGACTTGACCTTCTCTCCATAACGTGGCTCCATGGTGTGTTCCAATAAACGCTTTTTTTTTGTACCGTCGTCTTTCCGTGCGTTCTCCTATTGTTGGTGCTGGTCTTTTGGTCCCTGTTTTCTCTTTGTGCGCTCCCGTTAGGACCGCTCCCCACGCCGGGCTGTCCATGTCTTCTACAAAAGAAATTGAACATCCCTGCTCACGACCTGGGCAGAAGCCGGAGGACGCAAGCAAGAACGGCGCCCATGATTGAACGCGATGAAGAGTGGCGACGTGAACGGGGCGTGCGTGCTGAGGGAGTACTGGTACAGCTGGTGCCGGCCTCCTCCAACGCGCAGTGGGGGAGGCTCTTCAGCGGGGTGAAGAGTGGGGTGGGCCCGGGGATGGAGGGGGTCGTGGCCATGCACGCGGATGAATTGCGCTGGTTGTGTTGCTTGTCGTAATCGTGTGGTGAACGCTGTGCGCGGCACAACCGAGTCATTGACAAAGCAGTCGAGGAGGCTCATCTGTTTCGTACCCTTGGTGCCTCTTCGTCGGCGGTCCTGCCCCCGCGCTTGTTTGGGTACTTCGCCGCGATTCGAGGGAGACACATTGTGGCCACTCAGCCAAATCGCGGCCTACGACCTGGAACGGCGGGTCGGCGATCTGGCGACACAATAAATTTCTTGGGGCAGCCCGAAACACGACTAAGACAATGAGAATGATGTGCATACGGCCAAGTCCCAAGCAGGGTGCGCACTGTAAGACAAGTTTTTGACGTCCATGGAAACAGCCACGCCCTCAAGCTACTCAGACGAGATCACTGTCAGCAAGAGCTCCTAAGGAAAGAATCTGCCTCGTATTCGATGTCGTCTTCGATCCCGATGCAAGGCTTTGTGCGGATCGCCAGCAATCTTGCATGTGAATTCGGCCTCTGATTAGCTGGTGCCCCACTGCGGTGACAGTATCCGTATGAGACCATTCAACGACCAATTCTGTTGCCAATGCGGTTGTACATATCCATTCTGGTCGTTTTTTATATGGCAGGACTCATCAGAGCATCGCGAGGTCAGCTGCATTTTTTGTTTTTTTTCTCAGCGCTTCCTTCATATTCTTGTAGCTGCTATGAGGAAAAGAGGGGGTCACCATTCAACGACCAAATGACATCCTGCGAAAATCGGGTCGCTCTGCAGTGTCGTCAAGAAATTGGTCACCAAATGGAAAGATGACCGTCGGCCGAGAATC
>Ga0209093_1001118_pt1 | contig 15148 bp, 18 predicted proteins | sample SidtaG_4_FD_187450 | JGI IMG/M metagenome (GOLD analysis project Ga0209093, IMG submission 187450) | Marine algal microbial communities from Sidmouth, United Kingdom - Sidmouth_Male1 metaG (SPAdes) (version 2) | ecosystem: Host-associated > Algae > Red algae > Unclassified | place: Sidmouth... | reverse complement strand
GGTGTTTTCCTAGGTGACCGTGTCACCGGGCGAGAGTAGAGCAAGGGTGTGCGGGTGGGTTCCCTCAGCTGGGCAGGTGTCCCTATCTGTTTCTGTGGGCTGGGGTGACACGACGTTTCATGCGACAATTGCCTCCATCGTGCCAAAAAGGGGCCTGCCTCAAAGGGCCCTGCGCGGACGGCTGGCCAGGGCACCCCCGGCCCAGGAATCCAGACAGCTTGCCGAGGAGTGCTGCCCTTTACAATGCCGTCAACTGCTGCCCCCGGGCAGAACCCACCCCACGCGAGCACAACGCTCAGGGCCTTCAGATATAGCTGACAGAGTCGGATTGAAAAGCTCATGCGTGGCCTCATGCGCACAGTACAGTGAATACAGTCGTTCTCTCAAGTTTCCGGCACGCCAACAGTTTCAGACCGGCCTCAACGCCCTCGCAGAGGTGCGTTTAAAACAGCTTGGGGACAGTTAGAGTGCGAGATACTTGAGATATAACTGGAAAGCATTCACATGATATTGACTCTCCGATGGCGCCCTGTTTGGAACAGTCCTGCGCAGCAATCTTTGTGAAAAGGTCGACCTCGCGTGCCAAATGGATGTAAATTCTGGTCTCAATAAGCAACAGCTTGATTTTGATCGTCATGGACGCAAGAGCCAACGGTCACGGACTGCTTGGTAACTCTGACATGTGGCCGGAAAGCGCTCTCATACTGTACCCCCGACGCCACCCGCTGCCCTTTCAAGAAAACCCCTGTGCCCCCCGCACCGGCCCGGCCTGGGCGGACTCTAACAAAAAGATCGAGGCGTGAATAACGGGTCGCACCTTCCAACGGCTCACCGCTGATCGTATATGCTGCAATATCAACGATGAAATTGAGTGTGGACAATCACCGGCGTTTCAGGCCTTCGCAGAGTACAGCTTTCTCCCGCAGAGCTGCAAAACCACGGCTCATGCGGCAATAGAATTTGGCGGTGCTGCGGTCGCTGCGATATCGCGACGGTCTCACCACGCGGCCATTTGACCAGCAGCCCAGTCGTGTCCCACATGATGCCTGGTTAAACGATTGGCCCCAACACGCCCAACTGATCGCAGGGGACCGCGACAGCGGCATGAGCGGGCCGCCCAGTGGGGATGGGGATGGGGAAATCGATAAATTGATATCGGTAGATACCACAACCTGCCGCTTCCAGTAGTTCTCAAGTCTGGAGCAACAAATGTATCACTCCGAGAGGAAGTCTGGCTTTTTCGATCGCACCTTGACACGAGTCTACCGATGACCTGTCTCGCCAGGTCTCCCGCCAGCCTCGTCGTTGACGCTTCGCAGGGCAATGGCGCGTCTGAAGCGTCCCCAGCTGTGCCCAGGTCATCTCGGTTGAGGGTGGAGCGCAAAGACCTGCACGCTGTTGCCTTGACGACCCGCCGCCGTGGAACCCCGCGCGGGCCACGACCATGGCAGGACAGTAGCGCGATCTCAAATGTGTACGAGGTTTGTCGGTCACGCACGCTACTCGTGATGGGGCAGACCTTACCTTCACGTCGGTGGCTGTATCGGTGGCGAGATAGGCTGCAGGACTCGTTCTGGCACCACACAAGACTTACGTTGTGTCCCGACGGCGGAGCGCGGATGGGCACCGGTGCCCCATTTCTTAAAGCGGGCATTGCGCAAAAAAGCAATCCTTTCACGACTACAAACAGGGATGACATTCCACCTGAAGATACTCTTCTCCATATTGATGAGAATATCAACGTAAAATCGATAATCAGCTGTGACTGCATTAGATTCATTCGATTGAAGGGGCCCGGCCATGCACCGTAGAAACTGGCGGCCACAGCAGTCCCCCAGCAACTGGGGCGGTCCACCGCGCGAACATTTGACCAGAAGCCCCCACGAACGGGGGGCCATTGCACAGGGCTGGTCAAATTTGCGGTTCTCACTCATCGCTGATGGCCTCTGCCACTGCATGCGTGGTCAAATCAGGGGCCCCAGCACGCCCAACCCAATGCAGCAGACCGCGACGGCCGCAGAAGCGGGGCACCCAGTGGCTCCCCTGTCACGAACCGTGGAATCTGGCGGCACCAGCGGTCCCCCAGCAACCCGGGCGGTGCACCGCGCGGACATTTGACCAGCAGCCCCCACGAACGGGGGGCCAATGCACAGAACTGGCCAAATTTGCGGTTCTCGCTCATCGCTGATGGCCTCTGCCATTGCATGCGTGGTCAAATCAGGGGCCCCAGCACGCCCAACCCAATGCAGCGGACCGCGACGGCCTCAAAAGCGGGGCGCTCAGTGGCTCCCCTGTCACGAACCGTGGAATCTGGCGGCCACAGCGGTCCTCCAGCAACTGGGGCGGTCCACCGGGCACACATTTGACCAGCAGCCCCCACGAACGTGGGGCCAATGCACAGGGATGGTCAAATTTGCGGTTCTCGCTCATCGCTGATGGCCTCTGCCACTGCATGCGTGGTCAAATCAGGGGCCCCAGCACGCCCAACCCAATGCAGCGGACCGCGACGGCCGCAAAAGCGGGGCGCCCAGTGGCTCCCCTGTCACGAACCGTGGAATTTGGCGGCCACAGCGGTCCCGCAGCAACTGGGGCGGTCCACCGGGCACACATTCGACGAGCAGCCCCCACGAACGGGAGGCAAATGCACAGGGCTGGTCAAATTTGCGGTTCTCACTCATCGCTGATGGCCTCTGCCACTGCATGCGTGGTCAAATCAGGGGCCCCAGCACGCCCAACCCAATGCAGCAGACCGCGACGGCCGTAAAAGCGGGGCGCCCAGTGGCTCCCCTGTCACGAACCGTGGAATCTGGCGGCCGCAGCGGTCCCCCAGCAATCGGGGCGGTGCACCGCGCGAACATTTGACAAGCAGCCCCCACGAACGGGGGGCCATTGCACAGGGCTGGTCAAATTTGCGGTTCTCACTCATCGCTGATGGCCTCTGCCATTGCATGCGTGGTCAAATCAGGGGCCCCAGCACGCCCAACCCAATGCAGCGGACCGCGACGGCCGCAAAAGCGTGGCGCCCAGTGGCTCCCCTGTCACGAACCGTGGAAATAGGCGGTCACGGTTGTCGCCAGGCCATCAACGTGAAGGTGGCATGTCGTTGTCTATCTGTCAGAGTTCATACACTTGGCGTTCTTAGTTGCGCTTGCAATAGATGTCTGGCTGGGAAGTGCGCATCTGAGGAAAGAATACAGGTCGTGTCAACCGCTAATTGTTCCATGCGTGCGTGCTCTGCGAGCTGTACGTGGTGACGTCTTCGTCAAAATAGTTTTTTTATTGGTCCGCTACCTGCCTGGTCGGCTTCAATCATGGGATGCGGATTGGCTCTCTTCACTCATGTAAGCTTTCTGGGCCTCGCCGGTGTTATCGGCAGGGCAGTTCGTGACCGATGTGTTCGTCGTCACATGTTCTGGCTTGTTCGTCACCGCAATCGTGATCAGGCCACCAGATGTGTCGTCGGGGAAAGGCCCCCTGGCACTTCCCGGGCTGTGCTTTGAAGTCCTGGAATGATGGAATCTTCTTGTTGTGATTGGATGAAATTTTGGCACGGTCGACTGGGACGTTGGGCAGGCGTGCCAACAGGCCCGTAGGGCCTGGAATGGCGTCCAATGCAGCCCGTGGAGGCCGATGACCCCATCCTGCCAAGAGATTGCAGGGTTTTCTTTATGCGGGGCCTGCTGGTGCATTGCCCGCCGCTTTCCTGGTACCAAGCGTTCCCACTTCATCGGCCCAGTGGGTGCACATTCAGTTGGCTGCTCCCGGGCCTGTTTCAACGAAGAGACTCTGGGCGCCCACCCACGCGCTTCAACAAACAACCACCAGCGACACCGCCACAGCCGCTATCGCTGTCGCCGCCGTCGCTGAAGTCGGCAATCGCTTACAGCCTCCATGGACGCGTCAATTGTCTCCCCCCCGCCCCTGAAAGTTTTCAGAGACTACAAGTGTTCGCTCCTTTTTATGCTGCCGGCTGCCACCGCTGCGTCCCAGTCGTCAAGACGCGGACATGACCGTTCTGGAGCGTCTGCCGTGCTGGACCGCGATGCCTGGGATCCGAGACACGGAGCCCGTCGCTGACCCAGTCTTCGTGGCCCCGGACGCTTCTACACTGAAAAAACATTTCTTCGCCCCTCGTCTCCCCGTCCTTCAGCACAGTGACTCGCCCACCCTTCTTTTGGCGGCCGTACTGTCGGCACGCAGCCTCTACAAGCCCACCAGAATGCGCGCACCAGCCCTCTGGTCCTTCATGCGGAAGCCTACGGCCCTTGCCTCCTTGGGAGCTTTGGAGTGGCGCGTGCGCGGCGGCAACGCCGCTGACACGCGGTGACGTGTTCACTAGGGCTCCTGCGGCTGCATTGCGTGTGCGAAACTCTTGCTGTCTTGATGCTGCGCTTGGCTGGGCTTTTCCTTGCCAAGCCCCGCTCTTTACAAAGCCCAGCGTGTCGGCTCATCCCGGGAGCGTCCCGCTCCGGAGCTCGTTTTTCAATCCCGTACAGCGCCGCCCATAGAATTTCCGCACGTCAACTCTCACACCCGTCCTCGCGCCCTTCCTTGCGACCGCCAGACGCACCGTCAGGCGGGCTTTGTCACCGCGGCGACATGTATCCGCTCTCACGTTGTCACTGGTGTGGGCGGGGTTTAAAAAGGCAGCGGGTACGTCATGTGAGGCTGCCAGCACCGTTACGGAACGCGTTCACTCGCTATTGGCCGCCGCGTCTCTCCATCGGCACCCTCGTGCATGGTCGGAGAGGTATGCGGCGCCGAAGACCTCAAAGAAGGGTGTAGCCGGCATCACAGACCTGTCACGCTGCTTGGGAGATAGTGCTACTGCTGCACTGCTGCGTGGGTTGGAGGGGGACGCGACAGTGTTTCCTTGATGAGCTGGGTTGTAGGACCTCCAAGATTGCTTTGCTCGCCGGCTGAGACATCTTGCCTGTCGCGAGCCGGGCTACTGATGCCCACGCATGCGCTTCTTTGGGCACGCAAGCCTCCTGCCTGCATGTTCGCCGGACTCACAGTCGAAAGAGCCAGTGGCAATGCAAAAGTTCTCTTGCACGGATGCCAGCGTCCGTTGTTCACGTCTTCACAAGTTCAACATCATAATATCCTGCTCACTTGCATTCAGCGCTGCTGTGCTTGTGGATGCCATCAGGCGTGGGAGGCTGCGTGATCGTCAGGCACCGTGGACGGCTTGAATCGAGCCTCTTCCCCCAGCGACTGCTCACGACCACCATTGGGAGGTCACTTCCGCTTTTGTATTCAGGGGCGTTGAGAGTTACGGCACGCCCGAAAATACTATGGCGAGCGCTCGAAGAATCCGCACGCGATGCACCCAAGCGCGCCCAGGGCGGTTCCGCGACACGTCATTTGTGAAACGGTTGTGACCGGCCTCCTGGTCTTCATTCTTTGCCCTTGCTGCGACTCCCTGCTTCGCTGGTGCACAGCGGCTGCGCACGTTCCATGTCATCTTTCTTCATCCTCTCTCCCCCTTTCCTTTCATCCCATCTTTCCCTTCTCCCCCTCCCCCCTCCACCCGAGCCAGCATCGTCACTGTGCCGTGTAGCAGCCTGCCCGCGCCATGCCAGTTGTGGACAACACCTCCAGTCGCGCTGACCGAGACTGCCCGACTGCATTCTTTGGGGGCCGCAACATCATGTGGCTGGTCCAGGAGCTGGCATGGGACCTCCGGGAGGTTCCCAATTCCACCTTCCGCGGCCTCATAGACTTGGGGTCTGAGATTGAGACAGGCTGCTACACCGTCCGGCGGATGTCGTTTTTGCTGCGGTGGATATGTCGGAGCGGCTGCAAGGCGAGCAGCGCGCCCGCCGTCAAGACGCACATCACCGCAAAGGTGCAGGAAGAGATCAACTACATCCGTTCGCAGCACTCGGGTCCTGAGCACAGCGAGAACTCTTACGGCAAGGACGTCGTAGAATTCACTCACTCTTTCTGGATGTGACAGAGTGACTGTGTGACTGTGTGTGCATTCTGGTGGCGCGGGCGTTGTTAATCTCTTGCGTGTCGTGTACAAGTGCAAGTGACGCTGTCTTCTGTTTATAAACAGACTTTGTTGTCGCTTGATACAACCCCCGCGATTTCCAACCCTGACTGTGGCGTTCCGCGTCACGGAGCGAAGGGATGCTTGACGACGAGGACACTGGCAGAGTACTGACGGCAGAGAAACCGACGAAAACGTACAGCATGTACTGAAGGCCGTACATAAACAGTGACCATACGCCACAACCAGCCTACGTGCATCAAAGCGGCACGAGGGAATCATGAAAAGCCAAGGCCAAGCCATCAACAATGATCTTGTCCGAGTAAAAGCTCACAATGTGGATTCCCGTGAGGCAAGGGGTGCGAGACAAGCCAAACAGCACTTGCCTAGCGGAGAAGGCCCTCTCTAAGTCAAGGGCTACGTCCAACACAGTCCAACCCTGCGCCCCATGGATAGTAGATGCCAAGCCAAGAACAAAAGGAATCTGGGTCCTGCGGGCACCTACAGAGATGCCATCCAAAGCTACAGCATCAAAGGTAGATGGAAGCACACGCAGCATCTGTGGCGCCCACCGGGGAGGTAAAAGCGCACAACGGGAAACTGACGCCTGGCCGTCTAGAAGAAGTCGACGACCTCCCCTCGTGAGCCCGCCGGCACGCCGTCGTTCGCAAAGCTGTTGTTGGGCACCACGACCCGCGCGCCCATTCGCAGGCGCAGCCACGACAACAGCTTGGAGGTGTCGTTGACCAGCGCGGTCGCCACCTCCTTAGACAGGTATGGGGCGATGGCCACGTCGAGGGCTTGGTAGTCGACGACAAGCCCCCCCAACTTGGCCAGCTCCTCCTCAATCTTCGCCACTGCCGTGATACTCTGCGGCACGAACCAAACGGCCGAGGGTGGGGGGTTGTCCGTCCGCCGCCCCGCCAACAGCTTCAGTTCAGACACGGTGTGGGTTCCGACGCGCACTCGAAGTAACAGGGAAAGCAGCTGCGAGTCGTTGACGTGACGCCAGTTGGTTTCTAGCACAACCGCACGGTCCAGAGGCACTTCACCCCAGACCGCAGCCGTAAAAGCAAATGAGCCGCGGGTAAGGGGCAGCTGCAGGAAGTCTCCCAAAAACAACGGGACCATACCACCGAATGATTGGTCGGCGCCTCGCACCGCGCGGAGCACGTCGTCCAAGCGCGCTACAAAGTCCGCGGACACGGTGCCAATCTCATCGATGACAAGCACCGTGGCCGACGGCATGCGGTCCTTAGCCGCTGGCGGGAGGACCTGTTCCACGACTACGCTGAGGGAAGCGGACCCGTCGGCGTTGCCGTGGATGAACCCGGCCCAGGAGTGGACGGTGCCTCCGCCAATAATGCCAGCCGTGACGCGGGAAGCCCCGCAAGCAGCGACCGTCACGCCCGAGGAGCGCAGAGCAGCAATCACCTGTCGGCCGAGGTACGACTTGCCCGACCCTGGGGGGCCCGTGAGGAAGACGCCCACCCGTGCGGCACAAAGCTTCTCCAAGACGCGAAGAGCATCGCCGCAAGCATCGACGGGAATCCACAAAAGCTTTGGGAGGAAGGCCGCGGGTCGAGCCAATCCCGCCCGCTTGTCACAAGGCGACCAAGAAAGACGTGGAAGACGTAAGACGGCTCGTGGCGTGACCAGTCGTCGACCAACTTCATTTGGATCCCTGGCCGACTGCCATTCACCTCAGGCACCCCCCATGGACCCTGCAGTCGCCGTTGGGCGCACGACTGACGCTCGCTGGCCGGTATAATCGTCCTCGAGCTTCCGCTTCTAGCCTCGAGCAGGCACGTCCCCCACCGCTACAGCTGTGTGCGCCGTGACGTCAATCTGCTGCAGCTTGATGTTTGAAGATTGAGGCATGAGGTCGAGCGGCTGTACTTCAACACCACCTAGAACCGAGGTCTTGCTCAGTGCCAGAAAGAAGCCACAGGTGCTAATCGACTCTTCCTAGTCCACCAAATGTGTCCTCCGTGGGAAAGATAACGCGTAGGTAGTTACCAAACGACACAAGCCGACGTGGAAGGGGGAGGGGAGAGGAAGCGTCACAGGGTGTACAGGCACCCCCGACAGTGCCGGCACCCACAGACCAGCGCTGCGCACGTCGCTCAACCGCAAACACGCGCACATGCAGTGACCATGGCCGCAATAAGTGCGACTGCATATCCACAATGGTGTCCGCATCCACAGAGCCCAGCTTGAACACGGCCGACGCGGCCGGCACGACCGGGTAACGGGTGGCGAGGAATGCCTCCCGCGCCCTTTGCGGGGCCGAGGAGCAAGGGGGAGGGGCGAGGATGGCGAAGCGGGGGTGAGGAAGGGGGGGGGGACACGGTGGAGGGGAGAGGAGAGAGCAGCGCGGTCAGGGCGTGCTGTGCGTTTTGGAACCGAGAGGGAACCACTCACGTTGACGCGCGGGATGCCCGCGACGAGCTGCGCCACAACTGTGCCACTTCCGCCGGCGGATTGACAAAGTACGGCAGAGGTGCCCGATGGGAGGCTCGCGCGGAGCAACGCCCCAAGCTGCTGCCACACGTGGGCCACGTCCCGGTCGGGTCTCAGCTCGGCATGAGACGAGGATGGAAACAAAAAGGGAGGGGGGGTGGTTGTGGCGGTAGCACCGCATGCTCCCAACGAGATGAGCAGGTGGTTCACGAGAGACACCGGTGTGCGAGGGGGCAGCGGCACGCCGTGTGGTCGAGTGCGCGGGTCAGGGCTGACGCGCAAAATGGCGGGCACCCCACATCTCTCGCGGCTCGGTTGCACAGTCCTGATGGAGAGGGGCAGTCAGCAGCAGCGCACCTCATGGCAAGATTCTGTGTCTGGTCAAGCGGCTACAAGCTGTCCCTGCTGTCCAAACAGGAACCACTCTGCGAGAGACCCACATATTTCTTGAAACGAAGGAGGGGGGCCAAGAGTGCGGGGGGGTGCTACATGAAACCGTCCCGCCGGCACGCCGATATTGCCCAACCTCACTGTCCTGCTCAACCTGTGCACCCAACCTGACCGTGCCCTCCCCTCCCCGTAGCGCGTGCCGTGAGAGCAAAGCCAGAAATGTCGGGACTATATTGTTAAATTCTCAATTGGGCATGCGACGTGGCGCGCTCCCAGAGGTCGCCTAACGGCGAGGCCCGAAATGGACGATATGTGCAATAGAGTTATTCGGGAGCAGGCTACCCTTCCATCGATAGTCCGGTGTATCGGTGGGACGTCGGTGGCCCATTCCGATGGACTAAAGCTTCAGCGGAATCGGCACGGCACGAGCGAGGCGAGATCGACGTGATCCGCGGCAGATTGCGGCCGACAGGCACAATGAAAGCAGCGATCGTTTGACACGACGCAGACACGAAGAACATGCAGGGCGCAAAGTGGGCGATCGTCCTGATAAACGTCGATCATGTGACACATGGCGGCACAACAGACTGCCACCGAGGCGCCACGCGATATCCGTTGAGCCAATGATACTTGAGATCGAATGAGACTCGACAGCAGGACAGAGAAGCGCGCTACGTGTCCCTTGCATCGTTTGATTCACGGCTGAGCGACAGAAGCTGGCAGAAGGTGTGAGAGATTGTCAGAGGGCCACATGGCCTGTGACGTGTGTGGCCTTGTGCTGGTGTGGCCACGGGCCCTCCAGCAGACTGCCGCACGGCGGGACTTGGCAGCCCCTCACTCGCTGTGGGAGTCAGAGGGTGACAACGAAACGCGCGCGCCGTTGAGCGATGAGTCACGTGGGCCTCAAAGGCAATACAGGAGGGCCAGCAAGCAGGAGGATGCGCGGTCGAACGTCACCCTGTGCAGCACAAGGCGTGGACTTCAGCCGCCCATGACATGGCAGAACTGACGAGTGACGACAAAGAGAACGAGTGGACGGGAGCCATCGACGAAAACCTGGCAGCCCGTGGCCCGCGTTAGTTGCGAGGAGAGCAGCCAATGAAACTGTAGACTTGCACAAGCGATCAGATTCCGCATTTCTACGCTGATTTTGGCCTCTAACGGAGCTTCCTGTCCACCAATGACATGCGGCCCTGCTGCTGACTGTGGCTTGGCTGTTGCCACGCATCCTTGGCCCGGGAGATCCTGCCATGCCTGCGCAAATGAGGCGCCGCGGCACGCACTCTCACAGTGAAGTGGTGACACAGCACGTCGGGCGAGCACTTTGCCAGGAGGTCCTCACAGCGTGGGAGTGACGCAGCCTCTCGCCGGGCCTAACAGGCGCACGACCCGCAACAGCCCCGCATGCCTGCTGACCCGTGCCGTGCATCGTTGCCCTGCCTTGCGTTGCCCCAGCCGAGGCCCCTGCCAAGGAGCGTACGCTGCCTGCGTTCTGCCTGGGGGGGGCTGGGGGGTGGGGGGGACAATCACGTTTCTGTGCCGTGAGAGCCTGAGACGCTCCAGTGGTGCGCAATCGATGCTGTGGGGGCCGTGCGGCACCGTATACGCTTTCCCACGCTAGCTCGGGCACGTGGGGCGACAATCGCATGCGGGGGGCACCCACACGCGCAGGGACCTCCGCGACGGCGTCACAACCGTGGACAGGCTGCTGCAATCGGTCTGGGACCGAGGCACCCTTCCCGCTCCTGCGACGACTCGCCGGCCTACTCTGTCCTCGCACGCGACCTTTGCGCGCACTTTTTTCGAGCTCGGACTTGGCGCGCGCGCTTTTTCCCTGCCCTCTTCGTCGGTGTTTGAGTTGGCTTCCTGGAGTGACCGCCCGTGTGAACTGGTGAGTGACCGCGCTTTTCCTGTGCGCGTTTTTTTACCCACCTCGCCACTCTCCCCTCTTTCCCCCTCTTGCCGTGGCGGCGGCCGCGTCGTTGCCGGCCGCCGCCGCCAGATTCTCGGTGCAGGCCGTCCGACCGACAGGACCTCGCGGGTGCCATTGGTGGGGCGAGTGCCCGCGCTGTTTCCCTCGGCGGACTCGCGGCCGTCCACCCAGCCGCGACCGCTCGGCCAGCCGCCGGAGGCGGGTGTTCCGGCAGCTGCCGGCCGCGATTGCCGGCAGCCGCCGGCGGCGGGTGTTCTGGCGGCTGCCGGCCGCGTTTGCCGGCGGCCGCCGGCGGCGGGTATTCTGGCGGCTGCCGGCCGCGACTGCCGGCGGCCGCTGGCGGCGGGGGTTCTGGCGGCTGCCGGCCGCGATTGCCGGCGGCCGCCGGCGGCTGCGACGGACCATCCGAGGCTGCCCACCGCCTATAAAAGGGCGGCGGCACACGGGACCGTCAGCAATGACCGGCGTGCGGTGGACGGGCAAGACCGAGCGTCGAAGGGGGCAGCGGAAGCGAAATCGGGAACGCGTCTCGCAGTGGGTGGCGGCGATCGCTCCCCACCTTGAGCACTGCCAGTGCCAGTGCTGCTGCCCACCACAGCCACCAAGACCGTGGCAACCGCCCCGGGGCCGGCGGCCGGCGCTGGACGGCCGGCAGCCAAGTCCGCCAAGGTGGGCGGACGGGCCTCCGCCCGGCCGCCGGCAGCCGAGCCCGCCAAGGTGGACGGGGGGGCGGCCGCCAGACCACCGCTCGTCAAGCCCGCCGAGGTGGGGAGGCGCGCCGCCGCCCAACCGCCAGCAAAGGAGCCTGCCGAGGTGGACAGGCGGGCCGCCGCCCGACCGCCGACAGCCAAGCCCGCCAAGGTGGACGGGCGGGCGGCCGCCGGACCGCCGCTCTTCAAGCCCGCCGAGGTGGGGAGGCGCGCCGCCGCCCGACTGCCGGCAAAGGAGCCCGCCGAGGTGGACGGGCGGGCCGCCGCCCGACCGCCGACAGCCAAGCCCACCAAGGTGGACGGGCGGGCGGCCGCCGGACCGCCGCTTGTCAAGCCCGCCGAGGTGGGGAGGCGCGCCGCCGCCCGACCGCCCACCAGGCAGCCCGCCGAGGTGGACGGGCGGGCCGCCGCCCGACCACAGACCGCAGAGCCCATCGAGGTGGACGGGCGGGCCTCCGCCGGGCTGCCGACCGCCGATCCCGCAGTGGTGGGGGGGCGGGCCGCCGCCCGATCGCCGCACGCCGAGCCCTCCGAGGTGGGGAAGCGCGTAGCGGCCCGACCTCTGACCAACGAGGCCGCCAGTGTCGTCGGGCGGCCTGCTGGCCGACCGTGGACCGCAGCCGCGACGGCCGAGACTACCCCGGCTGCCACCTCCTTTTCCCTGTTCGGTGTGTGGCCCCCGCTTCAACAGTGGGCCCAACTAGCGGTGCGCAAGCGGAGGATCCAGCGCCCTCCAAGCGCGGAGCGCGCTGTCGCCAGCCGTCAGGCCACAGCAGAAGAGGCTACTGCGGCGGCGGTTGCCGCAGCTGCAAAGGCGGCCGCTGCCGCCGCCACTGCGGCAGCCGAGTCGGCGACCGCCCAGGCGGCGTACCGGGAGTCGGCGGCGGTCACCGCGTTGGCAAAGCGCGTGGCCAAGAGAGCCTAGGCTACCGCGGCACGGGCGGCTGTGGCATCGAAGACCGCCGCGGCGGCCGTGTCCTACCTTGCCGGGAGGCACGTGCTGCCGCCGTTGGCGTCGGCCTCCGGCGCCCCCGCTGCTGGCGTCGCAGCCGAGCGGCCGACGTCCAATTGGCTGAGAGTGGGCTGCAGCGGCAGCCGACCCCCCCTCCATCCATCGTATCGACGCCGAGGTGGCGGCGGCTCTAAGAAGGTCGTCGACGTGTGCGGTGACGCTGTAGGCGAAAATGGGGCGTGGAGCCGCTTGGATGGTGGCCGAGAACATGGCGCTTACTAAGGCGTGGCTCATTGAGTCCAACAACCCAATCCGGGGTACGGACCAGTCGGGCAAGGAGTTTTGGAGCCGGGTGCTCAAGAGCTGGCAACGCGTCCTGCAGGGCGAGACGGACGCGCGGGTCAAGGCGGCGCGGGACCAGCGCGGCTTTGAGGCGCTGCGCAAGCAGTGGGCCAAGATGGTCGCCGGGGTGATGGAGTTTTCCAGCTGCATCGTGCAAGCGAGGCTGGCCAGGCCGACCGGCATCGCTACACACGCTGATCTTGTGAACTGTGCTGAGGGCATCTTTTGCGGGACGAACGTGTACGGCCGCATCCGCGGTGACCATGCCGACGACGTGGCCAAGGGGAAAAAGACTAAGCGCCGGCGGAAGCAAGTGTCGTGCCCGTGGGCACAGTATTGGGAGCAGCTGAAAGACCAGGACCGTTTCAAGTCGGCGGCCGCCGCGTTCGCATCCCTACAGAAGAAGGCGGCGACCGCGCAGGCTCGTGCCGCGGCGAGGGCGGCGGCGGCTGCCGCGTCGGGCGACGGTGGACCAGCAGCTGAGCAAGCGGCTGCCGGGGCGGACCCCGCTCCGGCGGCCGCTGCGAACGCGGCGGCCGCCAGCAACGATGAGGGCAACACGGCGGCCACCGACAAGGATGACAGCGACGAAGACGAGCACGGCCCGTGGGCGGGCCGCCCCATTGGCTGCAAGGCGGCCAAGCGCGCCCGCGCAGACAGCATTGCGGACGACCGCACCATCGGCCGCGTCGCGAGTGCCGTTGAGAAGTTGGGGGACGCAACGACACAGAGGACGGCAATGATGGCCTTCAGTCTTCCCTTTATGCGTACAACACCCGAGGGTGCCGCATTTTGGGATCGGCCAGAAAGATGCTCGCGAAGGAGGGCATCAAGGTCAAGACGCCCGAGAATGCGGGAGACGCGTCGGCTGCCGCTGAAGGAGACGCACGAGAGACAAGCAAGGACAAGGTCGTCGCGCCACCACCCCCTTTGGGGGACGTCGCGGACTTATCCGCCATTGACGACGTCTCCGCGACGGGAAACGCGGCGGCGGAGGCGGACGTGACTGTCGTGGCGGACACGAGGTCTTCGGTGTCGCCACCGGAGGCGCCGCCGGCGTTGGTGGAGGAGACAGCGGACGCGTCCACAAGGCCGACGCCCGCGGCAGCACCAGCAGCGACGGCGGCAGAAACGACGGCCGCCGCTGGGTCTGTGCCGACACTAGCGCCGGAATCGTCAAAGCCGACTTCCGGAGCAGCACCGGCGGGGAAGATGCCTTAGTCGTCGCCGGCAACGTCGACCGCCAACAAGCAGCGCGGCCGCCGAGCGCAGGCGACAAAGCGCAAGCAGGCAGCCGCGTCCATAAACAAGCAGATGCAGACGACCGTGGACCTGACGTCACCTCCGACTGTGGCGCCTGCGGCGTCCGCGGCGCGCACGGCGCAATCTTCATTGGCGGCGGCCGCGGCGGCGGCCGCGGCGGCAGTGGCGGCGTCCACAGACGCGCGCCGCACGCCGCCGCCGGCCAGCCGGCAGCGGCCGCCGCCGCCGCCACCCGGGTCATCTTCTGACGAGTCCCTCTCTGACGGTGGCGGCTTTGACGGCTTTGACAGCGATCTGATCGCAGCGTTTGAGCGCAACGGTGGGCGTTCATCCAGTGAGTCCGACCACGACGAGTAGACCGACGTGCATATGCCCACTGTGTTGTTTGTTTTGTCTTGTTTGCTGCTGCCCAGTGCACCCTGCGTGTGGCGGTGCAGCTTTGTAGGGGATTGTGCTTTCTGCCTCGTGTTGCTGTGTCACTGTGGTGCCTCGGAGAGCTGTAGGGGGGGCCATCGTAGCAATACATGGTTTTTTTTCCCCCGTTGGGCAGGGTTTTTTTTTTCCTATGCAACTTGTCTGTGTGTTCGCACCATGCACCACGCGATGCCACCGCCTCCCAGCCCACACACCCCTCAGGCCCCTTCTAATCTCACCCCTCGCCCTGTGCACTGGCGCAGCACGCGTGCTCACACATGCGGGCCGCTGCGCCGCCGCACCAGCACAGAACATGGCAGCACCAGCGGCCGTCGATGCTGCCCTGCCAGCACAGGCCAAATGCGCGGGTGCGCCCAAGGCGGGGGCGGCGGCCGCGGCCTTTGTGCACGCGGGCGTCGGGGGTGCTCGACTGCGGCCGCCGCCTCCCCGCCAGCGCTCGGCAGCTGCGCGGGTGCGCTCAAGGCGGGGGCGGCAGCCGCGGCCTTGGTGCACGCGGGCTTCGGGGTTGCTCGCCGGCGGCCGCCGCCTCCCCGCCAGCGCTCGGCAGCTGCGCGGGTGCGCTCAAGGCGGGGGCGGCGGCCGCGGCCTTGATGCACGCGGGCGTCGGGGTTGCTCGCTGGCCGCCGCCGCCGCCCCGCTAGCGCTCGGCAGCTGCGCGGGTG
>Ga0209093_1001117_pt1 | contig 15150 bp, 24 predicted proteins | sample SidtaG_4_FD_187450 | JGI IMG/M metagenome (GOLD analysis project Ga0209093, IMG submission 187450) | Marine algal microbial communities from Sidmouth, United Kingdom - Sidmouth_Male1 metaG (SPAdes) (version 2) | ecosystem: Host-associated > Algae > Red algae > Unclassified | place: Sidmouth... | reverse complement strand
GGGGTTGACGAGACGAGGGCATGGAGAGCGGGGGAGGGAGGGGAGGTGATGACGGAGAGCGCGGTGATGTTGGGGGTGATGGGGCGGCCGCCGGCAGACTTGGACTGCCAATGGGGCTTCCAGAAGCGACGAAGACGGTGGCCGTGCACCCTTGCATCGAGCAATAAACCCCCGCAGGTATAGTAGTTCTGGCCAAATTTGGCACGCGGGCGGACAGGCGGATCGGTACAGGCGGGGGCGTCAAGGGGGCGGAGATATGGACGGCCCGAGGCGCACGCGCCTAGGTGGGTCTCTTGTGGGGTGGCAAATATGCGACTCTTTCCGGGCATCCAGCGATGTCGACAAATTCCATACCCGGAACAGCGCGCAAGCCGAGGTCCGAAGTACCGGCGGAGCCACCAGCAGAAAAAGGCACGAGCGCGCGCGCGCGCCCGCAGCGATCGCAATGACAGGGGCGAGCACTGCACTTGCCCCCGACAGCCACCGCAGGCTCCCCCAACGTAGAGACGTGCGCGGGGACAGCTGCCATCCCGCTCCCCCCTCTCAGCGGTGGTGTTGTTTTTCCGGCCGTTCTCCACCCCCTGCTTCCCGGCTACGCCTACTTGGATCCCTATGCAAGCCAGGAGCACGGACGGCGTGCCTATCAACTCGCCAGCGCGCACAACGACGTCTTCCGTCCGGGGTCTTCTCACCGTACCGTCTTCCGTTGAGGGGCCTGGGCAGTGCGCCGTGTGCGGAGGCCCGCGCTCAGACCGCTTTAACCGACGGAAGGGGCGGCCTTGTGGCCGGCGCTGGCCGGCGTGGTCAAATCCCTGATGACACGTTACCCCCCCCCCCCCCCCCCCTAGTGTAGCTGACGCCGTCGGGTCCCTCTCTGCGTGTGGCCGGCACACGCGGTGAGTACTTCGGGGGTGCGGGGCGCTCCACACGGGCTGGACACACCCGCTGCCGTTGACGTCCTACTGAAGCCGGTGGACCGCCTCTTTGTGCCATTGCGATATTGAGCGTATTTGGGCGACATGCCTGCTTTTGATGTCGCTTTGCATGTAGCCACAGTTTTCTACAAGCCGTTTCCAACACGTCCCCCCCCCCCCCCCCCCCCCCCCCCCCCCCGCGCCGTCTGCCTTCGTGGGTCTCCCGCTTTCCCTCCCCTCTTTTCCTACGCTCTCCCTCCGTTGGCCCCTGCACACCCCTCCACATTCACTTCCCATGGCGCCTCACGCAGGGCGCCGCTCGGGTGACCGTCACGCGGGGGGCTCGCATCGATCCCCCGCGAAGGCCCCACCCGCCCCCATTCGACAGGGACCACTAGAAGGTATCTCTGTTCCGGGCCCCAGGCTGTTGGTGGCTCCGTCCGTGGCCGGTGTGGCGCGGGACGGTGCGACCCGCCCGAGCGACAGTGCCCGTCGGGTGGCTGTCCGGGTCGGTGGAAGAACTGGTGCTCTTTAAAGGCCCTTGCAATGTCCCAGGTCGGGCGACCGGCGGTGGCATGGCAGCTGTGAGACCCGCCAGGACACGTGGCGAATCAAACGTACTCGGGAGGGGAAACGGTTGACGGGGAAGGCCCCTTCTGAGAAGATGGGGGCGACGACGCAGGGCACTAGGGATGTCGATAGGTGTGACGACTGTGGAAAAGGTCGGGAGGGGTCACAAGGGAAAAGGTTATCTTTTGAACTGAGGCTGCCCCTCTCAATCCCCCCGAAGAAGCTCGATTCGCTGGACTATATACTCTCGCAGGGGTACCTAAGGTGCCCCAGAACATGCATGCACTCGTCTCCACACCTTGCGGCACCACAAGGGCCAAAAACGAAGGGAGACGGGCGTGTGCCGCCAAAACGCGGCACCAAATGGCTCAGAAGCGCAGGTAAAGGAACGTGGAGAAGCAGGCGGCTTTCGACACGAAAGTCGAGAACAGAGAGAACTTCCCATTAGATAGTGCGGCGCTCGACAGCCCCAACAGCAGGGCATAACCGACCCAGCCCTGCTGGCCCCAAATCGTAGTAGCGGATTGTAAGGGATGCTGACAATGACGTCGCGTCCCCATAGGCCTACGCGACTGACACCGACTCCCATTGATGCATTTGAGCTGACGCCGAATCATCCGGAGTCAGACGCCGCATCATGATGAGTCAGCGGGGCGCTGAATTGCCTCACGCCGGATCAGGTCAATCGGCGTGTCCGTAGCTTCCACTAAAAAGATGGAGGCCATTGTAGCGGATGTTGGACGCGGACAGCGAGTCACGTAGGAAGCGTGCCACGTGGAAAGTGATGTTTGAAATGGGTGAAATGTTGAAAGTAGGTTTCCACGTGGCATGAAACGCCAGATGTCTTACACCAGCAGGCAGTACCCCCCGCCCTCATGCACGGCGGGATGCGCCAGCGGCGGCGCCCCCCCCCACCTTCCGCCTCTCCCGACGGCTAGTGGCCCAGTGGTGGTGCCCGAGATAGTGGTTCCGCCGGTCTCGCACGTGCTCATCGCGCCTATGGGCGAAGTTATGGCGGTGCTGTCGGCGGGAAGCTCCGTCTTCCAGGGCAACGAACCTGCCTACACGGAGCGCAATTTTGTGCCGCGCCTGCTTCTTGGAATGCCCGAGGATGTAGCGCCGCTCATCCATATGGGGGCCTTGCAAACGGGAGGTGGGCAAATCACCTTCCATAAACCTGTGCAGGCGACCCGTGCGGCGGCGGCGGCGGTGGTGGCGACGGCATCGGAAGAGCGCACCAAGGCAATGGCTCGGTCAGACCCACAGGCGTACCAGAGCCTTGTCGTGTTGGCCAACTACTGCCGCACACGCGGAACGGATGTCGGCTGCTTGCTCGCAGTTGCGCGCCATGTGATACACCTGTTCATCTGCAGCAGCCACCACCAGGTGTAGGTTGCGCGGAGCGCGGCGTGCATCGACATGGACAGGCACACGCAAAGCGCCACGCATAAGTGCGACAAGAAGACCATGTGCACGGAATAGGTGTGCATCAAGGGGTTGTGCGAGACGGGCAGATACGTGATGGGGGGCACTGAGCGTCTACTGCCGCTGAGCCCGCATTTCTTCGTTCGGTTTATTGAGGAGGAGGCCAAGCGTCGCCTCCTCCCGCCGAGGAACCACCTCCCCGCATTCGCATGCCCAACACGGGTGGTGGACGCCCTCCCGAGCCGCCGAGCTGCGGCCGCCAAGACGCGTCCTCTGACGAAGGCAGGTCAGACAGCAGCGGCAGCGGCATCGAAAGCTCGCGGGTCGGTGACCAGGAGCGACTGTCGGCCCCCCTCGCGGCGGCGGACGGCCGCTGGCAGTCCCCCAAGAGTCCCAAGCGGGAGACGAATGGCGAAGGCCGGGGACCCACCCCGCCAGCCCGAAGATATGCAACCAAGAGGGCGGGTTTCATCTACAATTTTATATGTTGCCCCGGTTGGCGGGCTGGGACTGGGGTGTCGATTCTGTGGGCGCCCCTGGAGGTGCCTTGTCGAGGACCGGGGCTGCTCCCTCATTGGTCGAGGCGGCCACTTCGGCTACCGCCCCCCATCCTCTTCGCATGTCACACGGTGCACCTGCCCCCCCTCCCTCCCCTTCAACTAGTGGTCACACTGGTTGTGTTCCGCCCCCCCCGCGTCAAGACGCACTGCGTCCTTCCCCCGCGCCGGCCCCCCACACTCTGACCGATCGCGCCCCCTCCCCTCTCGCTCATTACGCACCCTTCGGCACGCTGGTGGGCAGGTAGGTGCCGCAGAATGACCTCAATGCGCTCTCCAAGGTGGCCAAACTCTTCAAACTGCTGTGGTACGAGACCAAATGCTCCTTCTGTAAGTGATAGAGTATGGACGACTACGTGTCTGCCGGAAGCTACTGGACGGCTAAGGCCATCCTCGAACGTCATAAGCATGACGGACGTCTCCAGGAGAGCGACGCTGAGGCGGCCAAGATGGTCGCAAAGCGCAGCATGTCGATGACGGACAAGCAGCGGGCGCTGACCTCCAAGGCCATGCTAGTGCGGCAGCCAACGGAGCTGCAGCTCAACGCACATGTGCGGCTGATTGCGCTGCGGATCCTGCAGGAATCGCTGGAGGCTCGCGGGGAGACAGTGCGGGGCCTCTCGTGGAGTGCCATCGCGCGGCGAGTCTTCGACGGAATGTTTTCTGCCAACGGCAAGGACCTATACGTCCTTTGCTGTTATGTTCTTCGGGATTAGGATGGCGGAGGGGCTTGTGCGCAATTTCGGCGCGCTGCTGCACGTGGACCCGTGGCTGTGCCCGTTGGACTCCCTGGCGGATGCGTTGGCTGCAATGATTCACACCCCGGGCGGCCACCAGTATGAGCCCGTCTTTGACTTTTCGCCGGTTTTTAAGCCCATGATGCGGAGCTGGCGGCTGTTGGCGTGTCGTCTCTGTTTTTCCGTGAGGTGGGCAACACGTACAGCTTCTGCCGGTGGTACCGAGTGCTAGTAGTTCCATGTGCGACGGGTGGGCCGCTGGAGCAGATGTCCCACGAGTACCACAACTCCCACCTCGAGGCGGTCATGATGGAGGCCGGCTTTCCCGACTGGGCCGCCAAGACCCATCTGGGCCGCAAGGCGGCGGCTGAGAAGGACGAAGAGCGCGGCGTCGCGGACGGCGACATCCGGGACCACGGCCGAGGGAACATGGGAATCGGCTCGGGGGCGCATGACGGGCCTTTAAAGAACCGTAGGGTACTTTTGGCGCTTTCAGTGCGCCCGATTGACTTTCTCACTCCGTCAACATTGCTGTTGGCGGTGCCGTGGCGGTAATGATAAAAAGAACGACCTGCACCTGGGTCAAGGCGGAGAAGAGCGCCCTGGTGGCGCGAGTTTCAGCGGACGCCAACGCGTTCAACTGGGCTCTGAGCTCGTTTTTAGAACTCATCTGCATGATGCGGTCGGTCTTCTTCCAGTCCTGAGCGGCTCACATCGCGACGGCGAGCGTGCCTTTTGATGGGGCCGTTCTCACGCACCCTCTCTTCGCGAACCAGGAGTTTAAAAACTACTGAACGCTGATGAGGAGCGCTTTTGGGGTGGCCGGTGACGTCGCGACTAGCGCGGTGGTGCACGTGCTGCCGCAGCTGGCAGCGGCCGTCAAAGCGGCTTTCGAGGCGGTGGCGGCCGGGTCCGCGGTCGACACGTTGGACTTGAAGCGGTCCCTATCCTTGAAGATAGACTACAACTCGGAGTGTTTGGAGGAGTATAGGACGGCGGGCTATGAAAGCCTGAAGGAGAATGGGGACGCGGCGATCAAGCACGTGAAGAAGCTCGTCACCGCAGAGATGGCCCGCACGCGGTCGCTGATGGCGTGGATGTTGGGGGTCGGCGCGGTGCAGGACGCGCGCACGCGCGACCTGCTAATCTAGAACCTACGGCGCCCACATCCTTCCGGACTGCTCAAGCCCCCGGCGGAGCTGCCTGCGTTTGCGGCAGGGTCGGCGGTGAGCAGCCCCATAACTGCTGCGCCAATAACGACGCAATTGGAGGTGTTGGCCGCTCTGTTACGCGACAGGGATTATGTTCGCACGCTGCAGACCAGCGGCAAGCATTCCGGCGTCCCCTTGTTAAATGCTCGTGAGGAGTGCGTGCCGCTGTTCGAAATGGTGCCCGAAATAGATTGTGACAATGCGTTAGACGGATACGCAAAGGGAAGACGCGGCGCGGCGTCCATCTTGGAAGTGCAGCAGCTGTTCGGAAGCGTGTGAAGCCCGCGCCTTGCCCACCCAAAGCGGGAGCGATCCATAAAGCTTTTTAGGAGCGGTAGCCGCTTTACCACGCTCTTGACACGGAGTACGCGCGTCTCGTAGGAGTTGTTGTTGTCAGAGCGATTTTCAAGTCTCTCAAGCAGCGGTACGGGCCGTAGGACAGGCACAGAAAGTCTGTGATGAAGGATCGGCGCCGCGACTACCCGGACCGCTACAGGGACACACGCAAACTCGCACGTGCGGCCTCGTACTGGGATTGACTTCGTGTTTGCATTTTGTTTTCTTTTTCTGTGAAGTTTCACTCCACCACGCTATGTGGAAGCCGCTGCCGTGAATCCCTTCGTGTTCTTCCCCGTCACCGTACACATGCCCGCTTCAACGTCCATTCGATGCAACCCCGCATCCCCCCCACCATCCCAAGCACGAGGCTTCTCACCCAGCCCGCAAGTTGCACCCTGCCCGCCTGCCCGTAGAGTTTTTTAACCAATGCATGAGGTCCACAGAGTCGCCCGTCCGCCGTCGGTCACCGACCCCGGCGCGCCGCCGAGTCCACTGAGCCCCACACCCCCTCGAAATGCGTGTCAAACCCGCCCCCCGCACGTTTCCGTGTCTTGCATCGGCTGCGTGCGTGAACATGCTGCTCGAGAAGAAGTACGCGCGTTCGACACTAACGACCACCGCCGCCGCATTTCCAAGCAGGCTTTCATCTCCGTCTCCCCCTCGACGCCGTCCACCGCCCCCCCCCAGGACGCGTTGCCGTCTCGGCGTTTCCCGCACCCGCGCCACGCTGTACGTATCATCGCCACAGAGTACAGGAAGCGAAGTGATGGGCGGCCGCCCAAAACCGCACCTACGACGGCCTCCTGCGGCATATCAGGCGCCTTTAGAACTTGGGAAGCCTTGTAGACGAGCGGCACGTGAGAGAGGAAGGGGGGTAGAAGAGAGCGGAAGAGAAAGACCACTGTCCTGTAATAAAACAGCGTAGGGACGGCGGGGAAGGCGAGAGAAGCAGAAGAGTGGTGACGCACACGCGGTCTGCAGTCGCTGACCTCATCGTGACAGCGAGCTGCCTTCTATGCGAGGGCAGCACTGGTGACCCGCCGACAGGACACGCAGCGACAACCGCGGCAGAAGTGGGCGGGCGAAGCTGCAGCGGCGGTTCACGGACGTATCCGCGGGGAAGCGAGGTTGGCGGGACAGTAGCTGCGAGAAACAGAAGAGTGGCAGCCGACCGGCGGCGGCGCGGGGTGGCGGGGGAAAGTCGGTGTCGGAGGGTGGGTAGCGGCGAGGGCGTGCGGGTGTGAGTAGGGGCGCCACCGCATGGGTGCGTGTCTCGGCTCGTGCGGCCCAGGGCACGAAGCCACCATCTCCACACACGGCGGCGTCCGGGAGTGGCACATTATCCCGCCGGTGACCCCACATGCTCGCGGGCCAGCGGCTGCGATGGCCTCGATCGCCGGGGGGGGGGCGGTGTGGGCCGCTGGGGGCGTGCGTCGCACGTTTCAGATCCTGTGGGGCTGGTGGATTCGGGGGTGCGCGTGTCGGAGTTATGTGGGCCCAGACCCTGGGAAAGCGGTCCGCCACCCCTCCGACGATCGCGTCCACCCATGCAGGATAAAATATAGGAAACCAGAATTGTAAGCATGAGTCCAGAACGGTGGGATCAAACTACAGTTGTCACCACACGCCGCATTGCTGGAGACGGCTGCACACTTCCAGTTCCGGTGCGTTCTACCAGCGGCGGTGACTGGGATCCGCCACCCCGCCACACGGCAGCGCCCGCCCACACAATTCGGCGCGCCAGCACCATCGGCTGTGTGTCCCCAACCCGTGCACCGTCGTGCGGGCGCCACTCCGCCCTGCACGCGCACTGGAAGTCACTCCTGCGTTCGGGGCCCCACGCTCCGCTGCGTCCGGATGTTTTGAGCCCCACCTCCCCCACCACCCAGCGACCGAACAGCTCCCCGGGGTGACCCCCTCGGCCGCTCCTCCCCGCGTCTACTTCTCTGAATCATACCGTGGGGTGTGATACCCCGCCGCCACCAGCTGCCACCGGGTGTTTCTTACGAGCCCGTATAGCCCACCTCGCGATGCGTATCCATGCACCCCCCTGCTTCTACGTGCGCACCCGCCCGCGCACGCCCCGCCCACCCGCTCGCGCGAGTTCCCGCCAGCCCAAGTATGTAGTCGCCCACACGCACACGCACCCGCCGGCTCACTTTCCCTCTTGCGCATGCAACCACCCGCCATACCTGTCTGTGTGCCCGACTGAGAGGGTGCTCGTCCGTTTCGGCTTTCTTATGTAACAGGGTGTTGCCTCGCTCCCGACCTGTGCTGGAGCCACAACGCTACCCCGGGTCCCACCTACCCCCCGGCCTGCATAGTTGCTCTTCTGTGTGTGTCTTGATTCTACAGTGCTTCTTTTGGCTTGGCTTTTTCGTCTCTGCTTGCGACTGGTCTCCCTTCTCTTCTCCACAGGCGGAGGTCGCGGTTACTCTTCCACCTCGATGGAAGCTGTGTCAGCGCCGCTGAGTACGTTGTTGTGCAGTCATACAAGGAGTGTTGTGTCCGTCGGTGCGGGGTAGTGTGTGGCAGCGATACTTCTGTCGCTGGAGTGCTACTCGGAGTTCTGTCATTGCACATGCCTGAGCTCAAAGTAGTACTTTCACACTCCGTTTTGATGTCCACTTTGTTGAGTAGAGTTCCTGTCAATTTTTCCCCTGTCGTTTCCCTCTCTGTTGCCTACTTTTCTGTATTGCTTTGTTGATCTTTGGCGAACAGTGTCAACATTTTTTGCGCAGGATAGCGAGGGACGATGCCGAGCGGGCATTCTCCTAACGCGTCCGTCATTGTTGCATCATCTTTCCTCACTAAAACCAGCGCACCTTCTCTTGTTCATCCATGGCGCTCTTCTTACTTGCGCACGGCGCTCTGCACGGTTGCCTCCGCGGATTAAAATATGTACATTGCCACTTGCTTGATATATTGCCACTTGCTTGATACGACTGGTAGCACGGTGGGCAATATGATATGTCGTCGTGCTGGAACAAAGGTACGAGGGCAGTTCATGCGGCGGGTTGGGGCAGTAGTTGCACAAGGTTGGTCAAGGAAGCTGTAAACATGGGGTGGGGTGGGGGATGGCATGGGGGGGCGGTGAGGTGGGACAGGTTGGTGAGGCTGGACAGACAAACAAATAACAAGAAAAAAGTGGCTTATGCATGTCGGGTCTTTGCTCGGACGCAACCCGACTACACTGTAACAATACTCTATTCAGCAATGTCAATGGCCACGTTCCTGGATGCAGCCATGTCCTCTGCCTGCCTGTCCGCCGTATTTCTCATGAGTCGCATGCGCACCGACGTCTGGTCCAGCGCATTCGCCGCTTTCGATGCACGGGCGGGAGCCTCCGGCTCTTCGTCTTGGCCCAGCGCGACCGACAGTGGTGGAGGGGCCATGGCCTCCGTGCACTTGTCAAAGTTCTCAAACAGCTCCTCTTGCGCCCCGCGGTTGCGACCACGAGTGCGCTGCGGGGAGGGCGAGAGCGTGCCATCAGCCCCCGGTGAGAGCGACACGCGGTACCCACCCTCGTGGGCGTCGGCTGGCGCCAACTATCGGATAGAAAAGGTCACGAAAGTGGGTGAGCACGAACATAAGAACCATGGGTAGAGCACAGCCAATTTGAATAGCGATGACTCGCCGTCTGCAATAAACTTTGTGGCAGTACAGCACGCCCACCCCCAGGGAGGGACGCGAACGTACCGTGTGCCCGGTAGTCCCGAGTTAGGACCCCGGAAGAGACGCCGAAACCGACAACACACAACTGGTGTGGCCGGGCAAACCCCCGACGTACACGACACGGCGCTGTTGGAGCCAAATATTTACTTGGTGGGTGAAGGGGGTCGGGGCCAACACCGCATACCTCTCCTCTTATGTACGCTCGGGGACCCCACCCAGAACACGCAGAAAAAGGATCCTACACACACACGCACCATGACCCACCAGAGCCACTCGCTCCCACTGGGAGTGAAAGGTGTTAATTCACGCATCGCCCCCGCGCATCCGAAGCCCAGTAAACAAGCAAGGCATAAATCCACAAAATACTAGTGTCCATCCTTCTGACCGCCTCATGAGGCGATCCGCCTCATTTGAGCCTATTCTTTATGCCTCTCTGTTACCATGTTCCCAGCCTCGGTTGCTCTGTCTGAGAATACATCTGAACTCAGCGCATTCCACATACCCATGGGCCAACTCGGCGGCTGTGTACCATGGAATCTCGGAGGGGGTGCCCCAGACTCCACAAAAAGGCCGCGTTTCCAGGCCATATGAGAGGAAACCTCATTTGAGCCTCATCTGAGGCTCATTTGAGCCTCAGGAGCAGTAGAATGGACATTAGTGCAGGATGAGAACCCTGGGAGTTTAGGAAGATGTAACGGTTACGCGATGTCGGCATGCACCTCCGAATTTCGGTATTCCAGGTAGCTGCTTGTTAATCCGTTAACTCGGCCACTTAGTTAGTGGTCCTCTGCCTAACTCTCCCAATGACTTGGCTCGGCAAGTGACCCTGAGTCCTTGTGGTCCGCTGCGATCTGGGCCTCTCGTCGAGCCAGATCTGGACAGGCGACCAAGGTAGGTGGCATACTACCTCAAACGTCTGGTACACGTGCAATTTTACTCCCAGAGAAACCACGTTTTGGACATTATCTCTGTACAATATGCGGGCGTTAGACTACACGCGCCGCACGTCCGCCCACCTGGTTCGCAGGAGGTCGGGCGCCCGATCGTAGGTGCGCTCGCCCGCGTCGACGACAGCCAGTTGGACCGGCAGCGGCACGGGCGCGTCCGGCTCCCAGGTGATGTTGTTGAAGACTTCCGCGACGAGGTTATGAGGGTTCACCGGCTCCTTTTCCAGTTCGTCACGCGACTCGTGCTTCTCTGCCACGACGAAGGCTGCGAACACCGTCGGCCTGAATGTTGCATGGAGCAAGCGGGCAGACTCGTCGAGTGAACGGGGGCTCTGTGGCGCGCGCGACGCCTGTGTCGTGCACAGCAGTCCACTCGTCCTGGAGATGATGTGCAACCCCCCCCTCATAAAGTAAAAAGGGCCCGTGGGGAACTTATTGTCAGCGATCTGGTCGCAGAGCTTCGATATCTTGAGGAAGAGCTTGGCGGGTGACACATCGTGCAGCAGACTATCAGCCACGACGTACTTGATGCCGCCAACTGTGATGCCGGCCTCCTTTCAAATGGCCGGCATTTTGGCCTTGTTGAATCGCAACTCGAGCGCCTACTTCAGGTTCTCCTACGACGCGCCCGTCGCCGCCGGTGGCTGAACTGCCTCGTTCTGTGGCCGTTCTTGTCCTGGTGCAGGGAATGCGGCGGCCACGGGTGGCATGGTCGGCCCACCAAGCACCTCAGGTACGGTCTTGGACAGGGGGTTGCATTGAGACGGACCCTGGGCAGGACCGGCCGCGAGGGAGATTTCCGCCACTGTGGCAGCCGTCGGGTGGGAGAGTCAAGGGGGGGTGAGCACAGCTGGCTCGTACGTTTGTATCTCCAGCCGACGGGCTGGGGAAGATGAGGCCAGGGATGCGGAGAGGGTTCATTTGTCCGCCATCGCTTGCGGATAGAGGCTCTGAAATTGTTCACACTCCATTGCGTATTAGTCGGGCCCGATCAAGACTGCATGGCCCCACCCAGTTGTTTCATGTCACTGTCATGCAAGGATCAAAACTGAACCGTCCAGCCAGCACGCGTACTTAACAGGTATTTCTTCTGGGGTTTCATTCGATTTGCGGGCCCTGGTTGGCTGCTGAGTCCAAATGCGACAGTTCAGTGGTCGCAAGTGAGTGTCAGATCAGGCATCTGTTGCTTCACCAGTTATATTGCTAACCTCCAAGTTTTGGCGGATGCAGTGCGGTTGCAATCATCATGCAGCGTACGTGGACCAATGGAATCGCCAGACTGCGGCAAACGTACATACAGATCTGGCCCACATCGCCCTACGGCCTGGAAACGCACATCGGCATATGAGAAAATCACGAGAAATACCACAATCTGTCGAGAAACATCATATCTAGCCCCACAATATCTCGAGGAGACGCTCGGGCCCGAAGAGTCAGACGAAATTCTCCGAATATCTCGATTTGGGAGCAGACGGTATGCAACCCTTCAGCCGGAGAACACCATTTTCTTGCGAGAAGGCCAACACCATGTTCATGCCAAAAGTTGTCGGGCGGCCTCAGCATCAGCCAATCAAATCGCACTTCTATGTCATGTCGTGTTGACTGCAATCCCGTTTTCTGCATCCACCATAGTTTAGAGGATAGCAGTGCGACGTGGACAACATCGCCCCCTCTCACCGGCCCTGGCGGGAAGTGCGGCATGATTGTTTCCAGAGGCTTTCTTAAAAAACAGAAACGTCAACAACTCCGGCACTATTCACGCGTTCGCAGAAATATCTGGCTCAATGTACTCCGCTATGCGATGTGCCGCGTAAACCTGCACCGCCAAATCACGCGCAGATTCCACAAAGAAGGTAGCTGGCAGACATCCGATTTGGAGTTCACGGGGTTGTCAGAGGCTGCCAAGTGCTTCGATGCCTATTCTGACGACAGATTCTGGCTAAGAGCACCCGAGTTACTCTACGTATCGTACGGGGAGCTTTTTCTCGTCTCTTCTGGCACCCATAGACCCCCCCGACCGATTTGGTATGCCGGCATTTCTATCTGAGTCAAGCGATCTGGTGGAAAAACAGGCATAACCCCGGGTGTTCCTGCGCATTTTGACCGCTCTTTGGCTTTTTCTCATGCGCTATGCGGTTTGCTCCGTACACCATGACCACCAGAGCACTTTTAGATCCCACAAGAGTGGTAGCTGGCAAACATACGAGTCAGAGTTCACGGGGTTGTCGCAGGCTCCCAAGTGCTCCGTATCTTATTCTGACGACTGATTCTGGCTCAAGGCGCACGATTTATTCTAAGTATCATATGGGGCGCTGGTGGTTGGTGCGGTTGGTGACCACCGGCCCCCTCAACCGGATTGCTTCTCTGGGAAAATCATGGCTCTCCTATCAATCATGTATGCTGCCCACTGTTGCGTGCCATGTACACCCCCACGGTACTAGCCGCATCCATAGAGGCCCCCGCCGCTCACTTCTTTCTATTCTTCTCCGCCTTGATGGCCTCGGCTTCGCGCTCCGGAACGTGAGACGTGTTTTCTCGCCGGCGCTTGTTGCCGGTTTTAGTAGATTTGTGGACGCCAACCGCCGAAGGTTTTCGCTTGACCGCGTAGCGCGCAAAGACGTCCGATCCCGCCTCCCTCGTCAAGGCCATCGACCTCAGAAAGGACGGTTTCGCTCCAGCTCCATCGCACCCGGGCACTGGACGGCTCCTTGGCCGTAGCGGCCATGCCATGCTTCGAGTCCCTGCTCCCCGTACGGGCCGATGCTGCCCCAAAGCGCCAAAAAGTCTGAAGCATGAAACATCAAAATGTGCAGTTTTGGGGAAATGGACAGCCATCCAAAAGTGCCCTTCAACATTGCCACCATGGCCGCCGTTTCCGTGTGAAACTCCGAGACCTGGTCGCGGGGATATTGGCGGCGCTGTTCAGGGTCGTTCGGATACGATTACACAGTCTTCAGGCCTCCACATAGGAGACCACATGGCTTTGCGTTCACTTTCCGACCAGCGCGGAGCACACGAGCGCGCTGCTGTCGCCAATAGTGCTGCAATCTCGACCGATACATATGCCGCTGTGGTACGAGGTAGGTCGCACCCGCACCTTCTTGTGCAGGACTCCGGCCAGCTCGTGGGAAAAGGCGGCTCCCGCCTCTAGACCGGCCACAACCCCGTCCGTCTCGCCCCGGTGCACCATCACCATCTCCGCGGCAGGTCGCAAAAAAGTGCTTACGCTCTCGCAGGTCCCGGGCGGCAGACAGGTCCTGGAGTGTGCCAAAGAGCGCATCGAGCACTGCCTGCTTGCTGCTTGGCTTCCGAAAGCACTCGCACATCAGGAAAGGCTGGGTTTCCGTCGCACCCTTCTGGGCTAGGATACCGCATTTTGTAGAACAGTCGCACCCAAGAATATTCCGCACTGACCGGCTCGCCCCGGGCCCGTATACCCCATCACGTAAGAGTGTAGCGGTCGGGGGTCCCACGGCTGGAAGGGGCGCGGCCCCTCAGCTGTGGACAGCACACCCTCGGGGCGGCCCCAAAATATCCCGATCCGGGCCAGCAAGGGAATGACCTGTCCGAATCTCAGGGAGATCGGATCTGGTCGGGGGCGGGGTTTTTCCCTCGTGGTTTTCCCAACCCCCCTACTACTTGTTTGAACTTTTCGCTTTGGAGGGATTTATCTGTCTGGCGCATTTGGGGCGGCTACTTTAGCCGCTGGCGCTCGGGTTGGGGAGGGGTTTATTGACAGTGGGGAGGTCGTCCCCGCCGCCGTTTGATAAAACCAACTGTGCTTTGGACTACGATTCCCCCCTGGGCTTTGCCGTGATCCTCTCCTCCCGTTGGGGGAAGGCAGGGCTGTGGGTCGATTTCCTGGGCAGTTCCTTTGACGGACCGAGCTGATCCAGAGGTCACTTCGGCTGGACGACAAACCAAAGTGGTGGTGCCGAGAACCGCTACAATTTCTGGTGGATCAGCTGGGGATTCCGGCCGTAGCCACGCCCGTATCGGGTAGCCGGATCCCCGATCGTTGGTTGGTTTGTTAAGTGAATGTAGCGGTTCTCGGCACCACCACTTTGGTTCGTTGTCCAGCCGAAGTGACCTCTTGATCAGCTCGGTCCGTCGAAAGAACTGCCCCAGAAATCGACCCACAGCCCTGCCTTCCCCCAACGGGAGGAGAGGATCACGGCAAAGCCCAGGGGGGAATCGTAGTCCAAAGCACAGTTGGTTTTATCAAACGGCGGTGGGGACGACCTCCCCACTGTCAATAAACCCCTCCCCCACCCGAGCGCCGGCGGCTAAAGTAGCCACCCCAACTGCGCCAAACAGATAAATCCCTCCAAAGCGAAAATTGCAAACAAGTAGGAGGGGGGTTGGGAAAACCACGAGGGAAAAACCCCGCCCCCGACCAGATCCGATCTCCCTGAGATTCGGACAGGTCATTCCCTTGCTGGCCCGGATCGGGATATTTTGGGGCCGCCCCAAGGGTGCGCTGTCCACAGCTGAGGGGCCGCGCCCCTTCCAGCCGTGGGACCCCCGACCGCTACAGTGAAGACGACGTGGAACTCCGCGTCGGTCTGTCGTCAATTCCCGCAAGTCCACTACGATGGCGTTTCCTCCCGACCACCCCAAGTCGGACGCGATCGCTGCAGATATGCCGGCGGGTACATCCACGGTGACCCCAGCGGGCGCCGCACCCGGGGGATCCGCGGGTGGATGAGGGATTCCCTTCACCCCGCCTCCACTATTGGCGGATCTCGTGGACGAGAGGGCACGACGGGTCCCAC
>Ga0209093_1001116_pt1 | contig 15158 bp, 15 predicted proteins | sample SidtaG_4_FD_187450 | JGI IMG/M metagenome (GOLD analysis project Ga0209093, IMG submission 187450) | Marine algal microbial communities from Sidmouth, United Kingdom - Sidmouth_Male1 metaG (SPAdes) (version 2) | ecosystem: Host-associated > Algae > Red algae > Unclassified | place: Sidmouth... | reverse complement strand
AAGATCCCACCCAGCACCGACAGCGCCACCTGTCCGAACCGGGGCGTGACACGTCATTCGCGTCACCCGGTGTACCAACGACCTCCGGGCCAGCCAAGGGGCGTGGGCTGGGACGCGTAATGCGACAGGATCCTCGGCCTCGTCCGACCGGCCCGCTCGACAAGAGCATATGGGCTCCTTGCACTAACGTGTGCTTGTAATCTTCGTGATAAATACTACACGCATTGGGAAATACGTACATTTCTGGTCACGGCGAACCGCATCTCCCGCCGCAGATCAGCAGCCTGCGTCACCCTCGCGTTGTATCCGGCTTCTACAGGACGCCTGCCCCTGCTCAGGTGATAACCTGCGGTTCAGCTCAGCCCAGCGCCGTCTCTGTCCGACCGGTCCGCTGGGTGCGCCACGTGCGTCCGTCCTTTCTTTGACAGAACTCAAACGTGGTGTCGTGGCGCTCTCTTACCTGCTCCACAGAGTACTGCTCGTTGACTAGGGCCCTGTTACGGTTGCACAGAGACCTACCTTCACTGAGACTGTGTTGCGCTTGGGAAAAGACAAACGTTGACAGATGTACTATCGCGGTTGCGGAGCCCACGCCTGGACTGAGACGCCAGGACACTGTTGCGAGGACAAAAGTAGAACGAGACGGCGTCTTACGCGTCGAAGTGATGCCGAGTAGCGGGGCTGATGAAGCTCCTGATGCTCCGCCTCCATCCCCAGTTGCCAGTGGTGCCCTATTCACTAGTGTCTGGACTGCACATGGAGTACGTTGAACACTTGACTCGATAGCTTTTGGCCAATGGTATGAGAGAGAGGTGCTCCGTGATCATTTACTATCTGACCAAGAATCGCACCGTGTCTAACCCGTACACATCGTCGTCGTCTCGTGCCTTGCTGTCGACGTGTTGCATATTTTGATGAACCAGGATGACCTGAGTGTTCTTTTTTCGCGATACGCACAGGCCATGTTAAGGAAGATTTCCAATGGAACTGTGAGCCCCGGAACGAATGGAAGCACCGCCGACTCGCCCGAACACAATTGTCTCTCATGGCTGGCCCCCCCTGGACAACTGGAAGGCCCCAATAGAGACTGTACTCGCCCTCTACGAGCAGTTATGACCAAAGCGGTTGAGAAGTATGCGAACCAGATTGACTACGCCGCCAGAGGCTAGTCAGGCAATCGACGTGCAGTGAAAGTGGCTCTGAAGAAGGGTCTTCGTACTCGTTGCAACAGGCGACGCACATCTGCTCGGCTGCTCGCGTATCGCACTCTGGGAGTTTACATGGACGATGGCGTACGAGAGGCGTCCATGGAACGCGTCGTGCTTGCTGCAGACGTTTCGGGTGCCTCTGCTGCTGGCGCGCAAGCTGAGAGTCCAGGCGTTGGTCACCGACTGAGACTGAAGGACGGCCACAACGAGTTGGTCCGCGCGCTTGACATGAACGGAGCAGCGGCGACCATCATTGCTGAGCTGCTGTTTCTGGACGCAAGCGAAGTGTGGACCTCTGTGCGAGCAGCCGGAGCCGCCTGTCCGAAAAGCTACGTTGACAAGGCAGAGTACCCCAAGTTTTTGCGACCAGAGAGCCACGAGGCTCACAAGGGCACTGTGCGGTGCATGCGGGATGAGTTGAGGGACCTCAAAGCTGGAGATGTTGATCTCTCAGACGAGGAACCTGACTAACTTACTCCTATCGGTCTTCTTGAAGCGAATCCCACATGATCCACCACGCTGACACGGACGACTGCTCCATGCCGACGAAGGCGAACACGATCTGTGACATGTTGTGGATGACGTTTTCTTGGCCTCAGTGGTATCCATAGTCGTCCGTTTCTCCCATTTTCTTGACCACTATTTATTTTCTTGCATGCATGTCCCTTTTCTCCTCGTTTCTGTCGTTTTTCCATCATTTTTTCCGGCGTAATCCGTCCTGTTTTGTCTGGCATAATCTTTCATGCTTTCTCTGACGAATGGTCGTAGAGAAGACATTAGCTTCATGGTCATGGCACATCTGATGAGTCAAAACGACAATGGTCGACAGGATCGTTCCGAGAGCTGTCCTCCCGTTATTCCAGGCGGCAGATCTCCAGATAACGCAGGAAGCAGTCTGATGTATAAAAATAACAACTGTCGACAGGACCGTTCCGAAGGCTGAATTGCTGACATGCCAGGCGGCAGATCTCTAGATAAAGAACGCAGCGATCGAATGTAAAGACTAATAGCTGTCGATAGGACCGTTCCGAAGCCTGTCATGCTGACATGCCAGGCGGCAGATCTCCAGATAAAGTCGGAAACGATCGGATGTATAAAAAATAATAGCTGTCGACAGGATCGTTCCAAGTGCTGTCCTTCCGATATTCCAGGCGGCAGATCTCCAGATAAAGCAGGAAGCCATCGGTTGTACAAAAATCATAACTGTCTACAGGATCGTTCCGAAGGATGTCGTGCTGCTTTGTCTGCAGGACGTACTCACAGCTATCCCTGTGCTTTGTCTGTCATGTCAAGCACGGACGTAGTTCTGAGCTTATCCTGGGTATGCCTTTTTCGCGTGACGACACTGCTATCTCTCGTCGAGGATGTTGCCTGCCTCTGAAAACAGTCTGGAACCCTTCCGCGTACTCAATTCGCGAGTACAGGATGCAGAACGGATCTGGTTCAAACTCTGGACCAGTCGGTCCAACTCGCGCACGGATTTGTATGTGGTTTGGTCCAGTGACCATGCCACGAGATACGCCGCGGAACAGTCCTGGAAACAATCTGGAAAACAGTTCCTGGTCTGATCTCAGGACCATCCGCCATCCAAGACAAGTCTGATTGTCGGAAGGGACCAGGTAAGTTCCAAATACGATCTGCAGGACCACTCGAGCGGATTGGGAAGTTAATCTTCGCGATTTTTCGGCACATTTTCAGGAACTTTCCGCATAATGGTCTGCAGAGTTGGATGCGGTCGAATCGAAATAACTCATCCTTATTTATAATGAAAGAAAAGTTCTCACTTTATCTCGGGAATTTCATACCGCCACACAGTGTCTCAGCCACGCTTACGCGAAGCGAGGAACATATGGGTGGTACTATTGATCTCCGCTGAGTGCTAGGCTTTTTCTGGAACGACTGTATATGTCATTCAGTTGGCGAACAGGGTGTTCTACAAGTTAATGAGATCGACCGCTCAGGAATCCAAGGTACTATGGCACTTCCACAAAAGATGGACCCACCCCGTCGGCGGTGCTCGTTTGAACCCTCCCTGGAGGCCTGTCAGGGGCGGCACGTTTCGTCCAGCTTGCACGTTTCCTTGCAGAGCTCTGCGATCGCGTGATACTATGCCAGGACATACTGGCGAGCTCGCGAGCGGGTGGTGACAACCCCCGGAATGCGGCCCGAAGGGTGGCCCGGCGCCTTAGTTGGGTGGACCGATTCCGGTTTAGGCCCTAGTGGGACTCATCCAACAGGAAACGTGCTCCACTTCGTGCAGCAGGGACCAGCAAGGTGCGAATTGAAGCCTAACCCAGATTCTTAGGCGGCTTCCAGACACCCCATCCTGGCAGGTGGTCAGATTTCGTGAAAAATCGGAGAGCTTAAGCGGCGTGCCACGCCTCGTCTCGAGGGAAACGTGCTCCACTTCGTGCTCCGGCCAGCTGGGTGCAAACGGTAAGCGACGCGTGCAAAGCTTAGAAGAGGGGGACTACATGTATGGAGGGAGATCCTCAGCCGCCGCGGCGCCCCTTCGTGATCCCATGTGCGCGGATATGCCTCGAAGTGATTGGTTGCTTGTGTTTCCAGAACCTTGCTGAATCAGTGGGGCACGAACTCTGTCCACCTGTCCGCTAGTCACCGGATGGGAAATCCGAATCACGCGATGGCTGCTCAGACGCGAGTATGACGGCTGATGCACGTCGCGCACGACGTCTCCCCACAGGCGCTCCCCGGGCGCATCCCTTCAATCGTTCTCCCTCCATCGCATCTCAGTGCGCAGGCGTGTCCCGCTCGTTAGTCCTTCGTCGCTCTGTGCGCCTGTCGTGCACATTCCCAAGGAGGGTATGTGTGTGCTGCTCGCACGGTTACGCCAGCGCGCAGCCCCTCCCAGCTCGACAGGAAGGCGTGAGAGCGCGTCGGAGGACGTCTGTTGACTTTTGGCGCGAGTACGGCGGGGTTGAGCGGCGTTGTGGGGCCGTTTGGGCGTGCACGTGTGGGTGTGCGCGGCTCTTTGGCGCGGCTCTCTTGCCTGGGGGAGTGTGGAAAGGCCGTTTTGCGTCGTCTGGTTTGCGACGCGCAGGGGTCGTGGTGATGACGGGCAAATGCCTCCTCTGTGGATTTGATTTTGGACGAGACGATAATGGCCACAAGCGGACGGGGTCTCACTCCCAACGCACCTGCGCCCTGAAATCGTTCTCGTGCCTCCACCACTTGCCTCCCACCCACCCGTTCCATAAGGCGGGGACCTGCTACCTGAAAGACTGCAGTTGTCTCGAGACGTGCTCCAAGTGCCGGAGGCCGGGCCACCGCGTCGGCACTCTGGTGCTTTCTTCCGAGCGATACACGAAGGACAATAAGACTGGCAACATCACGCGCCGCCGCGGAGCGCCGCCCCTCACCAAGTCTGATTTTACGTGCCCGTGGCTTCATGAGCCCGATGTTGCTGAGTGGGTGCGGGTGCAACACGCGGCTTGCTGGCAGGATTGGCGGGAGGCGCAGGAGCTCGCTGCGTCAGCGGCACGGCTGGCCGCCAACGTACACGAGGTGGGATGGGACGTCGTTGAGGCGGCAAACGTCATGCAGGCGAATGGTATTGCCGCGGCGACTAATGGGGCGGAGAACCGTCCGCACTTTGAGGCGATGGTCGCTGCTGGCGACGAGCCGGGCCAGTCCGCTGTCGGGGCGGCGTTGGTGGCCGCAACCGGCGGGGCCGCCGCCGTGTTGCGCGAGGGGGGAGGGAGGGCTGGGCGGGGAGTTCGTGGTGCGGCTGCCGCGTCTGGTCGCGGCCGCGGGCGCGCGGCCGCCGCAGCGGCGTCGGCGGTGGCTGTCCGGCAGCGCACTGGCGCCGCGACCAGGGCTCTGCCGGCTCCGGGGAACCGCGGAAACCGCGTGGAGGACGTCGACGAAGTGTCCCCGCGGCGGCCGCCGCCATCCCCGTCCGGGCGTCGCATTCGTGGTCGTGTTGACGTCCGCGGAGATTCAGCGGCTCGCGGCAGTCGCGGTGGTGCGTCGTCTGCGACGACACAGTCCGGTCGGGGCGGTCCGGGAGACGCTGCTACGCGAGGCTCTTCGGAGAGCAGCCGTGGGGGTGGTGGCTCGTCCGTTTTTGCGCGTGGGCCGCAGTCCCTGGGGTCACTCATGACGGCGGGTGGCGGCTTGCGCGCTGAAGGTGCGCGTGAGACGGGTTCGCGCTCGGACGCGCGGATGCAGCGGGAGCACACCAGTCTTATGCACTCCAACGCGATGCGTGCCGCTGACGGGGTGTCGCGGTTGATAGCCACCGGCTCTGGGTCAACGGACAGGGTTCTCGTCCAGGCGGCGGCAGCGGAGCGCGCTGGAGTATATGCGGATATGCCTTCTGTCGCTGCCCCTGTATCCCCTGCGACCCCGTTCCACCTGCGGTGGAAAACGGGGGAGCGCTGCAGGTATGAGGGGGTGTCGACGTTTGAGTGTCCAGCTATCAGTTTGCTATCGCCCGAGCAGCTCGCGCGCAAGGTATTCCGCGGCGCACTCCGGGAGCAGGCGGCCGTCTTCCCCGCCAAGGAGCAGGAGTTCGTTGACGCCGCGATTGACAACTTCCTTATCGGAATGAACATCACCTGAGGCGTGATTTCTCCCGCCGACGTGGCAGAGCAGTTGGTCTCCCGTCGCACCATGTATTACAACACGAACCGTCTCTCTCTCGTTGCGTGCTGGGTGAAGAAGTACATTGACTCCAATGTCGCGGCATCCCAGGTGCTTGGCGTGAATCTTAGGGGGGAGGCGACGTGGGACAATGAGCTCGCTAACGTTGCGGGGGGGAGTGGTGGGAGGGGGCGCGAAGGTGGCCGTGTTCGGGGCTCTCCCCGGAGCGGACAGCGCACCGCGGGTAGTGGGGATGACGAAGACGACGATGATGAAGAAGGCCCGACGGGGATAGGCGGTAGCGACGATGAGGATGAGGAGGACGACGAGGGGGGTAAGTAGGCCACATCGACGTCGGTACGCGAAAGGGGCGTGCGTGGGATGGGGGACCCGCGTCTTTCTCATTCAAGGGAGCTGCTGCGAGCCGTAGTCTATATTCTGTCTATTTTTTGTTGCTGTCATCGAAGCGACGTAGTCCGGCGCGCCGGCGCGGTGGGAAACTCAACGCCGAGAGCCGAGAGCGCCGCCGAAACTACTCCAAAGACCGCAACAACCTGCGCGCGCAAGCAGCCGCGCGGCGGCGACAACGGTGCCGGCGGACGACGGAGGAGAAGCAGCGTCGGCGGCGGACGTCACCGAGTACAGCGGCTTCCGCCACCGCCTCCGCCGCCGCCGCCGTCACCGCCACCGCCGACGCCCCGCCCGCCACCACCGACCTGCAACGCTCACGGCAGCGCACGCAGCCGCGTGGCGGCGACAACGGTGCCAGCGGATGTCGGCGGAGCAGCGTCGGCGGCGGACGTCACCAATAACAGCGGCTTCCGCCGCCGCCGCCGCGGCCGCAACCGCCGCCACAGCCGCCCGCCGTTGCGCGTAGAGGCGCCCTCGCAAGGTGGCGTGGTATGAGACGCCCAACTGGCCACGCCCGACGCCCGTAAAGCCGGTCGGCCGCAAGTCTACGGTCGCCCCAGCCCCGTCGCGGCCGCGCGGCAGCGTCCCCGCGTTCATGGAGATGCAGCGGCCGTCACAGCCAAAGCGCGGCGCGTGTTTGTACGGTCGCCTCTCGCGTCAGCCCGACAGAAATGGGCCATGGGCGGAGGCCGCCGACCGTGGCCGCCGTTAGGCCCTGTCTAAACGGCGCGTGTCTCAGCACGTGTTCGGCCAAAGCAGGCCGTGTCTGAGCACGGCTGGGATGCGGCTGTCTTTACGAGACATTCGGAAACACGTCAGCCAGAGAACTTCGTCTTGTCCAGAACAGAGGCTACTTTGTTTTTCATGGGGGCTTGTGACAGCACTGTGGCCAGTTGGGCTGGTCTGCACGTGTTCAGTGTGCACGGGAAATCGAGAAAAAACCCGTGCACGTGCGTCGTGCACGCTTGTAAATTTGCGTATCTGCCTCTCAGACACAAGAAAGTCCGAGTGCACGGAAAGCGCTCGCAGTCGCCGCGAGCACGAATGCAGGCGTCCAATTGGTCAGAAACGCCGTGCACGTGCTGAGCACGCTCGAACATCGCCCGTCTAGACAGGGTCTTACACAGACCCGACGCCCCCCCGTGCCACACGCCCGTTCGCGCCGCCGTCCCCGCCTCCGTCGCAGACGCCTGGAGAGCCCCTACCTTTGCAGCCCTCCAGTTGAGGAATCGCGCAACGTCGGGGGTTTCCGCTTCGGCGGCGGCGACGCGCATGCACGTCACGCGGCGGCGGGCGGAGGCGAGGGACCGCATGGCGGCGTGGAGGTCCTCGCGAGCCACCGACGACGGCCAGCCGCGGCCACGGCGCGTCGCGGCCGACGCGCCGGCGCGAAAGTGCTCGCGCCGGCGCGAGCGTCCGCGTCGGCGGCGAGGTAGGCCGCTTCGTTGGACGGCCGGGGGGGGAGGGGGGCGTGACGTGCCGTCCCAGTCCGCGTCTGCCACGTCGTCCGCGACTGGGACTTGAACGTCGGCGTCTGGCTCGTCGGTCTCTGCGCGCGCGCCCTCCCCGTCGGCGTCCCAGCCGCCACCACTGCCCGTCGGGGCCGATGCGGTGTCGGGGCGGCGCCCCGCCCCCCCCGCCACGTCCGGCCGCCACATACTTGGCCAAGGCGGCTTCTTGGAACAGCCATAGCTGCGCCGTAGAAAACCTCTTTCCCGCCACAGCAAGAAGGGGGAGCAGCTGCTCGCCCTTTTGCCCCGGTACCACTGTGGCCGCGTAATCGGCGGTCGCATCGTCATAGGCGGCCGCCGTTTCCGCTCGCACCGCGTCGAGGAAAACGTAAAGCCCGTAGAGCGGCGCCGCCGCCGCCAGGAGCCCGCCGCCGAGCATCCCGTGGTGCACCCAGGCGGCGGCGAGCACGGCTGCAAATGCGGCGTCGTAGTCAGAGGCTATGGCGAGCTCCACACAGTCGCCGCCGCCGCCAAACGGGTCGTCGACGTCCCCACCATCGCCTCCCATCTCCGCGTCGCCAAACGCGCGGTCGGCCGCGTCGTGGGCGCCCCCGTCGCCCCCGCCCCCGTCGACCTCATGCAGCAACCCGTCGGCGCGGGTGCAGCGCGCTCGCGGCCGGGGCGGACGCCCGCCCGCGCCACCCGATGCCGCCAATCCACGCAGAGCGCGAGGCGGTGGAGACGTTTTCCCGGTGTTCGACCCCCCCCCCAGCCCCGCGCCCCTCACCCCCCCACCGCCGGCGCGTAGGTGGTCGCCTTCAACGCGGAGAGGCTGTACCACACGAGGTTAGACGCGGGGATGCCCTTGATGTAGGACGGGCGGCGGAGGCATTTTCCGTCGGCCGCGTTGGTCACCACGTTGGGCAGTCGGTGCCCACTAGGGAGGCGGAGGCGCGTTGTCAGCCCCACAACGGCCGCGTCTCATCAGTCCCGCGCGCGCACATAGCGGGTCAGCGGCACAATGACCACGTCGAGCCAAGACCCAACCGCTCGCCTTCGGCCACAGCGGTCGTGTCTGTCGCCGCCGAAGCCGCCTCGAGCGATGCGCGGAGCGACGCGGACGCCGCGGCGGTGCCAAAGCTGCCCGCGTCGGCGTCGTGCACGGCCGGCACCAGCGCGGTGCGGCGGCGGACAGATGCGCCCGGCGCCGCTGCCGCCACCAGCACCGGCGCCGCCGTCGCCCGCGGTCGCCAAAGGCGCGCACGCGGCGAGCGCGATGTCTGCCAAAAAGGGGGGGAGAAGGTCCCCGAGTCACGCCGCGTCCCGCGCATCGTCGGCCGCCCGCACGAGGGCGAAGACCACGTCGGCCACTCCCGCCGCCCAGGCGGCGCCGCGTTCCGCAGACGCCGCGTCGGTCCGCGACGGCCGCCGCCGCGCGTCGGCGCGGCCGCTGACTTCCACCGCCCACGAAGGGAGTGGGGTGCACGCCGCCCCCCCCCCGCCACCCCCGTCCATGCCGTTTCCGTCGCCGGCGCAGGCGCCGCCAAGCGCACGGCCACAACGCCGCCGGTGGTTGGCGAAATGTGCGAGCCGGCGACGGCGGACGCGGGGGCGGCGGGGCTGGGGACGCCGCAGCGGCAAGACTCGCGCGGCGGCGCAACCCCTCCGCCGCCAGGGGTGCCTGCGGTCGTGTCTCCTTTGCGCCAACTGCCGCCGCGGGAGCGGCAGCTCCCGCCATCTCGCCATCGCCAACAGCGCAAACACGTAGACCGCCGCCGCCTCTCGATGCCCCATGAGGCACGGCATCGAAACCCACACGGGTGCGCGCATGGGGGAGGCTCGGAGCGTCGCCCATTTCCATCTCGGCCGCGTGAGAACTGTCGGGGGCGGGGGGGTGGAAAGGGAGTGGGTTCGGCACCGGGGGGGGCTGGGAGGGCGGGGTGGGAGCGGGCATTGAGGAGAGAGGGGATTCAGCACAGGCTTTGGTACCATCACCGTCGGGCGTCGGCAGCTTCGCCGCTGGGCACGGCGCCCAGGACTGCGTGAGACACTCCCCGAGGCGGGCAGTGTCGACGCCGCAGCCAGCCTCCCAGCCGCGTCGGCAGACGGCGACCGGGCGTCGCGAAAGCCACCAACGGATGAGACGTCTGCTGGCGTGCGGTCGCCAGCCCGCGCGACAGAGCGGTAAGGCCCGGTCGTCGTGTCCGCGGCCGGCCCGGGGTCGTCGCTGCAGCACGCTCAATCACCCTTACCGCGCTCTCAGCAGGAGTCAAGCGGCTGAGAGCTGCGGTGATGCGGCTGAACAGCGCCCCGCCAGTGGCGGTGGCGCAGGTCGAGGGCTCGGGCGGGGGTTGGGTCGTTGGCTGCGGACGCAGAGCAGCGTTGGCAGCAACGATGTGACGGTTGGGGCTGCAGCGCCATTCAACCCATGCGCAGCAAGATGGGCAGCACAACGAGCCCGCCTCTGGTCGCCGAGAGTCTTTCTTTTTGTATTTTCCAGAGGGCACGCCGTCAAGCGTCGTGTGGCAGCATTGACAGGGCGCACGTCAGTATGTAGACGCAGTGCCGTCATTCGGTGGCCATGCCCTCTGTCACGCGCGGCGCCCGGTCATGGGACGTCTGCGAGATGCTGTTGCTCGCGTGCGAGAGGCCGCTGCTCGCGTGCACGAGACTGCTGCTCGCGTGCACGTGGCTCCCGCTCGCGTACCACTTCGTGCGAGGCGCCGCTGCGTGCGCTACGGTGCCTCCTGTTTTCTGACTGTGCATTCTCCGCCTATACACCCAGGGGACCACAATTCTGCATCGCTTGACCGCCATGGACGTTGACCACGCCCCCGACTGGTCAGTGTCAGACGAGTCGTTGGATAAAGTCGACGATCATGTGGTCGGCGTTGATTCCCCTGATGGTTTTCCGCCCACACCGAGCCTGACATCGACCGGGGTCATGGACACTGATCACCTGCCGGACTGGCGGGAGTTGGTTGAGGCGGTTGATGGTGCCGAAGAGGCCCGCCAGGACGGCGAGTCGTCATGTGCCTTCGTTGTTCGCGTTGCGCGTCGCCACACGCGACGCAGCCGACGTGTGGACGTGGAAGTCGCCATCCGCGTCAATCGAGCCGCAGTGCAGCGCCAACGTCGCGCCGCCAAGGCGCTGGTGCCCACTGGCTCCATGTCGCCCGTGTTGGCAACTCTCGAGGTTGCACCACTCCCTGGTGGCGTTGGCGGCCGTGGCATTCACGCCCCTCCCCTCGGTGGGGAGGGTGGCGTGTGGTCTGAATGTCGGGACGGGCGGGAAGCTGTCGGGACGGCTGGGGGAGCTGTCGGCGCCGTGTCTTTGGACTCTGGCGCCCCCCTTGTGGCCCTAAGGGTGGGGATGAATGACGCAGTCCGCTCCGGCGGGTGCATCGAAGTGACGGGCACCGGTCTCGATGTGAGACAGTCTGGCGCCGCTGGCGTGCGGTACGCAGGAGAGGACGTCCTTGACCGCCTCCGTGTGGACCCGGCCAGGTCTGGAATGCCGGAGGACAGCAGCATTCAGCGGCCGTCGCCTCCAAAGGTGCGTCGTCTCTCGTGGTTTGCTAGGCGGGGGCGGGACGGCGGAGTCACTGCCCGCGGCACGCGCCGCTCTGTCGAGACCACCTCCGTCGAGACTTCCTTCGGCTGGTCGCTTCAGGTCGGGAGGCGTTCTCGGTCCTTGCAGCCTCCGCCTGGCTCCGTGAGGGTAACGGTACTCTCGGCCGAGGAGCAATTACAGACCCACATCTTTTTTGTCCCCGCTCGTCATTCGTGGCGGCGAGCCGAGGAGGCCCCTGCGGGACGGTTCGTGCCGTACATGCGGGACATCACCGGCTCAGTGGCCGAGTCTGCGCGGGCCGCGTTGTTTGACAGATGGACCTTCCGGGATAACGGAGACGAGAGTGACGCTTCTGATGACGAAGGGGAGCCTCGCGGGGCGGATTATTACCGCTACCTGCGCGAATGCCGCCCCACGCTGCGCGTGCGGGAGTGAGCGCTGTGGTCCGGATGTATGGGCAGGGTCCTGTTGTCTTGGCGGGTAATGCAGCCACCCTGGGGTGGAGCACTGCCGCAGTGACGCGTTGCGTGGCGTTGATTGAGCGGAGGGCCTGCGAAAACGCGGAAGTGAGGTCGGAGCGCGCCGCTCGCATCGCGCGTCGCCAAGCGTTGCAGCGACTGACTGGTGGCGCGACCTTAGCTGTTCTTCTCGGCGGCTGTGCTCTTCCATGGTCGTCCATGTCGTTGGGCGGGAGGCAAATGGCGGAATGGTTTGGACGAGTCGATTCGACGCATTCGCGCTGGTCGATGGCTCGGGTCCTAGAAGACGCGCACGTAGATGTGGCGGCCGCCGGGCTGCCTGCTGCGAGTCGCCGGTGAGCTATCAGGCAAGCTGTTCGAGTCGCCGCGGAGATGGACGTGGAGGACTGGAGGGGAGCAGACGTGCACTCTTTGCGCGCTCTAAGCTCCGCGTTGCGGTCGCCGGGAACGGTCACTGGTGGACAACAACATTCTGCCGATGGAACTCCCATCGTCGCTGCAGCGACCACTGCGTCGGCCAGTGGAGATGTCGACAGTGGTTCTCGCCAAATGATGGACGCGTCCACACTTGAGACAGACACGTTGTCTCGTTTGCTCTGTCGCGTCTGCTTGCGATATGCATGCCGCCTCCACTCGACCAATCCTCGCTACCCCCTGTCTGCCCCTCGTCGTGCTCGGCCTGTAAGTCCTCCTCCCGACCCATCTCGCGCACCTGAGGTCCAGGAAAGCAGCTGCGAAGAGGAAGCAGCAGCATCGGATTCTACTGAATCAAGTGACGGGGACGTCTGTTCTCTGCCACCGCAGGCTGCTGTGCGGCGTGGTCGGCGCGCAAGCGCGCTCCACCGCTTCATAGCAGTCGCCGCTAGCACGTGCACCGACTGCCGACATTCTTCCTTATTGCGTCCCGCCGGCGAAGAGGGGTGCGTGGGTGCGGACGCGGCCCACTGGACCGCGGACCATATTGTGCTGCTCCGCCTCGGCGGCGGTATCGTTGGTCGCCGTAACACATGCTGGCTGGCGAGGTTTGTTCCGGGAAAGACATGCCGCGATGTGGCGGCGTACATCCGAGCCGAAGGTTGGCCCGAGGGGGGTTGTGCAGCGGCTGTTGCTCCGCTTCAGGACGCGTGGGAACCTCACGGCGGTGGCGATGAGCCGGCAGCATTGTCTGGTCTCTCTCAAGCCGCGTGGGCGCACTTTCCCCGGCAGCAAGGGCTGTCGGCTTCGCCTGGGGGCGAGAGCAGTCAAGGCATTGGCAGAGCGGTGGACTTTGTCCCATGCTTCCACCAAGGCAAATGCACGGTGGAGGTGTGTCGTTGTGTGCGCAGCGACATCCCGTGTGAGAAGTACTGCGGCTGCGCTCGCCTACGGTGGGCGTCTGCAGGCCCCACTCACCCACCGGAGCATGCGGCTCAATCATCGACTGCCGTCGCGTGTTCAGGTACACCCGGAGACGGCATCGCGTCAGAACGGGAGGCGGCTCCTTCCAACGCCGGCTCCCAATCTCAGGTGGACGCTGAGCTGGCCTTGCGGTCGTGGGACTGGGGCAGCGTCCCGGCGGCCGGGTCTCAGTTCTGCCCGCGTCGTGCGTGGCGTAAGTGCGCTGCGCCTGGGCGGTGCGCGACTGACGATTTCCCATGCTTCGCGTCCGACCGCGAGTGCGATCCTGACGCGTGTTTGTCGTGTGGGGCACACTGGCACCCGTCCACGGGTGTTGACAGGCGGCAGCCCGCTGGCGGTGGTAGCGGTGCGTGCTTGCGTCCTCGGGCAGCGTCTGGTGTTGGTGTCATGGAGAAGGACGACCTGGTTTCTGGTAGCGTCGCCGGGAGCAGGCGTTGCCGAAATGTGCAGCTGCAAGTCGGGCTACGAGTGCGGCTCGTTTTGTGTCGCTCGGAAGCGCACGGCTTTGGGGTGTTCGCTGCCGAGCGGGCGTGCCAGGGGGACTTTTTCGGCGAGTATGTGGGGGAGATGGTTGCTCACGACGACGCGCACGCCAGGGGCCAAGTCTACGACTCCTTCGGCGTCAGCTATCTGTACACCCTCACTCGCACCGTCGTTCTCGATGCATGTCGCGTCGGCAGCCGGATGCGGTATGTCAACCACAGCATGAAAAGAGCCAACCTACAACCAAAGTTGCTGAGCATCTGTGGGTACATTCGGGTGGCGTTGTTTGCTCTGCGAGACTTTACTCCTGCGGAGGAGCTGTACTTTGACTATGGGTACGAGGAGGACGGGTGGCGCGAGTGACTATCAGAAAATTGTTGAGGGCCGTTGGTCTTGTACTCAGAAGCTCTCTCGTCAACCGCTGGCGCCAGAGATCTCCGACACTCCCCAACACGACACGGCCGCCGCCGCGGCCACAAGCACGACCTCTCCCCTAACACCGCGGCATCAAGCGCCTCCTACAATGAAAGCACGCAGCTCGTCGCCCGCGAGGCATTGCAGCGGCCGTTGCATCATACGCAGACGACAGCACCAGTATACAGCTCGTCAAATGAGAGACGCCCGAGCCGCATCGGCAAACGAGGTCGACACATCTGGACTACAGGAGAGCAGCTTCCGCAGCGCCTCCGTCCCCGGTGGACTGTGTCCCCAGAACCCCACAGCTGCCGTCAATGCCACACGCTGCGCAAACGACCCCCGCACACCACTCGACGACCAACCGCCGCCGCTCATCCCCACATGCTTACCAGGAGATCAACCCGCGCAGGTAGCCGCCACCACCGCACGTGCCGACCAGGACCCCCGCGCACCGCGCAAACACCTGCTGCCACTGACGCAATCGACGCTACAGGGGCCGCCCACCACCCCCGAGAACAGCTCGCCAACCAACCGCCGCCGCGCATGCCCACACACCTACCAGAGTCTCATCCCGCGCGCGGGCCCGCCACGACCACACGTGCCGACCAGGACCCCCGCGCCCCGCTCAAACACCAGCTGCCACCGACGCTACAGGAGCCGCCCACCACCCCCGAGGACAGCTCGCCAACCAACCGCCGCCGCGCACGCCCACACACCTACCACAGTCTCAACCCGCGCACGTGGCCGCCACCACCACACGTGCCGACCAGGACCCCCGCGCACCGCTCAAACACCAGCTGTCACCGACGCTACAGGGGCCGCCCACCACCCCCGAGAACAGCTCGCCAACCAACCGCCGCCGCGCACGCCCACACACCTAACACAGTTTCAACGCGCGCACGTGGCCGCCACCACCACACGTGCCGACCAGGACCCCCGCGCACCGCTCAAAGACCAGCTCCCACCGACGCTACAGGAGCCGCCCACCACCCCCGAGAACAGCTCGCCAACCAACCGCCGCCGCGCACGCCCACACACCTACCACAGTCTCAACCCGCGCACGTGGCCGCCACCACCACACGTGCCGACCAGGACCCCCGCGCACCGCGCAAACACCAGCTGCCACCGACGC
>Ga0209093_1001114_pt1 | contig 15171 bp, 14 predicted proteins | sample SidtaG_4_FD_187450 | JGI IMG/M metagenome (GOLD analysis project Ga0209093, IMG submission 187450) | Marine algal microbial communities from Sidmouth, United Kingdom - Sidmouth_Male1 metaG (SPAdes) (version 2) | ecosystem: Host-associated > Algae > Red algae > Unclassified | place: Sidmouth... | reverse complement strand
CCCCCCCCCCCCCCGCTGTCGTGAGACCTCTCCTACGCCGGCCGGCACGTCCGGCCCCATTGACAAGCCATCTGGAAGAGGCGCTGTCACTCCCCAGCAGCGGTCACAGATGCTGGAGCTGTTGGCCGCCGGCATGACAGTGACGCAGATTGCGGACGCGGCAGGTGTCACGCGAGGCGTGGCCAGGTACCTGAAGCGGACTGGCGGCCAAGCGATCAGTCTCGGCCGCTCTCCGTTCTTCACCGAGGAGGAGGAAGAACTTTTGTTCCAGTTTCTACGAGTGCGAGCTCTTATTGGCCGCGGGCTGACGCGCGACGCCTTTCTGGTCCACTTTCAGGAGTACATCCTCTCGCTGTCGTCAGGTCGACAAGATGATGCCAAGCGCTACTTTGGGGGCACCACCAAGCCTGGTCGGGCCTTTTTTCGGCTTTTCATGCGTCGATGGCCGCGGTTGAAGCAGTATCGCTGTGGCATGCTCGAGCAGGCCCGCGCCGAGAGCTCGAGACCGGAGGTGTTGGCCAAGTGGTACGCGGGGTTGGATTTGTGCTACCGGGATCTTGGCATACAGCAGGGGCGCCAACTATTCAACATGGACGAGACTCACGTGCGGTCTCGTGACTTGCTCACCGGCGGCCGGACGCCCATCGTCGCGACCGATGATATTGACAAGCCCGAGGTCGTCGCTCCATCCATCGGGTCCGCCGCTTCTGGCTGTACGGCGGCCTTCACTGTGTCGCCCGGCGGTGTGGCTGCACCCTACTTTTGTGTGGTCGACGGGGCGGCCAGTGGCCACGCGTATGTCAGTGTGGCTGAGAACGGGCACTCCAGATTTGTGCCGCTCGCGGCGCGCCTCAACGAAGGCGCCATGGTCACGAGACGGCTGCCACCCGGATTCGACAAGGACATCTTCGACATGTACGCGGCGCACTTTTCGGCTTTTGCTGCCGGCTATTTCCCTCAGGAGAACAAGCTACTGTCTGTTGATGGCGCTAAGGTCCACTTGTCGGCGCCTGGGCTGCTCACGCTCCTCAAGGCCAAGGTGTCGGTGATTGCTGAGCCGTCGAAATTGAGCCACCTCATCCAGGCATTGGACACGCCGACACTTTTTGGGCGGTTCCAACCGGCGTCTCGTCGCTGCATCAAGGAGCGGGAATCCGACTGCGTGGGGGCGGGCCGGCGGTTCAATGTTTTGGACCTAATGGACTGTATCAGCAAGGCGGCCGGTGACACCTTCACGCCGACCAATCTCTCGTCTGCCTTCCGTCGAGTCGGCATGTGGCCACTCGATCCGACACGTGTGCCGGTCGGGGCCTTGAGCAAGGGGGCTGCTCGCCCAGTTGTGGACGTAGACCTAGCCTTCTTGAAGGCGCGGCTGATACCCGTTTTGCGGAAGGAGCTGACAGTGCCTGTCGTCGCCAACGGCACCCTGTCCACGGCGGGGCGGTCGGTGGTGCTAACGGCGCCGGAGGTTTTGGGGGCGTTACAGTTGCTCGATGAGGAGAAGAAGCGGAAGGCTGAGGCCCAACAGGCCACGCGCCAGCGCATAGCGAAGCGGTCAACGGAGCTTCAGGCCGAGCGGGAAGCAAAGAAAGCGGCAGCTGAAAAGGCCACGGCTCGCGCGGCGTGGCTCACCATGTGCGGCGAGGGGGTGGAGGTGGCTCGCTCTTGGCAGCTTTCACCACCCTCATCTCGCAAGCGGGCAAGTCGGCGCCGAGCTACTCAGCAGCGACGCCGAGTGCAGGCACCGGGACGCCCACTACCAACACGGGAGGCCTGGCGCATCGCGAGTTTGGAGGCGGCGGCGGTGGGGCTGCAGAGAATGTGGGGATTGCGTGGCAGCGGTGCAAACTCGAGTGGTTGGCGTCACAGCGACGAGGGGTGGGGGGCAACGGATGCAGTGCGGTGAAGCAATCTGGGCGGCAGCAACCGAAGTGGATGTAGCGTGTTTCTAAAGAAAAACCCTAAGGAGCTGAGCCCCGTACAATCAAGTACGAATTTCAACTACTCTGTCGACAGTGGCTGGATCATCAGATTTCGCACAAAACGCAATGGCTGTTGTTTGGTGCACCCCCCCAGACCGACCGGCCACAAAGAGGAGAGGTAAGGGACGTCACAGAAAAAAAAGAAAAATACCGTCAAACTCGGTAGACTCTCACGAGTGCAACGGTGTGTCTCGATCTGCGAATGGAGCTCCGAGTCCTAGGGAAAGTATTAAATGGTCGTTGATTGGTGCCAGACGGATATGCTGCCTCACTCGGAGGCGACGAAGCGGTCGGACACCGCTAGTCCGGCGTCCCCCGCACCGGCCCGATTTCTTACAGCTGCATCAACGACCCATTCCCCCTCGGTGGGCTGGCCAAACGTGCCCATCTTGGGGGCACGCCCAGTTAGCCAGTCTCATAGTGCTTGCAGCATTACAGAACTCTACGAAAATAAATGCACGACGTGGAGCTTTCTGAGTGGAGAAGGGGGTCGCGGTCGCGACCCCCCAATTGGCAAGGATTGCGACACTGTGACAAGGGTTTGACCCCCTGCGTTTCTGAGCTGTTGAGCGCGGTTGTCATCCCAATTGATACCGCCCTTCTATTCGCGGGCCGACGGCGCCTGCAAAGCCCTGTCCAACAGATCCCTGACGAGTCTCATGTCCTGCGCTTCCGGTGGGCCTTGGCTTTGCATCACGGTATGTCAGTGCCATTCCACTTATGCATGCTGATATCCTCGTATCTGCAGCCTGATTAAGCTTCGGTCGATCCGTCTTGCTTCGCTCGTCTGCCGTCCGTGCAGCTGTATATATGTCATGTAGTTGATTCTGACACAAGCACTCCTTCCTACGCAGTATTGGGCGCACTGTTGATTCCTTGCCTTGCCGCCAGTAGACACTCCTCTTTTCGCAGGAGGCAGTACCTCCAAACGATTGAAGATGGAGATCAAGCGCACCCTTCAGAGGTACGATGACTTCCCAGCGTGCGTAATGTGCAAAGAGCCGCAGTGCGTCGCCACTGTAGAGAAGGCGATCAAGGAGGGGCGGCAATGGGCCGAAGTGGTGTTTAAGGAGGGCGATCGGACGGTGGGGACTTTTGTAGCGCGTGTGGCGTCGCAGTAGGATAGTCAACGGAGAGGGAGTCGCGAGTCAGTTGCTTATCTCGCCTGATTCAACATTGTGACACCGCTCTGCCGTCGCCCCCAGTCGAAACCAGGCGTAAAACCCACTACATTGCTCGTGACGCCACTAATACTCTGGTAGTAACCCGCGTCTGCGTGCACGCCACCGAACACCACCTCTCTTGACAGCACACTGGGCATGAAATGTCTCGTGAGAGACGTGCGATTCCGCCGAAGGGTCGGAGAGGCATCAGTCAGTCACCCATCTTTAGCAGCGTCCGCTGAAAACGTCCTGGACATCGTTTGATTTTGAGTGTGCCACGTGTCAACCTGGCCCATCAGAGGGGTCTACAGATGCGGCCGAGTCTCAAGGGTTGTGAAACATCGTGGTGGGACGGCAATCTGAGCAGGTCAATGCTGACATCTGTCGCTTCGGCCAATAGTCAGAGAGAATTTAAGAGACCAGCCAACAACATGACACAATTGCACTACGAGACAAACCACCCAGTGCTAACTGGGCGTGGAGGGGGCCGCGGGGCACACCTAGTTAAGACCCAGTGTTCCTGCTCTTCTAGGTTTTCAATCTAACGGCGGCCCTGGATTGGCTCCTCCGTCAAATACGACTGCTCGTTGGTCACAAGGGGAGCTGTCAGATTCCTCACCAAAATCTTCAAGCGGATTACAACGTGGAAAAGGTCATCCCCTCTCGTTGGCCTTGAGGGGACGGTGCGGATGCTCTGGTTTCAAGCTCCTTTCGAGAAAATTGACATGCAACGAGGTGGCGTCAAGCCTGCTTCGACAGACACGGAAGCGATGCACACTGCAGAAGGTCAACAACAGCCACACCTCCGACAGTAGTCATGCTCTTGAAGCACTTTGTGGCTCATTTCCTTGCGCTGTGTGACCTCTTGTAGTAATCTTCACCTCCAGAGCACGCCTGTTGACCAGAAAAAAGATAGTTAAGGGATTTTCATCTGCATACATGAGGTCGGCATCTCGCAAGAAGTGGTCCGATTCATGAACGGACTTCAGAATCTGTCTCTTCGCGTCCCACTTGTGTGGAAAAACGTAGGGGGACCTGCTCGAAGCGTTCCATAACGCTGGATGGCCCCCCCAACCCTTGTTGCTCATGCGGGTGTCGGGCAGTCTGGACACAATCGAGCATTACTCTGGCTCTGCTTGTCCTTTTAATGTGTTCTTTGGCTCGTTTTCTTGCGCCATGTAATACCTTGCAGGCATAGTTCCCGCAAAAGCATCCAATCTTCCCACACAAAAGGTAGCTGGATGAAACCTGTTTCTGAGTAAACGGTACTGCCCGATCGCGGGATGTGGTCGGATCCGCATTTCGTCCGGATATTCGGGCTCTGCATACCATTGACACACTGTACCGCGGAACGCGACGACATTTTCTGCTATGGTTGCTCTGTTTTTGCAAAAAAATAGAACCAAAGAACAAGTTGGTCCCCCAGGGCCGGGACCAGGTAGCGAAGCTTCGACAGACGATCACTACAGGAACTGACAGTTCTACTGATGCACTCCTACAAAATCTGCCTCTACACACTAGAGGAGACCGAGTTGCAACAGTTCAAAAATAGCCTGTGCGCGGAGAGGAGTATCATTCGAATCGCTTTTACCATGTTCGTCAGTAAGAAGAAGAATGCTGGTATCGTTTGTGTCACGAAGAAGGCTTGTTGCCATTGTCTGGGTTGAGTTCGAGAACGTCAATGTTTGGCCGGTGGTGTGTGTTTGCTGGTAGTGGTGCTGCCGAAACATCCGACTAGTTGGTGTAATGATGCTTACGAGAGCTGCCTCTAACGGATTTAGTATGGCGAGCTCTTCCGGGTAGTTGTCAAACATATCAAATCCATTGCGCATGCTATACTTGTGGAAGTCGCGCCGACCCAGTGATACTCGGCAAGGGGAGCATAAGGATATTGTGTGTGTCACAGGACATACTGCATCCTTGTATATCCAATACTCGCTGTATGTGCTTGGGCCGTAGCTACCGTCCTCCAGACGATCCATTGTCAATGGCTCCAGCAGAGTAGCGGTTTTCCGCTCTGTGGATTCCATCTCGTGCGTGTTTCCGCCCAGTTTGTACGGCAACGACACAAGTTGCATGGGGTCGGGTACGGCGCCGCAGGAATCACACGGGAGCGAGTGCGTGGCAACCTCTATTCTTCTTCGAAAGCGCGGCACATCTCTCTCTCTGCAACCCATGCCGACGTCGTGTTGCTGGTCTGATTCCGTAGGGTAACGCCTTTTTTTTCTTTTTTTAGTATCCCGTCGTAGCTCTTTGCTCATTGACTGAAATTTTATCAGTGTTTCCAGCAGTTCTTTTTTCTCGGTCTTCGATGCGCGCGTCTTTCAATGCTATTGCTTCCTTCATTATTTTCTGCTTCCCCAATTTTTGCAGGTCCTTGATTTGTTTCTTCAGTTCCGTTCCCGTCATCGTTCAAACCACTAGCAAGAGTTGTCGAACAGTGAGTCGAAGTGGTGACAGCTCAGGCCTGCCGACGAGCACGTCGGCGATGGAGAAGCGCCTCGTCCTCATTCACTCCTCGGCAGATATACAAAAACCTGTGTCGAGCAGAGTGGTCCACCCGCACAGGGCACGCGCGACGAGCAAAAGTGGAGTTCTGCGCAGCAGTGCGACCCAGGGTACTCCCCCACGCGGCGTGCTGGATGTGAGTGAATCCCTGCTGGCCTGGTATATCTCTCACATGATGAGCATGCTCACAACAACAAAGACCCTCTTCACCCTCAGCGCGTGGCTCACCGTCCCCGCCGCCATCCACCACGAGTGCTTCCAGCGTGCCACCAGGAAGCGGTGCATCTACCATCCTACGAGGAATCCAACAGGGCCAAAAGCAAGTCGAAAAAGAATGGAGCAGCCAACGTACAAGTGAGTAATTGCATGATATAGACAGTCGTAAGAGTTGAATGGCTCCACAGTCGGTCAAATGCCAGGTCGTCAAACAGGGCGCAACACAAGGTGTCAGACACAATGTCCGAACAGTGTACAAGAGGCCCGGAAAAAACGATTCAATGCACGCACTTGTCCAAAGGAAAAAAGGAATCAATGCACGCACTTATACAAAGGATGCCTACCGTGGTCGCGGACGGAGGGCGAGGTGGGGCAGCAAATTTGTGTTGCTATGGAACGATGGCGGGCAGACAGGGAGGGGGGGAGGGAGGATGGAGATGTGCAAGATGGCACAGATCGGACGGGCCGAGTGTGACGGATGTCGACGTCTGTGCCCTGGGATCGTGCCTCCGGGCAACCTCTGTGCACCGGCGCCGTCCAGTGCGCGGCTGGCCCGGGGCCGCGCTGCTGACTGTCTCGGCAATTCCAGGGTTGCAATGGCCTCGATGCGGTGCTCGCAAACCCCAACCAGCAAAACACAAACTGACGCTCTCGGCAAAGTTTGGGTTACAGTAGATACCGTTTCGTGATTATTTGTTGGGTTACAGTGGATACAGTATGGTGATTATTTGTTGGGTTACAGTGGATACAGTTTAGTGTTTATTTGTTGGGTTACAGTGGAAACAGTTTGATGCTTTCTTGGGTTACAGTGGATACAGTTTGGTGTTTACAACGCTTTCTCCTTTCTGCGTAATCGGATGTAGTCGTAAAGTTGTGTGGTCCGGACGGACTGTGTGCCATCGACTCGCGCAACGTGGATATGATCGATTGGACATACCGATTTTATCACCCAATCACAAGACATAGAGGGTGACCATCAAACTGACCAGGGCCATCGATTTTGTGCGACGTGGCAGCCTGAGCGTTGAGAACGCGATTGGATCCCTACTAGAAGCTTCGCTAATTCCTTTCGTTTGCTTGGGACGTCCACGCCTCCCCCCTCCCCCCCACGCCCGCCCCCCCCTCTACCCTGACCATGCACTGATGCGTGCAACTGCCCTACGACAATAATCTCCTGCGGACGACGGGCGCAACGACGCGCGGGCACGACGTGATCCGTCGGATCAAGTCACCGCCCACGGCTCATCCTGGATCGTCAGGCACCCCTCTCAAAGAACCCTCACAGGCCGAAATTGGTAGTGGTGTCACCCCCCTCACAGGGGTCGTAGAGGCCGAAACAGGGGACGTCCCCTGTTTCTTCGTTTACGGCCTCTCTGAGAGGGGTATTTCACATTGACCACTCATATTTTAGCACATTGCAGCTTGCCTTTTCATCCTGGCGATGTAATGCTCAGACCCAGAAGAGCAGCCTTAACTAGGCGTGGGGGATGGCCCGTGCCCGTGTACCCTATCTGAAATTCACCCACCTGGGAGCCGCTCCCGGCCTTCTCATTGGGCACCTGTACTCCTGTACATATGTACTGGATAATGTACCGTGACAACTCCGGTGGACGGAAAGACCGACGGACGGCCACACGTGAGAGACGTGTGTGGGCTGGGTGCGTCGAGCCTGGCCGATTGAGCCGCACCCGCAAGATAGTTTGCGGAGGCGCGACCTGGGGCGGTGGATGGCTCTCGCAGCGTACTTGAGGGCACCCGCCGCCATCCGCCACCGCCCCGATCCAACCAGCCGTGCGCCCGCGTCCGCCGAGTCGCATAGAGCAACTGCTGCTCATAGGCACGCCGACCATGGGTGTGCGCGCGCGCTCGGGGGAGGCCGCTCCCGCCTCTCCCGCCACCCTCACCTTTCCACCCACGCCTTTTTCTCTCGGATCCCCATCCTCCACAGCCCACGGGCAGCTATGGCCCTCCTGTATCCGGTGTGTGGACCAGCGGCCCGTGTGTCTGCACACTATTGGCACACTCCCCCCCCCTCCCCGCCCCCCGCCTGCAGCTTTCTGTGGCTCCTGCCCGTCGGCTGCCACACACCACGTAGTAGTGTTTGCTATATCTCTTCGATTTGAGTGGCCTGCCTGCGTCCTTCCGTGTCGCCTGCCGTCGTCGGTCGTCGGTTGCCGCCGGTTGCCGCCCGCCACCCTCCACTGTGGTTTGTTGTCACCTCTCCCGTCCTCTTCCCTCTCTCGCTGCACGCATCCTCCTTCGTCCGCCCCACACCCTCTGTCCTGCTCCCGCCGTGTGCGGCTTTGGTGGCGCATCCACGCCCGCGGCCAAGTGCCCGCGTTGCCGGGGTGCTCGTGCGGGGTGGCGGGGGTGGGCGCGGGTGGTCAGGGGTGGCGGACCAAGTACCTACGCGGGCCCCCTCGCGCAGACCACCGCTCTGCACTGCCGTTGCACGTGCGCGGGGCCGGGCGTCAACCTCCTTCCCCGAACACAGGCACCTCAGGTGCATCGCTCATTTTGAACACTGTGGTTTTAGTCGTGGCGACTAGTCGCCGTGCTGTAACGACGTCGAATGCTCTTTTGTCCAATTGCTCGATCACCCTACTTGTTGTTCTTGGTATGTACATATGTACACACAACCGTTACCATATTGCTTCCCATCTCTTTTGCTGCGCATGTGCTCCTATTACGACCGTGCTCATGCTGTTTCACTCAGTCTTCCGACTGCTGTCAACGATGTCGGGACACTGACCAGGTTGTATCCCTCTCGTCATTACCGCTGCGGGCGTCTGTAACAATGTGGTGCCATCGCACGTCGCTTCTTTCCCCGCGTGCTGGCTCTCCTGTACACCATCCCCAACGTTGTCGTCGCCGGCACCCACCCTCTTTTTTTCTCTTCATTCTCTGCTTGTTACATCCCTCGCGTGCATCCTCGCCCCGCTTCATTATACTCAGCCCGCCACCCTTCTCCTCTCTTTCCCCGGGACGTTGTGCGGACGTGTCCCCCTGCCTCAGTCGTACGTCGGCATTCTTGCCCGCCACCGTCCACTGGTCAGCTTGTCTTCTCTCTCCGCACGGGTCGCGTGCGTGTGTGCTGCACCCGCCGCTGCCGGCTGCTGCGCGCGATTGTGAGGCTGCTACGTGCGACGGCCCTAGTCAGTTTCAGTCTTTCGGTATGTACACACTGTCGCTGCAGCTTTGTTCTACTCGGTTTTGGCGTGTATTGTGTACCCGAGTGTGGTACAAGCACGTGGGACCGAGCACGCCGCAGACCAACGGCAACGCCCAATATCGCGAACTAACGCCGCCTTGTCTCGTCGCGCCAACCCGAACTCCCTCGTTGTATCCATCAATTCTGTGTCGTCTTTTGCACCATGAGAGCAATCCTCTCTGTCAACGTCGTGCCTCCGTTCTGCACTGCGCCTCCCTCTTCTGGTGTCTTGGTTTTCGTATGTCTTTGGCATTGGTTTTTTTTCCCCCCCCCCCCCCCTGTGACAATAGATTCCCCTCTACAGTTTTCGGAGGCACAAGCAGTCAGTCGCCCGCCGCCACCATGCCGCCCAACGGTTATCCCCGCCGAAGTCAGCGGGCGGCAAACGTGGCCGCCCCTTGCCAGCCGTCACAGCCAAGCCCAACGTGTGCGTCACCTGTGTCACAGGACAGTGCGCGAGCCACCTACAGAAGCCATGGTCGTCGCCGCCGTGCGTCCACTGGGTCCTCCTCATTGGTGTCGTCCGCGCGCACAGCAGCAAGCACCTGTGCCGCGCCCCAGTGTGATGGTCACGTCGGTACTCACCCCGTGCCCCTTGCGGTGGCCCGTGCACAGGCTGGGGGGACTGGAGGACGCGGGGTGCACGCAAGTACTGACCGTTGCCTCGAAACATCCACGGCGGTCGGCGTCGGAAACGCCGACGCGGCCCACGCAGTTGCTGTTGCGGGCACGACGTCGCACTGCGCGCCTTCTGTCTCTGTCCGGGATGTCTCTGCACCATCTCCGCTGCCACCCCAAGATCCAGGCGTGCTCGTCTCGGTAAAATCCCTGACGGTAGTCGGGGCCGGTGGCGCCACGTCCCTTCCACGTGTGCTCCCGACGTGGTCAGTGCCTGAGCAGCATGGCGGCACGACCCCAACCCCGCCTCCCCGTTCTCTCGTGGTTTCCCCCGTGGTGCACTTGCACGGGGGCATGCGGGGGGACGTGACAGCCGTGCTTTAGGCGGGGTACGAGCAGTTCTTCGATGCCGAGGATTCGCTGACACCGCGCAACCTCGTGAGGCGGCTGTTTTTGAGCGCCGCCGCCGAAGCGAACCGGGTTTTCCGCTTGGGTTGTCTCCCCGGGTGCGCTGACGCGGCCATATCCGCGGCCGGGGTGCCAACGCAGCGTGTCGTGCCACTGCCGACGGGGGCGCCGCCTCGTCGGACGACGGCGGAGCTGGCCAAGGACCGGGACGCGTACCTGCATGTCGTCACCCTCTCCCAGTACGCGCAAATATTTGCGCTGTCGAAAAGCAACGTCAAGGCAGTGGTGATGCAGGCGGTTCATCTCGCCGAGACAGGCCAGCACGCGACTGTCGTCAGCACCACCATCAAGATGATCAACACGTGGGCTTTGCACACCGTGAGCGGTACGACGAGCGGCGTCAAGCAGACGATGCTCGACTACTGTGCCTCGATTGAGCACTTTTGCAATTGGGCCGCTACACCCCTCTCGAGCCAACCTGACGGCGTCGTGGTGCCGGTCAGCCGACATGTTGTCGTCGTTTTTCTCGAATTCGAGAAAGAGCGAGAGCGGAGCACGTTGCGACGGCCGCCCAAGCGCCGCCGCTTGGCACCTCCGCCTCCAGCTCGTGGCTCAAGGGACGCCGACAGCGCTCGCGCGGGAGTGACCGACGGAGAATCCGGTGGGGGAGAGAGTGAGGGCAGGGCTGCTACACGCCACCATTCAGCAAGGGTCGCGCGGTCGAGTGCCGCGGTGAGCTCGGCGCAGCCTGACGCCACGCAGAGCCCGGTGCATCCCAACTCTGCGGTGGGCGGTGGGCTGGTGGTTGCTGCGTCTCGCGGCGCTTCGCTCCCTCCACCTATGGGAACCACCCGCCCCATTGGTCAGCACGGTCAGGTGGCGCGCGGTGCAGGGCCACGCGGATCGGCTGCAGACGTCAACCGAGGTGGGGACGGTGGGGGAGTCGGAGGGCAGCAAGGAAGCACGGCAGAAATTCTACTCGGACGTGGAGCCGTTGCCCGTTCCGCACCCGTCGGTCGGAGAGGTGCCCCCGCCCTCCCACGTGTTCGTGGTCGTCGGGCATCTCTGGGTGGGCAGGGGGTGGCGGCGGAAACCAGCTCGCCGGCTAACGGCAGCGCAGAAACTGGCGTCGCCGGCACCACGACGACCGCGACCACGCCGCCGCCACCCAATGTCGGGCACTCGACGCTCGAGATGCATAGAAATACAATGTCTAAGGTGGAGTCGGTCGTCAACGCACTGTGGTCCCAGTGCGCGTGCGGGTCGTGCAGCAGATTCGGCGCCGACGCCTACTTGTCCGTTGGTAGCTGCCCTGCCGCCAACGCCGTCGTAGACCAGTGTAAGCGGGAGAGGTACTTGGAGGCGACGGCCTTGGGGGTAGGCACGGCCGCGGGCACCCGCGACCCAGCGCTTCCCGACGACGTGCGGCTCCCGACGGTCATGTAAGAGCTCTTCGGGCCCAGGACGGCTGGCGACTTCCACTCCGGTCTGAAGACGGCGGCGCTCTTTGTTCTCTCGTACTGTTTGGAGGCGCGCGGCGCAACCGCACGGGGGCTACGGATGAGCGACACGGCAATGCGCGTGTTTCCTCTCATGTTGACGAAGGCCGTCTACGTGCTGTGCACGTACGTGTACGCGACCAAGACCAAGGAGAACCAGGTTTTGTGTGTCGGCTCTCTCCCGCACGTTGAACCGTGGCTGTGCCCGTTCGGGGCGGTGGCCGATGTCCTCGTGGCCTCCTGCCACCGGCCGTCCGATGACGCGCACGTGCCCCCGGTCGACCTTTCGCAAGACTTCAACCCTACCGACGAGAAGCTCAAGGTGGTGGGGTTGGAGCCACGGTTTTATCGTGCCAATGGTGGCAGCGCCATGGGTTTTCGAATGTGGTACCACTGAGTGCTCCTGCGCTCGCCGCGCGGCGACCCCTACACGGGCATCGAGTACGAGAAACACTTGGCTAGGCTGAAAAGAGCGGCCAAGGGCTGCGGCGTCCCGGAGAAGGCCGCCATGACACAGGCCACCCGTCGGGGCGCCGCCCAGAAGGCCAAGGGGGCCGGGGCGTCTGAGGCAGATAACAACAAGCACGGGCAGTGGGGCCCTAGAACGAGAGACAGCGCCTACAATGCGGTCATCCATGACGCATTGGTTGTCTTACTGCTGTCGGGGAGGAGCAAGCCGACCGTGGCCCCGGTCACGCCCCTCCTTACCATTGAGGAGCCGCAGTCGCTGCACCAGACAGTGTTCCCTTTCTTAGAGGACGCGGAGAAGGCGTACGCGGAGCGTGTCAAGGGAGGCGCCAAGTTCCGGGACGTCGCGCAGTGGTAGGCTTCCAGAGTCAAGGCCCGCTCGTAGAGACTAGAATGGTCCAGCCTTTTGCACCTGGCACGGCAGATAGGGCCAGGCAGTTCCAGGCGGGCCGTCGACAAAGTTAAGGGGGCGGGAGGGATCGCTTCGTGCCAAGGCCACGTTGCAGGCAGTAGTGAATTTGGGGGGGCCTGATGTGGCAGAACAGTATGCAGCGTCTCCGTGGTACCCTCATCGCCACTGTTGCTGCTTGCTTGGTTGTGACACGGGATGGCGGTGCCAGACAGAGAAAGCTCTCTGGTGCTCTAACGCCCCTTCCGTCGACAGGCCAACTGCCATGGCTCCTTTTTAGGTGTCACCGGGGTCCAGCCCCGATCTGGACCATTCAGAAAAAGGTGCTGGCATCTGACAAAGAATTTCTGACTGGCTCGAGTTCGACCGCGAAGTGCGACCTGTCCTCCTGCAAAGAGTGGCTGGCCAGAGACAATCATCGAAGCGATTGATTCGAAGGTGGGGGCATCTTGAAAAGGAAAAGCGACCAAACTTTGCTGCCCGCCTCAAGTGGTCTGGAGCCGATAAATTTGCAAAAGCAACAATTTCATCAGGGAGCCATTGTCGGAAAACTGTACCGCTCTACTTCGGGGGTACTGGACCGTTCTGGGGCCCGATCTCCGTACTTTGCGGCCGAGACAGCGGCCCGGAGCCAAAAACGGAGCCCGGCCGCCGCACCGCTTGTACCAGGGCGGCCGAAATGTAGGCTTGAAGTCTGCATGTCGTCCACACTGCAAGTCGGTTTTTCCTCCTGAGGACAGTTAAAAGTTTGACGGTTGGTAAACCTAAAACGAGTAGTAGCGAAAATTTTAACCAACAAGATTCCAAAGACTATCATTAGACTCGAAGCGAACGTCCGAGTCGAGAGAATTCTCGAACTATCCTATTCGAAGAGGCTCTCTGAATCAAGTGATAGAACATGTGTCCATCACGCCTAGTTAAGGCCCAGTGTTCTGGCTCTTCTGGATTTTCAATGGATTCGCTGCACATGGTTGGCTCCCACATCTAATTGCGACTCTTCATTGGCCATCGAAGCTATTGTCAGCTCTACTCCACCATCTGTCAGAAAGGCGCCTCTTTTTATGGCCAGTTCGCAACGTGGCTACACTCACCTGCGCTCAAGGGCCAGCATTGGACGGTGGCGAACAACCCACCTTCGATCATTGTGCGCCGGTCTCACAGCCCGGATAGATGGCCTTCACGTGCTCCTTCTGGAATTCCATGCCCAGGATGACAGGGACCGAGAGAGCCTTGACCACTAGGAACTGGAAGGGCATCGAGGCGTCTTCCACAGAGACGGACAACCCCACTTGGGTCTTGACCTTCGGGAGTTTTCCGGACGCGTCACACACGTGGGTCGACCGAGGGGCCCGCCGAGCCTGCTGTTGCCAGCCAGGGGGGAGGACATCCTTGCATACGACACTTGGTCCCGCCCAGGTGTCCAACACGCATGGGGTCTGGTGCAAAGGATGGTCCGACGACAAACGCAGGGCCGCCGAGACCACGAAGTTCCGTTTACGCAAAACGAGCAAGGTCCCCTTGAACGCACAGGGACCAGCGAGACCACGCCGTCGAGGAGATTATCTCGCCGGTCCTGTAAGCACCTTGGGTGCGCCGTTCGAAGCAGGGTCCGCGCATGGACTAGCCTTCAAAGGGGGGTCGGACAGCTGTCCGCCCCCCACTAAACTTTCCCCGAGCCGGGCTTGTCCTGCTCGTTCCCCGACTGGCTCCCAGGGTCCTCATCTTGTCTGTCCTCTGCGTTAGACTTGTAGATGCCGTCACAGAGGGCCTGGACCATGGCGATCCAGATCTGGCGTTTGTAGGTCCGCGTGACCCGCCCCTTCTCTTCCTTAACGGCCCTACGACTGCTTGTGGCTTGTAGGCAGGACTCTCGGGCCTTGTTCACGAGCGCCTTCTGTTGTTCCGTCAGGATCAGACACGTGTAGGCCATCTGTCCTGGTGTGCAGCACAGGAAACAAATGCGGGGGCGCCATGGGTCTTCTGAAAGCCCTGTACAGAACCTAGGGAGGTATTCCTGCCGGCCCCAAACAGGTTGGGATTGCCCCGGGTTGGCCGCCGGAGGAGGGGCCACTGGGGGCTCCGTCTCACCGAGGGCCATCACCGGAAAATCCTCCCGTGTAGGACGCGTCCTCGGGGTCACAGAGAGACGAAGGGGACCGCGAGAGAGAGACGGTGTCGAGGGCCCCTGTCCATCACGGGCCAGAGTCATGACCTCCTCTGCCGCCTTATGCGTGCCCGCAGTGTAGGTCACCAACTGCTGGAAGGAACAGGCCGGCGTGTTGTAGACTGATCCACCAATAGTGCAGCGGTATTCTCTCTTCTGTCTGAAAAGGAAATCAAAGACCTCTGGGGCGCAAAGGAGGGAGGCCCAGAAGGAACCGTGTGGGGGAAACCCCCTGACAGGGGAGACACGACCCCCCGGCATGAGCCGGGGACGGGTCGTGAACAGTCACGCAACACCCCTCTAGGGGGGTAGCGTGGGACAACCCCCTTGGGGGGGTGTCCAGGGAGCCCCAGGGCCACACATGAAACGACCCCTCTAGAGGGGCGTGAGGCGTGGAGCACCCGATCGGGCCCCCCTGGGGGGGTCTGGCACACGCAAGGGAGGCACACGTCATCCCGAATCCGGGCCCTCTGGGGGGACCGGGAAGCTTGAGGAAGCTTCCGCAATCCGAGCGTAAGCCGGACC
>Ga0209093_1001113_pt1 | contig 15173 bp, 17 predicted proteins | sample SidtaG_4_FD_187450 | JGI IMG/M metagenome (GOLD analysis project Ga0209093, IMG submission 187450) | Marine algal microbial communities from Sidmouth, United Kingdom - Sidmouth_Male1 metaG (SPAdes) (version 2) | ecosystem: Host-associated > Algae > Red algae > Unclassified | place: Sidmouth... | reverse complement strand
GAGCGGGATCGCCGCTGGTCGCTGCAACATGTTTGCACACGAATCCCCCAATTGTCGGAACGCGAAAAGAGAGGTCGACTGCGTTTTACTAGAATTCTGCAGGCGCGAGAAGTTTCATAATCTTATTTATCCCTGTATCCTGACTCTCATATCTGGGATACGGATGAGACATATTCTCGCAATTTTTGTCGGACAGGATAGATATAACCTCTCCTTTCTTTCTCATAATGCATTTAGGATATGCGTCCTCGGCGCGTATGCGAAGTGGATACGGATATAATGCATGGATATATTCCTCAGGGATATATCCATGACAACCCCTGGTCGAGACGCCATCGTCGCCGGTTGAGCTCCTCCTCCTCAGATGGGGAATGTTCCGGCGGAGACGGGGGACGTCATGTCCCCCGACGTGCTGTGGCACGCGCCCTAGGGCACGAGCTAGAGGGAGACCCTCATCGCAGACTTTCCGAGAAGATCATGCCTCCGGATGATCGGTATGCAGTGATTCTGGATTGTGCATCGTACGCCTTGGCGAATATGGACGTTCGGTATGACCGGACGATGTCACACGGCCAAGGACGTCTGCGCAAGGATGTCTCGGCCACCTTTGGTCGAGACGCAGAGTGGGATGGGACGCCAGCCTTAGGCGTCTTTGAGTTCTTGAACCGCTTTCTAAAAGCGGGGAATGACAATGATGCGTCAGAGGGTAGAGCCCTCTATCTCCTCCCGGAGTTCACCAAGGGTGATCTCAAACGGGAGTTGTACACCATCATGCCGTCCCTCCAAGATGGGCGGAGTGGAGAGGTCAGTTCTTATATGGAACTGGTCAACTGGCTCCTCCGCAAATATGCGGACGAGCAGTCGCTAAGCGTTCAGGACGCTCTGTTCCACGGAGCCTCCCAGGAGGAGGGCGAAACCGAGAACGATTTCTACGTACGCCTTAGGGGGTTACGTCGGCTCTGTGGGTATACACACACAGAGGGGCAGATGAAGAGCCGCTATATGCAGGGGCTCGGTTGGGAGATTCGCGCAAATGTGCGCGAACACAACACCGGCAATATGCCGATGGACCTCCTGGTGCAATATGCCCAGAGGAAGGGTGACATCTGTCGCAGACGTCACGAGGAGAGCCGGGCCAAAGAGGCCCGACGGGCCGAGGCCCGTCGAGAGCGTCGAGCCGCACGGCCGGCACCCCGCAAGCATGTTACCGCGGCGGTGACAGCCCCAATTAAGGTGGGGGAAGTCCCGGCGGGTCCTTCCTCAAGAGATAAAGGGCGCTTTGGGCAGCAAAGCAACTACAACTGCCTCGCATGTAACATGCGAGGACATTTCTTCCGTGAGTGTCCCCGCCTTGACGCGGCGACCAAGGCCCTGTTAAACAAGGCATACGAGGAGCGTATGGCGGAATGTCCTCAAGAGGACCAGCGCCGTCCCAAGAAGACGGTGGCAGCGGTGGGCACAATCCTAGGGCCACCGTGGTCATCATCGGATGACACTCCACCCCCAGGGGTGGAGGCTGAAGATTTGGGCCAGGAAGACAAGTCCTCCTCGTAAAACGTGTACCGGGGGCGGTGGTCCCGCCTCCCCCGACAACTCTAAGGGCAACAAGGAGGTGCAAGTCCTCCCGGCGAGCCGGGAAGAACTGGCCGAGACGGCCACCTGGGGTATCCCGGGAAACCCCCTGAGGGCACGGCATGTGTATTCATGCCCTCATTAAGCTATAAGCTAGTTGTCAGGTTGTTCCTGACGGAAGGGTCCGAGCTTACCACTCGGGTCATCCTGGACACCGGCAGTGGCCCCACGCTGATCAGCCGGCAGTTACTGCCGGACGAAACCCCGCTACAACCCCTAGGGGAGTGGGCCTCGATGTTCCGCGATGTCAATGGGGGCTGACTCCCCATTGTGGGCTCAGTATGTCTTGGTGTGGCCCTTGGGGGCCAGACCTCCTACATCTCCTTTGGAGTTGTCGACAATATGAGCGTCCCAGCTATACTGGGCGCATCCATTCAGGATATCGCAACAAAGAATATTGGGCCTCAGGAGCAACATGTGGAGCTCCTCAATGGTACCAAGGTACCTATCCGGAGAGACGGTGCCCGCTAGGGGCACCCGATCGCGTCCGTCAGCGCGGTATGTGCGTGCCCCCAAGGGGGTACGGCTAAGCTAAGGCCAGCAAGAAGGACTTGGGTAGAGCCCGGGACTATTGCACATATCCCCGTGAAGGGTACCTACACGGGGCATGGCTTCGTTACGGGGCGACCCCTGTTATACCACAACCATGGTATACAGGTTGCACAGGGACCCGCCATCATGGTGGCGGGCGAGCCGATAACCGTCCAGGTTATGCACTTGGGCAATACGCCCCTACGGCTGACAACCGATATGACCGTGGGGTTTATCGACCCCTATGAGGGGCCGACCTATGAGGTGCCCCGGGACAAGATCCCGGGGCGCGACGAGACCTCCAAGGAGGAAAAGGATTCTCCACTCCCAGAAGTAGACGTGTCGTCGGTACCCGACGAATGGTCAGGGGCCCTTGAGGCCCTCTTGAAGAAGCATGCACCCCTCTGGGGGGGTAATTTGGGGTTGATACGCGGTGTAGAACACCGCATTCACCTAAAGCCCGGGGCTGTCCCCGTGAGGCAACACCCCTACAAGGCCGGGCCTTTGGCCCGGGAGAGAGAGAAAGCTGAAGTCGAGCGCATGCGCGCGATGGGGGTTATAGAACCCTCCACTGGGGAGTGGGCTAGCCCAGTCGTTATGGGGCCGAAGCCTGGTGGCTCGGTAGGCTTCTGGATTGACTACAGAAAGCTGAACTTGATGACCGTCAAGGATGCGTACCCCATTCGTAGGATGGATGAATGCATCGATTCCCTAGGGGATGCAAGGGTGTTCTCCACCCTGGATTGCAACGCCGGCTACTGGCAGATACCAGTAGCCGAGGAGGATAAACACCTCAAGGCGTTCACGTGCCATTCAGGCGCGTGGCAGTGCGTGCGCCTCGCCTTTGGGTTTTGAAATGCCCCTGCCACCTTTCAAAGGGCTCTGGATATGATCCTGGGAGGGGTCAAGTGGCAAATATGCTTAGTATATCTAGATGACGTTATCATCTTCTCCCGTTCCCCATAGGAACACTTACAACACCTTGATGAGGTGTTGACACGCATAGGAAAGGCAGGGGGCACCTTAAGTGCGGCCAAATGCCACTTCTTTCAAGAAGAAGTGGAGTACCTCAGCCATGTTATCGGGCCGGGACGAGTACATGTCCTGGAGAAGAATCTCCGGGCACAGAGGGGTCTTCGGTATCCGGAGACCCAAACACAGATGAAGAGTTTCCTGGGTATGTGCGGTGTATATGGCCGCTTCGTGGCCGACTTCGCCAAGATAGCGAAGCCCCTTACAGCGTTGACGAGCACTAAGCTCCCCAAGATCTTAACTCTCCCTAGGGAGGAGGAGTCTAAGGCTTCTGAGGAACTACGACGACGGCTTTTAGCCGCTTCCATTCTCGCTCTCCCAAGGAGAGAAGGGCACTACATCGTAGATGTAGACGCCAGCTATGAACAGCTGGGTTGTTTCTTACAGCAACAACAGCCCGGTGGGGAGTGTCACCCCATCGGCTATTATAGCCGCGCTCTTCTCCCTGCGGAGAAAAACTAATTTGCCACCGAGATAGAGGCGCTCGGCGTCGTCTAGGCAGTGACCTACTTGAGGTCACACCTCGAAGGGGCAGAGGTTTTGGTCCGGCGTGACCACCAGGCCCTCCTATCGGTACTCACGAACATGAGTCCGAACGCGCGGATAAACCGCTGGCGACTCCGATAATCGGAGTACGCCTATGAGATCCGGCATAATCCGGGTAAAGACCGACACGTCGCAGACGCGCTATCGCGTCTGCCCACGGAGGGTCTCGACTCGACTCCCTGGGACGAGGATATCCCCGTCCTGGCCGTCGAAACCCGGGCGAGCGACGCGCCAGAGGCCGCATCGCCGGCCGAAGCACCCCTGGGGGCGCTAACGGCCCAAGAGATCATCCTCGGACAAGCCGAGGATGCGTTCTGTAAAGAGCGACTGAAAGAATTTGACGTTCTTTGTCCACCCGACCCCACGTGGAGTCGGAAAGCTTTCTTCTTTAGGGAGAAGAACGGGCTCCTATGCCGACATTCGGTATATGGGAGGAAGACCCAAGTGGTCCTCCCCGAGGCGCTGAAACAGCGCCTCGTACTCTATCAACACCAATCGGTGTTGGCCGGTCAGCCCGGCTCGCGGAGGATGCATGACACCCTCCGCCGGTATGTATATTGGCCTACCATGGTAGTAGACGTCTACAAGCACGTGGAGCAATGCCCCGCGTGCGCGAAGAATCGCCTCTTCGAGAGGAGGCATACTTCCACTTTGAAGCTGTTTCCAGCTCTCGAGCTCTTCTCGGGGCTCGCAATGGACCTTCTAGGCCCACTGACCACCTCTAGGGGTGGCCACAAGCATGTAATGGTCATATGTGACCGGTTCACCAAGTTGACGCGGGCCATCCCTTTAAGGGATGCGACGGCGCTGACGGTAGCGTCAGCGTTCATTGACACTTGGGTGGCTGCCTATGGCATCCCGAATCTGTCCTTACGGACAACGGACCTCAGTTTGCCTCAGTATGATTCCAGGGCATCCTCGGGTTGTTGGGTGTAGCAGCGAACTATACCTCTCCCTACCACCCCGAGACCAGTGGGCAGGTGGAGAGATATAACCGCATCTTGATGCGGCAGCTCAGATGCTACCTTGCTGAGCATCACAAGAAATGGGACAGTCATCTGTCCCTTCCTACGACTGCGTATAATACGCAGGTGCACGCGATCACTGGGGAGATCCCCATTGCCTTCGTGAGCACTGGACGGCCCCAGCTTATTGGCATGGAGCGCATGCCTCGGCTTACACAAGCCGAGGAGAGAACCGAGGACGCCTCCACGGCGGCGGAACAGTATGTTGAGGACCTTAGGGCCCTCATCCCGGCGGTTTGCCGGCAGCTGGGCAAGGCCCAGGCCACATATAAGCGGGCGTTTGACTCCCGCACCAAAGAGAAGAACAACTCGGTCAAGGCCGGGAGCTGGGTCAATCTAGATGCCCACTCCCGTTCTCCGAAGAAGCTTGGGTTTAAGACCCAAGGACCGTACATGGTGCTTCAAACCGATGGACATCGGTTTCTGGTGGACAGCCCTAAGGGTCTCCGTACGGTGAGCAGTGACCAGGTCACTGGTGCCCCCGCACCACCGGCGCGGGATGGCTAGTGTACAAGGACCCGTAGGGCCCAAGCCCTCTTTAAGATGGGCGACCAAATTAAGGAGGGCCCTGGATTTGTTTTCGAACGACTCCTCAACCATGGTTGGGATGATGATGGTCAATTGAATGTCTTGGTCAAATGGTTCGGGTTTCCTGAAAAGGAAGCCACGTGGCACTTGGCTTCTTCCCTCCCTAGGGAGGCAATTCGCAAGTATTGCTTGCGAAAACGTGTCAAGCTCCCCGCCTTGACGCGGGAAGGTGTTTTCTTTTCTGACCAAGTCGGAAGACGGCGCTTAGGGGCCCCTGTGACTTCAAGTCACTGGGAAAGAGAAGGACACAAGACGAGAGGCTAAGCCTTTTATTCCCTACGGGGCCCGAGACCAGTCTATCGTAAGATAGATGGCGCTCACCCCCTTTCGGGGGGCGACAACGGGCGACACACAAGCAAATGGGGAGACACAAGGAACCCTTGGTCACCCTAGGGTGACCAAGTCACCAACCCCCAGGACGGGCCCCATAGCCAGGATCATAGTCCTGGCTACGATCCACCTCGGGCTCGGGCGCATCGTCATGCGCCCCCGAGTATGTCGGCGGGTTCGCCGAGGGACCCGTCTCAGCCCCATATAGGGCTTGAGAGGAAGAACCGGCGCCCGCCCCATAGGGGGCTCGGGGAGAAGAACCGGCGCCCGCCCCGTAAGGGGCGTGGGAGGATGAACCGGCGCCCGCCCCATAGTGGGCGTGAGAGGAACCAGAGCCCGTCCCGTAATAGGGCGGGGGAGGAGACGGCGGACGCCGAGGCGCCGCCGACAAAGCAACCCCTTGGGGCGGAGCCGAAGAGGCGGACAAGTTCCGGAGTGACCATCCGGCCACTACAGTGTTGGTTTCCGCCACGGCGGTGCCATACTCCTCCGTTAGATAACCGCGGAGCGTCTAGACGGTACCCAGTTGGTACAGGGGTACGACGTCCAGTTCCCCAAGGGGGCGGGACCCAATGGCAGCAATCTCGTTGCGCAGCCGCACCAAGGTGCGGCTCAACGCCATGATGAGCGTATGTTCTACCCCATTATTGAGGATGGACGGGAGTTCCCCAAGGGAACGCCCCAAACTCGACCATATGGCCGGGTTTACAGGAGGAGGGGTACCAAACTGGGCCGACCAATCCCAAGTAAAGAGAGGAAGGGGCTCCAGAGGGGGGCCCGGGCGTCCCCTCAGAGTAGCAGTCGTCCCGCCGCCACCCCCAAGGGTGTAGGCCCGACGAGGTCGCGCGGGTCGACTGGCCAAGCGCGACACGTAGGCCGGACGTGACACCCTCCTCCAAGAGGGAGGGAGCAGGGCGAGAGGGGCGGAGGCCGAAGCGGCAGGGGCCGAAGGGGGCTCTGGAGCCACCGCAAGGCCTGCACGAGCCGACGCAGCGTCCGCCAGGTTCCGGTCCGAATCCCGGATCCGAGTATCTGCGCGGATGTCCTTCCCATACGGGAGGCGGGCGTCCCCCAGACCCTCCTGAAGGACGAAGGTCCCCTCGTCATCCAGTGCCTTGGCACAACGGAAGACCCCTCGGGGTCCCCCTAGCCAAGACAGCCGATTCGGCGGCGCCTGCTCCTTGATGAGTCGAAGGAGCTTGAGCCCGGCCTCAAGAAGAGGTTCGGCCAACGGGTCGGCCGAGCACAAGCGCTCGGGCGTCAGGTCGGCAAAAACCGACCGAATAGCCATTGGCAACCGCCAGAGGTGCCCATGATGGCAGATGCTCCCTAGAAAGACATCAGCCACCTCGACGGCCCACAAGGCCGCCAACATCAGATGATAGGGACCCCCAAGGGGTTCCCCCATGAGCTGGCTCCCCTGGAGTGCCACCATCTGGGGCACCCGCGCGGCCATGCCTCGAGGCACTTCGACGTGCTCCCACCACACTGGTGTGGTGGGATACAGAGCCTTGTGACGTACCACAGGTTCGTCGCGCACCTCACGCTGTTCATACAGCATGAGGACGCGGAGGGAGGTCCGGATGGTCCACTCCCCCAGCGCACCCGGCACATATACGCCGCGGTCCATCTCCCCCAACTTAGGGGGATACCCCGGTTAATAGTCCCAGGAGAAGTGGGGCTTCTCCCCCACCACGGGAGGGATCTCACGGACGGCCAGGTGCCTAAGCACTTGGAATACACGCCAGTCCTCCCGACTGCGGAGGAAGGGAAATTCCGTCACCGTTCCCTCGAGGACGGCGTAGAGCGTATCATACGAACCCCGGATGGTCGTCCATATAGACGTCATTCGACGGCTGGCGATAGCGTCAGAGCGCTGCTCGATGATTGACCCCCCAAGGGGGGTCCGGGGGAACCGCCCGTACTGGTCGTCGACGACCGCGGGAGTCGGCCACGCGGCCGACAGAAGTGTGGCAAGGACGTCGTCGTGGATGTCCTCCTCGGGGCCCAAAAGGGCGCCCGCGCCCTCGGCCTCACGGTCGACCGCCATGGCGGCCGACGCGTCCGGAGCCGTAGAAGACGCCATCCCGCCTCGAAAGGCAGGGACCGGGAAGATAAGGATGCCCCCGCTAGGGTGGGGTCCACGGACGACGCGGGACGCGGGGAGAACCCGGTAGCGCCCGATAGGGTCGTCCTCCAGGTGATGACACGAGTACCGACCCAGAGGGTCGATGCTCCAGTCACCGCTCGCGGTGACTGCCTTATGGGACTGACCCGAGGGTTCCCCGGCTGGGTGGACCCGTCGGTCCCCCGCCGTATGGCGCCCAAGAGCGAGCCCCCAGAGGCACGCTGTCAGCGAGCCACAGGACAGGATTTCCCCCTGACCTAGGGACGGGGTGGAGAGACACCGCGCCCTGTCCCACGAGACGCGGGCCCTCAGGTGGGGGATATGCGGGGGAAACCCCCTGTCAGGGGTGACACGACGCCCCGGCATGAGCCGGGCACGGGTCGTGAACAGTCACGCAACACCCCCCTAGGGGGGTAGCGTGGGACAACCCCCTTGGGGGGGTGTCCAGGGAGCCCCAGGGCCACACATGAAACGACCCTTCTAGAGGGGCGTGAGACGGGGAACACCCGATCGGGCCCCCCTGGGGGGGTCTGACACACACAAGGGAGACACACTTCTTCCCGAATCCGGGCCCTCTGGGGGGACCGGGAAGCTTGTGGAAGCTTCCGCAATCCGAGCGTAAGCCGGACCGGGATATGCTCTCGACCAGGGATAAAATCCCACCGGAATTCTAGCCGGGAAAAATTAAGACTCTTGGGATGAGTCCCAGGGTATTGGTTTTGGGTAAATCCTGAAATCTAGGAAGTCTTAGTGACTTTCCTGCTTCCGCCCGAGGCGGGCGGGGGCCCCCTTCCAGTGGAAGGGCTGTCAGGGATGCTGGGCAGGGGCCACTAGAGGCCCGGGCCTGAGACCGTGGCCCATTGGGTACCGGTCCCCCCATGATAGCACCAGGGGGTCGGGATTGTGCACGCCCTGCGTCTGGTTTCTGAGGGTATATGAGAGTATGCTTTGGGGTCATCGTGCGTGTTCGAATAAAGGATCGTTGCGTTTGCGTTGCCTCAGTCGTTTTTGTGCGCTTCGCGCCCAGTGATCCCGGCGTTCGCGTTGTGACTCTGGCGTAGCGTTCCGCATCCTGTGCTGGGTTTTCTGACGGGGTTATACCCCGTTTGCTGTGAGGGCAGGATCCATTACATCAGAGTCGAGAAATCCACAGGATTAAACTGAGGATCGATTTTCCCATACAGCCACATCGAATCTCGAGGTTGGAAATTCGGGTTCCGGAGCTCGTACCTTATTCGTCCACATCTTGGCTCAGGACCATCTGTCAGCTACTCCGAAGGATCGTCCTGAGGCGATCCCACACTCGAAGTCGAGACTGATTCGGATTTTTTCAGCACTCTATCCTGCCAGATGTTTCAGTGCTGCGGTCTAGTCTGTCGTCCAGATCATCGTGAGGATCATCCGCGGGTTCTTCAGGAGAAGTACTCCGAATAGTCCTCGAGATCATATTGAGAACAAAGCATCGGATAAGCCAATAAAAGGATCACTTGAACAAATGGCCACGTCGCTTTGTGTCCCTGGTGCGGCTGATGTTGGCGGTTCTCTCAACTGAGGACCACGCAAAAGTGCGCATATTTGGCTACCGGAACGTCACTTGTCTCTGGCACCAGCACCTGAGTGCCGGGAGAGCCTCGCCGCGGTGAATTGCGTCCGACCCGCCATCCTCCCCCGTTCCTCGTGCGCCCTTGTTCTTGTTCGCGGCTGTTATATCAGAGAAATCCCAGCAACGTCGGCCCCATCCTCCATTTAACCCCATCCGGAGGTGCAACGTGTGAGTCACTGAATGGAAAGACCATCCTGGGGGCCCCATATCCCAAACGTCGGTGTAGAATTTGCCATATCGACCATCGACAGCACTCTGGCCGATTGAACGATATGGCCTCCGTTGCTGGTTCAGATGAGGCCCCAAGCTGACCTCTCCTCGTATTGCGGGGAAATAGCCAAGCGACGATGGCTGATGTGTCCGAAACCGATTGCAGATCGTGCAGAGATAGTCATTAGATTTATTCGAAAATGGGCTCGGGCATGCCACTCGACAAAGAGTTGAAGCACAGTATGCGAATGAAACCCAATCCGAGCATACTCGGGTTCAGCACGCAGTAACATGGGGTGAATGCGACGACACCTGGCAGTGCCACGGCACCACGCGCACGAATTGTCGATGTCAACGCATGACACAGGCGACGACCCGCGTTGCACGAGCCGCAACACGAGCGATCTGGGCCAGTCTGGTGGACAATCACATGCGCGAGCGGACCAAGGCACTGTCCGCACCGCCGAGTGGTCCTGCCAAGCTGCCTACATCGCGCGTGTACCCTCTCTCTGGAGAGCAAGCTTGTAGAATCGATTGCCCTGAGACGCTCTTAGGTCAGAATCTCCCGTCAGCGGACGGAGTAGGCGCTCTTTCATTGGCTGTCAATGTCAAATTTCTCGGCCGTGCCCCTGCCTCCTAGTGTCTTTCGCCCAGTCCAGGTATTTTCAAAATTTTATGTCTCGATCTGAACTCGATCTGGGCGGGACTGGCTCCGCCATCAGTTTTCCAGTGAACATGATTGGACGCCGCTCGTCTCAAACGGATGGTGTGGCGGGCAAATGTGACACTAGGTGAGAAATGAGAGAGTGCTGCGCAGCAATGAGTGGCCTCGCTTGACTGTCGCGTGATCGCAATTTGGGCCTCACACACACGTCTGTCAGCAGAGTGCATTGCGTGGGCGGACGCCGATGATGGCTGCCATGGCCCAGGCGTCAGTCCGCGCATCGTCGGCTGTCCAAAGAACAGGCCCTTTGTGCTCGCGCGTGCCAGCGCGGGTGTACCCCACCTCGCCAAGCAACGTCTAGGAGGACATCCACCAGGTTCCCTGCACATGTCCGGCGGGCGCAGTCTTTTTTTGTGGCGAGGGCGGGCCCGGGCGGGCCTCGTCACGCGCGTGCGCCACGCACCCGTTCGTCAGGCGGGCGCTGCTTGCATCCGTAAGTCCGCCGGCAGGCGCCTCCCTGCGTGAGAAGTCCGAGGGGGCCGACAGGCGGTCTCCTGCCATGCGAGGCAACGTGTGGGGGGACTTCTCGCAATGCCCCCTCTCGCGCTCGACGTCTCTTGCGCTCGTGCCGGCCAGCAAGGGCGGGGCCCACGCCGTCGCCCGCCCACCAGGGCATGCAGAGGGGGCATTCGGTGGGGTGCTGCGGGCGTGCACTTGTTTTCGCGCTGCGTGGACGGACGCAGGCCGGCAGCCAACGGTCCGCCCTCCATCGCAGGGGTGCCCTTTGGGGGCTCTGTGCTGTCTCCCGCGCGCGGGTCCGCCGCGGGCAGTGTTTGTGCGCACAAACCCCCGCCGGCGCCGCGGCGCCCGCCTCCGTTCCCCACTCGCACAGCGTCTTTAGCCCGCGCGGACCGTCTCTCCCGCCTTTGTGTCGCTTGCGCTCCTGAGCATGACGCGCGCGAAGGGCGCCAACGACTCCCGGCGGCGGCGCACGCAGCGGCAGCGTAAGGGTACGTGGTGCCCGCCTTCCCCTCGTAGTCCCTGCGAGGACGCTTTCGAGAACCCGAACATTCCCCCCCCCCCCCCCCCCCCCCCCCCCCCCCCCCCCCCCCCCCCCTCGTCCTCCCATGCCGCACGCGGCGCCGGGTGGGCATCGCCATCCCCCCGGCATTGGCCGTGCCGCAGAGGGCGGGAGACCCGGGCCATTTAAGCGGCCTCACTCCCCTCTCGGTCGCGGCCGCCGACATGGCGAGCGCGACGACTGTGAGCAGCTACGACGGCACGCGCGCTACCATGGCAATTGGGACGGCCGCGGTGCTGGCGGCGGCTCTCCCGTTCCTTTGCGTGCGGGTCCGCGTGGCGGTGGCGACAACGACGGCTGGCGTCCACCTAGCCCCCCTCGGCCGCCCTTGGGCGCCCCTCCTCGGCCGACAAGGGGCCCGCCATTCTCTCCCAACCACTTTGGTGGGGGCGCTCGGCGCCCGCCGGCTGGTAGTCCTCCCGGCCCGCCGCGTTTGCCGCCGTATCCATCCTTTCGCGGCCGCCTGTACCGTTCTTGCAGCCCTTCACGTCTGCCGCGGCCTCCGCCGCCGGGTGCTCCCCCAAGCCCACAAAGAATTCCTCCTCCATTCAGGAGAGGCCGAGACATGTACCGCCCGCGCAGCCCGCCGCGCCAGCCGTGGGGCCCACCGCCTGGCCCTTTACGTGTCGACTGGCGCTCGCCAAGGGGCGACGGCTGAGACCGCCCGCGGACCCTGCCCCACCGTCCGGCTGGCCCCCCTCCGGGTTGGACCCGGGCTCCCTCCTGCGAGGCGTGGGGCGACGACCAGATCCCACCCTGGAAGGTGTCACGGCCAGCGCCTCTGTGGCGCGTGCCTGATACCCCCTCGCCCTGGCGGGTCGCCCAGTACGGATATCTGGGCGACACGCAGGAGTCTCAGTGGGTGCTGACCCAGACGCCGACGCGGAGCACCTCCTCGCCGTGGACCGGGTGGCCAGCGCCGTCGCAGCCGTTGCGGCAGCCGACGGCAGCCGAGCCCCCGAGCCGTCCGGTGTACGTCTTGCAGGGCAACCATCCCTCTGTCGACCCGACCAACCAGCTCGTTCCTGTCTCTCGGCGGCCGCCCCAGCTGCTCCGTCCCCACACGCCGCCCCCCTACCGGCTGTGACGCGCGCGCTGACCAAGAGGATGGGGTCTGCTCTGGGGTGGACGGCCGCCGACCGTGTGCCCCTCTGTGAGGCGTACCTGGAGATGACGAGCGACGAGGTGAAGGGGACTTCCCGGACCAAGGACAACCTGTGGGCGACGGTGCACATGGTTCGGGGTGAGAAAAGGCGGAAAAGGGGTCAATGAGATTGGAGCGCCTTCAGAGCGCGCTGGACAAGCAGCTTAAGCGTATTCGGGAGGGTGTGAGCGCCTTCACGTCGCACTACCTCGCGGTTAAGGCCATGCCGACCACTGGCAACCCATCCGAGGAGGTCATGATCAGCGGCGCTGTGACGCGCTATTGCTCGCTGGACGTGTACGACTCCATCCGAGAGGACCGCAACCAGGACAAGGCAAATGACAAGACGCGCAAACGCAAGGCCAAGGTCGTGCACTGCAAGTGGGTCACGTGTTGGCGCGTCCTGCGGCAGAGTGACAGGTTTAGCGGCGCCGCCAACGGCGGCAACGCCTCGGGCATGGAAATCATGGGCGACGCGTCGTCTGACGAGGAGGACAGTGGCAGCGGCAGCGGCAGCGGCTGCAGCCGACGCAACGGCGGCTGCCAAGGTTGCCCTGTCGGCATCAAGGCGGCCAAGATGCAACGCCAAGAGGACGTGCAGATGGACGCCCAGGACAAGGCGAGCACTGAGGCTCTCTACAAGCTTACCGGCGCGCAGCACGAGCGCACTGCCCTTTGCATTATTGACTCGCGGCTGATGCGGCACACCCCTGAGGCGGCTCGATACCGAATGGCTATTTCCTCGAAGATGCTGCAGCGTGCAGGCGTGGCGAGTTCGTCTGCTATTGATGTGGGGGGCGGTGAGGGGAGTGAAGACTCTATCGGCAGTGTGGGCGACGGCGTTGCCGGTCTGGATGTTGACAGCTCGACGGGGACGGTGCGGGCGACCGCCGGATCTGCCGCCGGAGCGCGGGCGCCGCCGGGGCGAGGAGCGCTGGCGGCGCCTGTTGGTGCTGATGGGACATCGGCCTCTGCTCTGGCGGCGGCAGCGGCGGCCAAGGCTGCATCTACGCATGTGCGTCGACAATCCAAGACTGGCGCTGGCCGGCGCTCGCTGGAGACCAAGCGGCGGGCTGACGCGGCTCAGCTTGCGCGCAGCCCAAACACGACTCACAACCTGGACGGGGAAGGCAAAGCGTCCAGCGACAGCGTTGATTTCGTGTAGAGGGACCTGTATTTTGTTGCTTTTGTGTGCGACGTGATGCGTTTGTATGTTGAGCATGACAAAGGTTTTTTTTTCCCCGTTGGGCAGGGTTTTTTTTTCCTACACAAGTGTCCTTGCTTACCGCAGCAGGAAAAGGACCTCACGCACAGTGTTGCCTATGACCCCCCGCACCCTCCGCACTCTTTTCCGGCACCAGTCGCGTCGTCCACAGCAGCTTGACACGCGACCCCCCCGCGCGCGCGACCTGCGCGCATGTCTCCGTCTCGGCGCCCGAGCAGGGCGCGGCGCGGTGCGGACCTCCGCTGCCCCGCGCCGGCGCGCGATGCGCCCCCCCCCGCTGGAGCGCGCCGCGCTTCCGCCGCACCGCGTGCCGCTCCTCGGCTCCGCGCCGACGCACGCCTCCGACGGAGCGGCGGCTACATGCGCGCCCCACCCGTTGCCGCTCGCCACCAATGTGGTGCAGGCGGGGCGTTAGGGCGGGGCGCCACCGGCGCAGCAGGCGCGGCAGCTGCTCGGTGTGGTGGCGGCCACCGCTGCGACCGCCGACACCTCTGCCGCCGCCGCCGGCGCCCCTGCCGCTGACGGCACCCCCGCTGTCGCCCACCCTCGCCTGCGGAGAGGGGCGGCGGCCGCGGCTGGCGGCAGGGACGGCGGCGCTGTGGCGCAGCAGGAGGGCGGCCGCGGCGGCTGTGGCTGCAGTGGCCTTCTCAGGGCAGGTCCCACGCTCGTGGGCTCTGCCCTGACTCCTCCTCGAAGGCGAGGAAGGACGCCATCGTTGCGGCCAAGCCCGGCCACATGCCGCCGGTATGGCTTCTTGCAGAGCTGTTTACCGGCGCAGACTTCTTCTCGACGCTGGTGCCGTCCGGCCGGAAGGTGGCTGCGGTGCCAACGCAGTGTTTGGTGGTTGTTTGTAGCGTGGACGGATGCGTCAACGGTCGTGTGTTCTCGCCTGCCAAAAGACCCGCAGTAGTACCGTCCGTGCGTATATACATAACTATTGTTGAATGCTATTCCGTACATGCCACCACGACGAGGCGCGAGAGCAGCTCAATACGAGCTATCACGTCATGCGCCGTGACAGCAGCCGCGCGTGCCGGGTCCTCCCCCCCCCTCCCGGCACTTGTGCTCGTCTTCGACCCCACCCTCAAAGCCTTCCCACGGAAGGCGCTCCCCGGTTTTCCGCCTCCACCCCGGCCTGTCTCGCGGCTGCTGTAGCTGTCGCTGGTGCGGCGGGGGAATGTATGACGGCCACCGCCAGGGCGGCCCTGTGGCGCGAGTCGTGGGGCCTCGACGACCCCAAAGGGCCGCCGTCGCAGTCGGCGAAAGCCGCTTCGGCCGCCGCGGAGGTCGGTGTGGGGCACCACCTGACACCAGCTCAAGCGTCCGGCCTGCGGGGCGTGCCGGCGGCGCCGCTTGTCGGCGCCGTCGCCGCCGCGCGGTCGCCGCGGCGGCGGCGGACGGAGGAGGGCGTCGGCCCGCCGCGGTGGGTGGGGG
>Ga0209093_1001111_pt1 | contig 15201 bp, 15 predicted proteins | sample SidtaG_4_FD_187450 | JGI IMG/M metagenome (GOLD analysis project Ga0209093, IMG submission 187450) | Marine algal microbial communities from Sidmouth, United Kingdom - Sidmouth_Male1 metaG (SPAdes) (version 2) | ecosystem: Host-associated > Algae > Red algae > Unclassified | place: Sidmouth... | reverse complement strand
TCTATCTATGGCGACGGTGCGCGCGCTGCGTTTTTTTTCTCGTTTTTTTTTGTGGGGGGGCGGACGGCCGTGACCCGACGGCGCGCGCCGCGTGCGCCCGCTCGGCGCCTCCGCGCGGCGGTTGGGGCGGTGCGGCGCTGCCGCCGCGCCGCCAGTCGGCGGTGGCGCGCCGCGTCGGTCCGCCGCCGGCGGCCGGTGCGGGGGCCGCCCGGCGGACCGCCCCGCCGCCGGCGGGGGGCGGCGCCGCGGGGGCGCGCCGGGGGGGCGCGCCCCCCCCACGCGGGGGGGGGGGCGCCGCCGCCCGGTCCGCGCGCGCGGCGCCGCGCGCGCGGCGGCGCCGTCACGTTGAGCCGGAAATCCCATCAAGCGCCAAATTTGGGTGGGCCTGGACAGGCCTTGACGTGCCTACCTATGGTCGTTGCGCCAAAAGCTGGACAGTCCGAGACAGGCGGATCGACGTTTGGGCCAATCAAACGCACGAAAGCGCCTCTTTGACAGGCCTGGACTCTCCACTTTTTGGCGGAACGACAATAACAGGACGTTCGATGGATGTGGATGGGCCCATTTGATGAGGTGCTGGAGATGGGCTCCTGTTGGGCTCGTAAGGGACATGGGATGGGACACGTAAGGTGTCAAGTCCAATTCACGACCCAATGAGATGAGCAGATGTCGGAAAGAGAAGGACCAATCATACGATCGCTCTTTGCGCTCGTCGATGCCAGCACCGGCGCATATCGGTTGATTTATTTTTTTGTTGTGCTCCGATTTCTTCGCGTACAGCGCCGATGCAGATGGACGGGCAGAACCACATCTTGATACGCCTTGCTGAAGATGCGCTTGCCAATGGTATTGCAGTCTGCTCAATTTTGCCTGTCTGGGTCGGAACAGAACGCAATCACGACGGACCCTCAGCCATCCATTTGGCCGGATAGGTGCTGCTGGCCAATAGGATTCCGTCCTGATTGCGTTCTGTTCTGACTCAGACCGGCAAAATTGAGCAGACTGCAATACTCAGTGCGTTGGTCACCGGGCGCGCGGAAGAAAGAAACACACAAAATTTTTGCGAGATGCAGCGCTGCACGCGATGCGAGGAGGAAACGGCGTGCCAATGGCGCGCTGCACAGACCCCCCCACGCTCACAAAGAAGAGCACTGCCAAAGAGGACAGCGCCGACAGAGAAACGATCAAGGATCCCACACATACAACAGCAGGGCCCGTACGGCATCGCCCTCGACAACAGCGGAGCATTCACGCCCGCCATCAACAGCAACCACATGATCGGCGGCGCCTACGCCTCCTCCTCGTCGTCAGCATCCTTTGCCCCATCCTCCTGCGCGATAACGGCCTTCATCGTCCCAGAGTCCACCAAGCGCACACCATGATACATGTCGACGCCAGACGGCCAAAAAGCTGCGATGCGGCAGATCTCGTCGCGCCACTCCTCGTAGGCACCATCCGCAATACCACAGCGGCCAGGCGAGCGGCTGCCGCACAGAACCTCGAGGAAATGGCGCACAAAGCTTGCGAACAGGGAGTAGTGCCCGACTGTGGCGTCCGTCACGCGCTCTCCACCAGGGGTAGTCGGCGCCTTGATGCGGTGGGGCGGACCAACTTGGCGGAAGATGGATTCGATGCCAGCGTGGATCGCCTTAGCGCCGCGCGAGGACTGGAAGTACTCATCTCCCTGCAGCCACATCAGGGCCGTCTCTGGCGTCATGGCGTCCTTGTTGACACCGACCTCCTTGCAGTACGCCTCCAGCGCGGTCTTGCGAAGCCCCTGCATGAGGTGAGGCTTGAGGCGCTGAAGGGGGTCGCGCGCGCGCGACGCCGAATCGTTGCCCTTCTGGGAGCGCGCGTTGTTGGGGATCCACTGCATGAGCCAGTCATTGATGGCGTCGCCGCTCAGGTTGAGCACCGACCCGACAGCTCCGTCGATGATGTCTGACGTCATGTCCCCGTCCGGGTACACGTCCTCAGTAAACTTCGTGTTGCCCATGGTGAATGCGGCTTCTTCGCGCAGCTTGGCGCGCACCCGCAGCATCTCCTGGCAACCCTTGTGGCCAGACAGCGTCACGGCCAGGTTGGTCTTCATGATGACAATCCCACCTGCCGTAGCAGCGGTTGGTGAGACCACGGAGCCGACCGGCATCTGGTCGATCTTGGTGAACAGCTCAGCGAGCGAGGCCGCTATCTTCCCCAGAGCCTGCCCCTGCGCGTCAACCTTACCCAGCAGGTTCTTGAACGAGGACTCGAGGTTGCCGACCGCCTGGGTGCAGATAGCGGTATCTTCGCGCACCTTGCGTGTGCTGGACATCGCGGCCTGCGTCACAATCGAGACCACCGAGGGATCGGTGAACTTGCTCAGGCGGATGGCGCCCCCCAGCGCCGGAGCCCGCGCCGCCATGGCGCCCACTGTCTGTGAGAAGCCACCTCCCGCGGACCCGTCATCAACAGGCTTGCGGCCAGCGCCGCCCGGCGTCATCTCGGGACTCTTCGAAGTCGTCTTGCGAGCGCCCTTGCGTTTGGGGTCGACGTCGGCCTTGCGTGCGGGAGCCTTTCAGCGGCCACCAGTGCCCCGGAGAGGAGACTTGAAGTTTCCGGGAGGAGCAGTGGTGTTGCCCACGGGAAGCGGGGGCGGTCGATGAATCTGTGACGCGCCTGCCCCACCAGTTGACGAAGCCCTGGGCATGAGCGATTCCCCAGTGCTCATCTCGTACGCAGCGGGATCCGACCCGTGCGAGGCGCCGCCCACCGCGACGCCAACGTTGACTGCACGCGACGGCAGGTACGAGTCCTCCGGCTGCGGCGTGGTGGCCGTTGGCGCGCGAGCCGGCACAATCTCGTCCATCGAGTCAACGCACATGTTGTCAGGCTGCGTCTGGGCCTGGTCGCGGAGCTCTTCCTTGGCGGCGCGGTCACAGGCGGAGGGAGGGGGGGCACCAGAGGAGCTGCCAGGAGCAAGACGCTTGCCGCCCGCCATGGCAGTAACCGACAGGGAAAACGGCCTGGACGGGTGGGTGACGCACGGCGAGCTCGGGGTGTGGACGAGGCTGGGTTGAGGTGGAGGACGGAGGTTGAGAGGCGCAGTGGTGTGCGGCGATGGTGAAGATGGAACAGGTGCCGACGCCAACGAGCGGTGTGCAGGTCGCTCTTAAGCACACACCTGTGGCCGAACTGTTGCCCGTGGCCCGTTGCTGAAGACGAAGGAGTTCAAAGGAGCTGTTGAATAACACTGGCGTGAATCAGCGGCAAGCGACAGAGGCCCACAAAAGCGAGACAACAGCTCAGCGCGACAGTCATCTCGCACCCCGTCAACCACCAACGGCGTTAGAAACAGCTAACCCTGGCGTCTCACCCTGCAAGGGAGCGTCGGGCACGAGCCATAGGGCCGAAGCTCAGCGTAGAGCTGTGCAACGTCACACGCTCATGAGCTCGCGGGCCGCGGGAAGGGACCGCGACACATACCATGACGGGGTGCAGGGAAGCCGCTATTGTTTCTCGGCGACTCGGGGCTTGCTCGAGCGGCCACGGTGACAGCAGCCACCGAGCGCCTTCGGCGCGACGAGTTTCAGCAAAGGGAAAAACTGTCATAGCCGCTGCGACAGGCCCTGAGGACGAGGGAACACCATCGTAGCAACCGTTAGCGCCTGACTCCAGATGGGGGGCAGGGGCCAGGAACGGTCCCAAGCGGACCGGAAGGGACAGCGGCAGCTGCGCGGGAGCACCACCGCAACGCTTGGGCGGTCTTCCCACGCACAGGACTGCCAGCGTTGCAAAGCCACGGCGAGGAAACGAGTCCGTGATCCTCGATCAATTCGGTGAACGCAACAAAATACCTGCCTCTGTATGACATGCGTGCTTCGATAGAGCTAAGTTGTGCCCAAACGCTATCCAAGCGCCGTGTACAGAGCCTTTCCCAGGCCTTGCGAGTTTCAACTGCGCCATCCACACCAATTATCTCGGATCCGACCTGGATTTTCTTTTAAACGTGTTTACTCAATCGTCTCAATTACAAATCCAACAGCATGGCTTGATGGCCGTCGATGTCAATCGGAGGACGTCACGACCACCACAGCAACCGGGTGGCGACTGGTGACGGCCGATGGGACTCGGTCGTTCTCCTGCCACCCACGTGTCGCCAGGAAGGGCACGTCCCCTCGCACGGGCGCATACGGTGTGACCGGTCTCGTGCTATGGCCACCTGGTGCGCTGTCGGCCGGGCGGAGCACCACCGGCCTCGCGCTTTGTACGCCTGGTCGTTCACGCTACGGACTCGTTTTGCTTGCATGCCAAGTTCTTTTTGCGCGGCGGAGGCGTCGCGCCGTGCCGCGCGCGAGTGGCGTGTTTCCTGTATTACTTTAGTCGTCGCCGTTTCCCGCCACGTCTTCCTGCGCGTGGTCGGAATCACTCGTACTGCTCGCGTGTCGAGCAAGACGCATGATGGCCAGCCCCCCTCCGGCACGAGAGGTGTCCGCCTTGACTCCTGAGGAGCCTCCCAGGGTCACGCCTCCCCCTAGCGCATCCCCGTCCGACCCACCCCCACCTGCCCCTCCTACGGCGAGCGCGTCTCCCCCACTTCCCCCCTCCCGCACTGATGCCGCTCTTGCGGATCCCCCACCTGCCGCCAGTGCTGACGTTGAGCTGAGGCACTTGGTGTGCGGAGAGTGCCCCTCTTTCCGCACAACAACCTTTGCCGGCCTGCGCTTGCACCGTTTGTCCCGGCATGGGGCCGCGCGCAACGCGGTGTCGGCGGGCTTTTCTTCGGGTGCGCCCACCATGGCCGAGCGCTTGCGTGCCAAGAGAGCCAGCCGAGCGCCACTTGAGCGGCATGAGGATGGCGGTTGGAGTACTGGGGGTACCAGCGAGAGTCGGACGGGTGGTGTAGTCGGTCGGCGCATCGGTACGGGCTTTTCCGGCGCGGACCCTTTGCCCCAACGAGTGCATGGCCGCGGGACGTCGGGGGGGGGAGCTGCGGGCGCTGCAGAGAGCGACGATCACGTCGCTCACCGTGGAGCCCCCGCCGACCGGTTCGCCGCACACCCTTGGCCTTTTCCGGCCGAAGGCGATGCAGCCGTTCGAGATGCCATGGAGACCGAGATTGCCTCTCTTCTCAAGTTTTCACGAGCGCCAGCTGATGACCAGCCATCCTCGCACAGAGGCAAGCGGCGCAAGACGTCGGAGACGAAGGAGGTCCCTCTGCCCACCCGCTTCAATTACACCAAGCATTCGGCGCACATAAGGGGCTTTTTCGAGGACAAGAAGGACTGGCAGCGCTCCGAGGCTATGGTGGAAAAGCGCAAGCGGGCGGCTCCTGGTCGGTTCGACTCATACAAGCTGCAAAAGATCGAGCGGTTTGCGCTGCAGACGAGCCGCGGGGGCCTCTCCCAGAACGAGCTAAAGGCGCTCTACAACCTCATCAGTGTCATTGAGGGCACGAAGGAAGGGATGCCCCACGACGACGGGCAGGACGTGCCAGTCACGGATACATTTCAATCGGCTGAGGATTTTAAGAAGGCCGCTTCAGGCGACTTGGACGATGCTGTGCTCCAGGCGGGGTGGCGCTCATGCGCCATGGAGGAAGGCGGCGTCAAGATCAAAGCGTTCTTCCGACCCGCTCTAGACCTGATTCTGGCCCTTTTACGTACGCGCACTGTGCGACTGTGGAGTGGCGGTGACAAACCGCCTCCGCCTTCCGATCAACCTGAGACCCCCATGCAGGGGGACGCATTTCGCCTTTGTGAAGCGGAAGTGGACAAACTACCTTGGCGTAATTACGTGCTGGGCTTGCACGTCTTCTCGGATAGCTGCCAGCTCTCCTGGTCGGGAGGTATGTCGTCGCTTTCTTTCGTCTCCTGATGATGTCAGTTGCTGTTGCTGTACACACACATGTCGGGTGCCATTTTCTGCTCCCATTGTACGTGCTTTCTAACAAGAGCCTTTCCGCCTGTCTGCCGCTCTCCTTCTCACTGTTGTGACAGCACACAAGCTTTACCCTGTGCGCTTCCGCCTCGTGAATATTGAGGGAGAGATCGAGTGGTTTACTGTTGCGTACGTCCCTGTCGTCAAGACTCTCCAACAGGCGAATGCTCAGGAGCGGGCAAGGGTGCGGCGGGCAAACGTGCTGCAAAGGGTACTGTACCTAGTGTTTCGGACGGCCATTTCCGCGAGCCACAAAGGGGTCGAGGTGCCTCTCGGAGGCGGCCAAACGGCGCTCGCTTTCTTACGCGTTCTTCTATACATTTGTGATCAAGCGGAGGAACGGGCCATCCTCTGCTTCAAGTCGGGAGGCAGCGCACACACCTGCTCTTGTTGCACCGTGGCAACGAAGGACATGGTGTCGTCGGCCGGGTTGTCAGCAGAGGATCGTGACGTTTTGCAGACTCTCGAAAAGCAGCTGGAAGCCGCTGACAGGTCCACCACGGAGACGATCGGCGTCGGCGGATGGTGCTTGAGAGTCATGAAAGCATCCACAGCGCCATGCCTGCTCTGGCGTCTTTCGCGGGTCTTTCGACCCCACCATTGCTCCTTTACAAGATGGTTGGCTTCTATGTGTTGCACGTACGTTTTCTTGCTCCATTTGAGTCAGATAGCAGTGCGAGCGGCACTTCTCAGTTGGCACTGCCAGCTCGGCCTCCAACGCTCGCATCTAACGTGTCAGCCTGCTTGCGAGTATTGCTTGCCCGTGTCGATTCTCTGGTTTGATTTTGGCAGGTGCTTGAAGCGGGAGTCACCAAGATGTTGGTGCGCCGCCTGATGCGCATCTTCGTTTTCGTGTGCAAGGGCAGCAAGCCGAAACACAAGAACAGGGCCGCCCTTGCTCGATAGGCTTTTCTTCGGATGGGGTTTTTCGGCCGGCAAAGCCAGGCGCGTCATGTCTCACCAGGATATGTGAAGAGCTCTAACGGTCTACAGGCCGGTAGGACTTCGTGTGTGCGAGAAATATGTTCATCTGCCGGCGCAGATGAGTGCACACTGACGCCCACATACTTTTTATTGGATAACTACTCGTGGCTCCTGATTATCTTGCGTTCTTCAGGTACACTGTCGCCCCTGATGAGAAGCAGACCACCTTTACAGGTGCGCAGCAGCGTGCTGGCGTCCCCGTCTGTCCTTTTCTCGTTGACAGACTGTTTGCTTTGCCGTGCCAACACAAGTGGGATGGTTCCAGCGCAGACCGAGGGCAACAAGCGCGGCGGCCCGCCCATCCAGCCACTACCGGCGCAGCTGACGATGAGGAGCAAAGTGAAGCCGAACTGCCCCATGACGAGGACGGTGACGAAGACGCGTCGTAAGAAGAGGCGTCCTACAAGCCGGGAAAGGACTTTTTGTACGACCGGAAGGCCTACCACGATGGCTTTGGGGACAAGCCGTGGGAGGACGCCGTCACAAAGATGTTCTGTGAGTATGCATGCCTGCACGGCCGCATCAGCGGTCAAGTAGGCGCCACGCTTCCAACCCCCATGACTCTCTCTAAGGGCATGTCAATCCATGAGCAGGCGGTCAAGTTCTTCACCAAGTACGTGACGCCCATCCTCGGCCGCCTCTTCAGCACAAAGTTTCACAAGCTGCTTCTTCATGTACTCGACGCTGTTCGTCTCGATGGAAACCACCGCAACGGGAACACTTCCGCAATCGAGGCGTATCACAAGACCGAACGGTCCTTTTATGGGCGCACAAACGAGGACTTCGAGATGTTTACGTACCAGCTCGTCCGCCATGCGCAGGGAAGCATAGAGATCCTTTCCAAGCATAATTGGGTACGCGAGAGCGTGAAGGCCGCCGCGCTGGTCCGGGAGGGTGCCGAGCATGGCCGTTGTGCGGGCGCGGGAACGTTGAGCGGAGACCGTGACGGGCGCGGTGATGGCTCGAGCACGGAGGCGCTGATGGGGGTGCGCGCTGGGGCCCGTTCTTCCATTGGGGGGACGGCGGCGGGAGATGTGTCGGGCGAGGCGGAGCCAGGAGCGATGGCGTTTGTTCCAGCCTCCTGTTCTCCTCCTCCCGCTACCGCTGCTCGAAACCGGGGCAAGCAGGCCGCCCCGCGTGCTGATGGTGGCCGTGGGTTGCGCACTGACTACCTTCACGAGGGGTCGGTCGCCGAGCTCTGTCAACGGCCGGGAATGGCCAATGCAGGGTTGGTGCTGGGATTGGCGGCGGAGGACAAGGTTTGGGTCTTGTCGCGCGCTGCGTTCACGGCCCGCCTCGACTGCGGGGGGTTGCATCCCCAGCTGCTGTACGCGCACACGTAGTTTCGTGGCGGGCCATGGTTCGACGCTGTCGTTTACAATGTTGGAAGCGACGTGGAGCGCACGTACATTGGGGAGGTGCGGGCAATCGTGCGGTACCAGGACAGGGACGTCGCTTTCATCCGCGAGTGGGAGCCGGTGGACCCTCTCCCCGGGTGTCCGTTTTCTGCTCGGGGATGCACACGGCTACGGTGACTCGTGCACGAAGGTGATGCGTGTATCAGCGTGCGGGAGGTCCCAGTCGCCAACCTAAGGCGGCTGGCGCACGTTGTCCCTGACTTCGGCGACATCCTCGCTCGCCGCGGCATCGAAGCGGATCCTACTGGATTGTGGGCACCGTTGTGTGATGAGCTTGACATGCGTTCTTTTGTGAATGAGTTTCTTCCGGTGGTGTAGAGCCGGCTCTTGTACTTGAACTGCTTGATATTGTTACAGCGTTTGTATCGTGTGGCACACACAGGAGGCGGTTCCTGTGTAGCGCCCGTGCTCGGTTTTGCCATTCTCTGTTCTCTTTGCACTCTTCCTGCACTGCAAGATCATGCTGCTGCTGACAGCAACCAGCACAGCCACGACGCTCGGTCTTCTCCAGCCAATTAAACGAGACTGACGCTGCCCGACGAGTCGAAAAAGAAAGAGTATGTTAAATTTCTCATCGGGAGTCCTCGCGTCAGCCCCGAGTGCTCCCAACCAGCCGAGGGGGTTGATATCCGTATCGGACCATTCAACGACCACTGGGACCATTCAACGACCACTGTAAAGCGCGCTTCTTCACAGTGTGTGGGCACGAAGAATTTCCAAGGGGTTTTTGAAACCACCAAGAGGCGGAAAGCAGCCCTTGCCCTCCGTCAGAAGACAGAAACACACATTGAGACCCACATGAATGGAACCAGCAGGTCGTCAGCCGTCGAAAAGTGGCATCCGTATCCGAAATGGACCACTGTGTGAGGAGAAAAGGGCCGGCGCGCCTTTTCTGTGTTCTCCCCCAGGAGCGCGCCAAGCGGTCAAGTTTCCCATCGAACCTGCCTCAGTTGCATCGAAAGGCCACTACGCGCGATGCTCGCCAATAGAAACCGCGGGGCATCCACGGAGTGCCAAGCGTCGGCCGGTATTCCGGCCCAAACACCGCACCACCTCTTCTCTGCCACCCACTGCGGCGTTCTGGGGGCTCCGTGTGCCGCGGTCATGGCAGGGCGACCCCCCGCCGGATCCCGCAAGGGCAAGGTGTCAAAACCCTCTCCAACACAGGCGCAGCGCAACATGATCGCGGCCCTCGTGGCACAGGGCGCCTCCGTCGCCGCCATCTTCCGGGAGGCCGGCGTGGCGCGAAGTGCAGTGCGGCACTTCAAGGCGACTGGGGGCAAGTCAACCCGGCCTCGCCGGCAGCCATTCTTCTCCCGCGCCGAGGAGGAGCTCCTGGTGCGCTTTATCAAGCTCCAGGCGGTCGTGGGGTGCGGCCTGACACGTGTTGGCTTCCTGCGCTGGGTCGGAGAGTACGTGGTGGTGCTCTCCTCTGAGCGTCAGTCGACTGCACGGGCCTACTTTGGTGGTAAGTTGACCACTGGCGGCGCGTTTTACTGTCTATTTATGCGCCGCTGGCCCTGATTGCGGGAGTACCGAGTCGGGACCCTTGAGCAAGGTCGGGCAGGCAATGCCAGGCCTGATGTCGTTGCACTCTGGTACGCTGGGCTTCGCGTCCTGTTCCGTGACCTCAAGATACACCACTCCCACCAGCTGTGGAACATGGATGAAACACATGTAAAGGCGCGGGGGGTGCTGCAAGAGGCGCGCTCAACCATCATTGGACCTGCGGGGCTGCGGAAGCCGAAGGTCATCATGGCGGCCCTTGGCTGCGGGGCGGCGGCGAGCACAGCGGCATTCACCGTTTCGCCTGCGGGTATCGTCGCGCCCCACTTTGTGGTCGTGTCGGGGAGTGCCAGTGGGCACGCGTACGTCAAGGTTGTAGATGACAAGGGCGAGAGGAAGGTGGTTCTGGCCTCGCGGCTGAACGACTCGGCCATGGTTGTCAGGCGCGACCCGCCCGGGTCTGACAAGCAAATCTTTGACATATGGGCTGACCATATCGCTGGGTTTTTGAGCAATATCTACCCCAGGGACAACAAGTTGGTGCTTGTGGACGGGGCCAAGGTGCATTTGTCGGTGCCGGGCATCCTCACGTTGATGAAGGCTGTCGTCACCGAGGTAGCGGAACCATCAAAGCTCTCGCACCTCATCCAGGCCCTCGACAACAATGCTGCTTTTGGGAGCTTCCAGCCCGCCATCAGACGGCACGTTCGAAGCCGATCGGGTTCATGCGTCTCGTCGGGGGGCCACTTCTCCGTTTTAGACCTTGTGAACTGCGTCAAGCTTGCGGCCGACGACGCCTTTTCTCCTGCCCTGCACGAAAGTCGTTGAACACACGAACCATCGACCAGGGCACGCTGTTTACGGCGGGAAAGCCGACGGCTCTGACAGCGCCGGACGTGCTGGCGGAGTTGCAGCCGCAGGAGAAGGAGAAGCGGGACAAGGAGGAGGAGCTTGAGAACAACAGAAAGGTGAGAGCGGCGCGAGTGGCGGTCATCAAGGCCAAGAAGGCCGAGCGAGACGCCGCGGCCGAGAAATCCCAACTGGCAAAGGCCTGGGGTGCTGTGTGCGCCGCGGCGGTGGAGGAGGCCCGCTACCGCCTCGCCAAGGAAAACCCATCCCCACGGAAGCGGCTGCTGCGGGCTCGTGCGGCGAGGCAGCGGTAGAGAGTGCCCGCGCGAGTGCCCGCTGGCTCGGGTGCATCGTCGAGGTCCTGTTAGTAGTCTCTGTTGTCAGCGTGTACTCACTTTCTCTGTGCTTGTCCTCGCTTGTAGGTGCTTGGCTGCCTATTGTCAAGGATTCATTTCCTCAGGTGACCGCATGAACAAACCCGTCTCCTGCAAGCAACCCCATATTCCCCCCCCCCCCCCCCCCCCCCCCCCTGCCCGCCCTCATTCCATCCCTTCCCGCCGCATGTTGCTCCACAGGTCGAGGCAAAAAGTGCAACTTTCCCACGTCAGCTCGCATGTGGGAAAAGGTGGCTGCTTGTGGTCGTGTGTGAAGGAAAGACGGAATGCGGCGCGGTCGGGTGGTGGTTTGTGCAGGCGAGACGGAATTTTGATTGGATCACGGAGAGACCAGTTGGATTCTCGGCCGATGGTCATCTTTCCATTTGGGGACCAATTTCTTGACGACTCTGCAGAGCGACCCGATTTTAGCAGGATGTCATTTGGTCGTTGAATGGTGACCCCCTTTTTTCCTCATAGCAGCTACAAGAATATGAAGGAAGCGCTGAGAAAACAAACAAAAAATGTAGCTGACCTCGCGATGCTCTGATGAGTCCTTCCATATAAAAAAACGACCAGAATGGATGTGTACAACCGCATTGGCACCAGAATTGGACGTTGAATGGTCTCATACGGATAGGACCTTTCGATGGCTGGATCAAAGCCTGGTTTCGATGGAAGGATGGGGCTTGTTGAAGCTAGTTGGGAGGCGATGAGAAATCCGGCTCAACTTGACTGCGTCGCGCCCAGCGCCGCCCCGCGTCGGCCCGCCGGGCGCCGGCGGCGGCGGTGGGGACGCGCGCGGACCGTGGCCGCCGGCGGGGGGGTCGACGGCGGCCGCTGTGGGCGCCGCTGCGCCGCCGCTGCCGGCGGCGGCGCCGCCGGCCAGCGGGCTGGCAGCGGCGGCCGTTGCCGCCTGCGCCGCGCGTCGCGCGGGCCGACGGTTGCGGGGGGGGCGGGCAGGCCCCCACGGTTTTTTTTTTCCTCGTCTTTGCCGTCGCGCCGTTTGCTTGGGGGCGGCGCCCCCGTGGCCAGACGCGGTTCGGGTAATACCAGCGGGCTGGACCGAGTGGGCCAAGCAACCGAGAGAAATGGATTCGTAGAGCCACGACAAAACAGGTCAAGAGGGAGCGGGAAACAAGGGATGGTCAGACCGGCAATGCCGTCTGAAAAACAAAGGATGTGCGCCGCGGGAGCTCGCGGGGCCAAGGGCGGTGGGCGGGGAGCGAAAAACAGCGGACGTGCCGGGGCAGGAATGGTGGGGAGCAGGACGCGGCGGCGCCTGCTTTTTCCTCTCCGCCGCCCCACCTCGCCGCTGCCGTGAGACAAAGACGGCGGGGGCTGTCCCGAGACAGCTGCCCCGACGAATTGTAACGATTTGGGGCAGGTGCGGGCCGGCAAGGTGGGGAGAGTTGGGAGCAAGCCCAATCCTCAAATCAGGCCAGTGGATTTCGATCCCACCCCGCAGGCGCCCTAACAAGAAATACCCAACGAGAAACGACAGGGGTTACCAGAGAGAGGGACCGCGTGTGCCCATCAGATGGAGTACTGTAGGACGTTGCGGGGGGCCGCACTGTATCCCACTTGCAAGTGTAAATAGAAAAGAAAAAGCAGAGGTGGCGTGACATTTGTGTGGATGAGAGATTATTGCTAGCATACTTTCTATTATCACCATGCCGACACTAGCTAGGGGACCTGACGAAAGAGCGTGCGCTGGATGGGGCTATTCCGCCCCATGTACGCCACGTAAGGAAGAGCCAGTCACCTGCCCTGACGCCGCCACCGCAGTGGGGGAGTGTCGGGCCGGAGTACGGCGGCCGGGGACGGGACTCGCGGGACAGGGACGGATCTCCGCGCCGCAACGTGTGGGCGCCGCCACGCTGTCAAGTTCAAGGAGCTCAAGAGCCCGGCGGCTACGGCGGCGGTTGCTTCCCTCCCTATCGCCAGCCTTCACCGAGGCGGAACTGGGTGCCGCCGGGCGGGCAGCGTCCCGATTAGCCCGGCGGCTTTGGGCCACTTAGAGAGGATTTGTGGCCGCCGGGTGGCCAAGCAAGTCGTCAAGCGGGCGGCCACACAGCACGCCACGACAACTGGGCGCCGCCGGGAGGTCAAGCGAGTCGTCAGTCCGGCGGCCACACGGCACGCCAAGACAACTAGGGGCCGCCGGGAGGTCACGCAAGTCGTCAAGCCGGCGGCCACGCGGGACCCTACAACGAGTGGAGGCCGCCGGTTGGAGGACCCGCCCAGGCCGGCGACTTTGAGCCGATCCGCGACAATTGGCAGCCGCCAGTCGGTGCCAGACTTCCGGATGCCGGCGGCTACGGTGGGCGTCGGGGGCCCTCAGGCGCCGGACCAGCGCTGCCGGCTGCTGCCCAATCGCCGCTAGCCAGCGGCGGCGCATTACCGGCCGCCGGTACCGGCGGCGACGCGCGCCGCACCGACGGACAAGTGCCGACGGCTCGTGCTCGATTCCCACTCGCCGGCGCCGGCGGATCGCGTCGAGCCGGCGGCGGCGCATCACCGGCCGCCGGTACCGGCGGCGACGCGAGCCGCACCGACGAACCAGTGCCGCCGGCTTCTGCTTCATCCCCACTCGCCGGCGGCGGCGGATCGCCTCGAGCCGACGGCGGCGCATTACCGGCCGCCGGTGCGGGCGGCGACGGGCCCCGCGCGAACGGACAAGTTCCGCCGGCTGCTGTCCAAGCACCGCTAGCCGGCGGCGGCGCGTCACCGGCCGCCAGTACCGGCGGCGACGCGCGCCGCATCGTCGGACACGTGCCGCCGGCTGCTGCTCCGTCCCCGCCCGCCGGCGGCGGCTTATCGGTGGTCGCCGGTACCGGCGGTGACGCGCCCCGCACCGACGGACAAGTGCCGCCGGCTCGTGCTCCATCCCCATTCGCCGGCGGCAGCGGATCGCCTCGGTCCGGCGGCGGCGCATCACCGGCCGCCGGAACCGGCGGCGACGAGCCCGGCCGTGACGGACCAGCGCCGCCGGCTGCTGCCCAATGGCCGCTAGCCGGCGGCGGCGCATTACCGGCCGCCGGTACCGGCGGCGACCCGCCCCGCCCCGACGGATAAGTGCCGCCGGCTCGTGCTCCATCCCCACTTGCCGGCGGCGACCGATCGCGTCGAACCGGCGGCGGCGCATCACCGGCCACCGGTACCGGCGGCGACGCGAGCCGCACCAACGGACCAGTGCCGCTGGCTTCTGCTTCATCCCCACTCGCCGGCGGCGGCGGATCGCCTCGAGCCGGCGGCGGTGCATCACCGGCCCCCGGTACCGGCGGCGACGCGCGCCGCACCGACGGACAAGCGCCGCCGGCTGCTGCCCGACCACCGCTAGCCGGCGGCGGCGCATCACCGGCCGCCGGTACCGGCGGCGACGCGCCCCGCAAGAATGTGCAAATGCCGCCGGCTGCTGCGCGACAACCGCCAGCCGGCGACGGCGCATCACCTGCCGGCGGCGGTGGCACGTCCGTCTAGGCAGTCGCTGGGGCGGACGGTTCATGCCCCCTTCGCCACCTGTGGGTGGCGGCGAGGGCGCCGACCTGCCGGCCGCCACCTTCGCGCAGGCTGCCATGGGGACTGGGCTTGGCTGGACGGACGAGGAGCGCGTGGCCCTCAACAGGGCCTGTCTGTCTACATCATTGGACGCTGTGAAGGGTTCGGACCAGACTGGGACAACGTTTTGGGCGGAGGTGGTCGCAGAGTGGAAGCGCTTACTGACCGGTCGCCCTGGCGCGCGACGGAGCACTGAGCGCGGTGTCGGGGGGGTGCATATGCAGTGGGACAGGATCCGGAGGGGGGTGAGCGAGTTTGGCTCCCACTACCTGGCCGTTAAGCGGCTGTCGCTGACAGGCAACCCGAGCGACGAGGACCTGATCAGCGCCGCTGTGGCGCGCTTTTGCGGGCTCAACATCTACGAGGCCATGCGGAAGGAGCGGGCGTCTGAAAAGGCGAAGGGAAAGACAACGAAGCAGAAGGCCAAGCAGACTACCTGCCCGTGGGTACCGTGTTCGCGGGCGTTGCGCCACGTTGACAAGTTTAGTGGCGCCGCCGGGGCCGCCGCCGCAGACGGCGGCGCTGGCGGCGCCGGCTCCTCCATCGCGTCTGCCGGCGGCCGTGCCTCCCCAAGCGACTCTGACGAGGAG
>Ga0209093_1001109_pt1 | contig 15211 bp, 12 predicted proteins | sample SidtaG_4_FD_187450 | JGI IMG/M metagenome (GOLD analysis project Ga0209093, IMG submission 187450) | Marine algal microbial communities from Sidmouth, United Kingdom - Sidmouth_Male1 metaG (SPAdes) (version 2) | ecosystem: Host-associated > Algae > Red algae > Unclassified | place: Sidmouth... | reverse complement strand
AAAAAAAATAACTTCTTCATTTAGGGTAGATTATTTTCTTCCTCTTCCCTAACTCGTTAATTCGAAACTTAAATTATGAGTAAAAAAAGCTATTACGAGGATGTATATGATTTTGTCCGCGAAATCCCACATGGACGCGTGACGACTTATGGAACGATTTCCAATGGGCTATCTTTGGGTTCGGCGCGAATGGTGGGCTGGGCATTGAATCAATCTTTTGGCGTAGACCCGCCCGTACCAGCACACCGCGTAGTCAATCGCAAAGGCGAACTCAGCGGCAGAATTCATTTTTCTACACCTACGTTGATGCAGGAACTCCTCGAAAAGGAAGGCATCGTCGTGAAAGATAATCTGATTCAAAATTTTGAAGAAGTACTATGGAAGCCTACTTGGTAATTGGGGAATTTGGGAATTGGCATGAAAATGGCAGCACTTTATTTTGAAATTTTATTTGGCTAAATAATAATTTAATGATATTTAAGTTTTTAATAAACTAAAAAATCACATTGTTTTTTGTCATAACAAAATTTTAACAAAATTATTTTTGGCTGATAGAAACTATATTACGCCTGACCTCGTTTAAGAATATAACTCCAACATTCTAACACACTGAATGGCTCACCAAACCTGACAATCTATTTCCGCCGATATCCTTTTTCCATAATCTAAGGGTTATTGTATGGCTTTACTGTTATATTGTTGTATACCAAGTTTATTTTTCGCTGCGCGAAAAACATCAACAATATAACAATAAAACAATACGACAGTAAAACAATACAATAATCACCAAAGACAAGAAACATGAAAGCACGATTTTTTTCCATTGTGGTGGCTTTGTTTTCTATGGCATTGTTTAGCAATTCCAGTCAGCGACCAAACGAAATTATTTATTGGACTGCCAATGAAAAACTCGACCTCGAAGACTTTAAAGGGCAGCCGGATTTTACAGACCCGTATATTATTGCGATGACTTATTCAGGCGTTATGTTTTATACAGAATGTGATGGCTACGAATTGAAATATGATATAGTTTCGTATTTTGATAAAGACGAATCTTGGGTGAAACTCGAAGCCCGCACACCGCACCATCTCCAACATGAGCAGTTGCATTTTGATATTACGGAGTTGTATGCTCGTAAATTGAAAGCCCGACTGGGCGAAGAAACGTTTTACTGCGGCGAAGAGGAGCGTTTTAATCGCCTTGTGGATGAGCTTTTAGCCGATTGGGAATCCGAACAACATAGCTACGACCTCGAAACACATTATAGCAATAAACACAATGAACAACACGCATGGGAGGCGAAAATCACGACCGCCCTCGCAGCCGACGCGCACGAACATGACGACCATGCACATAGTGAGTTTGTGAATGGAGAGTGAGCAACCTCAAATCAATTTCAACTTCAAACTCAACCTCAACCTCAACCTCAAAATGTTGTTTCATGCTACTTGATATCAAAACCCAAAAAGCAAACGTCTTTCTGAATTTATTTCAGAATCTCCTGGGCGTCAGGGCGCGGTGTTAGGCGTAGCCTTCAATTTTAGCATTTTCAGTAACACACAGGAATTAGAGTTTTTGTTTGGGTTCCGTTTTTCATAGCATGGGAGATACTGAAACAAGTTCAGCAAGACGGTTGATTTTTGGGTTTTTTATTTTCTATGGTAGCCACCGATTTGTGATGCACTCAAATAAATTCAGAATGACGTTGCTGGTTTGAGTTTTATGTATGGTGGTATGATTTTGTCTGTTTGAACAATAGAAACGAATGGATGTTAGATGAGTTCTAAGAAACATTGAGATGAAATTTATTCATTCCCCGAATCAAGTACGGGATTTCGTTTTACTCAACATTCAAAATTCACTCATTCACTCATTTTTGCAGTATGACAACATTAAAAGTAGGGGATAAAGCCCCGGATTTTACAAGCACCGACCAAAACGGCAAGTCAGTTTCCCTTTCTGATTTTAAGGGTAAAAAAGTGGTTTTATATTTTTATCCGAAGGATAATACGCCGACTTGTACGGTGGAAGCCTGCAATTTGCGCGATAATTATAGCGTACTGACTGCTAAGGGTTTTGAGGTCATCGGCGTTAGCCCGGACAGCGAAAAGAAGCATGAGAATTTTATCAAAAAATATGAGCTTCCCTTTACGCTACTTGCCGATACTGACCATTCGATTTTGAAGGCTTACGAGGTCTGGGGCGAGAAGAAGTTTATGGGTAAAGTTTATGACGGCGTGCATCGTATGACATTTGTAATTGACGAAAACGGCGTAATTGAACGGGTGTTTAAAAAGGTGAAATCAAAGGTACATTCGGAGCAGATTTTGGAGAGTTATGCAGAGGTAGCTTGATTGATTTGTATTTTTGCTTCGCAATGAAAAATTAACAGCCGCCATTTGTAGAGACAAGGCATGCCTTGTCTCTACAAATGGCGGCTGTTTTTGTTTGACCAATTTACATTTTTACAATTCGCTTGGTAATCACCTGATTATCAATTGAAATAGAAACAAAATACACGCCCTGCGCCTCGTTTGAAATGTCGATATTGGTATCGTTTTTCAGTTCGCCGCTTTGAATGATTTGTCCTGTAAAGCTGCGGATATTGTATGTCGCATTGATGATGCCTTGTATCGTGAATGTGCCATTATTTGGATTGGGAAAAATGGCAATATTGAGCGCGTCGTGGGGGCTGTGCGTGGAGACGGTGCAGATGTCGGTCACTTCCGTGAGACTGTTGCAGCCTGCGGCGTTATTGCTGAATGTGGTCGAGCCATCGTCCTCAATGTGTCCGCAAATGCTGGATGCGCTGCACATGGAAAGGTTGGGATTGTTCATCACTGTGATTTGAGTGATGCCGTCGGGGTTGATGTTTTCTAATCCCATGAGGCTGGTGAGGGCGTCATTATTGGTGAGTTGAATATAGCCCGATATGTTGGCAACATTCGATAGTGCGCTAAGGCTACCCAAACTCGTATTGCCTTGGATGCGAATATCCGTACCTATCGAATTGAGGTTTTCTAAGCCGGAAAGTGAAGTCATGTTTATATTATTTTTCAAATATAACTGCGAACCTATACTCGTAAGCGCATTCAAGCCTGATAAATTTTGTAAATTATCATTGTCAAAAATCAATAAACTCTCGCCTATTTGGGTGATGTTGTTTAAACCGGATAAATCGGTCAGGGCATTGTTATTTTCAATTTTCAAGTGGCTTGATGTCGCGCTAATATTTTCCAAACCTTCGAGGCTGATGAGGTTGGAGTTATTGGTAATCACTATGTTGTAGCCGGTGGTGGTGAGGTTTTGTAAGCCGCTCAAGTTGGTGATTGCTGTATTGTCAATTATCAAACCATTGCCAAGTGAGGTGAGTTGACTCAATGCCTCCAAACTATTGACATCGGCAGGGTTTTCTGCGCTAATAATGAGTCTACCGGGGAGTTCTGTACAGTTTGTATAAACTGTAAAAAAGCCATCAATTTCTGCTTGCGTTTTTAGGGTGATGTCACCGGAAGGGCATAAGAGCATCGGGTCGCATAAAGCCTGTATTTCAAACGAACTATTGCAGCCGGAAAGATTGCCGCCAATCGTAGTAGGCGCGTTGCTATTCAAATGGTCGCAAACGGCTTGTACGGCGCACTCGGAGAGGTTCCAATTTTGGGAAATAATCAACTCACCGCCAATGCTTATCGGATGATTTAAGGCATCGAGATTATCAAAACTATTGGCACGAATGTACAGGCTGTCGCCTACGCTTTGCAATTGACTAAGAAAGTCGAGGTTCGATAGATTGGATTCAAATAATATTAAATCATCACCCACATGCTGCAATTGCGCTAATCCCGTAAGGCTATCGGTGGAGTTGCCACAGGCAAAATTTGTTTGAAAAGTAATCCCCAAATCGCCCCCAATGCTATTCAGTTCGGTCAACCCACTCAAATTACGTAGGCAATGTTGGTCACCAAAGACCATATCACCACCGATATATTTGAGCTGGTTGAGTCCAGTGATTTCTACGATTACACTATTATAATAACATGACCTAAAATCAATGCTGCCCATGATGGTATCTACGGCGTTTAATCCGCTGACATTAGCATAATCTGTGGTGATACTACCGCCAATATATTTGAGGCTTGGAAAATCTGTTAGCGGAAACGGATTTCCCCAGGGGTAACAAGAACCGATACCACCCTCTATTCGCTCCAAGACAGGAAAAATGCCCGGTGCGATATAACCACTCTCCGAGCCACCGACCCCAATACCGCCTCCAATATATTTCAAAACCGGAAAATCTGCACGTAGTTCTGCGTCCAAACCTTCTATTGACTGCCCGGAGACACTTATACTGCCCATGATAGTATCCAAAGCAATAAATGCTCCGACAAGCTCTGTATCCCATATACTCAGGCTTCCATTGATGCGTTGTATATTGGCAAAATTGTCGGTCACATCAGTTTGAACACCAAGTACGCCATTATCAAAGGTCAGATTTCCATTGATAACTGTGCAATTCGGGTAGTAAGTTGTAAAAAACGATATATCACTGTAACTGTCAATATGCAAATCATCGGGAGGGCAGTCTCCTGTAGGCGGATTGCAGCTTACCTGCAAATCCCATAGACACGTTTCGTAAGTGCTGACTACATTATTCGGGTTTTGGTTATATACATCACAAATGGGTTGTATCGTACATGGAAAAACTGAATTATTATAAATATCGCCGAAAAATACAATACCTCCTATATAAATAGGATGGTCTAAAGCAGAAATATCCAAGATAATACCCGACCATAATGCCTCGAATGCCAAATTCTCTCCTATGGTATCAATTTGTTCTAATCCGGTAAGGCTGCTTAGATATTGAGTAAAATGAACTACTAAACTCCCTGTTATATTTGTTAACGAAGATAAGCCCGTGAGGTCTGTTACATCTTGTTGGATGGTCAAATCACCATTAATGGTGGTACAGTTTGGGAAATTTGCCACAAAATCATCCATTTCCTGCTGTGATGTGATAATGACATCGCCCGGCGGACAATTCTGTGCATTCAAAGAGAAAAAAGAAAAAACGAATAAGAGTAAAGTAAGATATCGCATGGTTATTTTTTTTTGTTGAAAATAAATCACAAAATACAAACAAGTTTTAAAAAAAGGACCTGCCGGTCTTTTCCGGCAGGTTCACACTAATTAAAAACCATCTATCTATTTTTTGCGAAGAGATAAAATAACGTTGATTGTTTTTCCATCTCTCAATACAAAGGTGCAGGAATCGGCAGAATAAAAAAAGGAACGGTTTGGCTACTTTTTACAAATCAAATATTTTGTAATAAAAAAGCCCTTCAAAATGAATGAGTTATCATCTTGAAGGGCAATTATATTTTTTATGTTTCGATAATAAAAAATGAGATTTATGAGAATTTTGCGAAGCAAAATTAAATTGAGTGTGTACTCGTCCGCGATAACTATCGAGATTGCGCTTGAACTTTCACACCACCCTATCCTTCAACATCTTCTTCAAAGCCAACATCTCATCCCGATATTGCGCGGCGGTGATAAAATCGAGGTCTTTCGTAGCTTTTGCATGTAGTTCTTTTTTGGGATGAATATTTAATATACTCCTTACATTTCGCTGAAAAATATGTGTTAATGTATTCGTTTTTTTACGATTTTGCTTTTTACCTTCGTTATTATAATAAAATATCCAATACCATTAATTCTTTTTACCGCAAAATAATAGAAGCTATGAAAGCCATTACCCCCCTGTCAAATTAAACAAAAACATAATTCGTACTCGATATATTCCTTATATCAGAAACGTTCTGTACTTGACATTTCAGGGTTTCACAATTTTATTTATACTATTTAAAATCACATTGCCTATGTAAAGAAAAGGACATAGCGGCGTTTGTACGTCCTATACACCCGTGCGAGAAAACAAAAAAACCGTGCAACTTTCGAGCAGGAAAGCTACACGGCATTCAAAAACTTTGCAGTCCAAAAATATCGTGTGGACTGTGAAAATTTATTAACAATCATAAAGTTACAAAAATGAACTTTAAAATCAATTCTTTTGTGCTAATCGTAGCACTATTCACCTCACTTTTTCTGTTTAACGCTTGTGAGGAAGAACCTATTGAAGCAGACTCCACATCATTAACCTTCGATGAGAAGTATGACAACTACATCTTTTCGGCAGCCGTCGGACTTTTAGAACTATCAAAAGACCCGATATTTAGAAAAGCTGTTAATACAAAAGTCATGGAGCAATTTGACAATGATTATAATACATTGCTGACAAGTCTGAATGACTTTACTGATGGCTTAGGCATTAACTTAAAAAGCGAGTTAGATGCTTCGATTGATGCAAATAGCTATTTGGATGATAAGAGTGACTATAGCTTATTCAAAAGAGCAGCAGCTATGGAGGAAATCGTAGATGGCTTCACATACTACGATGAAAAAGCATTTATTCAGATATATATTCCATTCGTAGAAGAACAGGATGGTATTGATGAGTACGAACAACCTATCATCGTATTAGGTATGGAGGATGAAGATATTGCTGATGGAATAGTACTCCTACCAAATGGTAATTTTGACATCATTTCGGTAGATGAAGCAATGGCACGGAATCAATTAGTATGGGTAATTTCTATGAACGAAAGTGTTGATAATGATGCTGATTTGGCTTCTTATTTATCAAAGAAAGCAGAAAAGAATACTTACCAAGAAAAGATTGCAGGTGGAAAAGCCTTTGAGGTCTATGAAGTTTATATAACAGATAAAAAAGAAGGCTGGATAAATGGTAAAGGTGATTTAAGTTGGATTGGATTACAATTTGAAGAACTAGATTATTGTACTTACGATATACTCTATCAGGAGAATTTTGAAAAAATTAAATGCAACGAACTTGATGAATGGATAAGTGTCACAGGAGTTTTTGCAGCTCAAGTAAACGGTACAGAATTGACAGATACAGAATCGTTTGATGTTGTGATTTATGAAAAAGACAAAAAAAGGAAACATGAACGTACAGAGCCAATGGAGCAGAACTTTGGCTGTGTTGAATGCGAGGAAGTTTCCTACAGGTCTAAGGAAACTCCATATGGCAGTTTCCCCTGTGGAGTACGGCACGCTGACTTAACAGAGTCTGCTACTTGGGAAGACTATACAGTTGAACTCGAAGGAGGCGACGGTGGAGATTTTAAATTTCAGGCAAAAAGAGATTATTAATCGTCTATTTTAAATGCCCGACTGCTCGCTACCAAATAATGAGCAGTGAGCAGTCGGGCTTTCAGGCATATAAAATACAAAATGAGAATTTTCGTCTTAATTATAATATCAACATTATTATCAACTTTAAGTGTCACCGCTCAACAACTCAACCTTACCATCGAAGGTGGAATCAATACTAATTTCAGTAACCAGATAGATATTCATATTTCACCCGATTTTACTGTCCTCTCCATTGGTAACCAATTAGGGGGAAAGTTACTTTTTACACCACGAAAGTCTCGCCTGTCATTTGGTACAGGATTGTATGTGGATAAACAATCAAATGTAACCGGACTCAGTATCTTCTATCCATTTGGTTTTGAATCCCTTAGACCGATAAGAACTCATTACAACTCAATTAAAATTCCTTTGATAATAGCATATAATATTGGTATAGAGACAAAAAATAAGAAGAAGTTGGATTGGTCAGGCTTTGTAATGTTTAGTCAGCACCGCAATCAAGATGATTTTCAGCTAAATGATGGAAGACGCTTAGTTACCGCAATAGATGGCGATAAGTTCGATTTAAATTATTGGACTTACAAAAGTACTTTTGCTTATACCACATATTCCATAGAGAGTGGTTTCAGGTTAACTTTTCCATTGCAACAACAAATTAATTTGACTGCATCCTTATCTTATAAAATGGGATTACAGCCCGTATTTACTACTTATGTAGAGATTAATATGGATGCCCACATTGCAGAAAATACAAGTTTTAACGCTGACCTTTTCAACGTAAACAAAGGCGATGCCGTGCTTTTTAATGTAGGTTTGAGCTATGATTTTTCTTTGAAAAAGAAGAGGGATTAGGCTTCACACCACCCTATCCTTCAACATCTTCTTCAAAGCCAACATCTCATCCCGATATTGCGCGGCGGTGATAAAATCGAGGTCTTTCGTAGCTTTTGCATGTAGTTCTTTTTTGGGATGAATATTTAATATACTCCTTACATTTCGCTGAAAAATATGTGTTAATGTATTCGTTTTTTTACGATTTTGCTTTTTACCTTCGTTATTATAATAAAATATCCAATACCATTAATTCTTTTTACCGCAAAATAATAGAAGCTATGAAAGCCATTACCCCCCTGTCAAATTAAACAAAAACATAATTCGTACTCGATATATTCCTTATATCAGAAACGTTCTGTACTTGACATTTCAGGGTTTCACAATTTTATTTATACTATTTAAAATCACATTGCCTATGTAAAGAAAAGGACATAGCGGCGTTTGTACGTCCTATACACCCGTGCGAGAAAACAAAAAAACCGTGCAACTTTCGAGCAGGAAAGCTACACGGCATTTCAAAACTTTGCAGTCCGAGTATTATGTGGACTGCGAAAATTTATTAACTTACACAAATCTAAGAAAATGAATTTGAAAACATCGTTAAAAACAGTCATATCGACACTTTTTGAGCTTAAATTGCCCGTTTTGGGCTTACTCATGCTGTTATTTTGCATAACGGCGTGCAATCAACACGAGGTATTATCACCAACAAATACTTCCACAGTATCACTTGAAGAACGGAATTTTTCAGAAGAAGAAGCCGATTTTTTCAGAAACAGGACAGTTGATGAATTTGCAAATCTTCGCATTGACAATCTCAATGAAGGGAGTAGCAATAACAGAATTTCATTCAATCGGTCGGTCAATCGTATGAAAAACTACATCCGTAATCTGAACGGACAGATGGAAAGTAAGTATATTCCACATATTGTTCAAAACATTGGATATCCTTTGTGGTCAGCAAGTTATATTGTTGATGCAGAAGGTGGTGGCACAATCACCTTTGTTCCATTATTACAGTCAAATGGAAGAAACGTGAATGGTATCATTTCATATTACAGTAGTGGTGAAGTCGGTTCGTACAGCCTAACGACAAGACATCAGATAACTACAGCTGTAGAAGATGCTTACGACAGGAACTACAACTTTATCACGCATATATTTCACAAATTTGATAGAGAATTGTTGGAGTATGAAGGGGAAGAGTATAGTGAATGGGAAAGAAGAATCAATTGGAATGGAGTTGGACAGCTGGGAGAGGACTGTTATCAACAACTTACTTGTTTAGATATCACGAATCCTAACACGTGCTATGTTGTCTGTTCTTCCGGCTGTACCAATGACATATACGCTGCCGATATAGTAGATTTCGCAGAAGCCATTTGGTTGAACGGGAATTGTGCTTATGGAGCTGTGATTGATGGTTTTTTGGAGGATAATGATGCTTCAGATGTCGCTGTTACGGAAGCAGGACAAGTGCTTATGGACATCGGCATAGCAGGTGTTCTTAACTTCTCCGAGCTTAAAGGCTTGGCTAATGCTTTGGACGCTCTCTTCGACGATGCTGATAATGATGAAAATATCGCAGATTTATTAGAGTATTTTGATAACAACGGATTAGACTTTTTTACTCTTGATGCTTTTGGTATCTCAAATGGAACTAATCTCACGCCCAGTTTAGCACCTGCAGGAAACTGGATGGATATGAGAAGCGGAGATTTCTGGGCATTTACAACTGGCATTTATAATGGTTTAGTTGCGGATTATCCAAGTCAGGAGGATAGAATTGATAATTGGTTTTCTTGTAGAATATTGGGACCAGCACAGGAGGATGCCTGTTTAACTTCTTTGGGACTCGAGCTAAATAACAGTCTACCAGCAGGTTTTAATAGAAGACCTGATGGATACATACAACGCCCAATATTTGATGGTTGGACTGCTTACCAACAGCCATTTTTTATTGAGGTTAAAGGCAAATACGGAAACTCGGCACCCACTGAATTTGATTATATGACACCGAGTGGTAATTTTTCTCCACAATTTACGGATTATTTATGGTATCTAAATACCAATACTCATTTACCAAATTGTACCGCATACCACGGATTATTCATGATTCTTCCTGCCAATGTTGCTTTGGCTGATATTGTGGTAGATGCCTGTAGTGCTTACAATGTACCATTATATCGTTCGGGGATAGAATATAATGTAGATAACCAAAGCGAAGTAAGAGTGCAATCTCCTGAGTTATTAAATATTGACGGTTTGTTTTACACCTGTTACGCATTTAACTTTGTAAGAGATTATATAATGGAAAGTGCTTTAGAACATCACATGTGGTTGTGGTTTAATTATGATGCTGCGATTATTCCTTTTGCACAAAAAGCGCAAGACTTTGAAACATCTTACTTAATTCCAAATGTAGAACCCGACCCCGACCCAGATGAATGCGAAGGAGAGTAAATTAATCACGGATAGGCTACTTTTGCAGTAGCCTATCTAATTTTTTCAAAACGTCTGTGAAGTATAAATAAAATTTTGTCTGCTATGAAAAAGGAAGTTTTTAATAAAAAACTTGGTTTAAGTTATACTCTAGAAATTATCGAAAAAGAAAAAGCCGAACTTTTAATTAAGGAGTTTGAGGGCAAAGAACTATCTCAATATAAACGCCCTGATGCCTGTGGCGAAATCATTGTCATACCGTACCTTTTAAACGACGGTCGAGTTGTCAAAATTAAGCCTATGAATGCAAGCGTAACAAGTAGTTTGAAAGGCTATCTTTCGGGAATTGATTTAACCAAAAAGCATTTCCTTACTACCTATCCCAGAAAAAGAATCGCCTACCTGCCCAATGCCGAAAAAGTATATTATTTCCAAATCAACCCGGCAGAAGGTGAGCGTATCACGCTACTGTATGACTTGTACAACGAAGCCTCCGGTTTATCACACATTCCACATGCTTCTAATTTATACAAAACTGATATTGATGAAATAACCGAACACCGCACCATACACGAAGATTATAACGCCTATTTTGAGGAAGACTATAAAGCATTGGACGCGAAGCGAGCGATTGTTACCCAAATTGCACTTGACCGACGCAGAATGGGTAGAGAACCGGATTACGGTTTTATCGACATCAATATGTGTGGACGCAATCCTTATGGTGAGCAATTTCCCGACTATGTAGATGAACTAGCAGCGCAACTTCCCGAATTACTACACTTCCCGGAGAGCATCATGGCGTATAGCTTGTACAGCCTGCCACATATTGACAAATATCTCTATCGCAGTTTGTTTACAGATGAATTTTCGGATAAAGTATTTTTGCCTTTACTCGCGTATATTGGCAAGTCTTACATCCAACGAAATGGCGGTGAGTGGGTGATGCGTTATGACAAAACATTTACTTCATGGACACCCGATATACGCGATGAAAAGGGTTTTAAAGATATGTATCGTCCGTTACTCAAAATGTTGGATTCTACGGAAGGGTATCTGACACCGCTTGCTGTGGTTTATAATCATCGTCCGCGATGACATTTTACACCACCCTATCCTTCAACTGCTTCTTCAAAGCCAACATCTCATCCCGATATTGTGCGGCGGTGATAAAATCGAGGTCTTTGGCGGCTTTTTTCATTTTTCTTTCCGTGTTTTTGATAGATTTTTCGAGTTGGTCGGCGGTCATGTATTGTACTACGGGGTCGGCGGCGATGCTGAGTTCTTCGGGTTCTTGGTAGGCGGTTGGGTCGAGGCTCGCGCGAATGTCGAGGATAGACGATTGGCGGCGAATCTCGTCTTTTGATTTGCTGACTGTCGTGGGGGTGATGTTGTGCAACTCGTTGTAAGTGATTTGTTTAGCGCGGCGACGTTCGGTTTCATCGATGGTGAGGCGCATCGAATTGGTGATTTTATCCGCATAAAAAATAACCATTCCATTGGAGTTACGCGCAGCACGACCAGCAGTTTGTGTCAGCGAACGCGCGTTTCGCAAAAAGCCTTCTTTATCGGCATCCATAATCGCAACGAGGGAGACTTCTGGCAAATCCAAACCTTCCCGCAGCAAGTTGACCCCGACCAATACATCAAATATGCCCAAACGCAAATCGCGCAAAATTTCCACTCGTTCCATCGTATCAATTTCGGAGTGAATATAACGGCATTTTATCCCAATATTAATCAAGTATTTCGATAATTCTTCTGACATCCGCTTGGTCAATGTCGTCACCAAAACCCGTTCATCCACCTGTATGCGTTGGCGAATTTCATCCAACAAATCATCCACCTGATTGATACTCGGACGCACCTCAATTGGCGGGTCGAGCAAGCCCGTAGGTCGTACCACTTGCTCCACTATCAGCCCTTCTGTCTGCTCCAATTCGTAATCACTCGGCGTAGCACTCACATAGACGACCTGATTCATAAGACTCTCTGTTTCAGGAAATTCCAATGGGCGATTATCAATAGCCGAAGGCAAACGAAAACCGTGATTCACGAGATTGAGCTTACGTTTTCTATCGCCGCCGTACATGCCGCGCAATTGCGGAATCGTCACATGACTTTCATCCAAAAACATCAAATAATCGTCCGGAAAATAATCCAACAAACAAAACGGACGTTGCCCCGGACGGCGACGATCAAAAAATCGCGAGTAATTTTCCACGCCCTGACAGTAGCCAAGTTCGCGCATCATTTCGAGGTCGAATGTCGTGCGTTCGCGGATGCGTTTGGCTTCCAAAAACCTGCCTTCGCGTTCAAAATATTTGCTTTGCGCTTCCACCTCATCCTCTATTTCACGAATGATGAGTTGCAATCGTTCGCGTGGTGCGATGTAGAGGTTGGCGGGAAAAATGGCGATATTTGTACATTCTTCCGTCGTCTTTCCCGTCTCCGTGTCAATGCGAAAAAGGGCTTCAATTTCATCGCCAAAAAACTCAATACGATAACCAAAATCACCATACGGCACATTGATATCCACCGTATCGCCACGCACCCGAAACGAACCGCGCACAAAATCCGCCTCCGTACGCGAGTACAGGCTATTCACCAACTCAAACAAAAACGTATTACGGCTTTGCGTCATCCCTTTTTCGAGTCGCAGCACGGCGGCTTCGTAATCTTCGGGATTTCCCATACCATATATGCACGACACCGATGCCACAACGATAATATCGCGCCGCCCCGATAGCAGCGAGGAGGTCGCACGTAGGCGCAATTTGTCGATTTCCTCATTAATTGCAAGGTCTTTTTCGATAAACGTATTGGTCGCGGTAATAAAGGCTTCCGGCTGATAATAATCGTAGTAGGACACGAAATATTCCACCGAATTATCAGGAAAAAACTGTTTAAATTCGCCGTAAAGTTGCGCCGTCAGCGTCTTATTATGTGTCAGGATGAGCGTAGGGCGTTGGAGCTCCTTGATGACATTCGCCATCGTAAAGGTCTTACCCGAACCCGTCACGCCCAGCAATACCTGTGCGCGTTCGCCCGACTCTATGCCTTCTACGAGTTGGCGGATGGCTTCGGGTTGGTCGCCCGTGGGTTGGAATGTGGATACGAGATTGAACTTGCTGATAATGAGTTGATTTTAAATTGTGAATGCAGGGTATAAACTACAACATATTTGTCAACTATCAAGTTCAGTATTTTCGATTTTTTCGGCTAATTCTTTGCTTATATCCAAACTCTCAAACCGCGTTTTGATGTCCCAAAATTCAGACGTATTTTTAGTGAAATCAAATTTTTTAATAATATCATTTCCAAGCATACGCGAGATTAATTCAGTAGTAAATTTTGCTATTTTTGCGAATAATAATTTTTCATTTTCGTGATTTTTGAGAATGTATTCATTCAAATTTAATTCATGCGTATTCAATTTTCTTTTCAAATATTTATCCAATACAATTCTCACCAATAATAATTCATGTATCAGTTCATTTTTGGATAGTTCTTCATCAGGATAAATGTGCGGATAAACTGTTTCTCCAAATAAATAAGCCGCCAACATATCCTTGAATTGAGCATTTATAAAAGTCTGTTGGTACAAGCCATTTTTTCTGTCATCTTCGCTCGAAACAAAAAGATAATCACCACCGGAGGCAATCGCTTCCCATGCTGCACGAGGACGAGCCAAATTAAGCGCAAGATGGCTAAATGCCAAATCCCGACTTGATACCACCGTCACATCGTCCGGTACTACTCTGAACTCCTCTCGTCTTTTTTCGTACCAATATTTTGTCTCGAATGATTCTTTTTGAAGTTGAATTTGTATGGTATCATTCGCCCAAAAATCGCGTTCTTCCAGTGGATTTTGAGAGTTGGTAAAACGGGTGATTCTGAGTCTGAGTTCGTCACTGTTTATCGTAATTAGGCGGAGTGTGATAAGTATCCGTCTATCCATTAAATCCCGCGCTCCGGGATTATCACGATAGTTTTTATAAATCGAATAAACAGTTTGTGTACCGTTAATCACCTGAAAACCAAAGACATTAATGAGTTCTGCGGTAGGGTTAATATGTTGGTCAACATCATCCGTAATCGCCGTAATCCCATTATTAAAATAGGTAAAAAATGACATTTCGTTTTTAAGAGAGTCTTCCATATTTTCATTGACCTTGGAATCCCTCAAAGGGTTGCGAACATTTTTAAAAAATAAACGAAATTTGTATTTATTAAATAAATCAAAAATCGTTTTGGGACGCAACAATAACACATACATCGCAAAGGGCTTATCAACTCTCAAAAAGTTTTGTTTGATATTAAGTTGCTCAATCGGCAGTTGGATTTTTTTCTGATTGGAGAGTGTTTGATTTCCAAAGGGCTTTCCGGCGCAATTTGCTTGTAATGTCTATCAATATAATCTAATTTGAGGCGATTGATGTCGAGTATTTTTATTTTTGTGGAATGATTTTTCTCAAATGCAGCGATATTATCCGCAACTTCGGGGTTGGATTCACACAATGCCAGATATACAAATCGAATAAGACCGTTTTGTGAGACATGCTGTTGCAGTTCTTTGTATTTTTCATTAAATCGTTCATTCCCCGTTTCGCCTTTTTCTCCTTCAAATACCAACTGAAAATCATCCAAAGTTGCCTTAAACTCCTGACTGTCAATTTTTTTTATACAATTCCT
>Ga0209093_1001108_pt1 | contig 15216 bp, 27 predicted proteins | sample SidtaG_4_FD_187450 | JGI IMG/M metagenome (GOLD analysis project Ga0209093, IMG submission 187450) | Marine algal microbial communities from Sidmouth, United Kingdom - Sidmouth_Male1 metaG (SPAdes) (version 2) | ecosystem: Host-associated > Algae > Red algae > Unclassified | place: Sidmouth... | reverse complement strand
GCCCACCCCGACCCCATCTTCTGCCGTTCCGGCAGCTCCTGCCGGCCCGTCGACCGCACCACCTATTTCCGTGCTTGGACCAATGGGACCGACTGGGCGCCCTCTCACCCAAGGTTCCGACGTGGGCGCGCCGACAACCGCTTTGGGGCAGCTGACACCGCCCCCAACCGTACCCGCTGTCGAGCCCGGTGTTCCCGCTGCCCTCTCGGCGTCTGCGGTCGGGCAAGCAGCGACGGGTCCCACCGTGGCTCCACCGGTGACCGTGGGCGGGATGGAGTGGCGCGACCGCGACGCTCTCCAACCGATTGGCGGCCCCGTCCCCCGTCGCACCTGGTCGGTGCGCACGCTGGGAGGGGAGCATATCGTGGAGGGCGGAGACAGCGTCGGCTTTGGGCGTGGCCGCACGCCAGTGGACTACTTCCTGGCTGTGTTCCCACAGACGCAGCTGTCCCTGATCTCCATCCTGACGTCGGCAAAGCTTTCGGCTCGTCGGCTGGCTCCGACGACCCCGGGAGAAGTCCTTAAGTTCTTCGGGGTGCTGCTCTTGGCCACGCGCTTCGAGTTTGTGGCTCGGGCAGACCTTTGGGCCACAACGTCCTCAACCAAGCACATGCCCGCTCCGGCTTTTGGCGCACGGACTGGGCTGTCGCGCAACCGCTTTTCCGACCTGTGGTCCAACCTCGTGTGCAGTCTCCAGCCGGCGGGCGGTCCGGCGGAGGGAGCCGGTGGGACAGAGTAGTTTCGGTGGGCCCTGGTCAACGAGTTTGTGGAGGGCATCAACCAACACCGGGCTGCTCACGTGACCCCCGGGGACACCCAATGTGTTGACGAGTCTATATCCAAGTGGTATGGGCAAGGCGGCCACTGGATCTCAATTGGCCTGCCAATGTACGTGGCCATAGACCGCAAACCCGAGAACGGGTGCGAGATCCAAAACGCCGCCTGCGGCTGGAGTGGCATCATGATGCGTCTCAAGATTGTCACGACTGCGACGGACCACAAGGCCAATATTTCTGCAGCTGAGCAAAGGCTGTTTCACGGCACGGCCGTTTTGCAACGGTTGGTGGCTCCTTGGGCCGGCTCGGGGCGGGTCGTGTGTGCCGACTCCTACTTTTCCAGTGTCGAGGCGGCCGAGACGCTGCGGGCCTCTGGCCTCCGTTTTATTGGCGTGGTCAAGACCGCTCACCGGCGCTTTCCTATGGCAAGCCTCGCATCGCGTGAGCTGCGGTCACGCGGCGACCACGCCTCGATGGTGCATGTCGACTCGACTGGGACGCCGGACATGATGGCTGTCCTGTGGCTGGACCGCGACCGGCGCTACTTTGTGGCCACAGCGGGTAGTACCCAACCCGGTACACCCTGTGAGCGCCTGCGGTGGCGGGAGATGCCGGGTGGGGCACAACGTGTGGCGGTGACCGTGCCCCAGCCCGAGGTGGCAGATATATACTACTCTTGTGCGGCCAAGATTGATCAACACAAAAGGTGCCGTCAAGATAACCTCCGCTTGGAGCACAAGTTTGGGACCCATGATTGGTCCCTGCGTGTCAACCTTTCGCTGTTGGGAATGTGCTTGGTCGATGCGTGGCTCCTGCACACGGGAGCCCGAGGCCCGGCAGCGACGCTTAAGCAAGCCACGTTCTACGAGGAGCTCGCGACCGGGCTGATTGACAACACCTTTGACATTGTCGGGCCCCGCTCCCGAGGGGAGCCCGCCGCCGCTGCCGCCGCTGACCAACCCCCCACAGTATACGGTGTGGGCACACACCTCGCGCCAACAACCAAGCGGCGCAAGTCTACGACAGATGGGCCATCCTCCCACCTGGCGCAGCGAGATTGCCGGGTGTGCAAGAAGGATAGGAGCTCACTCGTTTGCTCTACCTGCCGGGAGAACTCTCGAAGGCGCGAGGTGTTTGTGCGTGCCCCCCGCACCGGTCACAGTTGCTTTGCACTGCACATGAGAGCGGTGCACGGCATGGGGATTGGACTGGGGGGGGGATGACGATGCACGTCAGCGGTTTCCGATGCGGGGCGACAAGGGGCTGGGGTGTTTTAGAAGGAGCCGCTAGACGCGCAGGTCGAGGGGAGGGGAGGTGTTGGCCCCACCTCAGGACGCCCAGTCGGACCAGCTACAAATCTGATCACTCTGTTTTGTCATCAGACCCCTCGGTTCCGACAAGAAGCGCGTGTGAGTAACTTTGTATGCGCCCTTTCCTTCGTTTTCTTATCAGGACGTGCTGGAATGGGCGATTTCGGGACCGGATCAAATGATCCGGTCTACCGGATCATTTGATTCTTTTTGTCGGGGGAATAGACACTAGGGAAAGTATTAAATGGTTGTTGATTGGTGCCAGACGGATACATATGGTCCTGTGCCGCGGTCGGATGGTGGCGTGCAAGCGCGACGGCGGGCCGGCCCGACTGTGCGTAGTCGCGACACGAAAACATGGCACGCAGTCCGAGCCTTGCATTTTTCAGTGACACTGGAATTTTAGCTCTCTGGTAGGCTGAAGCCAAAGTAGGAGGTTTCTGGAAGATGTGAAAGCCGAATTGAAAAAAGAAAAACGGGGACGGATGCGAAGTGCACCTACAATGCTCGAAGCCGCAACATCCAGCGTCCGCGTCCAACCCCGCACGAGGCCGCCGAGGTCGGTCGCCCGCACGCCGATCCACGTAGGTTGATTCACAAAGGCGATTCCGGTGCGGATCCGCACCGGACGAATCGCCCGAAACTCTGAGAGCATTTTTCTCATAAGATGAGTCTTCTCACGTTTCAAGAGACGATTTCAACAGCAGATCGGGTCCGGAATAATCCGGTGGCGTCCAGACCCCCGCGTCGTTCACACTAAAGCTCCCATGATCCGTCCTCACCCCTCGAATTCCGTTTCGCTGGAGCACCCGCCCTTCTCACGGTGCGGATTCCCAGGGGTGGGTATCGGAAAATTTCGCACCCCTTCTCAGACGCCAATTTGAAGGGTTCTCGATGCAATCTTGTTCGGCCCCTACTCCTGTGCCGTAATTTCACTCTCACCATAGAGTACATGCTCCGTATCGCTGGCCCAGCTGTGATGTGCGCTCCGCGTCTCCCGCCCGCACTCGGAGAAATTCTGGCGTGTTGCAAAAAGGTGGCACTTGTGGCTTTCTTTATTGCAGAGCGGCTCCCACTTCACATGGGCTGCCAACCTCTAGATTGCGGTAGACTCCCTTGTCTCGCATGAAAGTGCACACCTTCTCCATGACTCCGTTGCGCTAAAACTGTGCGTGGGCACCTGGTTCGACCCAGGCCGCGTAAGCTCCCGTCGCTCAGCACAATCCAGTGGCGGGTCCTCCATTTGGCAGCAAATGGGATGTAACACACAGCAACAGAGCACCAAACTCGTAGCGTGGTCAAAGTCTGTCTGGCCGCTGAGTCGCACGAGCAGCTCCTGGAGCCTTGAGAAGCGTCCCTTCAGCACTCCAATGGCGTGCTCCGAGCGCATACGGAATCTCGCCAACTGATAATTGAAATTTCGCCGATCGGACGTCGTGCATTGCGGTTCCAAGTATGGTCCAATCACACAAGACGAGTGCTTCATACATGTGTCACCGAGTAAATACTGCCCGCCCGAGAAGAAAGATTTCCGGGAAGCGATGCCTATTGGCAAGCGTTTGGACGAAGGCGTCGGGCGCCGCTCCCGTACAGCCCTGCACGATGTTGGTGATATAGCCGTCCCAGTCGCAAGTCACAACCGCGGTGAGGCTGTACCTGCCTTTCCGATCATAGTACGACGAACCGTGCAAAGCAGGTTGATAGGCCAAAGAGAAAGTTGTTCCGTCAGTCGCTCCAATAAATGTTTCAAACCCGAGCGAGTCCGCTGCCCACGCGGCTTGTTCCGCCAGATGTCGCGCATCAGGCCAGCGAGTGACAGTTGGAGCAAGGCGCTTCAGACCTCGGATCACTCGGCGCGTGCTCTTCACGTCAATTCCAGATGAAACTCCAAACAAATCGGCGACAGCGCCCACGCGACTAGAATTCCCATAGTGACCAAACCTGTACAAATCAGTTGCCATTTGTTTGCTCACTGGCAGTTGAGCAGCGCCCCGACGCGGCATAAACACGTCTCCTGCATGATAGTTTTACAAAGAAAGAGTGTGGTCAAAAGTGAAGTGATTGATGTGCATGTAAGAATGGTAATTGTTGTCAATGGAGCTAAGGAGCACGTTGTGTACCAATCGGCGCACTTTTACCGCGGTCGTCGATTGGCAGTGAGATAACGTCGACGCGACATCACAACGACCATCTGGTACGAGACCATCCAAAGGACACGAGCAGCGTCCTCGTGCGGCACGCCCGGTACATCAAACACACTCGACGCCAAGTCACGCGTTTCACTCATAGCGAGCGGAAGTGTGAACACCAACAGGTGCGTGCGCAACCTCGCATCATCCGGCTTCGGAATCCCGCGTGCCATGATGTGTGCTTCGTCAGACCGTGCGCACGACACAAAGGCAGTGACCAAATTTCGGCTGTCCGAGGTGTCACGCGTAGATGACAGCACACAGAATTGTGCGCGAACGACATGCCATCTCTATCTGAACAGCATGGTTGTCTCGCTTCATGTGCCTCGCATGCGAAACGTGCCTCTCATGCCAAGCGTCATTGAGACACGAATTGAAACCATTTCGCTGAAAGCGTCGTTGTCGGACACGAAATGAAATAGTTGCTCAAATTGAATAAGAGGACTTATGATGGACATAAAGAAGTATAGTTCAATTCACATCTTCATCGATGAATGTACAATAGCAACAATTTTCGTAACCTTTGTCCCTCTATCATTCCGTCAGCCGATTCCTGCATGCCAAGTCGTACCTTGCCGCTGGCAAAAAGAGTATGCACGACATAAGCGCCCGGCTGCCCCGCAGCGCACACCACCAAGACTGATGTAACAACCACTGCTCCGACGGCACCACCAACCATTGCTCATTCCACACCTACCCACAGTGACGCCGCACGGCACGGACACCGACGCCCACCGCCATTGCTACATACAACACATCAACGGCGCTTCATTGATTGGAACAATCGTATTGTCTACACATCCTCCACCTACACGAATCACGGTATCTACCACCAGTGCCACTTCTTCTTTCGCAGCAGCGTCTGCAGCTCTTCAACGACACCAGGAAAATCAGGATGCTTCTCAAGTAGACGATTAAGAGCTTCGATGCGCTTCATCCTCGTCTCCGCCTCATGGCGCCGCCGGCCGTCTCGGAAGGACTCCGTCATCGCCTCGAACAGATCCGACGCCCCAGGAAGGATATCACCCTCTGTCATAGCAGAACGGGTCGACCGCCCACCGGCGCCCCACGCAGCCGCAGGAGAGGAGCCACTCTGACCAATGCTCCTGCTGCGACCGCCAGCGTCACCAACAGGGTCAATCGCCGCCACACCGCTGCCTGTGTTTTCCGCTTCGCCAGCCGCATTCACAGCGATCGACCCACCCCCGACACCTCCCCCACGTCCCCCACCTCCCCCACCTCCCCCACCTCCCCCACCTTCCCCAGGTGCATCGCCTCCCCCACCTCCTGCAAGACTCTCTGGCAGCGCTTCAACCTCGCCAGAGCTGTCGTCGTCACTTTGACCATCTCTTGGTCGCGGGCCGCCCAAATTGGCGACGGCTGAAGCGGGGGTATCGTCAGGGGGCGCTCCGTCAAACGCGCCGCTGCCTCGAAGCACTCCTCCAACCAGCGGAGTCGTCTTGCCGACGACTGACACAATCGTCTTGACGTCCTCCGTCGTGCAACGTCAACAGCCAGCCTGCAGCTGCACGAGCCGCTCGACGCGCTTTGCCGCAGCCCCTGCTGCCGACCCTGTTCCCAGCACCACCTTGGTAGTCTGCACCTTATCGGTGAACTTGATACCGCTGTCCACCAGCCGGCCCAGCGAATTCGCATAGAAGCCGCGCCGCTTGACCCAGTGGCTGTGTTCTACCAGGCAGGCCGAGACATTCGCCAGGTGCAGCTTCAGCGACGCCCCGCGCCGCGCGTTGCGCTCAGAGCGTGAGAAGACCACCTTGATCCACCGCTCCACCGCCCCGACACGAACCGCCGCCAGAACGCCCCGTTCCACAACTCTCGACGGGAGCGTCCCCCGTCGCTCGTGTCAGAGAACGTCTCGGGCGATTCTTCCTCAGCTGCACCGCATGGCCCGGCCCCAGCAGAAGGAGTGGCAGCCAAGGGAGACGAAGGGAGCGTCTCTGGCGCAGAGGTAGACGATTACCCAGCAGCGGGGGCGGGGGGGGGGCCTGTCGTAGCACCCTTGTCGGAGAGGAGTCAGGGGGTTGCCGGTGCGGAGGGGTGCCGGTCGGAGGGGAGTCGGGAGGTCGCCGTTACACTGGAAGGTGCGGAGGAAGAGGCGTCAGCCGCCGCCGTCGCTGGCGACGCAGCGATCCGGCGACTCTCGCGCGGACGAGATGCCGTCACAGCGGAGGGGTGGAGGTTGTGGGGTCCTCGCCCACGGCGGAGAACTGAGAAAGGGGGGGGAATGAGCAGACGGGACGACGTAGACGAGACTGACGCCGGCGGAGCTAGGAAGAAAGTCGGGGATATCCTTGCCTCCGCACCTGGTTTTCTGCTTGTAGCCCACCTCTATCCTCAAACTTTTGCAACAGCCCGCGGTTTTCGGCAAGAAATCCGGTGCGGATCCGCACCAGATCCGCACCGGAAGCGCCTTTGTGAAGCTACGTAGTTGCAGGGACCAGCCATTCCACTAGGCCACCCTTGCAGATTTGGCACACAGCACATTTGGTCGCTTATATCAGAAGTTTCAATACATCTGCGTATGGCATCTACCCCGATAGAACTACTTTCTCAACACTGGAGGAGGCTTGTGCCATAATGCTGTGCGGCAACATGGGATGTGATAGTGTAGAAAACAACGTTGATGTGCAACAAAAAAGCACTAGCAGCGGCGTCTACAGGAAGGCAGCCACGTCCCATGCCTTTCATTGCACCACACTGACATGTACGGACACGAGGAGCCTACCAGCAGCTTCGCCTGCTCCAAACCTACCGTCTTTGCAAGCCGCTCTTCTCTTTGTCCGCCCCCATGATATGCTTCCGGCACGGCTCGAACCACGGCGCACGGTCTCAGATTCTTCTCCAACGAGGACACGAAACGCATCTTGCAGCCGTCCGACTCCTCTGTGGCGCGCACTTACACCAGCACCTCGCTCCGCGCCCTATGCCTCCCAAGCATAAAAAAACATGCCACTGTCCCATTCCAAGCGCAGCTCGAGCAGCAACCTTGTGAGCACGCGTCCGTTCTTCCTCTCGTAGTGCCGGCCCTCAGCAGCAGCGAGCACCGAAGGCGACATGCCCAGCGCACGGGCGATAGCACCCAGGTTATCAACTTCCACAGACCGCGTATTGGCCCCACCACGTTGATGAAGTGAGGTAGTCTACACGAGCTCGCGCTGATGCACCAACCGCTCCATTTCCAACAGGGTGGCAACGAAGTCCAAACACGAAATCCTCCTTGTTCCTGCCCTATTGGTTTTCGTCATGCGCCGGGTGCTTCGTGGCGTACAAGCCCTCAGGCGCTCCCTTAGACGAGACCAAGAGCACACGTCCAGCGCCCGCCCCAAAACGAAACGGTCGATCTGGATGACGTCCTGAAAGGCGCTCATGCGGGAGAGGTATGATACAGAGAGCTGCCATGAGAGCTCGAGGATATCCAGACGCTCATATGACCGCCAAAACGCCGCCTGTTTCACCCAAGTAACCCGCGCACGCCACTGTACCGACTAAGCGCCGTTGTCGACACCTCTAGCAACGTCGCTCGCTCCGTCGCAGATGCCGTCCGTCTCATGGGCTTCGGGTAATTCGGCCATCCACTACGAGTGGCTCGTCGGCAAGGGTCGCCACTGTTGCCAGCCGGAAGGGCAGGAGGGTAGCCATGCTGGGACAACTGCCTGGGGATACGGGCGGCTGTTGTCGACGGCCGGCGTTGGCGGGGGAAACGCGGGTGGAAACAGGGAAAGGCTGTCGGAAAAAGGGAATGGTGCGTCCATCAGGAGGGGGTGTATGACGGAGGAGGCGCATGTTTAGTCGCGATGGAGGCCGGTGAGGGCCGGGCTGGTAGGGGACGCGGAACTGTTTTGCGCAGGAGAGCGTCCGAAAGGGCCGACGCTGACGGGGGAAGGAACTCCATAGCCAGGGAATGGCGACGGCGGCGAGGGAGCGCAATGCTGTACCGAAGACCGCTGATTTCTTGTGTTGAATGACACATGGGCGCGATACTGTACACTCCAGTACTTTGGGGCGCCGGCAAGTAATGAAGCATATGTCAGAAGAGGAATTTGTGTCAGTGTCGCGCCGTCGGCGGCGCCGACAATGTTTCGACTGGCGCCTTCCATCAGTGTCACCCTTGTTCCAGTGGTTCGGGACCAGATACTCCTTGTGCAGACCCCTCTCTCCACTCCGATATCCGCCGCCAGTGCGATGTCTGAGCACATTGAAGGTGGCCTTAAGTCTCTCGGCTTGTAAGAGACAACGTACAAGTCAATCTTACATAAGTGCGCTGCGTCTTTTCCCTGCGGTCGCTTTGACGGGCACCACTCCATCTTTCCGCCACCGGACCACCTGCTCTTGCATGGCATGACCAAGAAGCTCACCATTGTGATCTTTCTTGAGTTGACGGACGTTCAATTCGTCGCCGCCGAGATATCTCTGCGAAACTGCCGGCGGGACTCCCTGCTTCGCCGCACGCGGGTGTACAACATCGAAACTAAAACGGCTCACAGCTTGGCCATCTCTGAGTGGGCGGCCGTGTTGACCGTCTCTTTGCTCTCCTTTTCACGTGGGTTGCAGCGAGCACCCGACGGGCCGCTTGCCAACCGTGTTTCGCTTGGATCGGAACTGCGCAACATGCTCAGCGGTCTGGTGGTAAAGCTCTACTATTCCCCTCGTGTAGAGTTGGACGGCGCAGACGTGCGCTGAGTTTGGACACACAGTCTCCCTGAGGACCGTCTCGACACGTTCTTCAAGGCGTGCATCAGCGTGTGCCAGCATCCCGTCGCCAGCTAAATTGCGAAGGCCAATGATGTCCCCAACCTCCACCGCATGCGCGAGCTGTGGCACGTGAGTGGGAGCTGTCTCTGCCACGAGCTCATTTTCACGGAGCTGGCGCTGGAGAGCGCGCACCAGCGGATGAAGCCGGCCACCATGAAGAGAAAAGGCCACGATGACGCCGGCGAAGCGATGAGGCGGATGCAGCAGACAGAGTTTCTCTTTCGCCTCACATTTTCCCCTGCGTGCTTCGGCGTGCACGATATCTGGGTAGCCCCTGGTGTCGTACAGCTAGCTCTCTCTAAAGCCCGCCCCTTTCTGAGTCACGCGTCTTAGGTGTGGTGTGCACATGCCAGAACGGTGCCCACCCGTAACATCCCTGCCGACGTGCGGGATTTGGGGGAGTCTTTTGTATTCGGCACGGCTGCAATCGTGAGGCGCTCAAGGGTGTCTCGCAGTGAGGCTGCTCCGCGTCTGCACGACTCTGTGAGTGTTCTCGTGTCTGGACCGCGCGGACAGTGGACCGTTCACACCCACGACATGAGGCGTGGCGAATATCCATCAGTCGCGTTCTTCTTCGTTGTGGGGCTGCCCACGGCCATGTATGGCCGACTATGCGCTATTTTACAGTCCTACGAGCCACGCTATGTTGTCCATTTTTTCCGAAGTGTTCAGGGTTGCTGTCCGCTGCTGCGGCTGAAGCCCACCGTCCGTCGCGCCCTTGCTGTGCGTGGCTGAGGAGCAGGTTTTGAGTTTGATGCTGGGACTTACGCGATGAAGCACTCTCTCGATAACGCGTGGTGGGTTTTCGGTCGCTCGGAAAGATACCCCGTGCGGTCGGATTATTATGCACCGCATGTCTGCTCTACACCTGCTCTTTACACGAGCATGTCCTTGCCACGTGGTGCCGTCCAGGACATTCACTGCCCCAGTGCCGACCATTGCCTTGTCACAGACAGAGCCGCTGCCGGCGCACTGAAAAGCGCCCAAACACGTCATCCAAGTAGGCTGTAAGTAGGTGTCACCTGCACAATTAACAGCTTCTTCTGGAGTTTTACATTCACAGAGAATGCGGTTGTCGTTGCTAGTGAGCGCACGGCGTGCTCGACGACAACCGCTGACCAAGAGGCCGTGGTCGGGTGCTTCTCTGGGTCGTACCGTTCACGAGCGGTCCGAGGTGCCAGATCTTGTGGTGTTGCGGCCGTATGACTCCAGCTCTGTAGCTGAGATACAGTACTTGCCGCGCGGACGGCTCTCCCGCTGCTGGAGGTACTCGTCGCACCACCACATCACGCACGCCTGCTGGTGGTGCATCACTCGAGGACGTCGATTACAACAGTCGCCTAGAAGAAGCTTACCACCGGCGCTCGTCTCCGGTTCGTGATCCTGGAGGACGCCCAGGTCCCTCCACCGGACGACGGGGCGCCTCCTGCGATGGAAGTGCTCACCCTGTGGACTACGCAGCTCTCGACCACGCCGTGGCCTCCACTGCCATTGGGTTGCCCCCAACGGTTGGTGACGGCGGCGATTCCTCCTTTGGGCGTGCCCACTCTCTTTTGGGTCACCTCGCACGAGCACATCTTGCGCATCGTCAAGCTACAAGTCCGAGGGGAGGGTCGAAGGTAGCGACGATGACTTGAGCCGCGGGGTGGGAGATGATGGTTGGGACAAGGTGCATAGAGGGTTCCACGGCGACAAGGAGGTTGCAAAGTGGAGGCCGGGCACCTGCATGTTCCGTCGACAGCAATATTTCTTCGGCGTTTTTACACTGTGTGCACAGACCAACTGCACAGAGCGCTCCATCAATGTGACGTGCGCGTTCTTCAATGACGGGAGGCCCAACTTCGAGAATGTTGCAAGCGTGAGCGCCGTGCGCACCACGATTTCACCACGAGTGATTCGTGCATGCGGCTGTACCTTGTCGACGGGTGACGGTGCTCCCTTTGTGCTACCGAGTGACAATGTGCGCCGCAACTTTGCGTTCCACGAGACCACAAAACAGATTCTTCTCTGCGGCTGAGCGAGACGGGGCCGACCGGCAATGGGAGCCCAAGGTCTGTGACTCTGCGTTTTTGCAGGACCACCCTGCCGCGCTGCTGTCCGACACCGCCCTGAAGCACTTCTGTCTGCGATCGATGCTCATAAACTTCGGTGATTTATCAACGTTGTGCGCAAAATTGAGGACATGCCCGTCGACCCTTATGCTGGAAGATACAACGAAGATTCGCACGGAGACGGCGTTGTGACAGCCGCTGTTATTGCATTTTCTCCGTCCCGCAGAGCCACCAGTGATCCAAGTGCTGCGCAAAGAAACACCTTTGTTGTGCAACATGTCAAGGTGGAGCGAGTCTTCTTCGCTGGAAAGGAGCATGGCGTGGCGTGGGACGATGGAGTGCGCGCAGGGGACTTTGCGGCCCCATGCTCCAATAGTGACGGTACTGGTGCGGGAAGGCTCGCTGGACGGCACTGGATGCCACCGAGTCTGAACGGTGGGACCGTGTGGCTCGCAGAGGACGGGGGGCGCGCTGGAAACGTCGACAGTGCGCGCCCAAGTGTGACGACTGACGCCCGTGAGCACCAGTAGCGCACGATGGGTGCATATCCTGGGGCATTCGGGAAGAAATAGAGGCCCGTACGCGTCCCTGGTGACGACACGGCGCCCATCGCGACCGTTTGCGTGGCGCTCTACGCGGACGACTTCACCATCAGGGCCGGCCGCAGCAAGTCGGCGGGCGGGGTGTACATGATTTATCCCGAGTATCTGGTCGCTGATCGTCTGAGCCGGCACGCTGTGCGCGTCATTGGCGTCACGCCAGCCGGCCTATCCTGCGACAAGGTGCTTCACGCCATATCGGACGCGCTCAAGGTGGGCACGAATGACGAGTGGCCCGTAAACGCCCCGGATGGACTTCCCATCCGTGTGTTTGTCAACTTTTTTTGGGGGGGGGAGATACCCTCATGTGTCGAAGTCAAGCCTTCTGTGCTGTCACATGGCTGTGGCGCCCTGCTCTTTGTGCGCCGCTCAAATATGCAGTGGAGAGGGGTGTCGACACGGCGGTACCAGCTGTTCGTCGGACACAATTCCTTTGCGCACGACTGCTTGGACCCTAGCTCTGCTGCTGGCGATACAGGAGCTCGAATTTTGACGTGCTTTTTCTGCACTTCTCTTCTTAGGGCGCATCGTCTCTCTCCTGGAGGAAAGGTAAGTTCACCGTAGTTCTATTTGTCTTGAAAGCACGACGTACGGCTAAACCCCGTGTGCTTGTGTGCAGCCCAGCGGCGCTCTACTTCCGGGAGTGAACAGCACATCCTTAGCTGTATTTTGGAAGTACAACCAAAATCGTGCATCACTTTTCCTGCCGCCGCTACAGCGCTGAAGTGAAGATTATCGCAGCTCGGCGCGCGGTGCGCCTCGAACTGTCGCTCCAACCCCGTTGTGCAAGACTGCGCACGGGGGCTGCGGCGCTGCCCGGAGAGCTTCCCGAGCGATGCCACCCTGTACCTGGGCGCGGCGGCACTTCCCAGCGAGCTTCCCTCCTCCCAAGAAGCTGGAACCTGGATAGACGTGCCCGGGTTGGTACAAGGACGAGCCAGCGGCTGCTGCTCAGGGGCTAGAAACCCTGTATCCTCACCCCCTTACCGCCCATCTCATTGTGGTGCGCCCTTGCCGTTGCGGAAGGCTCTGGGGCTTTGCTGCTCAACCCCCATCTCCACTACCCCCGCGCCACACACCACGTCGTTGCCAGACCTCGCTGTCACCTACGGCTAGGCGGCCTTGCTCATGGCACCCCCATCTTCTCGAAACACGAGACCACCCACCTCGTCGTCCTCGATCCGCGTGCAATTACTCACGTGAACCATGCCTAGCGATGGAGCTTGCGCTTCTGGCGCCCGAATTGGGGCAGGGATACTGGGAAATCGCGGGCGCCAATCCCCGAGGGCTGCAACCGCTGCCGCTGCCGCCTCCCATTCAGCCGCCGTCGCTACTGCTGGCGCCGCTGCCATAAACTGCGGGTCACACGAGGACGCCGCAACACCTCCCTCCGGCCCACCTCTCATCCAGGAGTACATCCGCGCGATCACTGATGCGATGGAGCCGGTAATCCCGACCAAGATTTCGTCCGCCGGGAAGGACGTGGTTTTGCCCGTGCTGTCTGAGCACGTGAAGCCAATCATTAAGGACACTCTGTACGAGACCATGGCCGGTGACGTGGTCCCAGAGACTTCCGAAGGCGTGGCGGCCAAGTTGTCCGAGGACATGGCGCCCCAGGTTGTTGAAATGGTCAAAATGGACATGGAGTCAACTGCTCGACGCATCCTGGATGCGGTTGCTGGTGTCAGGACGGCGCTGCAAGAGCACACTCCCGAGTTTGGTGCCCTCATGGCAGGCGTAAATGCGCCTGTTCTGGCTGCCGTTGCGTCACAGCAACATCAAACCACGCAAGCGGTAGTCACTTGCGAGAGCATGTCATTCGAGCAGATCCGCCGGGAGCTCAACATCCATGCGAAGACTCGCCACGTTCGTCGGGCAGAAGCCGTGGTGGCGTACAAGCGAATAAAGCGCGTGGCGGCGACGCCCGCAGCGCAGAAGGACGTTCTCACGTGGCTCACCCCGCAGCCACGCCACGGCGGCACAAGCAACAAGTTCCCGATCCACAATTCCAACAAGCTCACCTAAGGTGCAATACAGACGCTGCTTCACAAAGTGCACTTCTCGGGCGTGGTCATAGACATTTTCCGCAACTGGACGACCGTGTCGTCCACTGACTCTCTTGTCCGTCACGCAGCCTTTGTCTCCCACCGTATGGGCAGCCGCCAAGGCCCGCGGGCGAATGCCCGTGGCACGTTCTACTCCCTCATACTGTACTACATGTTCCTCGCGTCCTGTCCCGGCTGCTACATCGACGTGCGCGACGTCGTTGCCAAGCGGCCTAATACGGGGGCGGCCGCGGTCAGCGCGTACTTGGCTCATGAGAAGTCGGCTGTGATGTGCGAGTTGGGGCGTCTTATAGAGCACGGCGATGAAGACAGGGAGCCGCAGGGCACGGGAAAGCGCACAATCCGCGGGTGCCTAAGCAAGGGCGCTCGTGAGGTTGTGAGCGAGTTCTTAAAGAGGGGCGCAGGTTGCGATAAAGACGTGCTTGTGCCAGTCGCTAAGAATTTCCGAACGATGATTCTCGTCGTTGGCTTTAAATGGCACTAGACTGATCCCGCTGCCCATTTCGGCACGCACGCGGACGGACCGGGCGCGTGGCGCCTGCTCCTGCCGCGCTTGTCGACGCAGGCGGATGTGAAACCAGCCGTGCAAAGTTCTTCCGACGAGGAGACGGAAAACTTGGACGCGGGCTTGGTCGTTGGTAATGAGGGCGTCGCGGACGATGCTGCCGTGGTTGCTGATGACAACGATGAGTCTGGCCCTTTGAGGAGACATTGGTTGTATGGAATGTTATCAACGTTGTGACCGTCCTTTCGCTGACGGCATTGGGTGACCGTAGGTCGGCGCCCCTCCGTGGTTGTTTTTCTATTGTCGGATTCTTACTTCTGTGATCAGCGGGGTGCCTATGAGGATAAAGCAGCACTTTTTCGTCTCCCTGCCTTGTCCCACGCCACTAAGGTAGCGTCGAAACTTCCCAAGCTGGGCTGTCGCTCATTCAGAGTACCGACAGAGTGGATACTGTTTGCGCCGTGCAGCCGATTAGTGGCTGCGCGCACACGGAGCGCCGCGCCCGGCCCACTCATACTGGTGAGAGCAAAGTAAGAGAAATGGCGACACCGCCGACATTTCCATGTAGGTACTTCACTCCCTGCTATGAACATTCTTGCACCACTACACGGTATGCCAACTGATTGTGGCCGCCACAGATGTTGAAAAGGCCACAAGAGGTCTGGGATTCATAGCATTATCCTATTCAGAACCTACAAGAGAGGGCGTCGGAAAGTCGGGCGTGGGCACTATTGCAGTCTGCCCAATTTTGGCCGATCAGAACAAGAACAAGAACACATGACGTATTTATGTTTTCGTATATAATTTGTCAATTTTCAACTAAGTCCCATGAACCAAGCCGATATCATTTGAACGCAGAATTGTTCAGATTTGAAGACCAGGTGGGTTCACGTCGTTCACGACGACGACGGCGAGACGGGTCGTCGTCCAGGTTCACCGTGAGGCGG
>Ga0209093_1001106_pt1 | contig 15252 bp, 20 predicted proteins | sample SidtaG_4_FD_187450 | JGI IMG/M metagenome (GOLD analysis project Ga0209093, IMG submission 187450) | Marine algal microbial communities from Sidmouth, United Kingdom - Sidmouth_Male1 metaG (SPAdes) (version 2) | ecosystem: Host-associated > Algae > Red algae > Unclassified | place: Sidmouth... | reverse complement strand
GGGGGGGGCTGTGTCGGCCTTCGGCCGTCGTGACGCCGGCGTCGGACGCCGCGTTGTCGGCGTCGGTCTCCGTGCGGGAGTTGCTGCAGTTCCTGGCACGGGAAGCAGAGGAAAGAGGGCATGTCAAACAGTAGTTTTTTACCAAAGGGGAGGCGACGTGCGCGCGGCAGAGCAGGTCAGTCGGACGAGGCAGACCCGGAGGTGCTCGGACGCTCCGGCGGGTGCTCAAAAAAGCGAGCCAGGTCGTATTCCCCCCGACGCATCTCGACGACGAACTGTCGAAGAGAAGAAAGCACAGAGGGTACAGTCAGCCCCACCAGATTGGCGCACTCCATCAGCTCTTCACACACCTGCTTGCACGTGAGCTCACCACACGTTACAGACGCCCGCGTGTACACCCGCCCCTCCCCGATAAACTTCGCCATTGCTAGCTTCACCATCGCGAGCTCTTTTCCCTCAGCCAACGACACGTACCGCTGCGCCGCTCTCTTAATCTCCTTCCCCTTGACTCCAAAGTACGGGTTTGAGCTGCCGAGAACCTCTTCCGACGCCGACGAACCCCCTCCACCAAGCCCGGCCTCTCGGTTACGACGCCGATGGCTCCCCCGCGCGCTAGGGGAGTACTTGGGAGCCTTGCGCATGGCCTCCTCAATGGAGGCCACGACGTCAGCCCTGCGACCGTCCAAGTCGATGTTTCCTAGCGGGCCCGGGATTGCTGCCGTCGTGCCGCCCGATGATTGGCTGTTCACGTCCGAAACGTACGCCCCTAAAGCTCGCGAGGCCCCTCGCGTGGCCCCCGCGTCCTCAGTCACCGCCGCCACACCTGATGCCGTCCGAACTGCTGTGGAGGCGGCCGCCCCACCCAAACCAGTCAAATCAGTAATCTCCGACTGTGCCTGGTGCGCGCGGAAGCGTTCCCCGTCCGTTGGACGCGTTGCCGCCACCTTGCGCTTGTTGTCTCGCGCGGCCTCTTTCTGCGCCCTGACGGTTGGCCGGACGCCCGGAAGCAGTGGCGTGACGCGCGCCGCCATCTCGCCCAAGTCGTGGTCGGCGCACGACCACCGTGGCACGGCCCTGCCGACGACTAACTCCTCAAGATCGACCGGCTGGTGGCTGGCCACGTCGCACACCCCGCACAGCGCGGCGCAGGGCCCGCAAGACCGCTTCTTGCAGCCACAGGGGATGTTGCTAGCCTGATTGACGGGGCAGCGCGTGATAAAGTGCCCCGTCAGGCGGCTGAGGCTGCACTTGCGGATTACTGCGGCTGTGGGCAAAAACAGGAAGGAAACAAACAAAGCAAACAAACGAATTCACGACAAGCAGAGAGAAAAAAAAGCCGAGACAGCGGGTGTTAACGCTGGTCAATCGATTTCGTTCTCCCCTCACCGGGAGCGACGGAGTAAACCGGTAGAAATTGCGGGGCAGGACAAGCATGACCTGGTAACAAGAGCGATGTACGTAATAGGACCGGTACGCCAATGCACAGTGCTGATACGTACCATTACGCGATGAGGGCGCAGCGGTCGACGGACCAGCCGCGGCCCCAGGTGCCATGATCAGAATACGCCACACCTACTCCAGTGGCGTAGATGGTAATCAGCTCGTGACAACTCGGATAATCGAGGGCACCACGGCGCGGACAGCGACACGGCGCGGACAGCGACACAAGGTGAACCGCCTGACGGTGAACCTGGACGACGACCCGTCTCGCCGTCATCGTCGTGACCGACGTGAACCCACCTGGTCTTCAAATCTGAACAATTCTGCGTTCGAATGATATCGGCCTGGCTCATGGGATTTACTTGAAAATTGACAAATTATATACGAAAACATAAATACGTCATGTGTTCTTGTTCTTGTTCGGATCAGCCAAAATTGGGCAGACTGCAATATCCGTTTGACCCCAATTTTTAGCAACTGGCCTCTGATGAAGGCTTCACCTTATCCCCACCGGAATAGAAAAACATGGCCGGTCTCAGGAGAGTCTCGAGGGGTCGGTGGTCTTTTTTGTTTTCGCTCCGGGAGCTCCGAGTGGCCTCCTTGGTGAGGCCTGCCACCACACCAAGGTGCTTGTGGACAGCGCACACGCCCAGTTCATGGGGGGTGTTTCGTCTCATCTGGGTTTCGGCACCAATTCTTGCGTCTCGTTGGCTCCACCTACAAATTTTTCGCTCCCATTGGCTGCAAGCATCTATGTCAACTTGGGTTGCACACGACGCCCCTATTCGGGGGGCGCCAGGGGCGCGCGACGGATAAGACGCCTTACTGACGCCCCATTAGGCAGCCAAAACGCCCTTACGACGCCCGAAGTAGCACCCTCAGTATTCCCCATATGATTCAAGTGGCACCCATACTGTGCACTCGTATGTCATTTTCTGTTTCAAGACTGGGTGCCTGTCCCCAACCAAGGTGCACAGCCGCCACCTGCTGAATCTTGTAGACCCCCCTGAAGTCTTTCTCTTCGCAACGCCTTGCTGACGCCCTCTTGAGTTGGGGCGTTAGGGGCGCACGACGCCCAAATGAAGCCCTGGTGACGCCCTTAATGACGCCCTTAACGACGCCCTGGGCGTTCTGAGCAACCCTAATGTCAACACTTGGCAGATGTCTCAGAGGGAGCTGTTCAAATACTAAGAAGTGTCCACTCACAGAGCCCATGGAGGGGGGTTGTCTCCAAACGTGGCCCGAAGATGACTCGAAATAAGTCATCACACAGCTAGAATGCCCTGGATGCATCGCTCGCATTGGGGGCGCACATGGCCAGTGCGGCTCCACTCGCACAAATCGCCTTCATAAGAGGGTGCCGTTCGGCGCCCATTGCGGCGGCAGGCCGTGCGACACGGGTCTCGAGACGTCATCGGCCATCGAACGCTCTGTCGGTGTGGCATTCCATTTTGCTCATTCAGATGGTCCCCACGCCGAGCGCTCCTGAATGGTCCCCACGGGTGTCAGGGAACAGGTGGCGTGGGCGGGCGTGCGCTGCTGCACGGGAAGACGTGCTAACGACTGGGATGTGGGCTGAGAATGCATCGGTCTCGCGTCAAAACTGTTGTTCATCGAACCGTCCGACTCCGAAAACGGTGGAAAGCGGGTACCATGAGAAAGTATGACAATCTTGTGGCAGACAAACATTCTTATCTATCAACTCCAGCAGCCAAACGAGTCAAAAACACTTCGACCGTACGGTCACCCTCCTCAAACATGTTCTGAGCCCACTTTCGCCCATCCTGAATCGCTTACTCCCTCGTCGACTCACACTCCACAGGTCCGCCCTTCTTCACCCTTCTTCGCCCATCCCCGGCCTGCTTCGCCGTCCTCGCTCCCTCTTCCGCAGGCGTCCTCGCGCCAGTCGAAAAAATGGCGTCGCTTGCCTCCCGCGCCACCGCCATTGCGCGTACAAAATTTGCGCACGCCCCCACCTCCGTCTCAACCGCGTACTTCGCGGCGTTCTGAGTGAAGAAGCCGTGCCACGCCTCAATCGACTGCTCCCCGTAGAGGCCGATGCTACCGAACAAGTCCAAAAAGTCGGGCGCGTGGTGCATCAAGATGTGCAGCTTCGGCCAAATGCTGACCCATGGAAAGCTGCGCTTCAGATTACGAACGAAGAGCTGTGCGTTGGCACAAACCTCACGTGCGTCAGATGCATGAACATCAGCAGCTCGGTTCATGGTCCTCTAGATTCCTCTCCAGAGGACCCAAAGCCGCTTGTAGGCCACGTGGTCGGACTCAGCCACGAGGCTGAGAAGGGCGCGGAAAATCACGTCGCTTCGTTGAGCAATCGCGTGACAGACCCGCCCAATGAAGACCCCCCCGTGATAGGGAGCAGGCCGCACGCGAACAACACGTCTCAGCTTCTCAACAAGCTCATAAGAGAATGAGGACGCAACGGGGCGCCCACGGCAGGAGATGACCAGCTCGATGTCTAATCTCAATAACGGGAGCGTGATGCCGAGCAGGATGTGCAACGGAATGTGCACGATCTGGCAAGGATCCCCCCAAAACAGGGGTGGTCTCGTGATCAACCGCAGTGCGGCCTGCGACTGGTCATTCGCCGGCACATCCGCTCGAGCTGCCATGCTTACGAGATGAGCGGACGTGCGCGCGTGCGCGGGGGCGGGTGCGTCAACATCTTGCATTGTCCCATAAATCCCGTTGAGCGCCGCGTGCGTCCTGCTTCGAGCTCTTTCGCAAAAGCACATCAAGCACGGCATGGCCGCGTTCGGGCCCTTATGCCCATGAACGGTGCACAACGCCTCGTAGTCCCCAGACATGAGTAAGCGCCCGGCGCGCCGCACGCCCCCCACCACGACGCCTTCTAGCACCAGTTGAGCAACCTGGTCAAGATGCTCCCCCAGCATAGACGACATAGCGTCATAATCTTCCTTATGTGAGGGACAGACGCCCACTAAAATGGTGTTGCGCAGTCTATGCGGACGGCGCTGGTTGACCAACCCCGCCACAGTTTAGACAGAGGCGGACGTGCCCCCCTTATCCACCCCGAGCGTCAGATGAGTGTCCTTGACGGTCGGGGGGGGGGAAGCCGCCGCGATACTGCCAGCGTCGATGGAGGGCACTTCTTACTAGTGCGTCTGCGGGATTGGAAGTAGGTAGGAATCCCGCAGAAGCCTCTCGACGAAGCTACCGGAGGCCCATAGGGCGTCCAGCTTCTCCATGACAGCGCCCGTCAGGCTGACCAGGTGGGCTCCAGACCCCGTTACAGCAACTTTCTTGGCCGGAAGACCAGCCAAGCGCTGTCGAGCGGCTCGCAGGACGGGTAAACTCGCGAGACCAAGTCGAGAGCCGCCAATCCCCCGATGGATACCGTTGAACGCCGTAAGGCTGATGCTCTAAGCTGCGATCAGCCCCAACTGCTGCCCCGGGGACAGAGAAGTAGCGGATGTCTTTGAAAGCTGCCGAATCCGCAATCTGCGAACATCTGCTGTCGAAACGGTCACCACTCCGGCCGCCACAGCGTCGCGCCAGTCTGCCCCAACAGCTCTATTGAGCGATTGCAGCCCAGAAGCCAAGCGCTTATAGCGCTGGCTTCGTCCAACCACAGGCTTAGTTGTTGCACGCTGACGCACGTACACGCATTCAACTGCATGAGCCCACTTCAACCGAAGTTCTGGAGGGATACCGGGCAGCCAAATGGTTGCAGCAATGGCCTGCAAAACGGGACAATTCTTTTCAGCCTTTTATGCACCGCGGCGCAACGCTTCCAGAAATTCGGGGCACGAAGGAGGTGGAGGAATCGACCGCGGCGGAGTAGTCGTTAGTGCTGTCAGGAGGCGAGTGCGCAAATAGCCAGCCGCACGTTGCGCGCGGCGCGCCTGCCTTGTCGCTCCGCCCAAAACACTTCTGACCTGCTCGATATGTGCTTTCTTCGACCGGCACGCGAGGCAGCCCAGATTGGAGGGAGTGAGGTTTTCCACAGCACTCGGCCGCGCATTCGCCGCAGTCCACTGGTCTTCGGGCTCACGGGACTTCTGTGCGTCCGAGCGCTGAGAAGCGGACATAGGGGGTGCAGCCCAGCCCCGGTGCAAAGTGGCGCCTGAGCTAGCATGCTTAGCGTGCTTTGCTCGACAGTAGCAGCGATCACACCTGCTAAGCGGCACACCGAGGCTGTACTTCACCGCGGACTTTCTGCATCATACTTCTGGAAGACTGTTGACCGCCGTGTAGAGGGCATGGCCGACCAGGCTAGCAGCGGACTCGCGCAAGATTCTCAAACCTGCGCAAGGTTTGAGAAACACGTCAGTGCAGTCGGTGCAACGAAAGGCCCAGATATCCTGGGGAAAGGCTCGTGTGAGGTCAGGGGAAGAAACACTGCAAAGCACCAGGGACTCGTAATGAGGAAACACGACACATCGGCCGTTGAGAAGAGCACTGCTGTCAGCGTCACGTTGGGATATGCCAAGTACTGGGACTTTCAACCTGGTTCCATCGAGACGCTCTATGTGAGTCGTCGTCTGACGTACAATTGCAGCGACCTTTTTTCGTGCCCATTGTGGCCCCCTGAAAGGTGTTTGGATCAGATCGACCGATTGACTGTGCGTACCATACATGATACGATTCATACACGGCACAGAGTGATGCGTGGATGGGACTAGTCAGACCAAGTACAGGGAGTGTGACACTTTCCTTAAGTGGATGCGACTAAAACGACAAAAGTGGATGCAAGCCTCGGATGGAAAACACGAGATACGCGTTAAGCCTCCGACTCTCAAATAAGCGAAATACCAGTGGAAGAATCGGTACAGGTCTTATGCAATCGATGAGTCGCAAAGATAATAGACAGGCGCTTCGCAGCAGCGGTCATTGCACTGTGTCGACGCTGTAAGACCCGCCAGGACACGTGGCGAATCAAACGTACTCGGGAAGGGCAACGGTTGACGGGGAAGGCCCCGCCTAAGACGATGGGGGCGACGACGGAGGGCAATAGGGATGTCGATGGGTGTGACGACGGTGGAAAAGGTCGGGAGGGGTCACAAGGGAAAAGGTTGTCTTTGGAACTGAGGCTGCCTCTCTCGATCCCCCCGAAGGAGCTCGGTTCGCTTGACTATATACTCTCCCTGGGGCACCTAAGGTGCCCCAGAACATGCATGCGCTCGTCTCCACACGGTGCGGCACCGGAAGGGCCAAAAACAGAGGGAGACGGGCGTGTGCCGCCAAAATGCGGCACTAAAAGGCTCAGAAACGAAGGTAGACGGGCGTGTGACGCCAAAACGCGGCACCAAATGGCCCAGAAACGCAGGTAAAGAAACGTGGAGAAGCAGGCGGCTCTCGACACGAAAGCCGAGAACAGAGGGCACTTCCCGTTGGATAGTGCGGCGCTCGACAGCCCCAACGGCAGGGCATAACCGACCCAGCCCTGCTGGCCCCGGATCGTAGTAACGGATTGTCAGGGGCGCTGACCATGATGTCGCGTCCCAATAGGCCTACACGACTGACACCAACTCCCATTGGTGCATTTGAGCTGACGCCGAAGTATCCGGAGTCAGACGCCGCATCATGATGAGTCAGCGGGGCGCTGGATGGCCTCACGCCGGATCAGGTCGATCGGCGTGTCCGTAGCTTCCACTAAAAAGATGGAGGCCGTTGTAGCGGATGTTGGACGCGTACAGCGAGTCACGAAGGAAGCGTGCCACGTGGAAAGTGATGTTTGAAATGGGTGAAACGTTGAAAGTAGGGTTCCACGTGGCGTGAAAGGCCAAAGGTCTTACAGACGCTGTCGACCTCTGCGCGGCCCGCGGGAAAATCATTTGCGCAGGAAACCCTCTCAGATACTCCCAATCGCGCGAGGTCGCACCCCTCTCAGTGGCACAGACCCCGAAATTACGGGGTCGAGGCCGCGACCCCGTGATCCCTACAGATTTCGCCACGTTTTTATATTACTGCTGTACTGGCCAAATCCAAAGGAGACACCTCACCTGGGTGTGCGAAGTGACCGCGTGCAGCTCAGGACGCTTGGCCACTGAGGGGCACATCATCCGCCGGGCTGGAAATCACAGCGAGCATGCAGCAAGCTGCATCGGCCATCGAAACCGACATTGAATGGCCGTTTTTGGGCCCATCGGAGTCATCATCGATCTGCATTGACCGATGGACACACAGCCGTTGACAAGAACTAAACTCACACGCGTGAATCCCGGCAGTCTGGGTCGCGATTCTTGACCGCGCTTCAAAACAGCATTGCGCACGGGCACTCTCGCGAGTGATTGGTCCAGCTAATACGGGATACAGATCGAGCCCACGGGTGTGCTGTTTCTTGTGACGGAGCACACATCTGTGCAGTGTTGTCCTTCCGCAAAAAAGCTGGGCACGTTCAGAACAGACGACCCCTCAGAAAGCATGCCTGTTTTGGACGATCCAGAGTGCAGCTTGACCCAAGGCCCCGTATTTAGTGGTCGTCACAGTTCTTAGATGTTATTGTCATGCCAGCAAGATGAATCGTACTCTCTAACTTTGAAAGTTGTCTACCATGTTTGGTGACTGCGAAATAAAGGAGGCGGCCAAAAACATTGAGCTGATCGCTTTCGAAACACCGCGCCCCGGGTTTTGAATTGAATGCTCGCCGTCCGTACCCCGAGCTGAGACGGCATTCAACTGTCGCCATTTGGGGCGCCCCGCACTGGGACGGCTCTCATCGTAGGCCACAGCCAGCTGCTGCTCGTTGCCATCGTCGTGACATCCGTCCTCTTCGCGCTGTCAAACGCCCACCTCTGAACACGGGCCCGCATATCTCACAGGCCGCGTTCGATGGCCGGCGGACCAGAGGCAGCGGCGGCCCCTACCGTCGCTGCGGCCTCCGGGACATCTACCGATAGAAGCGGAGGTATGCTGGATATGATCGCTTCGTTTTGCGTCTGGGTTGTGCTTTTCAGCGTTTTTGGTTGCGCTTTTTGCATTGTGCTCAGCGAAGTGGCCCTTGCGACACGACTTCTGGCGGAGAGCCCTGATCTGTTATGTTGTTAGAAATGTGGTTGGTGACATGGACGACTGTGCAGCTTGCAGATTCCCCAGCCGAGCGAGATATCACCCACGCCCCGCTTAATCTCCCCCCCCAGGAGGCAGTTGCTGAGCGCTACGGACGGGCCAATGCGACGTGTGGGGCATGTGGCTACAACAAGAAGACAGAGCATGGAAAGACCCAATACTTTCCGAGCTGCACAACGGTGGTTGGTAACGTGCAATGTGTTTCCGCTTGGCTAAAATGGTAGCAGTTCTACATGGGAGCGACCTGCAGCGCTCTGAAGTGTTCATGAGAAGATCCGTAAGTATTGCGCCACTATTGGTGTGAGCAGCCCGTGATAAGTTTCCGCTCCTCTGTTTTGGGTTTTGGCACTTCATCCATGATGCTCGAATGAAGACACGAGCTGACACGCACGCTCCGCACCTGTTGCTTTACTTTGATCGTTTTCCACACGTTTCGTTTTCTGTTTGCGCTTCCCAGGTGCACAAAGTGTCTGAATCCCGGTCACACGCCCCTCACGCTTGCGCTCATCCCCTTCCTCTTCCAGCGCGAGATCACACAGAACAGCGTTATATTCAAAACATGAAACAAGAAGAAGCTGTCCGACCAGTTTTATGTTTGCAGCCGGTCGGGCCAGACGCTGTTTGAGTCGCAGCGACGACAAGCTCTGGAAATCTGCCAGAGGGCGGAAGATGCCCGCCAGGCTCACACGGCACGACGGCGTTCGCTTGTGGCCAGCTTTGTTGGGGCGGTCAATCCCGTTTCAGCGGCTGTGGACACCCTCGTGGCTGTCGGATCCGACGCGGCGGCGGTTTCGCCAATCAACGTGGACGCCACGCGTGAGCACGCGAGGTGTGCTGACGCTGGCCTGAGCGCGACCGCCAGCGCTTTTGCTAGGGCCCTCACGGCGACGCTTGGCGGGCCCAGCGGGGTGACCACCGACGATGCACCAGTATACGCTCTGGCGATCTTGAGCGGACGTCCGGCCGCGGCTGAAAAGCACGTTGCCGATCGTCTGCGCGACTCGGCGCGAGCGCTGAAGACACCGTCAGGATCCACTCGCCTGTAAGTTTCGATTTTCCGACTGCTTGCTTGTCTTCTTCAGTTGCTTTGTCTTCATTTCTTTGGTCCACTGGGGAGCCATGTGTGAGTTATGCTGGACTTCGGTGCCTCGTGATCACGCTTGCGACCACGACACTGACTTGACATGTTCTTGCAGTGACAGTGCGTTTCAGTAAGACTCGTGGTCTGTTCTTGATGTGTTTCCAATTTTCCATCCCCTCTGGTTCACATCTATGATTGAAACGCGTCTGGCTCGGGTGCGACGGACCAGGAAGAGGTTATTGAGGTCTCCGCAAGTCCCGTCGACCAGCTCGCGCGGAGGGTAGGGTCCTTATAGATGACTTTCGCGCAGGGGGCGACCGCGCTGACCCATCATTTTTACAGGGAAGTAACTGGGGATGAGAGAGAGGCCTTTCTGAATAGGGTGGGTGAGGGCGCAACCTCGTACGGCATGCGCGGATCTACTGCTTCCGGAACGGCTGGAGTTGACACACTTGTGGAGCACCTTTTCTCCTCTTTTTATATGAAAGATAAGACTCTGGCCTCCCACCGGGCCAGCTTCCGCAACTGGTTGCAGTCGGTGCGCTAGTCTGTGGAAACTGGCGTCTTCTTCGTCCTCCTGTGGCTGTCTCGTCTACTTGGAGCTCTTTCTGTTTGTCTGAACAATGAACTGTTTTTCTCTCTTTGACTCCCTAGTCGCCGCAGTGGAGGATCTCGGGTGGGGGTCGCAGACGAGGCCTACAGTCAGAACGACCGCGCAACGGAGCGAAAGACAGGATAGACGACGGAGTTGTTGTGTGTGGTTCATTCTGTCCGCGTTTTGTGGGCTCTCCACAAGGATGGTGGACTAAGATGGGAGCTCCAGTCACTGTGCCTCGCCAAGTTGCATTGACTCACAGCTGTTGGCAGCCGCATCTTCAGTTTGTCAAAGCCACCGCCTTACGGCCATTCCTGGTTTCTCCCATCGCCCCAGCGTCGGCACCCAGAACACTTGCTGGACTGACGTGCTACGAGCTCTGAGATATACATCGGCTCAGCAAATGCAAATGAAAGAAGAGGAAACAGATGCACAGTTTGATGGGGGAAAGAAACACACCGCACAGAACTCCCCTCATCCCCCCTGCCCCCGAACGCCACTAGACGTGACCGTCACGGCTGCTGCGGCGCCAACTCAATCGGTAGCGGTAGAAGACGCCCTGCAAGGGACGCCCAGGCCCCGTCAACTCCAGAAAGTGCCGCCACAGCTCATGCCGAGCCTCTCGATAATACCCCTGGATGGTGGCGAGGGGAATGGATGCAAATGAAAGCACATGTGTCAACCGGTCTGGTAACTCTGGGTGGTGATATGTCATGTCCCGGACGTTGCGCTATTAATCCGCAAAGGTAGGCTCAATCGAGGACCAGTTGGGGGAGTGTAGTGGCAGGTGTAGCAGGAGCGGACTGCTCAAAGTCAGGATCTCGTCGGCGACAGGGTTGTGCACCGAGGCACTGTCGTAAAGAAGCACACAATCCAGCGGTTGGTCTTCCTACCAAGCCCCCGGCACGTACCCGTTCATACGCCCCGCCTCGCTTGTGAAGAAGGACACCCAATCGTCACCGCACTGCGCCGTCGGCACCTCGTTGACAGTCAGCTCCAAAATCCCTGTGTTGTGGGAGATAGTGACAATGGAAGAGAGGCGCTGGCGGGAGCGGCGATCAGGCGCCAAGGTCTCGAGTGGCTGGCCGTCCAAGCATCGGCCCCGGGGTCGGATCATGGCGTATCCGTGAATGTGCGTTTCGTCTGCGACGAAGATGCATCTGTCCGGAATGTGCCGTGCCATCCAGCAGTGGGAAAAAACGAGGTCCAGGCTGCGCTCGCTGGCCAGTCTTTCGACTTCGTTGACAGAGAAGATATTCAAACGCAGCATTTCTCCCAAGAATGACGAACTTCTCGGCCAGCGTTGGTGCCAATCGGAAAGTAAGGCCAACCGATTGAAAATGGACGACAGCTCCCGTCAGAATATCTCAGGATGCATTCAAAAGAGGCCATCCAAGGCACGCAGAAACGGGGCGTCAAAGCGATCAGCGTCCGCGTGCCTGTTGTGGATAGCATTGTCCCCGCCAGGCGACCCGTGGTGCTGAAAGTTTTCCTACAACTCGTGCGCCGAAGCCAAACTGCAGCCCCCATGCAGCAAGATGGAGTCCCACGGCAGGCCCCGCTGGCGTTTACGGATGACCTGTCATCGAGCAGCCAGGGGAAACATAACAGGAATAATTTGAGAGACCTTCTCGCGCAGCGCGGCCCGCTTTTGGCGTCGTCCACCTCGCCGGGCAACATTACTCACGACATTCTCGCCGGAAAACGACACAACGCACGCACGGTCAGAGTCAACCCAAGCCCGTGGCAGTGTGCCGCAAGCCCCGGCGATGCCCTCCACGCTTTCCGCCGCTCAGCGCTCCCAGTCACCAAAAAGGTCCAGCCAGCCCACGCCGCCGACGCGAGGCGCGAAGACGGTGCCGAGGGGGCTGGGCAGCATGTCGACGAGAGGGAGAAAAGAGAAAGTCAATCCAGAACTCTGAGGGGCAGGTGTCAGCTGTCTAAATCCTGCCATCGCACTCTCTGGAGCCAGGTGGGACGGCGCGAAAGAAATGGACTGTTGAGGGCGCCCTGGAGTATGGTGGCGTGGGGTGCACAGGACCACCGCCATCCCAGCTGGTGAAGCGAGGACCACTGTCAGCTGGCCAACGTGGAGCCTCGTGAATGGGGTGAACCCAGCAAGGAGAAACACTCGATCGCATCGTCTGGTGCCAGACCACCTGGCCGGCCAGAAAGTGGGCGCCGGCGACCAGTTCTGGAAGGGAAGGGGACGGCCGGCCGGGGTCTCTATTGCATCCCTGGAAGAGAGGAGCGGGGTCCAGGAAGAAAGGGGGCGGCGCCGTGTCTCTCACTGGGCGCGTCTCGTTGTCGGACACTCGGCATCAACGCTGTGTTCGGAGTCTGCCCGGCAAGACCCACGGAACGACGATGCTACCACCTGCCATAGGGCCTGGCTCATTTGTTAGTCTGCTCGCTATGTGTTCGATGGTTCGCGAGAGGCAGACCCCATGGCAGGAAGCCGAGCGTGGTGTAGCATCCACCAATCAGATCAGGACATGCTGTGGCACTTCCATCAGTAGCGAAGCTCGGACTACATTGTGAATATGAAGGACGCAGCACACCAAAGAAGGACTGTGTTGCAGGACGCAACGACTAAACTCCGTTTGGTGGAGACGTGCGCAGCTGTTGAGAACCTTCGATCTCAACCAGGCGTGCAGCGCAGGTAGGCGGCGTCAAAAGTGGCGTCTGCGGTGTGTGTGAGGGGGTGCGACAGCTAACAGAATGCTGAGATCGGGGCGTCTGGGGGCAGGTGGGGTGGCCGAAGTTTACACAAAAGGTGGGCGGCGTGAAAAGCGACGTGTGAGGCGTCTGTGAGAGGGCCGGGCCAGCTGTCAGAATGCTGCGATCTTGGCGTCTGAGGGCAGGTGGGTTGGAGCAGGCGTGCAGCGAAGGTGAGTGGCGTGAGGAGAAGCGTGTGCGGTGTCTGTGAGGGAGCAGGGACAGCTGTCGGAATGCTGCGATCGTGGCGTCTGGAGGCACGTGGGGTGGACCGGGCGTGCAACGTACGTGGAAGGCGTGAAAAGAGGCGTGTGCGGTGTCTGCGAGGAGGTGGGCGAGCTATCTGAATCTTGCCATTGTTGAGTCTGGGGCCAGGTGGGCTGGCCCTAAAAACTTTGACTGACGTGGGCTCCTTGCGTGAGCTGACCAGAGGGTTCGCATCCGCGCTCACAGCTCTTGGATCCGGGCAGTGCCAAATTTAGACACGCGTGTTGAGCGCATTGCGAACGGGGTGTGGCCAGCGGCACACAGCTTTGAATCGCAGTACGTGAACAAGAATGTCGATCATTGTCATTGATGGCCACCATTCATCAGTAAAAGTTCCTGATTGTTCGACACACAAGTTCACAGCGTTTTTCGTTCTCATCCAACCAATCACGAGGCTGCAATCGGGAGATTTTTGGAAGGCATCCAAGTGATGTGCTTTGTGTGCCTCGCCTTGTACGCGATGTGGGTCCGCTAAATGTTCCTAGTCGATTCGCTGATCGCGTCCGGTGCAGATTCAGAGAAGGAGATGGGCAACCACTCGCCTGTCCTGTCGGCGCGCAGAAGCTGGTCCCCCCTCCCTGGCGCGGGGCGCAGAACGCATTCGGGAGCGGTTCCTCCAGTTCTTGTCCCAATCAAGCCATGATGGAAGGCTTCTCTCAATCCTCACTGCACAGATCTCGCGACAACGACCGCAGTCACGGTTGCACCTTCTTTGGCGAGCGCTGCGGACACCCACAGAAATCGGCGGCCAGTTCGCGGAATGTCCAAGAGCAGCGCTATGAAGCGGCTGTTGGATTCCTGTCTCATTTGGTCTCCATTCACAGACTGTTGAGAGGGGCGGCGTAGGCTCTTCTTCGTTCTTGACATCAGAAGTCTGCAAAAAGAGTCGTGAGCGACGTAGCCTATTTGGAGCTCGATTCATGTGCCAATCACATCGCACCAGGATACATTATTATGGATCATATGTTGCTAACACAGGACAAGTCGTTGCTTGCCAGACCATATCGACCCCAACTGGGACTGATGCGCCTCTCCTGTACTCCTCCTGTGCTCACACCTGATTATCTCATGCACACTTTTTGGCGCATCGACAATAGCCGGAATGAGGGCCACAGCGTGGGTATACAGCGAGAATCGAGAAAAATCGTAGAGAAAGCACAGTGCGCCTAGCCCCGACAACCGCCGACCCCACCGTCACGCGGGATCAACGACAACGATGCCAAACTGGCTGGAGCAACCGCTCCCCCGCTACTCGGACGGAGTGGCCATCTTGTATTCGCACACACGGCGTGCGCGCCGCACCAATCAACCCCACCCGAGCACGTCAAACAGGGCGCTCAGCCCACACGACCACCTCACAGGGCAACGGGGCTGGACAAATCTCCCGCCGGAAACAGCCCGCGGGCCAACCCGCACACCCCCCTCAACAGAGAAGTGGGCTCGCACAAATCGGCCCGAAAGAATCCGCCCGCGGGCTCAGGCACAGGCGTCGAAACGACACACGGCGGACATCAGCCGCGCCGTGTGGCCAGTCAAAACAGGGCAAACAGTCACACGACAGTCACAAGTCATGCCGCGTGTCCAATAAAGGTGCTGCAGCCAGCCGCAGCTCCAGCCCCTGGACAGCCAATCGGGGAGCAATTGTGCAGCTCCACGATGTAAGCATGATGCAATGCCGTCGTAGTCCGACCGGTGCAAGCACTGCTCGAAAAGCCCGCCTCCCGCGCCCTCCAGCCGGGACGCGAGGATGCCATCCACCGTAAAGCTGTCACACTTTTCACGCACAGGATGCGGCCTCCACGACGTAGTTGTGTTTTCAATTTTTCTTCCTGATGCTACCAAATACAAGGAGATGCGGAAATTGCGAATGGATTTAGCTTCTGACTCTGAGAGCATCTCCACTAATGGAGCCAACCGTCCAACCCAACGGCCACGTGTGCGCAACGTGTGGCACTGTCACTGGCTCTGCAATCGCAGAGCCAAAACTAAGCAGATCACGTCTCAAACTTGGGCTCGCCTGGACGTCTCTGGCGGTGGGCCTCTTTTGTGGCACGCCAGTATTCCCACAGACGCGCTACACAGAATCTCCATGACTGCC
>Ga0209093_1001105_pt1 | contig 15254 bp, 14 predicted proteins | sample SidtaG_4_FD_187450 | JGI IMG/M metagenome (GOLD analysis project Ga0209093, IMG submission 187450) | Marine algal microbial communities from Sidmouth, United Kingdom - Sidmouth_Male1 metaG (SPAdes) (version 2) | ecosystem: Host-associated > Algae > Red algae > Unclassified | place: Sidmouth... | reverse complement strand
AAAAGTAGCATCCATGGTAGAAAACCCCCCTCTTCCTCTTGCAACAGCGGAGAGGAGGCGCTACAAGAGGCGTCCTTCCCCGGCCATTCATGGCAGCGCCGTAGGTCCTTTTGTAAGGGAGAAAGCACGAACATGGCGTATGTACACCATGTACACGTTCTGGAACGTGGCCACGTCGCGACCTTGTGCTGTACGAACTCACGGGCGTTTCTTGTAACTTACTTCTTTTTATTTTCTTTTCTCGATCACAGTGTACTCTTTTCCCCCATCAACATGCACGTCAGACTCGTGATTTCTTCACAGGAAATGAACACTGCTGAGTACTGTGCCCTTGTAGAAAACACGGCTTCTTGGTTGGTGCAGCCGCTCGCCGGTGCGGTGGGCTCAAAGTGGGGTGTCTCGCATCAGTCTAGCTATATGGGATGGACCTTTAGTGTTCTCTCACAGAATACCTGCCGCTGATAAAGGGCGATCAGCTTCCACCACGAAGAGCCATAGGTGAGACATGGAATGCCATCGAAGCTTCCAGCACCATCCACTGTCAGCCAAAGTTTTCTGGCCTCTGATTGGGCGACAGAGGCTTCGAACATTTATAAAAAAGTCTCCCTTGGGACTTCTGGTTGCCACATCAACAGCCCCATCAACACAGAGGCATGCGGGACCACCTTCATCCGTCCCTTTCGCCGTCCCCCCGCCCTCCCCTCCCCCCCCGCACCTGGCGATGGCCCCCGGCGGGGCGTTTGACTGCGACTGCTTCTCGTGGACGGACGGAGGCCGCGCAGGCCCAAAACGCGTGTCCAGGTCCACCCTCTACAACCACCGAAAACACGAGAAGCGTCGTCACCTGGACCCGCCCAGTGTCGGAAGTGCGCCAGACGACGACGGAGGAGGGTCTTCGACGAGCGCCGGGGTGGGCGCCGGTGACGGGGCGGGCGCGTGCGCTGGGGAGGGCGCGGGCGCCGGGGCTGGCGCGGGCGCTGGGGCGGGCGCGGACGACGCGGCGGGCGCGGGCGCAAGCCCAAGCGACAGTGCGGGGGCGGCGGCGGGCGAGGGCTCGCGCTGGTCGGACTCGGGACCCGCTGGAAACGGCCGCAGATGCGATGCCAATGAAACCCCCGAGTCGAGCGAAGCCAGGGAGGCGAGTGATCCGGATGACGTTCCGACCCCCGGCATCGAAACCGAAATCGTACCGGAAAGCGAAGTCGGGCATGCACCAACACACATCTACCAGCCATCTGTAAGCCCGAACGAACTGCGGCTTCCCATCGGCCAGTTCAAGGATCATATCGCTGATCTGCTCCATGCTTGCACAGTTCGGCACGACTTGACGCAAGCTTCGATTGCAGATCTGCTTAAGCTCAGCTCGACCGCAGCCAAGTACCGAACACCCTTTCTCATGGAGCGCTTTATCGACGCAAGCGTCAATTTGGAGACGCGCTCCGTCGATTGCTGCGTCAACGGCTGCGTGGAATTCACTCACTTACGCACGCAGCAGACAGTGTGCGACGCGTGCGGCGCAGCGAGGTACACAGCCAGCGGAAAACCAGTCAGACAAGTCATCTATTGGTCGCTGATTGCCTGGCTGGCACACCTCTTTGGCGACCCCGTCATCGGAAAAGCTATGCTGAAAAACATGGCGGCCGCCCGCACGGCTGCAGAAGAAGGGGCAGACGGCGTGCACGACTACCCTCATTCAGAGAACTTTCGTCACTATCTCGACAGGAAGCTGCTGGACGGCGGTTTCTTTATTCCCGTCAAAGTTGGAACCGATGGGTTCCAATTCGTTCGACAGAACGGGTTTGAAGGCTGGCCATTTACAGCTACTCCACTAAGTTTGAGCCCGGACCAGCGCGCGCGCAACAAGCACCAACTAATTCTCGTCGTAACTCCCGGGCCAAAGCAACCTGTCGACCTGGAGTCGTTTTTGCATCCTATCGCAGAGGAGCTAAATGAGCTGGACAAGGGTGTCCCTGGCTTTATCATCCCGAACTCCACGACGCCAGGTACGCTAAGGGCGGGAGTTTTGAACTTCACGACAGACCATCCCGGAGGCGACAAGCTTTTCCAGTCAACGGGCGTCAGCAGCTACGTTTACGACCGCCTCAGACTTTTTAAGGGGGTCTACGTGCCCGCAAGCAGCCATATTTACTTCCCGCCGACGGATCCTTCAAACGGTGACGTGCTTTTCAAGGTACTTAATTGTACAGCACCTCGTCGTACGGCGGCAAGTATTGCCGCAAGTGCGGCTGAAATTGAGAATGCTCGGACGGAGGGCAAGTTCGTCGCGTACCAAACAAGGATGCAACAGAAAAGCGGTGTCAAGGCGTACTCGCTATTCTTCGCACCCAGTCCAGCTGCTCGTGACGCCTACCCGCACCTGAAAGACCTTTGGGACATTGGCCCCACCGCGGCGCCCTATGACACCATGCACTTGGTGCTGCTGAACGTCGTTCCACACTTGTGGAGGCTGTTCGCGGGGCTCAAAATGGTCAACAAGAAAAAGGATGAAAACTACATTATGCCAAAAGTCACAGTGGCCCGGATTGGCAGGGAGCTCCGCGGGGCTCGGTGGACAGTGCCCATAGCTCAGGAAAGGTCTCTGCGGAACATCCAAGTACACCATAAGTGTTTCAAGGCCATCGACTGAATGCACTTTATCCTGTGCAGCGGAGAATTCCTGCTGGCTGGACGGATTCCAAGCGACTATTTTGACATTTTCATGGCAATAAGTCGGGCGTGCCGGCTTCTGTTTCGCCCAAGAGGCGTACTTAAGACGGAGATTGCGGCGATTGACAAGGATCTCAAATACTTTGTGTCTAACTACTACACCAAGATCTACCGTGGCACTACGGAGTGGCTGCCGCTCTGCCTGTCCACCATTGCCACTTTGTTGGACATCGTTCCCCTGCTATGGGCGTGCGGACCAGCCTGGGTTACATGGCAGTTTCCCATGGAAAGAAAGATTGGGACGCTTGGCAAGCCCATCCGAGCGGCATCGAAGCCTCATGCAAGTCTGACGGTGAATGTAACTCGCCATTGCAAGGCCGACCTCGTTTCTTCTTTCGGCGAACTGTACGTCCCGAAGGAGTGGGCCGCTACGACAGGCAAGCAACCCGAGGCAACGGGGATTCCTGTCAGAAGCTTGGTGATACCTGAGGACGTCGGCCGCGACTGCGCGTTGCTCCCACCAAAGAAACCAAGCCTGCATTTAAGCGGAATGGAGTTGGAAAGCATGCGGGCAGCGCTAATGCTTCAGTCGGCGACCGAAGTGCCTTTGGCTATCGAGGCAAAAATGTACTACCGCGCTTAGCTGGCATCGGGAAGTTTGGCGGGATCCACACTAACTTTAGTCGGTTCGGATTCTGACAAGCATCGGCGTCGCAACTACTTAGCGCGGATCAACACTACGGAAGAATTCTTCCTCCCCGACAGAACGGTCGGGAAGCGCCTCGTTTCAACCTTCGGGGCTGTTTTACACTACGCCGCCGTCTTCATCGATGGCCGACCAATGTCCTTCGCCTACGTCGAGCGAGTCAAGTCCGCGAAAGACCGTTCGGGACGGTATGGGTACTCGGCGATGAATTACGGAATCGAGACCTTTCTTGGGTTGGGGGGCTCTACGTACTACCTTCCTGCTGCTGCCTTATCCGAAGTCGTGGCGACTATCGAGAGAGAGGGGGTGCATTATGTTTTGCATACTCGGGAGCCGTTTTCTGTGAGCGAGTAGGGCCGGGGGCCTTTTTTTGGTGCTCTTCGAAGAATGGTGGCCAACAGCTTTGATTCAAACACCGAAGCACTTGGAAAAGCGGTGGAAAGATTAGGGTATTTTCTCAAGTCGTTGCATGTCTTGCAAGTCGATTTTTGGAATGGCTTTATCTGAACCAGTATTTTTTTCCGCATTCCAGACACGCTCATCGGACGGAGCACGTCCATGCGATCTCGGTTGGACCCGCGTCCGAGGCGCTTTCTCCGCCGCAGAATCTGGGAAATGCGGTTCTGGGCGTTGCGTGCACGTGTCCACGGGCCACGGGCCTGGAGAGAGCGGCCCCTTGCCACATGCGCGTAGAGCGTCCTGAGGCAGGAAGGGCTGCACAGCGTGAGCCAACGAGGGGGTGCCCCAGCAGGCGTTCTGACGACGCTGTGACACAGACGCCCAGGCAGCCGGACGCACGCCGTCTCTGCTCCGCAGCCCAGATCACCGGCCGACCGTCGTTGTCACGCCCATGGACGTACAGGGTAGCGCTCTCCCACTCCGCCCTGCTTGCTCCGTGCGCGCGGTTCTTCTATCCCCCGCCCCCCTACTCCCCCCCACCACCCTCGTCTCTGCCGCCTGCCCCTTTTTTTCTCGTCTGTTTCATCACCCGTTGGACGTTTTTGTGGCACTGCGGTCGGATGATGACCGACCGTCGGATGCGTACGCGCGCCAAGGCGCGGGCTGATGGTATGTTATCCACTGCTACGCTTTAGTACTCGTCATGACGTTCCCAACAACCGCCGTTCTCCGAACATGACCCTGCCACGTTTCATCATCTCTGCTTGTGCACGGTCCCATCGTGGTCATGCTGTCTTGTTCCCCAGTTTGGATTTCGATGACTGTTCCTTTTCATGATATCTGACTGTCGTGGGTTACCGCCTTACTTTAGCTCCTGTTCCTCTGCTTTCCTGGCAGCCATTTGGATTGCCGATTGTCTGTTATTACAGTGACCTAGCTGCGGCGGCGTCGGCAGCCGCAACTCTGTCGGCCACGTTTGGGGTCGTCGGCGGTGCCGCTCCACCAGCAAGCCGCCCGCCTATGCGGCCACTCACAAGATCTGGCCGTGGCCGCGGCGTTGTGTCACCTCCGGCACCATTTCCGTCCACCGCACCCCCCAATCCGCCCCGTCGGTCTACTTGTGGGACCCCACCGCCGCCGCCCGCTACCCCGTGGCGTCCATCTCGCGACCGCTCAATATCTGCTCCCTCGGTGCCGCCCAGCCAGTCCGCATCTCTACCACCGCGGCAACCGCCTAGGGTGGGCGCCGCGCAAGCGACCCCAACGACGCCTACTACGCGGAATGTCGGCAGCGCCGCCGGTGGCTCGGCCAATCAGCTGTCGCCGTCGTCGGTTTCGTTTCCAACGCCTACGACGCGTAATGTCGGTAGCTCCGCCGGCGGATCGGCCAATCGGCTGTCGCCGTCGCCGGTTTTACTTCCAACGCCTTCCAAATCCCCAAGGGGGCGTCGGCAGATTCGCTCTAACGGGCGGATGGGTTTCCAGCTGGATCCCGACCCACATGCAGGTCGGCGGACAGTGGCGATTCCGGTGGCGCGATCGATCAACCGAATCAAGGTCGTCGGTGCGTCGCCGCTCGGCATAGCGCCGACGGACGCCAACCGCTTGCGGGCCCTAGCGCGCCGGGCCGCCGCCGACTTTGCCCGCGGCGAGGGCGAGCGCCACATGTTCTGCTCCCAGACTCGGGCGGCTATGGAGAAGGCGATTACCTACTTAGAGGACAACGAACCCCGCCTCGCCGTCTGCGAGCGGTTCTGGGGGGCGTGCGCTCTCCTTTCGAGGGCTACTATCAACGCGATTGACTATGCCAGCGAGGAGGCTGGGAGGGTCAGCCCTGTCGAGCCACCACCAGGGGCGTCTACGTCCGTGACGGTGCCGCTGTCGGGCACTCGGGGACCGGAACCGCCCGCTTCTCCGGACGGGTCGAGTGGCAGAGCTGGCGGTGCCGCGGTGCAACCTCGGACCGCCGCGGACATTTTTGCATCCATTTCTTAGTCATAGTTCTTGTCATGTAAACCATACACGAATCATTTATAAATCAAAAATCTGAACGACAGAATTACCATCTCCTAATGGTTCAAAAATAGGTAACTGTCGTCAAGGCTAAATAGCTACGTGCAAAAAAGCCTAGAAGACTCTTCTATTTTTCTGTCGGCTTGTGGCTATGAGGAACGACTCAATATTATCAAGATGTTGATTATCGCCACCGCAATGCTTTCGTTTTCCCATGTATAAGATTCCTGTGCCCATTCTTGCGTATTTCGTCACTGCTTGACGGTGTCGTGAGGACCACTGGTTGCCAAGCAGTAAACAGCGTGGCCGCCTGTGAGCGAATCGCAGTCCAGAGTATCCCGGGTTTCCATGGCTCCGCTGGAGGTCTGTGGAGCACTTGGATGGCACGCGTATCCCGGGAAAGCCGGTATTTTGAGTGTGCCTGGTGGCCGTGTGGGAGCCGTTTCTGTTCCTCCAACCCGGGATGTTGGGACTCTCAACCCGGGATCTTGAGACGCAGAACCTGGGATTCTGAGACGGATTTTTCTTGTACGGCCGCCGCCTCAAACGTGAGCGTCAAAGACGCTGCTGACGTCACGAACGGCGGTGGCCAGCTCGGGTGGTGAACGCGGGCTCCCCGGCGGACTCGCAACGCCGCCCGACACACGTGACGCCACCTTCGTGTCGAACGACGCGGGCGGCGGTGGGGCGCTCCCCCCGCCGCCCGCCGCCACCGCCAGTGCCACTGGCCGCCGCTTGGCCGGCGGCCCCGCACCCGCATCGCTGCTACTGCCGTCGCCCCCGTTACCACCCTCGTCGCAGGCGCCCAGCCCCCGACCCCCGCCGTCGCCGGCGTCGACGCCCCCGCTGACAGCATTTGCAGGCGCTCGTCTTCCCGCGCGGCGCCAAGACGCGCGCGCAGCCGCCTATTGGCGGCCGTCAAGTGGCCGGCCGCCGCGCGCAGCAACACAGTGTCGGGGGCGACGGAACCCGTACCAGGCGGCGGCGGCGGTGAGGCCGGCAGTCGCCCGTCACCGCCGCCGCCACCGCCACAAACCAGACGCGGCAGAGTCAGGCGGACTCCCCTGCGCCGCCTCCGCCGCCACCAACCCGACGAAGCGGCCGTAGCAGCTACCCGCCCCCCTGCCGTCGGCTCAGTCGCGCCCTCCCCCGGCAGACGCTTCGCTGTCGGCGGGGGACATGCTGAGCACCGCATCCATAACTTTGAGGCCGACGGCCCAGGTGGGGGTGACGGGCGTCCGCGCCGCGACTCCGGAAGGGGGCGTGGCGGCCGCACCGTCAGCGGCGGGAGGTGAGCCGCCAACCGACCGGGAAGCACTACCTCAGTGGACGATGCATTTGCCGACCAGCGGGCGGCGACGACGCGCGGGGGCTGCCTCCCAGCAGCGCGGGCCACCTGGTCGCCCGTCGCTGGCCGCGACGGGCCTTTCGCAAACACCGCTGACACGGCAGCGTCCTCCCGGAGGCGCCCAAACAGCTGCTCTGGGGCCGTTTTTCGCCGTAGAAAGGGGGATTGAAAGCTCCCATCTTGACGCCGCGTGTCGGAGGCGGTGTCGGTGACGGGGGGCGGGGGCGGGGGCAAGATGAAGGCTGGAGGGCCAGCTCATCTCTGAGCGGCGTAGCCCAGCCGGGCGGCCCGGCTGGGGTGTTGGGCACGCGTTGGCGCTGCCCACGCGGCATGCTTCTGGCCTGTGTTCGTTCGGCCAAAATCTATAGAGGCCCCATTCAAAGCAATCGCTCTCTGTGCCAATCAAATTCAAACGAGCGCCTCTTTGCCAGGACTTGAAGGAACGACAGAAACGGCCGCTTACAGCGCGGCTGCGACGCCGCGGCTACGTCATTTGTTTCCGCGCTGCCTTCCGCAAGCGCTGTCAGTAGCCACAGAATCGCTCTCGGGCGCCGTCGCGCCGGCATCCGCTCCGACAAGCTCGAATGAAACGGATGAGACAACAGTTAGTGGCGTCATCTCAGACAGCTGATCTCAGCCGCCAATAGGGGCCCGCAACGGAAGGGGGGGGGGGACAAACGGCGCCCGGGGCGCAGCCGTTTCTGTGACAAGGCGGTGCGGTCTTCGCTGGCGCATCAGCCAGCCAGTGGGAGGGTGCGGGACCAGCAGGACGCACCTCCACCGCGGGGCCCCGAGCGATCGCAGCGCATGCGACTGGCGCAGTTGCGCTGATGCCATCTTGAGCTCAATGCGCCTACCTGGTTGCAGCACACGCAGCCGTGACGAGCCGAGCCGCTGTGGTCGGTCGCTTGCAGGGGCGTCAAGGAGACCTGCGGCAACATCACAGCCACTCCCCGCGGAGCTGGAGCCACCGAAGCCCGCCGCAGACCCGTACACAACGCGCCCACAACCGAATTCCCCGGCGCCGTCGGCAGCTTTCTGGCCAGCATATATGCAGTAGGCAGCCATGGTCGCTGCTGTTGGGAGGTGACGTCGGCTGATCCTGCGGACTCCAGAAGCAGCCGCTTACGAACCACCCCACCATGGTCTGTCCCACTGCAGGTCTGTCTGATCATGTCGACCCCGCTGACGGCGGCAGCGGCAGCAGCGCTGCCACTGCCACGGCGGCTGCGGAGGGGGGGGATTGGGCACTACCGTGAGGAGAAATGACGTCGCCTGGCACGCGCGCTCTCGGGCGGCGGCGGGGTTTTCACGATCACCAACGACAACGAGAAGTCCCGTTCCTTTGACGGCGATCACTGCCACGTTGACGGGCATCGGCACTTCGGCTGCAGGTGGTGCAAAGGCAACCTTTCATTCACTGAGCTGTGTGTCCCGCACAATGTGAGCTTCCTGTTCGCGCCGCCCTTTCTGACTGCCGCCAACCAGGTGACCGAGCGGATCCGTGCCATCACCGCGCCTGCGGTGGACTGGCGGACCGCGGTGGGGCGTCAGGTGGCGGTGACTGGGCTCGCGGTCGGAGTGTTGCGCGTGGCCGGGGTCGGACTGGGTGGCTCCGCCAGCACTCCAGACCTTGTCGTGGCGGTCGTGCCGCTCGTGCCACGGAGAGTCAAAGGAGGTGTACAGTGGCCTCTGGGAGGGGTCATGCAGGCTGGTTTCAAGTCTGGCTTGACCCTCGTGTTTCATTCCTTGTCTTGGAGCGTGGCACATAGTAAGCGGAAAAGGAACGTACACGCGACAAACAAAGCCTATCATCCTCCGGCCCTCTCAACACCCGCCCATCATGGCTTCTCAGCGACAGGATGGGTCGCGTTCTGCCAAACCTCCCTCAGAGTGACATTGCGCCGCGTCAGGTACAAATGAATCCTCAGAAGGATCTCGCGCGGGTTGGGGTTCTCCACCCCCCGATGCACCGTGTCGCCCCGGAACACAGCAGCCGCGCTCAACGGGATGTGCAAACGCAGCACCTCGAGCGTTCGCACAGTGACAACGTCTTCACCCGGCCACAAGTCATCACAGAAGTTGCCCCGCCACGAGTCCAGAAAGGACCCGCCCTCGACCGCGAAGATGACACGAACCATCAATGGGGGGTTGGCCGCCGGCTCAGCGACATCACCGTGCGGCATCTGTCGCTTCGCACCCCCTAAGGTTAGGAGGGCTTTGGGCTGCGACGCCTCGTACTGCACGCCAAACAACGCGAAGAGGATGACGCATAGCTGCTTCAGAATGTCGTCAAGGTTGATCAGCCCAGGTCCGGCTAGTAGAGCCTGCCGGCGTAGGCGGTCGACACTGTCAGGTTCTGACTGCTGGAGCTCCTCCATCATGTCGAAGGACTGACTGTTGAAAATGGCATTGGCCTTAGCCGCCGTCACGGAACGTGTCGCCTTGGAGACCTGGACGCACGCAGCTGCTCAAATGAGCTTTTCCACCAGAAAGATGCCGGGGCTATGTCGGCGGAGACCGTCGCGGAACGCCGCCGACAGCTCCTCCTCCGATGCGGTACGGGCGTTAACCCTCGCGACAGAAAGGTACCGGGGACGGCAGGCTCGTCCCTCGAACAGGATCTCGCCCTCCTCCGATCCCGAGGACCCCACGTCCGTGTTGTTTCCGCCCGGCGCCAACATGCGCACAGTCTTTGCTGGCCCGTTGCCATCTGCAGACGCAGACTCGGTACCCACCACAGGTCCCCCAGCCGGTCGTAAGTTCTCGTCCCCTTCGGCAACCGCGCTCTCTGCCGCCGCCGCTGCACATTCCGCCTCAGCCACTGCCGCCCTCTCGCGGGCGGCTATATTGGCGCAGGAGCGAGCCTTGTTGACCGCCCGTCGTCGGTTGACGCCCGTTCTTGACTTTCAGCAGAGCGCAAGGTACCATGCACCGGCGGTGCACCGCGTCGCCTTGTGCGCGTGTCAAGGCGATGCGGCAACGTGCCTCTTCCGGGAGGCATGCCCGAGCGTGCCCCGGAGGGCGTTGCACGCGAGGGTTTCATGACGGGGAGACGTGCGGTACGTGTGGCGAGCACGTCACGAAGGCGTCCTTACACGCAATCTGCCCTCGTCGCGTCCGTTGGGCACGCATGGCGGTGCAACACAAATCGACCGAGACGACGACCTTGTTGATAAAATTTGATTGAGGCGACGACCTTGTTGATAATTCTAAATGTAGCTTGCCTCTTGTTGCCGGAGGCGCTCACAGCTGGCGGCATGCGGGACGACATCGCTGCTATTTTCCTTCTTTCGTATTTAGTGGATGCCAGGGTCGCTCACAGCCGGGGCAGGAGGCGACACATTGTTGGTATCTTCCGAACAGCAGAACAGAATCAGTGGCTGCCAGAGTTGCGCTGAGCCAGTGACGACGGCGACCACCGTCATGAACATTGACACAAAGTGGGTAATGACCTAAGCATCTTGAGTTGCGCGTCATTCTGTCCCGCCTGACGCTATCAGAGACAGACCACTGCAGTTTCTTTGCCTCGCTCTTCCACCTGTCGCTGTGGTAGGTGACTGCCTCTTCTCCGCACTCCGGTGTCCGACAGCGGAGCTATCTTGAATTCTGTCTCCTCGGAGAGGCTGCTTTTGGTAGCGCTGGGTCTGACACTATCCGAGTACAGCTACGTGCCGCTCCGCCCGCGCCAGCTCAGTGGCCTCGTCGTGGCTGCTGCGGAGCATCTCTGTGGGCTGTGCGGTGGCACGGTACTAAATACCTGCCGACTGCGTTGGCGATCGGAACAGTGGCATGAGTATCAGTCACCCGAGCAGGCGAAACGACAACTTTCACGCCTGGGGTTGTGAACGGCGTCGCCCCAAAGTTGTGTAATGTCTGCCCGGAGGACGAGCGGGTGGAGGAAGACAAGCCCGTCGGTCTTTTTGGCCGCGTTGCGTGGACGCAAAGGTGGTTGCGTGGGCGTCCGCAAAGGTGGTTGCGTGGGCGTCCGCGTGCCAGCCCGCAGCAACCGAGTTGGTGTCCTTCGCGGGGACTTCCTGGGAATGCATCCCTGTGTCATGAGCAGCATGACGATAGTTTTAGGCTTCAGTGTGAATGTGCCTCTGTTGCTAGCGGCCGTACCTGTGAAGGGTATAGTCTAGTTATTGTCGATGTCGGTGTGGTGCACCGCACTGCCAGAATACAGAAGTGTATTTTGTAGATGGTTGTACCCAGAGCATTGCTGTTGGTTGGGCAATGACTTTTTTTGGTGTGCGCACAAACATCCGGTTCGCTTCATTGTCCGCCGAGGTGGAGCCTTTATACAGACCTGAGCACGTCGCCACCAGACGCTGTCGTTTGGTGCTGGCTTCATCAGTCCGCTTTTGATGCCTCCCAACAGAAAAAAGGGCGCATGGCTGACAGCCTCATGCCCGTAAGTGGGGCTAGGTCACCCGTCTCGTATATGTGTTTTCCACATCTCAAGCTGTCTGTCGCCCTGCCGCGAGCGTCGACATTACCTCGGCGACGCCGTGAGAATTTTAACAGAGACTATTGTTGCAGCCTTCTATGATACGGTATCGATTGTGATGACCGCATAAGGAAGAAGGATGCCGGTATATGGAGAAGTACGGACGGCCTCGTCAGATGCACATCCTCAGAAAAAACTGGCACCCTTCTAAAGAACCTAAACAATGCCCGAGCTACACATGATAACGGGCAGGACTAGTCACTCTCATCATACTTAGACTCGTCCAAGAACGTATCACTCTCGCTCTACGAGGAAATGACGGCACTCATACCGCCGGACAGAGGGTCAGAGGGCAAGGGTTGCATGTCACAACGAGAACGAGTGCGCGCGGCTTGGGAAATGTGCGAAATGAGGGAAAGGTCCGATGGAAGGAGCCGCGCATCGAAGCGCACCAAGCAGTGCATCTCCAGATGCTCGGGCCGGAGCATCGACCAGTCCTTGCGAACGACAAGCCCAGCAACGGAGAAATCCCGCTCCGATGCAGCGGATGACCCCGATGCACCCAACAGAAAGCAGGCGACTAAAATGTGCAGCGGGTACTCTTCGAGGCGCTCTGCCCAGAAGGAGAGCGCACCGTCGGCGTCCGACGGCACGATCGTGGTCAGGAAGCGGTCAAGCTCCTGCATGGCGGGGTCGGCGGGACGTTCGTCTCCGCAAGTGCGAGTGTCCTCCGAGTCTCATCCGGCCAGCGTCGTGCGGCACTTCTTGCGCTCATTCTAGAGCTCGCCATCTCGCGTCGTCACGCCCGGCGTGTCGGGTTTGAGCAACTAGCAGGTTGTCTCAATAGCCGCCCGCGCGCGGGCAGTCGGATTGCCGTGACCAACACCTGCTGCAACCTTTCTCAGCATCAATCCGCCCCTCGGCGTGACGAGCGTTGCAGCCAAAACTGCTTCATTCTTGAGCCAGTTCTTTCTCTTGTCCTCAATGTTGAAAACACGCTTGTCTAACTCGACTTTAATCAGCGGAAAAAACGTCGCTGCCTCAGGGTACAAGGTGGCCGCGTTGCGGGTGCGCGTCGTGTACACCTGCTCGTGCTCGAAAAAGCGGCCGTCGACCTCCATGGCATTGGTACCACCATTGTTTGCGTCCAAAATGGAGAGGATGGCGTCGCGCCCGACGGCAAGCGGCTCGGTGAAGTTGATCGGGCATGGGTACGACAGTACGCGCATCGTCCTATGAAGTCGGCAAACAGGCTTGATCGCCTCTGCCACTGCCATTGAGGAGCCCTGCATGGCGGTGGATGCCTCGTAGGATGGCCGAAGCACGCCAATCAGGTTCCGCACCGCCTCCCAGTCAGCCCGATCAATGCAGCGCCTCTCTTGCGCTGCCGAAAGATTTAGAAGATTCTTAAACCCGACTAGCCGCGGCATCAGCGTAAATAGCCGCACAAGGGACGCTTAAGTGGAGCCTCATCGCCAAGGGGACTCCGTCAGTAACTGACGAGGACGTTGATCGCCCGCAGTCGGTACAGCGATCAGCCTGGCCACACTGGTCGGTGATTTGTGAAAGTGCGCAGTCGTCTTGCGTGGAAGACCCAGAAGCACGCTTGCGGAGGGATTCTTGCTGCCTGACCGAGACAGCAGCGTGTCTCCCAGCCGAGCATCTCTAGACGCTTTGGGTCTTGACGGCCAAGTGCACCGCGTGCGCCGCACAAGGGATCCAACGCGGCTACAGCTGCCTCAAGGCCTTCTTGACGTTGCTGCCCGAGTCGGTTGTGGACGAGCTAACTTCCTGCTCCTTCACGCCAAATCGTGCGAGCTGGTGAAGCACCCACCTCTTGATGTTGTCATGTTCGTGCCGGCCGCTGAAGAGTGTGACGCCGAGGTGCAGATCGCGCATGGTAAAGCCGTCTGGGTTAACACACCGCAGAACGAGAGAGCCGTAAGATCCAGACCCGTGGCGTTCCGTCCAGAGGTCCGTGACGAGGTGGAAGAACAGCAGTCCCTTGTAGCGATGTTGGAGCTGACGCACCTCGCTCCGCAGAGAATCTGACACAAAATGGAACAAGTCCAGTAGAATGTCACGCACGCGAGCCGGCGAGGGTGTGGTGTACAGGACCCGAAGCCCCCGCACAAACTCTTGTAAGTAAGATTTCCCGGAAAGATAGAACCGGGAGAGTGTCATGGCCAGCATCAGCACGAAACGAATGCGATGAGGTCGGGCTTGAGCTGGTCCCAGGACGCGGTTGCGGGAGGCCGTCAGATACTGCGACATGAGGCCCTCTGCTGCACCGCCGTTGACCTTGGTCGCATCTTTTCCTTCCTTGCGGTAGGAAGACACGGTGCCGTGTCGGCTCCGCTGCACGCCACTTGAGAGCCTTGATCGCGCCACAAGGTCAAAGTGCTTCCAAGCGTTGCTGGACTTGCCACCACAAAGTAGGTACGTTGATGTCGTCCCCTCCAGGGCGCATACTCGGCACCGGACGACAAAATGGCCTCTTTGGTCTTCGGAGACACCGTTAAACGTGTCGAAGAAGAGGTCCGCTTTTGGGTCCTTCGTCCAGGACTTGCCGCCGGCCTGTAGAGGGAGCCATTCTTGGCCGCTGCGCATGATGCGCTCAGGGCACGCCAGACGGCGGATGCTCCTCATCGTCAAGCGGCGAGCCGAAAGGAAGACGCTGCTGCACGGCCGCAGCGGGAACGCGCGAGGACGGCCATGGCGCTACCTCGGAGGGGCCGCAGTTTCTTGTGGCACTTAAAAAAGATGATGCCATGTCTCAGGAAAGGGGCTGGGTGAGTTTAGTAGTGGAAGAGGAATGGCGAGCAGCAGATTCGACGCGGAGGACGTGCCGACGAGCTCGTCGGGACGGCACGGCCGGCATGTGCGGACGGACGGCAGTGACAGAGTGCTGGTCGGTGGCCCATCACGTGGTGGTTGCGTTTCGTTTCATGAATGTGCCTGCAGATGACTCGACATGGCAACCTGTCCCACGCTGCACCGAACCAAGTGTCGCACCGATTGCGCGTCCCTGTCAAGGCCGGATATACTCAACTATAATACATTTAATCAGAGTACGATATAATCCGCTGGTGGCGGACAGCCCAGAATGATTATCCGCGGGGGGGGACAGGGAAAGAAATCTAAATGCGAATTGTAATAGGGCGGCCGCGCCCGGGCTTCGCCCGGGCTTCGCCCGGGCGCGGCCGCCCTAATACGATCCGCACTTAGATTTCCTCCCCCAGTCTCCTCCCGATCTCAAGTCGTGGTAAGTGGTCCCCCCAGCGGTCCCCCCGTCTGAGAACGGCCCCCCCGGGCTCCGAATAAGAATCAATAAGAGCTCACACTGTTGTAGGGGGACCTCGTATACACTGGAAGGTACAGTGTGGGAAGGCCGCTTCTTCTCTCAATTCCAGCCACATTCCGCCCGGTGTGGCGATCATCGACACCCCAGATCGCCGTTCTCCTTCGACGCTGCTTGAGTGGTCGCAGCGGCGGCGCCACCACCAGCTCCGTGGGCGGCGGATATGGGTGGGGCATCGGCGGTGGGCCTCCTCGGTGCATCCCCAAATGGCAGTCAGCGGCGACGGGGGCGTCCCCCGCCCCCTCTCTTTTAGCAAAACTCGGACGCACGGATGCGCCCGACAACGGCCGAAAGGGAAAACTCCTCCCCC
>Ga0209093_1001102_pt1 | contig 15280 bp, 8 predicted proteins | sample SidtaG_4_FD_187450 | JGI IMG/M metagenome (GOLD analysis project Ga0209093, IMG submission 187450) | Marine algal microbial communities from Sidmouth, United Kingdom - Sidmouth_Male1 metaG (SPAdes) (version 2) | ecosystem: Host-associated > Algae > Red algae > Unclassified | place: Sidmouth... | reverse complement strand
CCAACGAAAAATGGACGACACAAAGAGAACTTATCCGTACTGATTGGTTGAAACGAGGCGATAATGTCATTCGATTTGCCGTACCGAAAGGCGCATCGTACAGCTATAAAGTACGCAGTCTCGGCTTGCGTGTGACGGAAGTAAAAACCGAACAAGCTCCCGATTTTATCATCCAAAATACAGATGGTATTTATTATAAAAATCAAGCCTATTTGAAAGGTATTATTCAGGCAGAAGATGAAGCTACGGTAAGTGTATGTGTTGACGGTGAGGAAGTTGTGGTAGCGGATGGCGAATTTGAAATACTGGTCAATAAACCCGAAACACAGCGTAAATGGTGGTTCCAAAAACCGGAGAAAAAGTGGTCTGTAGAGGTGGAGGTTGCTTATCCTTCCGGCGAAGTGAAGTACGAAACCGTCCGTTTTGACCAAGCGGAAAATTTGGATTTTAGTAGAAATTTAAATAAAAAAATAAATTATACGGAAAAAACATTTTCTCCCAAAATCGCACAACAAATTCACTTGCAAAGTGCGATGTTGAATGTGCCTGCGGATGCTTTGGAAAAAGCCGAAATTATCTCAATTACCGCCTTGCGTACCGTTGATATACCCGCCTTGAATCCGGGCATGGTTAATGTGACGGCGTATCACGATGCGTATCGAATGTTGCCGCATGGCACACAGTTCAAAGTACCTGTCGAACTCACCTTGAAATACGATAAATCCAAAATCCCAAGTGGCTATACCGAAGCCGATATACGTACTTTTTATTTCGATGAAATCACCCACAATTGGGTGCCTGTACCACGCGATTCCGTAGATACTAAAACAGGGCGCATCTTTTCGCGCACCACGCATTTTACGGATTACATCAATGGCATCATTCAAGTCCCCGAATCACCCGAAACGAATGCCTACACGCCCACTTCAATCAAAGACATCAAAGCCGCGAATCCCTCCGCAGCTATCAACGAAATACAACCACCTTCTGCAAACAACATGGGTACTGCCAACCTCTCTTACCCAATCAATATCCCCGCCGGACGACAAGGCATGCAACCTTCGCTTGGTATTCAATACAATAGCGGTGGTGGCAATGGCTGGCTCGGACTCGGTTGGGATTTGAGCATACCCGCTATTACGATTGAGACACGTTGGGGTGTACCGCGCTTCGGAGAAATGGAAACGGAAACTTACTCTATGATGGGGCAAATGCTTTGGCCCGTCGCGCATCGCGATACGCCCGTTGCACGTACAGATGAGAAGCAATTTTATCCGCGTGTAGAAGGTGCATTTAACCGCATCATTCGACATGGAGATAGCCCGACTAACTACTATTGGGAGGTGACTGATAAAAGCGGAACGACTTATTTTTATGGTGGTGTGGATGCGGTAGATGATAATGCCGTTTTAAGAGATGCGTCAAATAATATCGGGCATTGGGCGTTGGTGGAGATGCGTGATTTGAATGATAATTTTGTGCGGTATCATCACGCAAAAGTATCGGATTCAGGAAGAGAGGATTGGATGAATATATCCGGTCAAAATTTATATTGCAATGAGATTACATATACGGGACATGGTGATACGGAAGGTCGTTATAGTGTAGTTTTTACTCGCGATAGTGCTGTGGGTGACAGTAGAAGAAAAGATGTGCAAATTGATGGGCAACTTGGCTTCCTACGTGTCACTGCACATCTTTTGAAGAATGTAGAAGTGCAATTGGATGAAGTGAATATTCGTAGCTATGAATTGCATTATCGGGAAGGCGAGTTTTATAAAACGCTTTTAGACAGCATCACAGAGTATGATGCTGCGGGGAATGAGTTTGCAGGACATAAGTTTGAGTATTATGATGAGGTAGGCAATACCGACGATTCATATGAAGCATTATCCTCTGCCGAAGATTGGGTAATTCCCTATGATGTAGTTATGGGTGAACTTACTTTTGACCCATTTGATGTTTTTAATAATGATGCTTCTTTTATAAGAGGAACACAATCAAATAATTCTGGTTTTAATATAGCTGTAACTGTAGGACCTAACGATGGTGCATTGACAAGCAAAAGTAATACTATTGGCGGGGAAGCTACCTTCTCTACGTCAACAAGTGAAGGTTTGATTGCTTCTGTGGATATTAATGGTGATAGACTACCGGATAAAGTATATTTAAAAGATGGCTTACATTATAGACCAAGCCAGTCAGGACCAAATGGTAGTAATACCTTTGGAGTTGAGCGTCCTATCAATAGTGAAGGGAACAGCGTACAAAATTTTTACAAAGGAAAAAGTAAGAGTGCCGGAGGTGGAATGCAATCTAATGTGCAAGTATTCATAGGTTTTAATGGTGCAAAAACAACATCTCTTACCTCTACATACTTTGCGGATGTTAATGGAGACCAACTGATAGATATAGTAGATAGCGGACAAGTGTTTTTTAATCAGTTAGATGCAGATGGTGAGCCATTTTTCACACTTAGCAGCCTCAATAGTCCAAGTCCGATAGACGATTTAGGAGGGATAGACAATAATCTAATTGAAATTGATGAGGCTGAATTAGAAGCGCAGATACAAGCGGCTAAAGAAGAAAGCCCACTTCATGATATGGTGCGAGTATGGAGAGCTCCATGGACGGGTGCAATTTCTATTACATCTAATGCTTGTTTAATAGAAAGCGAGGATGTTGACGGAACACCGGACGGAGTTAGATTATCAATTCAGCAAAGTGGAGCGGAAATACAAACCATAAACTTACCGGAAAGCTCTTTTTGTTCTAATGGTAGCCAGCCTTTGAACGCAACCTTAAATGTTACCGCAGAAGAACAAATTTACTTTAGGGTACAGTCTATTGATAACGGTTCTGCCGATTTGGTTGAGTGGAATCCGGTAATTGAATATACGTCGGGATGTCCTGTTAATATTGATGTGGTCAATGCGGATAGTATTCCTGTCTGTATTTTTAATGCTGAAGATGATTTTGTTGTTACGGGACCGCAAATTATAGAGATGCCCCTTGATGGAGATATTTTAATTGAAGGTGCATTTGAAAAGCCTGTTACATCGGATTCCGTTCGAGTAGAGATTATAGAAGTAGGTAATCCTTCACCAATATTCAGCCAAACTTACACGGCAAATGAAGGAGGAAGTTACCCCATAAATGTTCCGTTATCAGATGTTGATTCAACATCAATGTTCAAATTTAATGTCATTTCAGAAACCAATATAAACTGGTCAAAAGTTAAACTTCCTATCAAGATTACTTATACCAAATCTAACAGTGAATGGTTTACAGATGAACAAGTCGCAGATATTGAATTTTATCCCGTACCGAATTACACAATCTACCCTGAACACATTAATACAACGCCCATATGGACAGCATCAGTAGATGGACAAATAACAGTCGAACCACAACTATCTTTTAATGCCAATCCACCCGTTGCTGAAGATGATGTAATTGTATTTTCCATTAAAAAAGTAAATGAATTACTCGGAAAACAGACATTAAATATAACTCCACAAGGAACTTACAATGCTTCTCCTATGACCGTAGAAGTAATGGAAGGAGATGAATTGTATTTTGAGTATCATACACTTAATAGAGATTTGGGGCAGGCTACAAATACTTATCAGGCAGCGGTGAATGGTTCTTCGTTTGATGCTGGTTTTCATACTGCAAAAGATTTAATGGATTACCATTTCGGTCCAATGTATCGACAATGGGGACAATTCGCCTACAGGGGGAATGATTTTGAGATAGAACCAATTGATGAGAGTCTTTTGGAAATGGACACCGATATGATGTCTGTTGGAGTTGATGGCGTAGAACTTCCCGCCCCTCCCTCCGGCAATGTGGAAGACCTTGATGACGAAGATGGAATGGCAATACAATCAGCATACGAAACGAATGGTTTTAGTGTATCTGATGTTCAATTCATTATGCTTATGCCATGTGCAGAAAAATTTGAACTATCATGGATTGGATATGACGACCTGACGTATATCAACAAAAATTCTGTTAGTAGTTCGAGATTAGGCAATGACGATTTACAACCTATCAGCCCTATTCCCGGAGACAATGCGCGAGGTATTGATAAGATGATAGTAGGTGATAATTTCTCATTCGCTGCCGGACTTGGAGTGAGTCTTTTCAGTATATCACCTTCTTACAGTTCTAATGATAACACCGTAGTTACCGATTTTATTGATATGAATGGAGATAGTTATCCTGATGTATTAGGAGGCGGTAAAATCCAATTCACTAATTCACGAGGAGGACTTAATGAAGAAGCCGAAACAACCAATAATTTTTTCGGAATTCAAAATAGTTCCGGAAAAGGTTATGGTTTTACCTTTGGAAGTAATTTTATATCTGCAATTATCACTAAAATTAAAAATAATATAAAAGGAAATCCCTCCGATGCAGGTGACTCATCATCAAGTTCAAGTCTTAGTGCCAGTATAGGGAGAAGCGAGGATGAAACAAGCAGTACAACTGCGGATATCAATGGAGACGGACTACCGGATAAAATACTTGACAACGGAACCGTCAGGCTTAGTTTGGGCTATGCTTTTACAGAACCGGAAAAATGGTATGACAATGATATTAATATTCAAAAAGGAGAAGCTAAAAATAAAGGAGGGGGACTTGGTATTAGTTTGTACAATGGAGCTTTTGAAGCAGGATTAGGGGTATCTCGTTCTGATAATCAAGTAAATAAAGTTTTACAAGACATTAACGGAGATGGGCTTGCCGATATGCTCTGGATAGACGAAGGAAATGACATTAAAGTTAGGTTAGGTACAGGCAATGGTTTTATTGAAGATGATGACTTTACATGGACTGGGGCAGGAAACTTAAACAAAGGCTCAACCACCAGCCAGTCTATAAATGCAGCTATTACGGGTTGTATTCCTATACCTATACCCGGCACTGCGGGTATTAAGATTTGTATAAATCCCGGTGGCAATACAGGTGATGGAGTAAGTCGTGAGTATGTGAATATAAAAGATTTGAATGGAGATGGTTATCCCGACTACTTATCTTCAGATAGAGACGATAATTTGTCGGTTAGCCTATCCACCATTGACCGCACTAATATGTTGCGTTCCGTCTCGCGCCCATTGGGCTCAGACTTCACGATGGACTACACCCGCGTAGGCAACACCTACGAAATGCCCAACAGCGTATGGACACTCAGCAGCGTCACCATAAACGACGGCTTCGCCGGAGACGGTGCAGACACTTTGAAAAACACCTTTGAATACGAAGACGGTTTTTACGAGCGACACGAACGCGATTTTTATGGTTTTAAAACAATCAAAACACATCAACTCGATACCGAAGATAATGATGCCGTTTACCGCAGTAGTATTCAGACCTTCCTCAACGATAATTACTACACCAAAGGCTTGATAGTCCATGATGTATTGCAGGATGCTGATGGCAATATATTCACCGAAAACATCAACGAATATACGCTCAAAAACATCACAGACGGCAGCGACCTTGCGGCAGACTACAAAGCCGCCGATGGTGTCGCTTTCCCTGCCTTGACTTCGATGACCAAAAACTTCTACGAAGGACAAGCCGACGTGGGAGAAACCACAGGCATGACCCTCAATTACGACTTATACGGTAATGTCACAAGCTATACCGACATAGGCGATACTGATGCTAATGATGATTTTACTTCCGTCATCACCTATCACGAATACACTGACAATTACATCGTAGGTATGCCTTCATCTATCATGGTATCGGCTGATGGTACGACCTATCGAAAACGCGAAACCACCATTGACCCCGCTACCGGAAATATCTTGCAAATCCGCCAATTCTTAGAGGATGATTCACAGGCATTGCACGATATGACCTACGACCAATACGGTAATCTTGGAACTATGACCCGACCCGAAAATCAAGCGCAAGAACGACTCGCCTTCACCTACGAATACGACCCCGAAGTACATATTTACACCGAAAAAGTCAGCGACAGTTACGGTTACGAATCTACCGCAAAGTACGACTATCGTTTCGGACAGATATTGGAAAATATCAGCATGAACGGACAGCCGATGGAATATACACTTGATGATGTGGGCAGGGTGACGGACATTACCGGACCCTACGAAATTGCCGAAGGCATTCCATTTACCATTCATTTTGATTACTTCCCGGATGCGGATATGCCCTATGCTTTGACCCAACATTACGACCCCTCGCATCCCGATAATTTTATCGAAACCAGCACCTTTATTGACGGACTTTCCAGACCGATACAAGTCAAAAAAGACGCTGCCATTTACGATGCCGATACGGGAGAAGATGTGGAGCAAATGATAGTATCGGGGCGTGTGCTATTTGATGCCTTTGGGCGCACGACGACGGCTTATTATCCGATAACAGAAGCACTTGGCACAAAGGACTCAATCAATCTCGCTTTTGATGATATACAACCGACGACCACTACTTACGACGTACTCGACAGGACGTTGACAATAACGCTTCCCGATAGCGCGATGACGACCACCGAATACACCTTTGGCGCAGACCGACTTGGCAATCAGCAATTTATGACTATTGTGACGGATGCCAACGATATTCGAAAAGACAACTTTACGGATGTACGCGGACGGGCAACCTCGCTCAGAGAATATTTGACGGGGCAAGGGCTTCCCGATATTTGGACGAGTTATGCCTATAATCCAATCAATGAGCTTATCGAAATCACTGATGACCAAGACAATCAAATTATCTCGGAATACGATTGGTTTGGCAGACGTACCAGCGTCATTCATCCTGATGCCGGAGAAACTACTTATACGTATGATTTGGCGAGTAATATGACTGAAATGGTGACAGCGAATCTCCGGCAAACCAATCAGGCGATTACTTACACTTATGAATTTGAACGATTAACGAATATTACCTATCCTAATTTTACAAAAAACAATATCACTTATACGTATGGCGACTTCGGCGCATCCGATAATCGCGCAGGGCGCATCGTGACACAACAAGACGCTTCCGGTACGCAGGAATTTTTCTACGGACCGCTCGGTGAGACGGTCAAAAATATTCGTGCTATCAATGTGGAAGGCGATATTTACACCTATACCACTGAATGGGAATACGACACATGGAATCGCGTCAAAGAAATCATCTATCCTGATGAGGAAGTGCTGACTTATACCTATAATGTTGGTGGTTTACTCTATGATATGACCGGAGAAAAGGACGGCACAGCTTATAATTATGTGACGCAATTGGGTTATGATGAATTTGAGCAAAGGGTGTATCTCTCCTACGGCAACGGCACAGAAACCACCTATACTTACGAAGCCGACAGACGACGATTGGAGACTATGGTAGCGAACACTTCATCGGGACGTGCCATGATGGATAATGTCTATGAATATGATAATGTCACCAATGTTTTAGGCATTACCAATAGTGCGCCGATACCTTCCGCCAATGAAAAGGGCGGTCCGGCATCCTATACATTTGAGTACGACGACCTGTACCGTCTCACATACGCAGAAGGTGCGTGGGAAGGCGGCAATGACGACCATGACTATACGCTGGATATGGCGTACAACAGTCTGCACGATATTACCAATAAGACGCAGGTACATAACAAGAAGGGGAATGAACAAGGGAAAACTTCGTATGACTTCGTTTACGAATATACGACTGCACAACCTCACACACTCACGCGCATACCGGGGCATAAAGCCTATTCTTATGATGCCAATGGCAATCAGACGGGTTGGGATAGTGAGACCAACGGCAACCAAAGAGTAATTGAGTGGGATGAAGAAAACCGTATTAATTCTATTGCCGATAATGGTAAAACCCATAATTACACCTATGATGCCGAGGGTATTCGTGTATTGAAAGGACAGGGCAATGGTACTATGGAGGTCGGTATCAATGGGGTAAATGCCGCTAATGGTAACGGACTCGGTAACTATGTCGTCTATGTCAATCCGCTTTTAGTAGCTAAAGGTGGCGGATATACCAAGCACTACTTTATTGAAAGCCAACGTATCGTCAGTAAAATAGGCGAGGGCAGTGACGGTGTAGGTGACGACGATGGTAACGGAAATAATGATAACGGTGATAGCGGAAATGGAAACGGAAACGGAAATGGAAACGGAAATGGAAACGGAAATGGAAATGGAAACGGAAATGGAAACGGAAACGGAAACGGAAATGGAAACGGGAATAATAATGGCAACAATAACGGTGGTGGAAATGGAAACAACATAGAAGCCATGCTATACTATTACCACCCTGACCACTTGGGCAATACCTCTTACCTGACCGATGCTTCCGGCGAAGTGTATCAGCACATAGAATACTTTGCCTTTGGTGAGATATTTGTTGATGAAAAAGCATCCAGCGTAGGCGATGACCCACGATACCTTTTCAATGGAAAAGAGTTTGATGAAGAAACCGGACTGTATTACTACGGAGCGCGGTATTATGACCCGGTGGAGAGTCGGTGGTTGAGTGTGGACCCATTGGCAGAGAAGTATCCGGGATGGAGTCCTTATAATTATACTGCCAATAATCCAGTGAGTTATATTGACCCAGACGGTAGAAAAATAGTTATCCCCACTTCTTTAAAAGGAGGACAAAGAAGAAAAATAATGAGACGATTAAGAAGGCTAACAGATAGTAAGTTAAGCTATAATAAAACTACTGGCGAGGTCACAATCTCGAAAGTAAAGACTGGGAAAAAACCGGTAGGGACAGAGTTAATATCCAGACTTGTTAATTCTGGTAAAACTACAACGATTGATTACCAAAATAGCTTAGGTGAGTTCTCGAATGGTGATGGTAATAAGGCAAAAGCCGTCAATTATACGGATGCTGCGAATGGAACAGGCTCTGATGGAATTGTTAGTTTTGACCCAAAGTCAAATATAAAACCATTAGTAGAAAATTCCAAAACAGGAGAAACATCGGAAAAACGCAGGCCTGACAGAATAGGTTTAGCCCATGAGTTAATTCATGCAGAACATTATGCTGATGGAGATTACAGTCCGAGAGCTTCTACGGCAACAATCAATTACACAGATGCATCAGGTACAGCAAGAACTCAGACAACCAGAACAGAAGAATTAAGAACTGTGGGTTTATCTGGGGTAAAAGCAGATGATATAACAGAAAATCAAATTAGAGGAGAAAATAAACAAAGGAGAAGAGTTAAATATTAATTTTATAAATTATGAATATTAAATTGTGTTTATTATTATTTTTAGCGATAGTAACGCTTTGTCTGTTTTCTTGTGGTTCAAGACTTATCACTAAAGATATTTCTATGATGGAGAATAGTATTGAGTTGTATTTATTTCCAGTCGGAGCATTTCAAGATTTACGATATTCTATAGTTCTTGATGAAGAGACAATAAAAACATATAGTTCAAAAACTATAAAGTCTAATGAGAGAAAACTTCATTCTCGAGAAATAGGCAATATCAATGATTTGGTATCAAAAATTCAAAATCCATATCAAAATACTATACAGGGAATATCGGATACTTGGGGGTGTTTATTAAAAATTGATGACGAAATTATCTATATGGATGATGATTTTTCTTTTGAAACTCCTCCAGAGGAAATAAAAAATCTTATAAGCTATCTCACTGAGATTTCATCTATTAAGATTAAACTATATGGTTTTTCTTAAATCCGCTTGAAAAGCACTTCATCAGTAGAGTTCTAAACGATAGAGGGCTATCAATAGGACGACAGCCCTCTATTCTGTCTATCTGTAAGACGGTCTCTCGACGCTTTATGTTTCTCCTATGTGCTTGGCTTTTTGAGTTAAGCCTTCAAGTGGGTTGTAGCCCAAGAAGCGTAGTATGCCTCCGACTTTGTTATTCTCCGGTACGGTACGGTTCGCTTCCCAGCGTGGTATCACGTCCTTCACTGCGCCTATGATAGCGGCAGTTTCTTTGATGGATAGGTTGCGTTCCTGTCTTACTTTCTTGATGTGTTTTCTTAACTTTGCTCTATCGTCTGCCAACTTTCACTACCCCAACTCCACCAACTCGCCTTGCATCTTTGGACATGCAAGGCGAGTTCCCGTGCCTACTAGCACATACTCATTTTTATTTTTGAAAAATGTGTATATGTGTGTTGGACTGGTCGTGTTTGTTATTTCACTCCACCAAAATAAAGCCTGCCCGGAATCTTGGGTTGGGATTTTGCTTTCGTATGTCCGCTTTTGCGTTGCGGAGTGCTATAGCCGGAGATTGTTTTTTCTTTAGGAGATTTTTGTAAAATCGTATCATCAATTCCTAAGTAGTCTTTCAAGTTAATAGTGTCGGGTAGATTTTAGTGTAGTTTTAGTCTGGACAAGGCGGAGGTTCGTGACTTTAGCCGAGCTAAACGAGCGGTTCTCCAACGCAGTACAGGCTGAAAATACGCTGAAAGAACCCGACAGTATTAACTTGAAAGACTACTAAGTGCTTCTATCATTGACGAGTCCACAGACTGACCAAAATATTGTCCGCTCCGGCGAATTTGAAAGCACGTTGCAGACCGAATACGCCTTCCGTATTATGGATGCTGCAAATCTGCCTATTATTTTCACTTCTTTGGCAGCTGAAACACTGTTGAAAGGGTAAGATGGCATTTGCTGTCTTGCCTATTTTTTATGGCTACTTTAAGTTGGTCAGAGGGGGTACATAACGGGTTTTGAGAGAGCGATTTTATGACTAAAGTTGTTTAATATGGATTATTTTCAGCTAAAATCAATCCCCAAAATAAAACCCCATTCCAAAAGAACGGGGTGTCGTCGTATAAATTTGTTAGCTGAAAAAATCAGCAAATTCATCAAAAGAAACTTAGAAATACTCAACATGGTTAAACATATCCTCGGCATCCATCACCTCATAGAGTAGTTCTAAATAGTTGATCATATCCCCTATGCTGTTTTTTTGACTATTAAAATAGGCAATTCCAGCATGTATTACGCCATCGCCATCAAGTATGACAAAATCCTTATCAAAAGTGACGATGACTCTCTCCAACTCCAGGGCTTTTTGTATATGTTCAATATCGCTTTTAGTACGCATACCAACGTCAGTCACAGAGACAGTATCAATGCCCTTGCGTCTTATTCCTTTCAAAACTGATTTAGCGATATTTTCGTCGAGATAATACCTGACTTCTGTCACGACTAGGCTTTGGGAAGTTTAGAAGTGTGACGACATTTCATTTGCTCAACAAAGGCTTCATCCTTTTCCAACAGAGCTTTTATTTCCTCAATGTTGGCAAAGTAATATGTCATTGCAGCCTCTACGTCGGAAATAGGCAAGTCGTATTCATCGGAAATTTCTGCGGCACTTTTGTCTGCATTATGCAAGGCAGCAATGTCCACCACCCGAATACGAGTGTCAGTTATTCGAGGATGTCCACCACAAACATCTGGCGTACTTACAATTCTACTGTCTATGAGCTGTTTAACCATAAGATTCACATTTTAGTAAAGATACAAATTTTTAAAGAAAAAAGTTTCAAAATTTCAAAGTACACGATAGTGTGCACTGTGAAATTACTCCGTTTAATCATACACTAAAAGTGGAATTTTGGCAATATCTATGACGAGTTAAGATTAGAGGTTTCGCAATTAAATTGGCAGATTGTTTTGTACTGTGTAATAAGATTACCTAAAGCAAAGGTGGCTCCTCAACTATAATTTTATTTTTTTCAGGGTGTTTCGTACCTCCACCCAACCATTTACCTGATGTGAGCCAATGTTCGTAATAAAACAACCATAGTGAAATCCAAGGCATTATAGTCTTTGATATAAGTTTTACCTTCGTCCATTCTTTGTGTTTGGGATAATGAAGGCAAAGACTTTCTTTTTTAAGAAGATGTGGTGGTAATTTTCCGTTACGTCTTTCAAGTTTAGGAGATATTAATTTGACAACAGGAGTAGAGTCATTAGGATTGAATTTAATCTTTACATGATAATTTTCACTCCAAACAGACGGCTGAATATGTCCTTTCGCGTGCAGCGTCGAACCTACATAATTTACATTCCAATTAGGATAATCTTTCAGTATTTCTTTTCCCTGTCTCCTAATTGAAATCATTTTTTCTTTAGATTTAGGAATCAATACCATGTATAGTGTTTGTCAAAACATTAACTGAATTTACTTTACTCATAGTCAATGTACCAGTTGCTTTATTTATGTTTAATGAGTTGCTCTTTCTGAGGTTATTAGCAAGTAAAACCCGATTTTCAAATGCTTTCTCCGTGATAGATTCACCAAACATCTGACCAATTAGCTTGTCTGGTTTGCCGGAAGACTCTTTTAAGATATTCCATTCTTCTCTAAGGTTTCTAATAAACTTGACAAACTCCGAGTACAGCTTTTCACCTCTCTCTCCTTCCTTCCATTTATCGCTGAATTTTTCTTTGTCCGCTTCATTCTCGTTAAAATCAGCCGGATTTACAATTTCAATCGGTGAATGAATACCCCTTGATGTGACTAATCTATCAACTCTCCCAATAATACCGTCTATGGTATCAAAAATCGAAGTTTCCTGATTATAAAACATTCCAGCTATAGTTGTCAAAATTATGGATAATGTTGCATACTCATCGTTGTCTTTAAAATACACGTCTCTCCGTCTCTTGATTAGCTGCACAGCCCTCTGTAGTGGTTGAGTTACTTGATATGGCTGTGAGTCGGGTAAATCTTCAACTTCCGCTTTCATTTCCACCGAATGTAAGTATTTATAATAGTCGTTCAGATATATATTTGATATGTTGTCAATAAACTTACTCTTAAACCAAAGAATAAATCCTTTTGGATTTCTGTTAGCCCACATAGTTTTCTTTGTATCAGGAACTTTTAGTTTTTCCGGCTTGTAAGTTATCTCACATCCGGGCATAATATCCATGTGAAACTGACTTTTATAGTTAATTCTAACACAAAATCTGAATTTCTCAACCTTACCTTTATATCTACCATGATTGTTTAGCAAGTGATAGAGTTTATCAATGAATTCTTGTTGAGTGATTTTGTTCCAATTATAAACTACCTTTACAATGAAATCTAAATCGAACTCATCACTTTTCAGAGGCTTGATTGTTGTTCCTATTGCTTTAGAGCCGTAGGGATAAATCAATGGTTCTAAACTACCAAAGAATCCGTCGTCTTCCGAGATGATTTTAGTCACAGCACCATAGGTTGTTTGCATAACTTCCTCTCTGTGAGAATCTAATTGAATTTGTCGGCATAAATTATCCAGTATAATCTCAGATGCCATTTTTTTGTCCGATAGAAAATCCATGTTCGGTACTTTCGCTACTTGTCCTATCATATCATATCTTTACTTTACTTTTACTATTAATGGCGTTTGGTCTGCAATTCTATACTCTTTACTTTTTTCGTCAGGTTTGTATCTTTCTCTATCGATATCGTCATCTGTCGCGAATATAAATTGAGCATTTTCAGTGTTTAATAATTCTTTTACTCTTGCTTTTTGTTCTTCTGACAAAATAACTTCAAATACGTCGAATACTTTGATTTGATTACATTGAAAATGTGTACTGTACGATATTTCACTTATCGACTGATATACTTTTTTATATTTTATCCATGGGAAATCAGAGCGAGAAAGTATTTTAGGTTTAATTAGCTCCTCATAAAACTCTCTCTCAATTGAAGTCTCTCTTCCTTTACCAGAATTGAATTTCTCTATAATATTTGGAATGTGTTTTCTTTTCGTAAATAAGCGCAGGTCATTTTTTTTGTGAAAATTTATGTCATCCTTAGCGACATTTTCTATATATGAGGCATCGTGATATTTATAGACACCACCTGGTGGTTGATATGCCTCAAAGTTGCTATTTTTAACTAACAAATATTTCCAATTATTATATTCGTCTTTGACAGTAATTTTTATCAGATACGCAAATGAGATTCTAATTTCCTCATTTCGTTTGCTTGATAAAGTTGTAATGCGATGTAGATTTATATTTTTGAGATAATGCCGACCTGCAGTAATTACGAATGTTAAAGTGATTAAAATTAATTCAAATATAAGTGTTGACCAGTTATTAGCAAAAAAGAAAGATAGACATATTAGTGCCCCAAATATAAAGATGTAAATAAAGATTATTCTCATTATTTTTTTGATTAAAATGTGCCTTTAGGTGTACAACGTATATTGTACAAAAAAAGTTCCAATAGATTAAAATTTGCATTTTGGCATAATTTTGACTAATTTAGCGTAAAACTATTGTTGTACACCTGTCAATATGTCATAATGAGTAATTTGCATCCACATCAAATCAAGATATTAAACCTTTTGAAAGAAAATCCAGAAGGTTCACTATCATTAAATGATATAAAAGAAGCAATTGGGGCTAAAACAAGAAGTCTTGTACAACACCACATCAGTCAATTAGAGAAAAAGAAATACCTATACATCAACCCGGGAAATTCAAGAGATTTTAAAATTCTGAAAGACCCCAACTCACTATATACTTTCATCAATGTATATGGGTCTGCCCAATGTGGCTTCTCTGGTTCTTTAGTTTCCAATGACCCAATAGACCGTATTCCAATTTCACCTTCAATGATAAATTTTGACATCTCAAAAGCATTTATGGTATTAGCTCAAGGAGATTCCATGAAGCCCAAAATCAATCCCGGCGATCGCTTGATTGTGGAGCAAACAAATGTTTTGGAGAAAAAACGTATTCACATTTGCTCGCTAAATGGGGATGTTTTGGTCAAAAAAGTATTTGAAGATGAAGATACATTAAGTTTAGTCTCAATTAATGAAGAGTTTGCACCTGAAATAATTTCAAAAAAAGATATACATGAAAATAATATTGACTTTTTTGTAGAAGGTGTTGTCAGAAGTAAAATTGATTACGATTTCAGTTGATTTATAAAAATAACGAGCGTACTGACGCTCCTATTCTTCATTGCCTTCATCAGAGCACTCCTTAGTTCTTCTGTTGTTGCCCGTGCGATGAACCAAAGTGGTTTAAGTGTGGAAGGGATTGAAGTTGCTTCGGCAGAATATTATCAAGCAATGAAAGAACAGCTTCTAACACATCGGATAAAGGGACTGACTACAACCATTAAAACGCTCCCCGAAGGTGAGTAGCGGTATCTGACGGTGGCAGTGGGTCTTTTTTCATGGACGCGCCTGAAATGCCTCGCTTGGCGCAGGAAAAAACACGTTTCCCTTTGTGCGCTACTATTATCCGCACATTGGTACAAGCCAAAAATGA
>Ga0209093_1001101_pt1 | contig 15289 bp, 18 predicted proteins | sample SidtaG_4_FD_187450 | JGI IMG/M metagenome (GOLD analysis project Ga0209093, IMG submission 187450) | Marine algal microbial communities from Sidmouth, United Kingdom - Sidmouth_Male1 metaG (SPAdes) (version 2) | ecosystem: Host-associated > Algae > Red algae > Unclassified | place: Sidmouth... | reverse complement strand
AGTACCTCAAGCATGTGCCCGAGGTTTTCGTGGAGAAGGCCCCTTTAGCTTTCCTTCTATGAAAGAAGCGCGTCAAGAACGCATCAGGAAAGTCTATTCTAGCGCGCCCCACGTCAGCATGCCCCCCTCCCCCCCCCCCCAACAGCACAAAAACGGCGATTTCGTCTTGCAGTGCCGTCTGAGCTGGGCTATGCTGGCCGCATTGCCGGCCCTTTTCTTTCGCTCTCTGCGTGAGATGACTACAGAAGAAAAAAAGGCGGGGTTGTCTACAAACCTTACTGAGGCTCTCGGTTCCCCAATACATGGTGGAGCCCCAGCCAGTGGGCGCTAAGAGGGATAGAGAAGCAGAGGGTGGTGGCCATCGTGAGTCCACCCTCGTTCTCCCGGCCTGACCCGTCCCGCCCCATCCCCCTCGCCCACAACCCGACATCTCTTTCAGAGTCCCTCTATCATGACTTAATCCTGCATGGATGCCCTCCGTGCCTACATTTTCACCTCCTTCATGCCCCAGTTTTGTCATCTCAAGCGGCGGAACAGACTGAAAGAAGCGCGGGAGGTTGAAAGCAGTAGGCCCACAAGGGCATGCTGCTTTGTCCAAAAGCCCGTACTTGATGTATCCCTGCTCTCTGGGCTTTTTCAGAGCGACAGACAGCGTCCTATCCGCGGTCTACTTTCCCCCCGGTACGGACCTCTGGGGAGCTGCAAGAGTTGACGCTTCAGTACCTCTTGAGGTACGTTGGCCGTGAGCAGAAGCTCGAGCTGGTGTCCGAAGGTCAAATCGTCTCCGCTGAGCTCATTTATGCATTCAAAGCCGTCTGCCGCCGACGAAATTCCTCAGGACAGCCCTGCCAACAGCAGCATCAAGCGATGCTTTCAGAAACAACTGCACCCCCTGATAGAGCCGAAATTAGCAGGTTGGCGCCATGGGGGGCGTCCGAGCATGCCCACGTTCCCGGAAGACGCAATGGTCGCTGTTTTCGCGGGCGCGCGCATCCAAAACCGGGGGCACAGCGCTGGCAAAGGGCAGCATTTGGAGTCCCTGGGAGTGGCGAGAACCACCCCAGGGCGCGCAAATGGAGGGGCCCCAGCCTGACCTTTTCGTTCTGCAAATTGCTCCCCAGTTCCCTCAGGGGTATAGAGAATGTGCTGCACTCATTCCTGCCGTCAAAGTAGACCGAAGACGACGGGAAGCGCTCGCAAACCGAAGCTTCATAAAAGGATCAAATGAGCGGAAAAGGATCAAATGAGTCCCCCGGTAGAATAGACACTAGGGCGGTGGCCGAAAAGGCGTTGTCGGCCTCGAACTTGACGCACTCGACCATTCCCTTGCACGTGAAGGCCGCGCCACGGGCAACACATGAGCTCGCCCGCCCGCGGACGGCGTTCCGAAAAGACGGCTGGAATCTCCCAATCGCATGCTCGTTGTCCGAAGGCTGCAACAAATGGAAGAGCTTCGAAGGCTCGGCGACGACGTGCACGTTGGCCCGCGACAGGGTCAGTAGCCCGGTGGCCGACAGGTGCACTTTTGCCCCGTCCAATGACAGTAGCTGCGGTTCCTCCGGGTAGTACGCGATCGCAAGCGCCGCAAAGTGGGCGCACCATGCATCAAAGATACCTTCTTCAAATACGGCGCGGGTGCGCCGTACCACCATTGCTGAGTCGCTCAGCCGCGCCGCCAGCGGCACTGACGTCGTCTTGCCATCCACCGTGATTTTAGCAAAGGCGTGGCCCTTCGCCTCGCCCTCAACGACGAGGAATAGTGGGGCCAATTGGCCCCCGGCGGAGAAAGTGACGGCCGCAGTGCAGACGGCCGCCCCTGAGCCGATGGAAGGGATGATCACCTCCGGCTTGCGCATGCCCCTGCCGCCCAAAATTGTATTCCGTGCCTCAAGCAACAGGTGCCGCGGCTCAACGTGCGTCTCTTCAATATTAAACACATGCCGGGGGTGCTTTATTTTCAGGTCTCGGTAGCACAGCGTCAGCGCCGCGGACCACCGCGCCACCACGTCTGGGCGCGCGTTCTGCGCCCGGCTATCCTCTAACATTCCGACGCAGTCCTCCTTCAGCTGCGGCCAGCGATTCATGAACAGACGATAACAGCCGCGGCCCGGGGTAAGCTTCTCATTGAAGTAAAGCCGCGTAATCTGCTGCCGGTCCAGCCACAGAGCCGCGACGTACTCAACGCAACACGCCAGAAACCCATGGCGCGTCAAGCCCTGGCCAAGCAAGGCCTTTGTGCGAAGAAAAGAAACCAACAGTTTCTCCTCCTCGGGGTATAAAAAAGGAGGGGGGCCCGGCGGGACCGCCTTCTCCCTCATCTTCTTGAAGTGGCGGATGGCCTCACGGGACACACCAACGCGTTTGGCAGTGGCGGCCTCCGATTGCCCAGTCGCCAGAAGATCCGCCACTTGTTGCCGCTGCTCAGCTGTTGGCGCAGGGCTTCTCTTGCTGCCCTTGGCAGGCAATGACTCGGAGGCCCCTCCATTGAGAGCTCCAGGGGGAGAGGGGGGGTGAAAGGAGTGGTGATGGGCTCCTCGGATTGGGCGCCACGATGGGCGAGATTTCCCTACCAGACAACGCAGCAGGTCTACACGGGCCCCTCAGTGAGACGCTTGGCAGATTTTGGCGCGCCAGCAGAGGGATGGTCCGAGAGGGCAGGCTAGGACTGCGAATTGTGCGGTTCTTCCTGGTCAGAAGTTTGGCGCGCGCGCGCAATGGACGCTCGGCAGGGTCGCAGAGGGCGATTTGATCCGAAACTGAACCGTTGGAATGTCTGGACAGAAACCCCATCAAGAACACTCGGCCACCCGTCCCTGCCGACGACGATAGCGTATGTAACATATGATTCCATGGTTTTTGAGCTGAAGACCTGCTCTTTTCATTCATGCGTCTCACTGCAGCATCCATATTTTCTTTGGGGGAAGACGGGCCGTCATGTTTGAGTGTTGGCATCTGTTTTGATTATCCAGAAACTCCCTTAGTATGTAACCACTGTGAAGAATCGACCCTTACAGTTGGTTCCTATCTGATTCCATGGGTTCTTATCTGGTGGCAGACGGATACATGCCGAAGCTTCGATGCGGTGGATGTGGCTGTCGTAAAAAACCGGTCGGGCGACCCATAAATTATCCACATTCGATACCCACGTCGCAGTTGCCGAGGGTCTCTATCAAGGCCCGTCTCATTTCCGATATCCAGAATGTATGTCGTTGTTTTCATACTTTTCTGCATGTCTATATGTACGTGTAACGACCCAGAAGTCCACCCTTAACTATGCTCATGCCCGATGATTGGCTACACGTGCTGTGGGGTGTCCACGTGGCACCATGCTCGTGACCTCCCCGCACCTCGACCGCCACTCGACCAATTGTATGGCGGCGCGCACCCCCAAGGACGTTCGGGAGCCAATCGGCCAGCGACCGTCACGTCGCATCCCGTGTTTGTCAACATACGCGGCGCGGCCACGTATGTTGACGAATCCGGGATGTGCCGGGCTGGAGCGCAGCCCGCGGCGGACGTCACGAGCCAATAGGCGCTTTGAATCTCAGGAGCCGTCTTCTGCTAAAGCAATTTGCGAAAAAGCCTCAGGCCGGCCCTTTTGTGTGCGCAGGTGCCGCGCGCCGCGCGCTGGCTCATCTCGTCATGGCACCCACTTTTTGGTGCAGATCTCGGTCGCTGGCTCCGATTGTCGCGATTGAATCTCTCTTTGCCGCGCTGCTGTATCAGTTCGACACCAATTCTTAGCAACTGGCCTCTGATGAAGGCGTTATCTCATCCGCACCGGAAAACGAATATATGGCTCGCCTCAGGAGAGTCTCGCGGGGTCGGCGGTTTTTTCTGTTTCCGCTGGGGCGCTTCCGTTCTCCTACTGGAAAATGAAGCCAACAAAAATGTCTGCACGGAATCGCACATTACAGTAAGGAAAACTTATTGATAACTAGATCACTTGACCATCCGGGAGCCCCGATTGGTCATCTGGGAGTGCCCTTCCACCACACGAAGGTGCTTGTGGACAGCGAACGGACCGCGTGCAGCTCAGGACGCCTCGCAAAGGAAGGGCACAAGAGTTGTTGAGGGACCTCTCGCATGAGTAGACACAGAGGTCTGCAAAAACAAGCGTTTGGGCATTGGTAGAGGATTCATCAGAGTGGAGGGACAAGGAGAGGCTGGGGGGGAAGGCTGCAGGCCAAGGAAAGCTGTGGTGACGGAGGGAGGACGGGTGGGGGATGAAGGGGGGCGGATGGGAAAGGAGGGGATGTGATAGGGGCGTGCAGGGACAATAAGCTGGAAGATAAAATGATGCGTAAGGCTGTGCTGGTACGCAGGGATTTGGGACAAGGTTGTCTGGTCTTGATTTGAAGGGCGGCGGGTGCGGGGGGCGATTAATAACCCCAAGAAAACCGCTCAGTACAACGTGACCACGAACCTAGAGCTCTAGAGCCTGATGTGCCGACCACACATCTTCGTCGACCTTGTCCAAGAACTTGGCCCGTACAGCCACTGTAGGGCTCTGAGGTGCGTCTAGGGGACTCATCATCCGGATCCCTGCGGCGGACGTGGTCGGGAGCAGGACGCTCTGCTCGGAAATCACTCCAAGGGCTCTGTGAACGCGGAATTGCACCGATCCGGTCGCAAAATTTTCGCTGCTCGTTTCCAGAGAAAAGCGATTTTCTCGTCCAGGAGTGCTTCGTTTGAGGCGCTCAAGCCGTCCTTGGAGAGCTGATGAGCCGATGAGTCCAGTTGCGTGACTCAGACCGCGCTGGGCTTCATTGTTTTTATTTTTTCTCCATGCGTGAACTGCGCCATAGGCGATTCCGGAGGTTCCCCAGGAACCCGATTTCATATGTAAACACTATGGATTTCCCACACAACCCCGATTCGCTAAGAACTGGTGCAAGTGTCAAGAACTTGTGACAGACGGATACCCGCTTGATTCTTCTCTTGTCAGAAGAGTAAAGTAGCGACCGAGGCACGCCTCATGCCGGCCATTGACACTGGCCGCTGCGATCGCCCTGCCTCTACTCTTCCGCGCCCGCGCCGCCTCGCGGCGGACGCCGGGTTGCTGCCCAAGCGCAGCCGGTACCACCACGGGCCCCCAGCAGCCCCCTCGCGTGCGGCTGCCGTGCACAACTGCCACGCCCACGCCAGTGTCACGAGGCCACGGGCACTCCGGGTCGTCTGCGTGGTGCAAGCGGCACTGGCCCGTCGAGCACGGGGAGGCGTGCAGGAGCGCCTGGCAGTGGCGCGCACTAGGGCTGGCGGCGACGCGCACTAGCGTCTGTCGGTGACGCGCGGGGGACACTCCCGTGTGGGGAGGGACGGCGGTCGCCTCTGGTCTTCCGGGACTGCCGACCAGCCGCCAATGCTCTATGGGTGCCACGGAGCGGGGCTGGGCAGCCACTCCGATGGGCGCGCCGCCTCAGAAGGTTCCACCGCTGACCGCAGCTCCTTGCGCGCCGCCGAAACGCTCTGGGTTCCGCCTGACTCGCTCCGAGTGACGCGCGCGTCGTGCCCACGGTGAGCGGCCGCGCCTGGCAGCAGCACGTGGCAAGGCTTCCTTGCTGGCGAGACGAAAATAGAATGCTGTTTCTGCCTTTCGAGCATGGCGGCCCACACTTGACCCCAGCCGTCCCAAAGCCCCTGTTCCGCACCAAGACCCACTCTGCCGGCGGAAGCGGTACGCGGGCCGTGAACCACTTGCGTGGCAGCGTTCCTGCACGCGCGGGTCGCTCGAGCGCTGCGGCCGATTTTTGTCTTGGTGGAGGTGATCGGTGGACCCGCCGCCCACACCTCTGGCGTGGGGCGACGCCACGACGACCGGGGAAAGAGACGTGGTGCGGCGGCTGATGCTTGGCGAACTTCCGGCACCACCGCGCAGCGCGGCGGAGCCGTGCAAGCACTCGAGCCGCCAAGACGTCCCGCTTCGCGTTGCCAAAGGCACACCCTACTTAGAGCGGCTGTCCGAGACGTCTGCTCCCTGTTGATGCATGCGCGAACCGCCTCGTCCGCGTCCGCTGCAAGCCGCGTCCCTACAAGAAAAAAACGACTTAGAATGCCAGGTTTCGCGTCGTGACATCCCAGGTTATGCTTCCCAACATCCCGGGTTCGTCGAACAGAAACTGCTCCCAGACGGTCACCAGTCACACTAGAAAGACCGGCTTTCCCGGGATACGCGTACACTCCAAGTGCACCACAGACCTCAAGCTGAGCCATAAAAATCCGAGATACTCTGGACTGCGATTCGCTCACAGAGCGCCACGTTGCAAGCTGATTGGCATTCAGTGTTCCTCATGGCACTGTCATGTAGTGACGAAATGAAGAAGAAAGGAGTCAAACTGTCAAGCAGTGACGAAATGAAGAAGAATGAGCACAGGAATCTCATAAATGACAACAGAAAGCAATCAGGATGCTGATGGGATATTCAACAGGTTGATACATTTGAGTTGTTATTCGCGGCTGCAAGTCGACGGAAAATGCAAAGCGTATGCTTAGTGTGTTGCTCGTAGCTACTTAGGTCGGACAATGGCTACGTAGCGCTGCTCCATTAGGAGACGATGGTTACATACACAATGCTGCTTTATTGAGAGATGGTAATTCTGTTGCTCAGATTTCGATTAATGTGGATCGTCTATCGTTTGTATTATGGACACTTTATCTAAGAAGTAGACGCAAAAAAGTCCGCGGCAGTCCGCGGTCGCACCGCGGCACCGCAGGCGCTGCCACCCAACCCACCCGGAGAAGCGGGCGGTTCCGGTCCCCGAAGGCCCGACAGCGGCGCGGTCACGGACAAAGACGCCGCCGGTGGTAGCTCGTCAGGGCTGGCCCTCCCAGCCATCTGGCAGGCATAATCAACCGCGTTGGTAGCAGCCCTGGAAAGGAGGGCGCACGCCCCCCAGGACCGCTCGCAGACGGCGAGACGGGGCTCGTTGCCCTCCAAGTAGTGAATTGCTTTCTCCATCGCCGCCCTAGTCTGCGAGCGGAACGTCTGGCGCTCCCCCTCCCCGCGCGCAAACTCGGCTGCGGCCCGGCGCGCCAGTGCCCGCAGGCGGCCGGCATCGGCCAGCGCTATGCCGAGCGACGAGGCACCGACGAAATTCACCCTGTTGACCGATCGGGCCACCGGCATCGCCACTGTCCGCCGACCGGCATGTTGGTCGGGATCCCGCTGGAAACCTATCCGTCCGTTGGTGCGAATTCGTCGACAACCCTTTTCTGAGTTAGGCGTGGGAAGCAAAACCGGCAACGGCGAGAGCCGGTTGACCGATCCGCCGGCGGAGCTGCCGCTAATACGCGCAGTAGAACGCGCAGGGGCCTCTTGCGTGCCACCCACGCTAGGCGGTTGAGATACAGACTGGATGGGTGGCACAGAGCGAGTTTCCAATGGGCGGCCGAGAGATGGAGGCCGGGGGGCGGATGGAGGCGGCCGTGGGGTGCCAGTAGTCGACCGACGGGGCGGCGGGGGGGGTGGGGTGGGCGGAGGAGGCGCCGAAGGTGGCGCCACGCCGCGGCCACAACCTGATCTTGTGAGTGGCCGGATACGCGGTTGACTTCCTGATACAGCGGCACCGCGTGCGACTCCCATCGCGGCCGACAAAGATGCTGCTGCCGAAGCCGCCGCAGCTAGGTCATATGTAATGAAACACAATCGGCCAGCCACACGGTTGCCAGAGAGCTCGGAGGAACACGAGCAAATGCAACACGGCGGACCACGACCGTCATATATCATGAGAAACCATAGTCACCGAAATCCAAACTGGTGACGAAGACGGCGTGACCGCGATGGGAACATGCACAAGCAAAGACGATCACACGTGGCAGTGTCATGTCGGGAGGGGGGCGTTCATTGGGAAAGGCACTACGATGAATAACAACGTAGCAATAGAAAGCATTCCAGCAGCAAACGCATCGGCGTGTGTACGCTTCCGCCGGTTGGTCATCGTCCGATCATAGTGCAGCAAACACGTCGGAGGGGTGATCAGACAGCCCAGAAAACAAAGGACAGGCAGCAAAGACGAGAGTGCGGGGGGGGGAGGGGGGATGGCAGGCGGGGAGAGAGACGGAGAGAGCGGAACCGTGCGCACGGAACGAACAGGGTGGAGTGAGATAGCGCTACCCGGTACGTCCATGAGCACAACAACGACGGTACGCAGTGATCTGAGCTGCGTAGCAGCGACGGCGTGCGTGTGGTTGTGTCGGCGTCAGTGTCACAACGTCGTGAGAACGCCTGCTGGGGCACCCGCCCAACGGCACGCGCTGTGCAGCACCCCATTTCTCACGTCGCTCTACGCCCATGTGGCGAGAGGTCCCTCTCAACAGGCCCGTTTGTCGGGCCTGTGCGGGCAACGCCCGGAACCGCGTTTCCCTGATTCTGCGACGGAGAAAGCGCCTCAGACGCGCGTCCAGAAGAGATCGGAGGGACGCGCGCTGTCCGACGGACGTGGATGGAGGACAGAAGAATATACTTGTTCAGGCTGGGCCGTTTCAAGTACTGCTTTGCAAGACTTGCAAGCGTTTGAGAAAGTACTCTACTGTTTCTGTCCCATTTCCATGTGGTCTTGTGTCTAAATCAAGGCCGTTGGCCATCTATTGTCTCATAACATCGAAAGAGGCCCCCGGCCCTAGTCGCCAACAGAAAACAGCTCCTGAGAATGCAGAATAAACTGCACCCCCTCTCTCTCTAAAGTCGCTACGACTGCGAATAGGGCAGCCAGAGGGACGTAGTCCGCAGCGCCCCCCAATCCGAGGAAGGTCTCGATACCGTAACTCATCGTCGAGTAGCCATACTTGCCCGAACGATCTTTGGCGGACTTGACTCGCTCGACGTAGGCGAAGGACATTGGTCGGCCGTCGATGAAGACGGCGGCGTAATGTAATACAGCCCCAAAGGTTGAAACGAGGCGCTTCCCGACCGTCCTGTCAGGGAGGAAGAATTTTTTCGTTGAGGTGATCCAAACTAAGTAGTTGCGAGGCGGATGCTTGTCAGAATCAGACCCGACAGGTGTGGATTCCGCCACATTTCCCGATGCCAGCGTAGCACGGTAGTACTTCTTTGCTTCGATGGCCCAAGGCACTTCGATCGCCGAATCCTGCAATAGCGCCGCCTGCATGCTTGCCAACTCCATCCCTCTCTAATACAGGCTTGGTTTCTTCTTCGGGAGCAACGCGCAGTCGGGGCAGACATCCTCAGGCACCACCAAGCTTCCGACAGGAAGCTCGGTTGCCTCAGGTTGCTTTCCTGTTGCAGCGGCCCACTCCTTGGGACCGTATAGCTCGCCGAAAGAAGAAACGAGGTCAGCCTTGCAATGGCGAGCTACATTTTCCGTCAGACTCGCATGAGGATTCGATGCCGTTCGAATGAGCTTTCCCAGCGTCCCAATCTTTCGTTCCATAGGAAACTGCCATGTATCCCAGGCTGGTCCGCATGCCCATAGCATGGGAGCGATGTCCAACAGCGTGGCAATGGTAGACAGGCAGAGCGGCAGCCGATCGGTGGTGCCACAGTAGATCTTGGCGTAGTATTCGGTCACAAATTACTTCACATGTCCTTGTCAATCGCCTCAATCCCCGTCTTAGTTACACCTTTCGGCGAAACAGAAGGCGGCACGCCCGACTTAATGCCATGAAAATGTCAAAATTGTCGCGTGGAATTCGTCCTGCCAGCAGGACTTCTCCGCTGCACAAGATGAAGTGCATCCAGTCGACGGCCTTGACACGCTCCTGGTGCACGTCTATGTTCCGCAGAGACCTTTCCTGGGCCATAGGCACAGTCCACCGAGCCCCGCGGAGCTCAGTGCCGACACGGGCTACTATAGCATTCGGCAGAATGTAGTCCTCGTCCTTCTTCTTGTTGACGAGCTTGAGCCCAGCAAAAAGCCTCCACAAGTGTGGAACGACGTTCAGCAGCACTAAGTGCATGGTGACATATGGCGCTGCGGTTGGGCCCATGTCCCAAAGGTCTTTCAAATACGGGTAGGCGTAACGAATAGCTGGACTTGGTGCCAAGAACAGCGAGCACCCCTTGACACCGCTTGTCTGTTGCATCCTTGTTTGGTACGCGACAGATTTGCCCGATGCCCGAGCATTCTCAATTTCAGCTGCACTTGCGGCAATACTTTCCGACCTGCGACGGGGTGCTGTACAATTAAGAACCTTCAATAGGACGTTACAGTTTGAAGGATCCGTCGGCGGGAAGTAGACATGGCAGCTTTCGGCCACGTAGACCCCCTGCAAAAGTCGAAGGCGGTCGTAAAAGTAGCTGCTGGCGCCCGTACACTGGTAAAGGTTATCACCTGCGGGCTGGTATGTCGTGAAGTTCAAAACTCCCGCCCTTACAACGACCGGAGTCGTGGAGTTAGGGACGATTAGGCCAGGGACACCCTTAGCCAGCTCATTTAACTCCTCTGCGATAGGGTGAAAAAAGGACTCGAGGTCGACAGGTTGTCTTGGCCCCGGATTTACGACGAGAAGTAGCTGGTGCTTGTTCCGCGTGCGTTGATCCGGGCTCATACTTAGTGGGGTAGCTGAAACTGGCCAACCTTCAAAACCGTTCTGTCGAAAGAATTGAAAGCCATCGGTCCCAATGTTTGCGGGAACAAAGGGGCCGCCATCGAGCAGCTTCCTGTCAAGGTAGTGTCAAAAGTTGGCGGAATGAGGGTAGTCGTGCACGCCGTCGGCCCCTTCTTCTGCAGCCGTGCGGGCGGCCGCCATGTTTTCCAGCATAGCTTTGCCGATGACGGGGTCGCCAAGCATGTGCGCCAGCCAGGCAGTCAGCGACCAGTAGATGACCTGTTTGGCTGGTTTTCCGTCGGCTTTGTACCCCGCTGCGCCGCACGCGTGGCACAATGTCTGCTGCGTGCGCCAGTGAGTGAAGGCCACGCAGCCGTTGATGCAGCAATCGACGGCGCGCGTCTCCAAATTAACGCTTGCATCGATAAAGCGATCCATGAGGTAGGGTGTTTGGTACTTGGCGGCGGTCGCGCTGAGTTTAAGTGTATCTGCAATCGAAGCTTGCGTCAATTCGTGCCGCACCGTGCAAGCATGGAGCGCGAGATCAGCGATATGATCCTTGAACTGGCCGACGGGAAGCCGCAATTCGTTCGTGCTTACAGCCGTCTGGTAGATGGGGGTTGGTGCATGCCCGACTTCGCTTTCCGACACGATTTCGGCTTCCATATCGGGTGTAGGAACGTCATCCGGATCACTCGCCTCACTGGCCTCGCTCGAATCGGGGTTTTCGTCGGCATCGCATCTGCGGCCGATTCGAGCGGGTCGCGAGTCCGACGTGCGCGCGCGCGCGCCCACTGCCGCCCCCGCGTTGTCGTTTGAGCGTGCGCCCGCCCACGTCCCGGCGCCCGCGCCCGCCCCGGCGCCCGCGCCCGCCCCGGCGCCCGCGCCCTCCCCGGCGCCCGCGCCCGCGACCGCCCCGGCGCCGGCGCCCGCCCGGGCGCCGGCACCCGCTCCGGCGCTCGCCGAAAACCCTCCCCCGTCGTTGTCTGGCGCCCTTCCGACACTGGGAGTGTCCAGGCGGCGACGCTTCTCGTGCTTGCGGTGGTTGTAGAGGGTGGACCTGGAATCACGCTCTGGGCTTCTGCAGCCTCCGTCCGTACACGTGAAGCGGTCGCAGTGGTACACCCAACCGGGCGCCATCGCCAGCTGTGAGGGTGGAGGGGAGAAAGGGGGGAGTGAGAAAGGGGCAGATGGAGGTGCTCCCGCTTATGTCTGAGTGGATGGGGGAGTAGAGGAGGCAACCAGAAGTCCCAAGGGAGACTATTTTATACGCATTCGATGCAATCTGTCGCCCAATCAAATGGCAGAAACCGTGGGCTGACAGTGCCCTTTTATGGGTGCTTCGATGGCCTTCTATGTCTCACCCATGGCTTTTCGTTGTGGAAGCTGTTCGCCTTCCACAAGCCGCAGGTTTTCTGTGTAGAGCCACACGAGAGAATGTGATATCTTGCTGTGTCTGGAACCCTCCACCAGATGCAAGATGCATTGCTGTGTGAGACAGTGTGTGGCACTCGCTGCCGCAGCCCGTCCCTGTGGGGGTGGGGGGGGTGGAGAGGCCGTGGAAGGGCTGTAAGTAGCGGAAGCGAATGAAGGCGAGTGGCGGCCAACCTGGCTCTGAGACCACTGCAAGGGGGTTGGGCGCCAGTGAGTGCCCTGCCACAGCAAGGTGCGGGCCGGGCCGCCGCTGTGCACAGTCTCAGAGGCACAGACAGGGCTTGGCAGCATCGACCCCGACCGGTGAATCCTGCCGCATGCACCTCAAACAGCTCGCTGTTTGCCCTGTTTGGGTGGCCTGGTGGGGAGGGTGGTGAGTTGGTTCTAGGTCTGGTGCGGCTCTGCATGAGCGCTTTCAGATCCGTGAGCTTGGGCCCGAAGCCCCGTTTCTGGAAGATCCCAGGTTGACCCCTGTGCACCGATCGAATGGCCAGAACACCCGGTGTTGATCCGCACGAGTCGATTTCCTCTGTCTCGGAATCCCGGGTAAAATGCTGTTGGGATACCGATTTGGCCAGGGATCCCAGGTTTCCCGGGATTCCAGGGCATAAACCCGGGATATCTCGTCTACTTTTCTTGTAGGGCGTCCGAGACCGCTGCAACGGCGCGGCGCGCGGTCGACCGTCTTAAAGATCACCCCCTGCCAGCGTTGCGGGCGCCTCCCCACCCCTAGCCCTTGCGTCGGTACGGCTGTCCTCGATGGTTACTCCCATGTGCCCTCCCAACCTTATCCCACGGTCTTGTTCTTCCGGCAGGCGGCGCTCACCGTGCCCGCCCCCCTTCCCAGATTTGTTGTTTTCCAACCGTGGCGGCCTTCCTCGCAGACCCTAATGCGCGTGCGTGGCTTCTCTACGAGTGCCCCGGCCTGCCTTCCACCTCACCCACCGGCCTCAGCGTTCACATCACGCCGCAGGTCCTCACAGCCGCCCACGTGCACGCCCTGACCGTCTCCGAGTGCATCGGCGGCGGCCACGATGGGACCCCCGGGCGGTCGGTGATGGAGGTGCGGTTGGCCACCCGGCGGGTGCCAGGCTTCCTCCTCGGTACGGTGGTGGAGGTGGAGCGGTCGGCGCTGCCAGCCACCCCCCCCCCCCCCCCCCCCCCACCGCTTCAGGTTGCGCGAGAGCGCCCTGAAAAATGCCTGTTCGTGTGCAACGTACCGCAACGTTGAGGGCTGCCGTGGCGCAACAGGGGTCATATACGACGGCGCTTCCGCACGCGCTGCGTATCTGGATCTGGACGTGCTCCGTATCGAGTGGCAGTGCGGCCGCGAATCGCCGCGCGACGGCGTCAGGTAACTCCTGGTTAACTCCATGAGGAGTCCTGTCGGGTGCCTCTGGGTGCCTCTAAAATGCCTCCGGGTGCCTCTAGAATGCACACTGTGTGCGTGCAAGGTGCGCACATGGCTCGCGGACAGGTCTCTGATCAGTGTCAGATCGTACTGGGGGCAAATCTTGCGAATCTGGGACCTTACCCATTCGGACGCACACTGTGGAAAAGAGGGGTCCAGTACGCGACAAAACACATGCGAATATCGTGCTGGGGACCCGTTTGAGATCGTTTCAGATCAACCTTCAACTCTGCTGGCCAAGTCCCAAGGGTGTTCTCAGTACGTGCTACAGTTTCGCGACGATGGAGCTGAGTGGTCGCCACTTCAGCTCAACGTAATGAAGACCCGGTGAGGCTGACCCTCGTATGAAAAAATGTATCAAAACCCACTCAGAGCAAAGACACCCATGTCAGGACTATCTTGTTAAAATCTCAATTGGGTACGCGACGTGGCGCCCTCTCAGAGGTCGCCTAACCCGCGGCCCCGAAAAGGATGATATGTGCAATAGAATTACTCAACAGGAGGCTACTTGATCGCCGATAGTCACGCTTACCGGTGGGTCGTCGGTGGTCTATTCCCACGGAGTATATCTCGGAGGAATGAGAGAGGCGCGTCAGAGGCGAGATCCCTCTGATCCACGCGAGATTGTCGCGATCAGGCTGGTTGAAGGCGGCGATCGTCTGACACGACGCAGACACGAAGCACATACACGACGTCAAGTGGGCGATCGTGCTAGAATGTGTAAATACTGTGACACATGGCAGCACCCCAGGCTGCCACCGAGTCAGTATTGACAGCCTGGGCACATTGCCTTCAGCCAACCATCCTCGAGCACAACAAGTGCGGCCAAGCAGCACAGTGAAGCGCTCTACGTCTCACGCTTGTCGCACCGGCGACGGCAGAGGGGGAGGCTGAGAACGGTCGCAGAGCGCGGGGGTGCCCGTGAAGTGGCCGCAGGTCTTGGGTCTGTGTCGCCTTGATACGTCACGGCGTCTCACATCGATCGCGTCTGTGTCCGTAGAGGCTGCCAGTGTCGACTATGGGTCACCTGTCGTTTCCGTCCTGTGCGATCGTCGGGCGGTCGTTTTTTGGCGTGGTCGGTTGTCAACAGACACGTTTTACATTGCAACGATTTTGCGTCCAGCCAATGAGAGGGCTCGTAGTAAAGTCCGTCCGTCCTGAATAGGGTGCGCGTTTCGGTTTCATATAGGGCATGCGCGATCCATTGTGACACTCGGACTATCCAACCGGATTGGAATTATCTAAATCCGAGGAGGTGGTTCGACGTTCATTAGGGCACGTTCACATTGCTACACAGCAGTCTGTTGCCTATTAAACGAATTTAGACACGTTTCACCAATAATGTAGACACGTTGTGATACACCGACATTGGTGGCTTTGCTCTCAGAGGACATCCGCCCCCCCCCCTCCAGAACCCCCAAAAACGTCGATTTGGACTTGCAACAGCCACTGTGGGGGCCCCGCGTACTCGTCTTGTTCGACGTGCGGAGGCTGTCCGAACATGTTTTTTCTGCCTAGGGACACCTCCGTGTCTGATAGAAAGGGTATGTGGAGTGTCCTGGAGCCGAACAGCCCATGAAGAGCTCTGCTTCGTATGGGGCGGCGGGAGGGGGGGACATGGCAGGATGGTCTGCTGGGTGCTTCCGCGGCATCGCCTGTATGGGAAGGAAGAAATACATTCTGGGCGGCCTCCTTCTACCCCAAGGATAAAAAGCCTACGCAGGACCCGTTTCTGCCGTCAGAATGAACAGCGGAGCAGCCATTCTCTCGTAGCAAAAGACAGAAAAACCGCATCCTTTGATGCGAATCGCATCATGGGTTCTTGGTGGAAGCACCGTCATCACGCCCTTTGGCACGCACCGACCGCCACGACGGCGTCTCGCGAGGGTCACGCACGGCCCGACTCCACCCGGCCGAGTCACCCGCCCCCCCCCCCCC
>Ga0209093_1001100_pt1 | contig 15289 bp, 15 predicted proteins | sample SidtaG_4_FD_187450 | JGI IMG/M metagenome (GOLD analysis project Ga0209093, IMG submission 187450) | Marine algal microbial communities from Sidmouth, United Kingdom - Sidmouth_Male1 metaG (SPAdes) (version 2) | ecosystem: Host-associated > Algae > Red algae > Unclassified | place: Sidmouth... | reverse complement strand
CCTCTGTGCCGGGCTGGGGCGCGCTTCCGGTGGGGGGGGTTGTGCTCACCGGCGGTGCGGGGGGGGCGGGGGCGGGCAAGACCCCAAACGACGCGGAAGCGTCGTGGCGCGCGGCGGCGCGGCGGCTAAAGGCCGTCGCGCGCACCTATGATGAAGAGGCGACCGCGCTGCGCTCGCGGCAGCGGGGGCAGGCGGTGGGGGCGTGGGCGGGTGCGTCGTTTGGTGGCGGCTTGCGCTTTTATTGAGGGGGGCGGTCGGCGGCGCGGGAGCGCTGGACGTTTGGATGTCGTTTGTTGTACACGCGCTCGGCCGTTGGTGGTGGCGTGTCGGTCTTGTGACACATTTGCTCGTCCGTGCCACGGGGTGGGTGCCTCGTTGCGCGGCCATGACGGGGTGTCCCAGTGGACCGAGCCATCGCGCTGTGCGTGCCTCGTGCAGGACGGACCCGCGTGCGGCGTGGCACCACCCAGCGTCCACGCGTCGACCTCGAGACAGCATCAAAAGGGAGACAACCCATGATCCATTCGCGCCGCGACACAACCGAGTGTCGCGGCCGCACAGAATGGAGCCAACGAGAACAAACCAAAAATGGAACCAAAGGACAGAAGACAACGGGAAAATCCACGCCGCACCAACCACCACGGGGACAACGAGGTGCAACTGCGTCGGAAACAACTAGGCGCTGCCCGCCACACGACACGTACAATGCAGGCGACGATGAGGCAGGGTCGACACGCACCACGCCGCAGAGAAGCGCCGTGCCGCGCCGACGCCACGCCGCACGGGCGGCGCCGTCCACCCGCCGGGCAAAGCGGGCGGCCAACCGCCCGCGCCGGCGGCAAACCGCCAGCGCCGGCGCCCAAACAAACCTTGAGAGCGCACACATACACGCAGCGCCGCTGCAATAGCATGGGCTGGCACGGGCGGCGTGCCACCCAAAAAAAGAGAGACGAGGTGGGGGGCGGCGCACGTCCCCCACCGCCGACCCCCCGTCAATCCACAGCGTAGGGGCGCCAGGAACAAAAGCGCAGCTCGACGTGCGCACGCCGCTGCCGCTGCTCGAGGCGACACCATCCCGCCCACAGGCGCAGGCACCGCCGGCAGCGACACCCACACCCAGGGCGCCGTGACCGCTCGCCCGCCGTCGCACATCGCCGCACCCGCATCCCGGTCGACTCAGTGCCATGTACGCGACCAACACTCTGCCCAGAGTTCTCCGCCACCAACGAAACCGGCGCAATCGTGCGCAGCACCCCCGCCAGTAGCCAGCCCATCGCCTGCACGCCCGCGACGTGACGTCACCCTCGTCCGTCTCCCGCAGGTCGGCCAGCACCCAGCTCCGTCGGGCGACCAACCGTCACCGCCTGCGGCGGCAGCCGCCCTCCATCGCCACGCGCCACACAGCCACACTGCCGAGTCGGCCGATCCCCCTCCGCCGCCATGCACGCCCCAATGTATATCCCACACACCCACACGCAACGCCTCGTCGTGACCCCCACCAAACACAAAAAAAAGTCCGACGCCGCCCGGGGTCACAACCTCAGTACATCCCCTCGGCTTCCCGCTCGGCCGCCGCCTCGTGCGCCGCCACCGCCCGCGCGTGCGCCTCGTCCTCGGCCCGCCACCGGTCGTAAAAGCCGGCGCTCCCCCCCCCAAACGACGTGTCATTGACGGTCGGGTTGGAGTGCGCGAGCAGCATGGCCATGGCCCAATTCGGCCCCGTCCCCCCACACTCCATGGCCGTTTTGGCCAACCCCATAACGTCGTCCGCTTCCACGACGGGCAGGCGGGAGCGGCACGCGGGGCACGCGGGGGGGGTCGCCCAAAAGTAGTCGCGTGGCGACGCGCTACCACCGCCGCCGCCGCCACCGCCGCTGCGGCCCGCCGCCACGCCGCCGCCGCGCCGCCCCAGGCCCCACCCCCGCCAGCCGCCTGGCAACGCGCGGGCGGCGCCGCCGAGACCGTCGACGCGCCCCTCTGGCCCGTCCCCCGACACATGGGCGGCGGTCGCGGCCGTCACCCACTCGTCGAGGCAGGCGGCGTGGAAAGTGTGAGAGCAGTGTAGCCGCCGCACGTGGCCCGTGTCGAGGTCTTCGAGGCAAATGATGCACGGGGCGGCGGGGGAGGGCAGCGGGGGGGACGCGGGGAAGAGGGCGGCAAGGCGCTCCACAGACCGGGCGGTGACGGCGGCGGTGACCGAGACGCGGGCGGCGCGGCGGCGGCGGCGGCGGAGGATTGCAATGGCCAAGGTGACGGTAAAAACAGCGGCGGCGATGGGGGGGGCCATGGTACACGGGGGGGCGGGGAGGGGGGGACGGGGGAGTGTGCGAGAAAGGCGGGAACGGAGCAGCACCGCCACGGAAGCACCGGAGGAGTCGAGAGAAGGGAATATGGGAGCGGGGGGGTGATGGACAATACTCCGCAAGCCCGGAGCGACCAGCAGAGTAGGGGCAACGGCGGCTGCCCACAGTGCCGCACAGACGCCAAGGCAACAGCAGGCAAGGACGCGCACCCCGGCACGCACCCAAACGCAGACGGCACCCCAACCGGCACGCCCGCCCCGACTAGACGCACACAGCAGGCGCCCCCGCCCGCCCCCCCCCCGACGCCAAAAGAAGAGAGCACGCGAGACGGATGACGCGGGCGTCGGGCGACGACGCGCGCACCGCGACCGCGGCCGAGGGTCTCCGTACGCGCCGCTCATACAGACCTCCCCCCCCCCTTCAAATGCACCACGGAGGCGCCGAGGTGGCGTCCAGCGCTGCCGTCGAATGAATGGGCGCTGGAGCATGCGGGTAGGGGGGGGGGGGGGGGGGCTCACCCACTGCCACAGGATGGGACTACTTTTTTACTGGATGCCGTTTGGTTTTTTGAATAGGAAGCGCGAACGTGCCCGACGGGCGCGCACCTCCGTGAGTAGCCCCCCCGTCGATAACCAAGATCGCGGCGAAGACCCCGAGGTGACGCTTGCCCGACGACTCGCTGCTTGTAGCAAGTGCCCACCTACTGTACCGCCTCACGCTGCTCCCGACACCGCGGCCCGGCGGTGGCCTGAAAGCATGCCCGTGTCCAGGCAGTCTGTGCAGCCTGTCGGCGACGCCGCCGCCACCGTTGCCTCTACAACACAAGCACCGACCATCTCCGCTCCGTCCCGCGTCATCACCACGGCCGCCGCCAGGGGCCGGACGAACGGATGCGGCGGCCGCACTACAGACGACGGCTTGGCGGACGGAGGGAGCGGCGCAGACGGGGTGACCGCCTCGCCCAGGCCACGGGTGATGCACATAAGCGGTCAGGGCAGCTGGGAGAGCGCTTTCATTATACAATTACACGATTACTTTTGTTTGCTCCTACATCTGTACAATTCTGTCGGCACCGCGATGCCTACGGAGGCGGTCGTGGGCGGTCCACCGCGGCGCCGCCCCACCCCATCACCTCCGCGGTCACGCCAGCGCCATGCGTGCCGCAACGACGCGCCCCTCGCCTCAAGCTGCTACGGCCTTGGTGATCGGCCCCTTGGACGACTTGGCAACATGCCGGTGCTTCTTCCCCTTGTGGCCACCGCCACCGCCCGACGATGACGCCACCCCCCCATGAATGGTCGCCGCCGGCCGCCCCGCCGCCGGCGCCGCGCCCGCGTAGGCGCGCACCTCGGTGCGCGTCGGCACCCGATCGAGATCCGACCGCGCCGCCACGCCGCCGACCGCAATCGCCGCCGACGTGCGCCCGCCGGCCGGCGGCGCGCCCGCCCACGCGCGTACCTCGGTGCGCGTCGGGGCGCGCTCAAACGACGAGCGGTGGGGGAAGACGTCGTCCTCGTCCTCGTTCGACCTGTCCTCCGACGGCGGCGCGGCGGGACGGGGGGGCGCCCGGGGCGGGGTCACACCGGTCGGCGGCAACCGCGCGCCCGCCTCGTGGGTGCCCCGCCTCGGGCGGCCAGCAGCCGGTGGCGGCGCGGCGGCGTGAGAGGCAGTCCGCCCGGTGGAGGAGGGCGGCGACGGCCGCCGCCGGCCCTGATCAACGGACGCGCGGCGGCTCTTGTCAATGGGCGTGCGGCGGCCCGCATCGATGGACGAGCGGCGGCCACCGCCGCCTGATGGCTTGAAGTTTCCGTCGATCGATGCGCGCCGGGCGGGTGCCGGGCGGGCCGATCCATCGATGGACGAGCGGCCGCCGCCGGGGCGGACGCGGTGGAGCTCGGCCGCGTCGACGCTCATGCGGCGGGGGGTGGGTGCCGGGGAGCCCTTCTTAGGCGAGCTGCTGCCGGCAGAGCTCCAGTGCCGAAAGGGTGCGTGCACGACGCCCGCGAGGGCAGACCCGACGGCCCGGGCGACCGTTAGGGGAAGCAGCAACATCTTGGTGAGAAGTTAGAGACGCCCCGAGCGGGGGAACCGTGAGGGCAGGCCAGGAGCATACACAAAGGCGGCCGCGAGAGACGGAAGCACGCGGCGGGCTCGGCAGACCGGTTGGAAAACCGGTCAGACTACTCAGGCAGTGGGTCTGCAGCGCTACAAGGGTGAGCGCGGTTGTCGGAGAGAAAGGGCAAGCGAGAGGAGCAGAAGCGCTGTCAGCGTAGGGAGGGTGGCTTCCAACTGATGTTGATCAGATTGCCACAGAGGCTGTGCCTTTTATAGTCGACTCGCGTTGCCACGGCCTGACGTGATTCGGTCCGCGCGCACGCGTGCGGCGACACGCCACCGCAACACCCATTCTATCGGCTCAAGGGGGTGCCCCGCGGCCACGCCGCCTTTGCAACCGCCTCTGGCCATGCGGCGCCCGCACGACCCCACACGGGAGGCGTCCCGCTGTGAGGGTGCAGCGAGGAACTTGCTGCACTGTCAGCTCCCTCAGGGAATTTTTTTAGACGTATGCGCCTCGCTCGAAGACTGCCGTGCAAGGAACGGACACACCATCACAGAGGTGACGGGCAGACAGTCCATTGGCGCGAGGCTTTACGGGGACGCGCGGATGTTGGCCGCAGTGTTCCCTGTTTACAGTGACCCTGGCAAAATTCCGCCACCTCGCTGTGCCGCCTCCGTGCTGTGGCGGATTGCGTGTTGTTTGTGCGGTTTGTGAACTCGCGGTAAGCACGGGTCCCCGTTGTCACGTGGCGAGGCAGAGCCGACCGCCATGCAGATGCCAGGTGCACGAAAAGGACCGCTGTGGCGCCACCGTGGTCGAATAGCACGATCGTCACGCTGAACTCTGACAACCAGGCGACCGCCTACTACACCCTTCAATGAGGCGGCCACGGGTGCGCGTGTTCAACGTGGCGATAGTGGTCACGCCTCGGCCTCTGCCCAGCGGTGTTGAGTCTTCTTGTGGACGGACCTCTCCCTTGTAAAGATGCCGACAGGAGTGGCGCGGCAGACCCCAGCACGTCCAGCCTCCAAGACATGGTGGTATTGAATCCCGGCCAGCGATGGCGCATCTTCTACTACCAGCGATGAACCAGCGAGGACGTGTGCGACCCCTCACCGGTCACAGTAACACACTCCGAGGCTCCAACCAGTCCGCGGCTGCAACGGAGAGACCCGGCGCTGTCGGCTGGGTCCCCCCATGAGACTCGGCTCACTCTGAGCCTGACAGTTGACCCCGCCCGAGGCAGAGGCACATGCAGCGCGAGTCCATAGGCCCCGCCCTCCCAGGGATCATCGTGCCGCATCGTGGCCCGCCCGGAGTCCCGACGGCGATTGACAGATTCTTCACAATCTGAGTGAAAATATTTTTAGAAAAAGGGTGAAAAGGCCCGACAGAGGCAACTGGCGACGCGGAGCACGGCCGCTGGTGCTTCCAGAAGCGGAACAGCATCCGTACCTCTTGACGGAGGACCAGCGCTGCAAATGACCTCGCCACGACCGCCACACTGCACCGTGTTGGAACTGTACGAACGCTTGCGTCGGGCTCTCAATAACTCGACTAATGGCCGTTTCTCAGCGACCGTGTATTGCCAGGCGCCGCTTCCTCCTCGGTCGGCCACGTGGTGGTTGCGAGAAAGCTGCTTTGAGAACGCAGGCTTTCTTCAGAGGACCGATTCCATCGGTCCTCAGCAGAGGCCTCAACATCGTGCCGCTTCCTTTGGGAGTGCCCCACGGGGGCCGTCTCACGCACGGTTGCGTATGACTTGGGGTGGGCGGCAGAGCCGATTGGATTGTGTGGCGGTCCGTCGCTCAGTATGAGGGACCTTCTCGATGCGGCGGCTGGCCTCACGCCGCGACCAGCCTCAGACAGAAAAGAGCGAGGCCCAATCAACACCATACGGAGAGACCAGCAGGCGGACTCACTCACACAGGGGCAGAAGGAAGCCACCAGTGTGTTTTGTTTGATTTCCTACACACCCGCCCACCTCGCCCTGCCGCCGCACCCCCTCCCCCCACCTCATGGATCGTACTTTTTCGACGCGCAGTAGTGCCAGTACGCATTGACAACCTTGCAGTGGTCCCCGTCGTTGCAGCAAGGCACCGCGGCCACGCCGTGCGCGGGCGCCGCGCACCGCTTGCCCGACGGAGCGCAGGCGGCGGCGCCATCCCCACCACGCGGCGGCAGCGGCGCCGCCACCGGCGCCGCGACAATGGGGATACACGCCGGCTGCGGCGGCGGCGGGATGCACGTCGGCGTCGCGGCGGCTGGCGGCTGCGGCGACGGCGCGGCCGTCGGCAGCGGCGGCGCCGTCGGCGGCGGCGGTGCCGTTGCGGTCGGCGCGACGGGCGCGACGGGGATGCACGCCGGCTGCGGCGGCGGCGGGATGCACGTTGGCGTTGCGGCGGGCGGCGGCGGCTGCCACGGCGCGCTCGGGGGCAGCGGTGCGGCCGTTGCCGTCGGCACCGCCGCCACCGTCGGCGCGGGTGACGGCGCCGCCGTGGCGGGCGCCGGCATGGGCGGCGCTGGCGCGGCCGGCGGCGGCGTGGCCGACGCGTCGAGGCCCTCCCCAGCGCCAATGACGTACTGCATGCCCGACAAGACGCTCGCGACGGGCGGCCCGAGCGCCGGCGGCGCCGCCACCGCCCCCCCGACCGCCCACAGGATTTGGTTGGTGCCGTCGCCGAGGACCGGCTCGGCGATGCGGATGCGGTCAAACATGACCGACAGCCCGTCGGTGCCGCGCGTCACCCGCAGGTTGACATAGCCGGCGGCGGCGGCGGCGGCGTCGCTCAGCCTCTTGGCGCCCGCCCACCCGCCGGCGGGGAGCTCATAGACGGCCACGCCCGCATCGGCGGGCGCCGTGGCGGTCGAGTAGCCAACGACGGCGCGGACGGGGTCCCCCCGGTCGCCGCGTAGGCCAAACGCCGCCCAGCCGGTCGACGGGCTGGTAAAGGCCGCCGCGAGCACCGTCGGGTTGATCGTCCAGTAGTGTTTGACGGGCGCGTCGGGGTTGCCCCCGAGCGGCGTGCAGTGGTAATAGATGGTTGAGACGCCGCCGGCAGTGACGGTGCAGGCAGCGTTTTGGGCAGCGGCCCGGGGGGGGAGCGCGGCGGCCCCTGCCGCCGCGACAGCGACGAGGGAAAGAAGGCGGGCCGACCGGAAGCCCATGGTGGGCAGCTGAGGGAAGCAAATGGCGGCGCAACGAGGAGGGGCGACAGGTGGGCGTGAGTTGGAGGGCCTGACAAGCCAGCGTGCTGACTCGGGCGGGCGTTGTCAGCGGCGACGAGGAGGCGGTCTTGTACTGTACCTGTGGGGTCAGCTAATCGTCGGCGTCCCGGCTGCGCGTTCCCCCTTCTCAGGAACCTCTTGCAGCTCGTTTGGCCTCAGCGCTGGGGCACGGGGCACTCCTCCATCGGGAAGATGCCACGCAAACAGCGCCCAGCGCGCCCGTCCCACGGCGTCACCAACAAACGCTGGCGGCAGGCGGTGTGGGTGGCACGTTGGAGCCCGCCCCGCGCGCCCTGACGGTGGTACGTCGACGGTTCGGCTTGGTAGGGGGCGGTACACTGTACCCCAGGCGTGTCGGAAGCGAGGTGCGTGGGACGCGCAGCGCGAGGTGATGGGAATCCATCATGTCTACGTTTCGCGGTTAGGCCGAGCCTCTGCGGCTACGTAGGGGCGCTGGCGTCACTAGAGCGGGGTCGGACACGGGTCGAGGGGCCCCATCCCCTGACCCGCTTGCATCCACTCGTTGGGTCCTGCAACGGCTGCGCCTCGGGGGCGCATGCGGGGCGGCAGTCCGTCGCGCAAACGCACCGGCGGCGGCTGGCCATCAATCGCTGCGGAGCTCGCTCTAATCTGGACTCACACAATTTGTTTGAGGTTTCCACAAGTGTGCGCGGTGCACCAGGGATTTGGCAAGCGCAAGACCTTCGAGCGCCAAGGACTCTGCACCGACGACGGTGCTGGTGGCGGGGTGGCAGCGCCGCGGGCACCTCACGCCCCGTGGCACACGGGAGGGCGGCCCGAGACTAGGGTTGTAGGCAGTGGGTGCTCGCTCTCCCGTCCACTGCCTCTGGGCAGTGAAAACGCAGTTTTCGACGGTTGAGGCATCCTCCAGAGGTTGAGAGCCCATGAAACACACGACGTAAAGAAAATGGCTGTGATGGCGGTGTCTCAAGACGGGGAGCTGGCCTCTGACCCGCCCAGCGCACGCATGTTTCTTGTTCGAGTTCGCTGCAGATGTAGCGGCCTTGTTCTCATGTCGACTGCCATGTGAGGTCGTTAGAAAAATTTGCTGTACGTTGTTGGTCCACCCCACACGCCCCACTCACCGCGCCTCTCATATATACACAGCCATGGTCGCATCGCACTCGACATTGCGACTACACTGAGTGGTTCGCAGCTCAACTCGGTGGCCCAGTAGCGGGAATCCTTCGGACTCAAATGCCCCCCGTACGAGCAGCTCGTGGACAGTTCGCCGCAACCGACCACCACTGGAAGGCTTAGAAGGGGGACAGGATGCTCGGGAGCGCCTGCAGCACCTTGACCTGGACGTAGATGGAGTGGCCAGAAATGAGCTCGGTCGACAACCCCAACAGGAAGCCGAACATCGCGGCCCGCCCGTTGAGCATCTCGGCGGTAGGCACCCACCCAAACGTGCCGGCTTCGGCGGCGTCGGCCTTGGCGGCGGCAGCCTTCTCCACACGGTTGAAGCGACGCTCGTTGTCACCGACCATGACGACCGTCGACGAGAGGCGGGCGGCGGGGGCAGCAACGACCGCCCGGCGGGCGGTGGTCGTGAAGGCAGTGGCGCGGGCGCCGACCGCCGATGGGCGAACGCCGGCCAGGGCGGGGGCAACAAAGGCCATGGTGGTCGAGAGGGGGGGGAGAGGGGGAAGAGGAGGCGGAGGAAGGACCCGAAGGAGGTGGCGGGCGGGAGGGCGAAGAAGGGGGAGATAGCAGATGGGAAGGAGAGGGCGAGGTGCGAGGGCGGTGAGGGAGTGGTGCGTCGACAGTGAATGCGTGCGCTGCGATGCCAACTGCTCTTGTGTTCGGGGGCAGTCGATGACGGGCTCATATACGCCGGACAGTGCGGCTGCTGACTCGGCAGATGGTGCCACCAATACGCCCGTCTGCCTCAGCGACGCGCCTGCCCGCTGTGCTCGGGCAGGCTCACCGTGGGAGGTGGAGGCGTCCCCCCGCCCCCCAACCACCCAAGCTTCCACTGGCGGCGTCAACGACTCATTCCAAACCAGCCGCGACACCAAGCGGCGAATGGCCGGCCAACGGTCATCAGCGCGCATCACATTACGCAGTCGTCGACCACATCAGCGCCATCCGTTGGCTGTGCAGGCGCCCATCCACCACCCAATGATCGCAGATGAATCTCTTGTGCCAAATCTCGCGTCTGTTCTTACAGTAGCCCTGCCAGATGTGAGGATGGGGACGTGGACGACGGGACCACCACCGCGCAGGCGCGTGGCTGGCACGCGGCGGCAGGATAGGAAAAGGTCTGACGCAGGAGGGCGACTGGGAGACAGACTGCCAGGTATGAGCCAGGCGGTGGTACAACTTGGCCATCGCTACCGCCGCGTGTGGTGCAGCGTCATTCTGAGGCGAGCGGCACCTTTCAGCCAGTGGGCAGCCGTGGATGGTCGCTCAGTCATTAATCATGACTCTTTCTCTTCCATGTTTCCCCGACGTCTCTGTCGCCGCAGCGCCGTACGACTTGTTCCTTAGGCAGGGCGCACTTCCGTGCAGTGTTTAGGTATGAACGCGGGGGGAGGCACGCCACGTCCGTCAACTTGTCAGACACACTCAAGCAGTGTCCTTTCGGCGCGGCGACGACGCGTGACGCTGCAAACACAAACAGCTGGTCACAGCACTCTTTCATGGGGTGCACACTGCCGCACAGGAGAGCGGTGCTCAAGCACGACCATGCTGCTGCCACCCACCTGACGCGTGCAACTCCTCATTTCGCCGATTCGCGTGCACCTGGACACTCTCCTCCTATCTCGCCTCCCCGTCCACCCTACCCACGCAACGCCACTCTGTCACTCGCCCGCCGGGGCCCTCAAAACTTGACCCACAACGACGGCGTCGTCAGCAGCTCGAGCGCCCCCACCTTGGGCACGCCAATCCACGGGAATCGCCGCACGAGCACGTCGTCTTCGAGCGTCGCCACGCCCGCCGCGGCGGCGGCCTCCCCGCCCCCCCCCTCTGCAGCGGCGGCGACGAGTACCGCGGCGACGGCCGTAAAGTGGATGAGGCGGATCCCGCCGACAATGTTGAAGCCCGGCACGAGCGCCCACCACCAGGTCATGGACGCGGGCGCGTCCGCTGAGCGCAACACCCCATTGACCGCCGTGTAGAGGCGTAGCTGCGCGCCGACAATCCACGCCAAGCCGAGGAGGGCAGCACCCGCGGCGAGGGCCTCCCCACCCACGACGCCCTCAATTCCATTGCCGAGGCCGACGAGTGGCAGCCACCCGGGGCCAGTGATGCCAACGACAAAGGGCGCGAGGGAGAGGAAGGCGCCGGGACCCTCCCCCGTGGTCGTCACGAGCTCCTCTTCTGTGAGAAACTTGTAAAACCCATACCACAGCAACCCCGTTGCGAGCGACCACACCGCCACCGTCGACAACGGGCGCGCGCGCATGCCGTCGGCCGAGGGCATGGTGACAAGTGCCTTGTCAAAGACCGCAGGGGGGGGCGTCGCCGCCGTCGCGCTGGGTGTGCACCGGCGGAGGGTGAGCGCAGGACCGCCTGCCCGCTGGAGCGAGCGAGAGGTGTGGAGGGAAGTTGGGGGAGAGGCAACCCAGCCACCGCTGCCAGCGCCGAGCAAGTGGGTGATCGCTGTCACCGTGGTGAATGGCGCCGCAAATGCCATGGCGGGTGTCATGGTGGCACAGAAGGGGGAAGCGTGCTGGGAGCAAGGAGCAGAAGCACTGCGCCACACCAGCTGCCGGTGGGTCACTATGACGGTCCGAGAAGGAAACCAGAGGGACCTGGTACAGCAGGCAGGACAGTTCGGCGGCAGGGTGACGATGCAGTGGAAAGGCAAGAGGGAGGAGACTGGAGTAGGTGTGAGGGGCTGCAGCGAACCAGACCGACTCTACCAACCACCTGCGCCAGTGGGGTCGTGGGCGATGCCCGCCGTGTGGCCAGAAGCATGCCAGAGCCACGCGCATCCAAGCCAGCTCGATGCCGCGCGTGTGTGGTGCAGCATCTGCGCTGCGGCATCTGTGCACAACCAGGAAGGGGGACCACTTTTGATCTTGGACTGCAAGGACAGGATTTCGGTCGTCTTTCCCGCAGTGCCGACAGTCGACGTCCCAGCTGGGACTCCGGGCTCTCCGTCGGCTCTTCGCCCTCCTCTCCTTCCTCTTCCCTCCTCCTGGTGTGCCAGGGTAGCCCTTCCACATTTCCCCAGTCTGTGTTGAGTCCCTTTTCTTGTTCTTCTTCTCCCTGCTGCGTCCAGTCCATCCCCCCACCCAGCTGGTCATCCCCAATTGTGCCGCTGTCCGCGCCCCACTCGGCTGGTGGCCGCGCCGCCATGGGCGCCCTCTCGGCGCCGTCGGGGCGGACAATTGTACTAGCTACTGGGGCGGTGACGCTGTTCGTTTTTGGTACCCTCTTTTCAAGCGGCTACCGGTTCACAGGCTACCACGGGGACTTTGGTATGTTGCGTGACGAACCGCCGTGGCGTGGCGGGGGGAGCGGGTGGCGGGTCAACAGCTATTGGTGTGGCTTGGAGGTAAACCAGCGCTTCGTATGGCCTTTTGGGGTCCTGGGTTAAGGGCTGTGGACAAGTGTGGGAGCTGGCGCAATCACGCGGTGGCGGAGGAGGGTGGGGGCTGCGGCAACGGCGCTGGCGCCTCGATCAGCGCTATTAGCCTGACGGGGCATCTCAGTGACCACTTGTTTTTTTCTTGGATGGCGGCGGCTGGGTGTTGCGGCTGGGTGAGCGGAGAGGTGCTCTGCGGGGGCACCCGGCAAACACGTCGAAATCAGGAGAACGCGGCATGACGTAGCCAGAGGTGTCTGACGACCATCCCCCACCACGTTGTCAAACTCAGGCTGACTCGTTTTTTGTGGCGTTCTTGTGCTGGCCGCTCTGTCTCAATGGCTTCTTCGCGACGCCCCCGCCGCTGGCGACCGCCCCCTTGTCCCGGTCCAGCTGCGGCCGCGACGGCGTGCTACCAAACCGCCGCTCTCTTTGCCGTCGGCACGGGGCTGTCGGTGGCCGCCGCCGCGGCACGACGAGCACTGCCCGCGTCGGGGCCGACGCTGCCCCAATAAGTAGGCGTTGCGCGCGCGGGGGGGAGGGGGGCTTACGGATGGGGGGCGGGGCCCATACGGCCGCGAGGGACGTGGCGGCGGTCGCTGACGCGCCTCACGAGGTGACGGGCGGCGCGCCACCGTGTCGCCGCGAGGCAGGCAGCGCGGCAGTTCTCAGCGCAAACTCTTTTTCATGGTATCTCCTTGCTGTTCTCGGTTTGCCGCCGACGTGCGTTGACGTGGCGACGGGTTGGTGCACGCGCGAAACCATCCACGCAAGACGGGTTCTCCGGCCTGGCACGAGCGTCCCGGAGTATGGCGGACGCCGCCACGGTGGTCCACCCCGCAAGCCGGTCGACACAGGCCGGCCGTCGGCCGACCGCGACGCCGTGGATGGTGGGATGTGAGGCAAGGGGCACGCCGTCCCGAGCGCCGTCTTCATCCCGTCAGCCGCTCGACAGCCGCTCGACGACCGAAGCGAGGTCGATGAAGCCCGCGCCGCACGCGCACGACCACTCGGTGTAGCGGGCGGTCTGCCAGCCGGGCGTAAACGGCCGCCGCAGCGCGTGGAGGTGGAGGTGCGGCACGGAGCGGAGCGGCCACCGGTGGAAGCCGAGGATGACCTCGTCTGTGCCGACGGGGGCGGGGCGCCCGGCTTGGGGGGTGGCACCCACCGCGAGGCGCCGCCCGACGGCGCCCATGTGGGCGAGGAGCGGCGCGTGCTCGGCGGAGAGGGACTCGACGCCCATTAGGGGAATGTGGCGCGGGACAATGAGCAAGTGACTGTGAAGACGGGGGGGTCGGGTTGTATAGGAAGAGCCACACGTAACAAGCGTCGAAAGTTCCGCATACAGGCGCAGCGGTTCGGTCAGCAGGATGACTGTCAGCCATCGCGCCGCTATTCGACGCCGTAGTGCACCATGGTAGCCCACCGGTGGACGGTACCACGCCGAACCACAGCCCCCACAGCCAATCTGCAGTCCCCCGCCTGTGACCCAACCGCCTGCACTCCCCCCAATACACAGCCCCACCTGGTCCATCTGAAAACGTACATGGCGGCCGCCGGGCTCCGGTCCCAAAACGCAACCACCTGCTCATCCTTGTACAGCACCCTCTCGGCATTGACCGTGAAGAAGCGGGCCCACACCTCAAGGAGGGGCTGCTCCACGTCCACCGGGGTAGACTGTGGAGGCATCGGACGATGGGGGTGTCAGGAAAAACGACGCGCAAGTCAGGGGGAGAAACAGCGGAAGAGCGGGTGGTGGAAGACGCGGGGGGAACAGGCGCCGGGAGGGGGGAGGCGTCTGCCACTCTTTGTGACTCTCACAAGAGAAAGGTGTCCGGCAGAAGAAAGAACCATGACAACCTGACCCAACTGTACTATGAAGGGAGGAGACTGTCGGCATGATAAGGGGGTGCCACTTCAGGATCACGACTATGCATACACGAGAAGAGCAAGAAGCGGATATGTCCGCTGTGTCCGACCACTCCAGACCGAAGACCATCCCTGTCGACAGGGATGGTCTCCGGTCTGGAGTGGTCGGACACGATCCCGGCTCCCATTCCCTCCTCAACCACTACACCCATCCTCACACACTCTTCTTCCCATAGAGCGACAGGGATGGTCTCCGGTCTGGAGTGGTCCGACACGATCCCGGCTCCCATTCCCTCCTCAACCACTACACCCATCCTCACACACTCTTCTTCCCATAGAGCTCTGACGGGTCGACCTCCACCCCCATCGACTCCTCCATCGCCCCCCCCTCGCCGACGCGCATGTAGAAGCAGCTCCGCCGCCCCGTGTGGCACGCCACCCCAACCTGGTCGACCTCAACCAACACCGTGTCCCCATCACAATCCACAGTCAGCCCCGTCACTGCCTGCGTCTGTCCCGAAGACTCGCCCTTGCGCCACAGCGCGCCGCGGGAGCGAGACCAGTAGACGGCCACGCCCGTGCGGAGGGTGATGGCGAGCGACTCGCGGTTCATCCACGCCATCATGAGCACCTCCCGCGAGTCGTATTGCTGCGCAATGGCGGGGACGAGGCCGGCGTCGTTCCACGCGACCGCGTCGAGAATGGGGGTGACGTCAAGGGCGGGAGACGGCGTCCACGCAGGGGGGGGGGGCGGGGTGGTATCCGTGGCGGGGGGGCTTGAGGAGGTCGACGTACAGGCGGTGGGGGGTTTCCGGAGGGGGATGGGAGAGGGGGGCGGGAACGACGGGGGGCGACGGCAACGGGCCGCCGAGGTGGGGGCGGCGGGCCAGAGTGACGTTGGCACCGCGCCAGAGAGGAAGGCAGGGGAGTGGGCCATCGTGGGCAGTCAACCAGAGCAGAAGGCCGCTTCAAGGCTCGTCGCTCAGCAAGCAGCAGCCGTGTGCGGGGGAGGAGGGAGGGGGGCGGGACTTTGACGGCGAGGACGCTGGAGCAAAAGTGGGATCGGGCCCTTGCCGAGAGTCGCGGGGATGGGAACTGGATGCTACGTACTGTAACCGGTGCTCAATTTCAGACGAAACACAGTGGATATTCGTTGGGCAGCACCCAAACTCAGAGCGTGGTGCCGTTATCTCTTCCGCTTCTCTTGTTTTGCTACAGCTGCTGCCCGGTCGAAGCGCACCAGAATGCAATCAGCTTCTCTCCTTCCTT
>Ga0209093_1001099_pt1 | contig 15293 bp, 17 predicted proteins | sample SidtaG_4_FD_187450 | JGI IMG/M metagenome (GOLD analysis project Ga0209093, IMG submission 187450) | Marine algal microbial communities from Sidmouth, United Kingdom - Sidmouth_Male1 metaG (SPAdes) (version 2) | ecosystem: Host-associated > Algae > Red algae > Unclassified | place: Sidmouth... | reverse complement strand
AATTTTGCGGCCCTGCTCCAGTGCTGTTCCGGAAACTTTTGTCCGTATGAGTTTGCTCCCTTTCCACGCGTCTGCCTGTGTCTTTAAATAAAGAACAGAATGGAGAACGGGCGCCGGCTGCTGTGGCGACTCAATCCTACGGCAAGGTCACTGAAGTTATCCCCGTCCAATCCAATTTGTGAGCGGATGGCTTTGTCAGCATTCAATCGGTAGGACAGTCTAGGGTCAGTGCCACTGGATGCGCCGCAGAACTATCCCGCATACAATCTTGGGAACAGTTCCTGGATAGATCCCAGGTTCATCGGTCGCCTGATCTCACATTAATCCGTGGATTACTGAGGGATAAGTCCAGTACCACGCCGCTGGATTATCCTATCATACCAAAGATGATATGATCTGAGATGATCTCACATCGATCATGGAACTTGCCTGCGGATATTCCGTTGAGCTGCCGTGAGTCGAATCCCAATTATAGAGCCTTATTTGTAGTGGAATAATTTATTTTAACAAAGACACGGATCTTCATTCCAACACACAGTGCGTGGGGCCGCCCACCTCAAATTACTGAACAGCAACATACCCTAGAAAGTTTTACTCGGGTGGACTTTTCGCGTGGTTTTCATTGGATACCCCGCATTTGCGGACGGTTCCGCATAGCAGGCACTGCTGAGTGTACAGTCTTTCTCCATTGCTGTGACATCCTTTCGTAGGCACGGTGCGTAGTAACGAATGTAGATCGACCGGCCTCTACGGTGCGATCAAGGCCGATTCTGGTCCGCGATCGTCTGTCACGGATGCAAATCGGGTGCCACGTAGGCAGAAAATATGATCGCCACAAAGGGTGCCCAGCGCAGTGGGTCTTAGACCGTGTACCTTACGGATCTGTTGATTCCGTGTTGCAGGCTGTTGCAGGATCTCCACAGTCGGTTACATGGCTGCTGGACGGGCCATTTTGTGCTGGCAGCCTGCTGGTTCAACAGATATCTGGCGGATCAGCACGCAAGTTCGGTGCTCACTCGGTGTTTGTCTGCAGCATCCGAATGATGAAAAGATGCGCAGCTCGTGCTGTTCTTCTGCGGAACGCTCCTTTAAGTCCTACAACGCTCGAGATTTAGGGTTTCCACCAATAAGAAGCCGTTTTCGTCATACTGCAGCAGATCTGACGAAGAAAACATGCTCTGCAACTGCAGCCAAGTGCAAGGCTCGCACAGATCCGGCGCAGAAGATGTGCGCTGCAACAGGGGTTCCGCAGAAGTCTAGCAATCTACCAGTATGTTTTCTGCAGGCCGAAAAACAATGAAGGCTTGTCGTAGGCACAAAAAAAACGGCGGATCATGCTAGACCTTTTTCGCACCAGACCCTCGCACCGTCACGGTGCTTTCCATAAAACAAAAGCACCGGACCTCCATTTTTTTTGCATAAATGCACGACAAAGAGCTCCTCCGCAGATGTGTGTTGCAGGAAACCATGCTGCTCGTGGCTCATGCGGCCACTTTCCCAGATCTGCAAGCAGGCTGCAACACGCCATTGCAGAGGATTCGCAGATCTGTAAGGTACACGGTTTAGAGCAACGCCAACAACGTCCGCATCGAGCCGCTTCCGAACTATTTAAGAGCGCCACGTAAGCAAACGTGTAGTTGTTTGATTGGGTGTCGAACTGGCGTCGAGCCTTTCCGAACTCATGCTGACAGAGGCCATGTACTTGTCAAAAAAAGGGTAGGCTACATTATTTCTATATGCGGAAATGAGAGCGCGTGTTGATGGTTGTGACCTTCCGAACTCAACCGGCCCAGACGTCCCAGATCACTGCGCCGCGCTCGTCGCGTGTCGAGCAGCAAATCGCTGCTGTGTGCATGTGCGATCGTAGCCCGATCGTTGCTAAAAACTGTGACACGAAGTCTATTGGGACTAGAATCTGGCCTAAATTTGCGGTCATGGAGGCGATCGTCAAGCGAATAGGCGCCGGGTTCGTAATCACCACGTGCCTCAGCTCATTTCCTGTGCAGCGAGGCTCTCAGAACGATGACACGTTGGACCTGACTGGATCTCAGAAGCGCTGGCACGGACTACGTTGCTGAGGGAAGCGCGAATCTAGTCCGGAGAGACATTCCACTGCTTGGAAAGCCACTCACGGCCGGGCACGTGCAGCGTCGATGACAGTGTCGGCGGTCCCCCAGCCGAGTTGGTTGAAGTTGGAAAAAGATCCACGGCCGCGAGGTCCCCACCCAAAGCGGAAGTGGGTCTATTGCTGGCACTCCCACTGGGATGGCGGCGGCGTCGGTCGGTCGCTCAGACGCTTGTAAGTTTCAGTGAGCACGGCGTGAGGTATGCTGACGGAGACGAGCGACACTGGGTGTGTCTATCACTGCGGCCGTATCAGGGCCGAGCATTGGTGCGTGCGATTGCATAAACAGCTGGCACTCTTCGGTGCGGTCTCGCGTTGCCTGTGCGCAACGAAGCACGACGCACTGCACACCCTGCAAGTCGTTGGCCCAGTGTTGGATCGTTCCCACTCACGCCGCCGCACCTCTGCGATTTCCATGGACCAAGCGGCGTCGGCCGCCCGCGCGGCCGCGCTCGAGCGCGCTCGCGCCGCTGCACGCGAGGGGGTCCGCCGTCTCCCGGCCATCCTTGCCCATCAGGCCAAGGCGGCCGAGCACCGTCGCCGATTGGCGGAGTCGATGCGTATGGGCATGGCGATGGCGGCGGCCTCGGAAGAGGCCGACTATGACGCGCGGAACGAGATATCTTGCGGCATCTGCATGACGGACCCGACGGCCTCCGACATGGCCGAGAGCTTCTCGGACCCGACGGCCACCGACAAGGCCGAGAGCTTCTCGGACCCGACGGCCACCGACAAGGCCGAGAGCTTCTCGGACCCGACGGCCTCCGACAAGGCCGAGAGCTTCTCGGACCCGACGGCCTCCGACAAGGCCGAGAGCTTCTCGGACCCGACGGCCTCCGAAAAGGCCGAGAGCTTCTCTGCCATCAAATTCAAGCACGGCTTGCCGACGGTGGAGGAGGTCTCTCTGTACGCGCCAGACATGCCCACAGTGAGCAGCACAGGGGCGGCCAACGACAAGGCCGCACCCGGGCCCACGTGCAAGGAGTTAGACGGCCTGTCAAGTGCCGACCTGGCTTTCTTTGACGGTGCCTCGCTGGAAATTCTGGTGGGAGCGGCGGCGTGGCCTCGAAACACGCCAGCGGCGCCGTCAAGCGCGGTTCCGACGGTGACATCGCCGCTCCCAAGCGCAACGCTCACAAGAAGGTCAAGATCGAGAAGCATGTGGCCTAGGACAAGGCCAGAAGCGACTACCAAGATATTATGCGCCAAGATGCAGGCTTTTTCCAGGCCGGTCAAGGAGGCCCATGCCGGGCCACCTGCATCAACACGTTGTTGTTCTTCTCTCTCTTTGATGGGCGCAGAAGAGACGGTTGGGTGGTGAGAGACAAGCGGTGGTGTGAGTGACGTGCCTGCTACGACTTTTTTCAGCCACTCTATAGTTCTCTGCTCCGAAGGGGGTTCATTATGGGACTCGCAGTGCACACGCACGCGAATGAGCTACGCAAAATGACTGTTGTATGCGTTCTCTCGTATGTCCGGCGATGAAAGAAATACGACGGAGCGCTTCCAGTGCTGGTAAACGCACAGGGCGGTTGATGCAGATAAAGCTGTGCCAGAAACAGCTCTGAGAGGCGAGAGACAATGCCGGCCCAGGGGATTTTCATGGATGGACAGAGCCACTTTTCTGTGCCTGAAGGCATTGAAGGAAGGCGATCGACGTCCGGGGGACGCCCGAATATACACGCACTGCCCAGCTATCGAGTTGCCATCGCAGCGTCGTCGGTCGTGGGGCCACGTGGACCGCTCCAGTCAGGTGACGAGATCACACGTTATCACGAGAGAGACGCATTGCGGCTGCGCTCCGTCCCAGGAAACAAATGAGAGCGCATGTTGTTGGAGGCTACGCTGGACGGACACGGCGAACCATACAGCGCGGATACGTTGACGAAAGAGCAGTGTAGCGTTTCTGAGTTCGGGACCAGTTACAAGTTGCGAGCACCCAATCAGACGCGAACATCACGGAACCCACCTGGAGACAGATATCTCGGATCCGTGTCATGCCACCTGTTTTCCAATCATGTCGCGGACGCTTGGGGAGTGTGATCTTGCCGACTGGTTTTGAGATAGAGGCGCCCGACTGTATGAAGGAGGTGAGAGCACCGAGTGCATCCTGGCGGCCCTGGAGCGTTGCATCATGGGCGGCCCTGGAGCGTTGCCTGGGCCACAGCGCATGGCCACCAGTGATACGTTTCGCGGGAACTGGATATGTACCTCAAGAGCCTTGACCGAAAGAAGAGAGAATCCACTGAGGGATCCGCACGTGTGACGCCATTGACGGTGGTAATGGCCCGTTGGGCAAACTCATTGAGTGTTGGAATCCTTGAGGGCCTCTGTTTTGAGGAGGGTCCTTGCTCGAAGCGAAAGTAGTCACAGGGCGTGCGCTGCGCTGACACGGCCTAGGCAGGGTCCAACGAAGGCCCCCACGAAGACCATTGGGCCACTGTACTCCTGGATCATGCAGTGTTGCCGAGTGCCAACACGCCACAGGCGCTTTCAGTGGGCAGTTGGCACCCTGCGGTAGGCGCGCAACATGCAGTCGCCGAACAGGAAGGCCGTCGGCCGGCGATTGCTTTTAGCACGGCCGACCCCCGAGGTCTGTGAAGGTGCTTGATCCATGTCGTAGTCTTTAGCTCTCCGGGTCCCCTACGCGGACGACACGCAAGAGCACACTAGCTGTTACTGTTCTCTTTGGATTCACCCTCTGCCACTGGTCGCACTCTGCGAGACGCTGCTGTCAAGCTCGACACATCCGACGGCAGCCCCCCTGTCGGCAGCTTCTGCGGCATGGAGGGTGTAGCCGCGGCCTCGGACGAGGCCGGCACCGGGACCAAGCGCCAGGCCGCCGTCGGCCGGTCGCGCCCCTGCTGCGAGGGAGGCACGACCAGTAAGGCGGAGAATGCCGCGGCTTCGGACGAGGCCGGTTCCGGCACCACGCACCAGGCCGCAGTCGGCCTGTCGATCTTCCAACAGAAGAGCAGCACGAGTGCCGAGGTACGTGACGCAGAGGCCTTGTACGAGGCCGGGACAGCGACCAAGCGCAAGGCCGACTCCAGCGGCCTGTGTCATGACGATGAGCTACAAGGCAAGAAGGTTAAACTGGAACGCGAAGCGGCCTCGGACGAGGCCGGCGGCGCCTCTACCACTGACCAGGACGACGACGTTCGTGCGCTGGCGGCCAAGCAGCTGGAGGCGGCCGAGAATGCTTTGGCTAATGGGCACACGGCCGCCCAGTTTGAGGCGGCCATGAAGGCTGTCAACGAGATTGGAACGATCGCGGCGCCACTCGACGTGCAGTTGGCCCACCTCCAGGCCGTCACCATCGACCATCGTACACGCGCCATCCTTATGGCCAGTAAGCTGCACTACGTGCACAAGCACCTTTTTAACGCGGCCAAGAAGTACCGGGGAGCTCTTCGTTGGGCGGCGGCCTGTGACGTGGCCTTGGACTCTATCAACTGTCAGGACGAGTATGTTCTTTCATCGACGGCTGTGGCCTCGACGCGCGCGGCCACTCCCTCTTTGTGCAAGCTGTGCTCAACCTCCCTGTCAAAGAATTGGCAGGCCTGCCCATCCTCCACAGGCCATGCGCCTCAGGCCGGCGCGGCCTCCAGTGCACAACCGGCTGACAGGGAAGGCGACGATGAAGTCGTAGTTGTCGGCGTTACTCTGGCGGGTGAGCGTCTGAAGCTGAAGACGGCCCACAACGAGGCCGACTCTGCCGGAAAGCAGAGCGAGGACAAGGTGGATGACGCTGGTGTGCGTGACGCTGGTGAGGGTGCGTAGAGCTGAGGGACTCATGAGAGCGCATGAGGCTGCCTGTGAGACTTTGTGTGGAACCTGGACAGAGGGAGGCCCTTGCCGGGCCATGCGGGGGGGCCCACGCCGGGCCGCCTCAGGCATGACCTTGTTTCGTTTTCTACGGGGTGGTGGTGGGAGAGGTGGGGACCATGTACATGGTCCACATTCCCGGTCATGCATGTGTCTGTTAGAAGTGCTAGTGTTGGTATCGTCGTTGCGTTGCGGATAAAGAACGCTGTGCTCAAAATATTGGTTTGAGTCCATCACTGCAGTAATCGCGTGGCTGAGGACAGGAACCAAAAGCTACTGCATGCGGCACGACCAGTCGTTCACGGCGTGGGCAGCCACCGTCACTGACCTGATTGTTCTAGGCCGCAACAAAGCACCCCACAAAGACAAGAAAGGGTCACTGAGTGCGAGGACAAGTATACGAGGACAAGCATACGGCGACGGCCTGGATGGCCTCTACAGCCGCTTTCGGAGGTGAAGCAACGACGTGCGTAGCTTGCATGGCAAAGGAAGCAAGAAACAGAGAAAACTTGGCGAAGTCAACGGATGGCTGTAAACGTCTGTAGACGACTCTCGTGACATCTAATCACTGATGGAGTGCACATTACACTGGTAAGCAGTTCCCAGATGAGATGGCATAACCAACCAATCACTATATGACATCATATCCCGACGAATAGCAATGACCCCGTGCATGATCGAAGCTGTTCAGAGTCAAAATTATCACGCGCAAGCCCGGATGACTCATCTGACTAAGATCCATCGCTGCCCGATGCAACGCTGAAGCACAGAAACGGTTCCCCGGGACATGGCCACCGCAGCTTGGCAGGAAATAGCCGCAGCAAACCCCCGGCACCGACACGTCAGCTCTGCCGCACCCAATCGGCTCACGACATTGCAGGAGCCGACGACATTGACAGAACGTTCCAGTCGTCCCACCGCCTGTGCGCCAGCCACGTCACCAATATGCCTCCTGAGATGATCGCAGCGAGGTGCGGTGCCACTCGTCTCAATCAGCTGTTCAAAATCTTCCGTAGTCAGCCTGAGGGACTGGCCCCCGTCCTGGTGCAATCTGGGCCCGCAATATCTCCTCAAGAACGAGGCGAGGTGTTTGTCAGGCAGACGTGCCACTGATTGGCCATCAATACGTCGTTCTGGTGGTTGGAAAACAGCGAGACAGCTGATTGGCCACCATGAACTCAATATGACGGTGGTTCGCGCATGCCAAGAACCGGCGCGGTTGGCTGTCTCGCGTCCTCGTGCGGATACGCTAAGTATTGTGGGAGGGCCGCACAACGCTCATTCTGATTATGGGCGGTTCATGGGGCGCGGAAAAACAGTCGGAGGGTCACCCCTGTGCCTGTAGCTAGTCGACAGGTGGAAGCTGCACGGACCCTCACCTCGGTACCAGGCACTCTGTGCCCATAAGCGTCTCAATTCAGCACTTTGGCACCTGAGTGGACGGCACACCCTGTGACGGCTGACCAGATGCCACTCCGGCAGAGGGTGTGGACGGAGATTTTCCAGTGTATTCGGTGTCCAAGATCAGGTGTTCAGGCTTGCTCGGCCCGTGTGATGGCCCCTCGATAAGCCTCTGATTCGGGGCTGCACACGAGATACCGTGCTAGGACTGCCGGGCCAGTGTCTCTGGGGAGCTCTGAAAGGGGGCGTGGCGTCGAATGGCCTGGCGTCCTCCAGAGGGGCTGTGGTGTCAACTGGCGTGACCTGTTCTTGTGTGCCCTTTGGCTGTCCGGGCCGCGCCCTCTCGCGCACTCGCTGTACCCAACGGCGTGTGACGGATCGGCCGTCTTGGGTGACTCGTTCCGCTTGCTGAGGTTCCTACCCTTCCGCTGTCGCAAAGCTGCCGCTGCTGCAAGCGCTGTCTCCCGCGCTGTATTCACCTCCGTTCCTGCACCGGCCTCCCGCACCTGACGTACCCTCTCGGTGTGAGGTGGGGGCAGCGTCTACGGCAATTGGCGGCGTGACGAGTTCGCGGCATCAACGGTCCCGGCCACGCGACCGACGACGTCTTTTACGGTACGGTCTGACACTGTGCGATCCACGAGCTCGTCGACGAGCGACACGCGGTGACGCTTCGCCACTTCCTGATACGTTGTGCTCCGATACGGCACGACCATGTCGGACATGCCATGTGCGCCTGCTACGTCAGCCGACTTTCCATCAACCCCCCCCACGGACTCGACACCCCTCTCTGGCACCACACGCCACGCCAACCCAGCACCTGCGGCCCCCGTCAGCTCTGTGCCCCCGTCTTCCGCACCATCGGGCTCGAGCCCCGGCACGGGGCCGACTGAGACTACTGACAAGGACGCTGACAAGAACTCTCTCGCCTACACGCCACGGCCGGCCCATGGGCCTCCTGCTCGTGGCATCACCAAGGCCCAGCTTCAACGCGGCCTGCGGAGCATCTGCACTGAGTGCAAGCGCGCCCAAAACGTCAGCTCCAACCTCTCCATCTGCCCTGAGGGGTGCCCGTGCCCGTGGGCGCGCCGACCGTCTCCTCATCCTGGCTGGGGGTGGCGCTGGGTTGGCAGCACGGGCGGCTATTTGAGCCGCACCGCGGAGAGGCGGGCGCACCGCCGCCTGTGCTATGTGTGTCGCCTTGCCGCGACGGTGGGGCCGGACCATCCCACCTGCCCTCCGTCGTGTCCTTGTCCCTGGGCGTCGCCGCCTATTGTTGAGACGCCCCCGGACGAGATTGGCTGGGTACACCACGTCAAGTGGGAGGCTTTTGTGCGCTTCGAGGCCCGGAAGCGCGCGGCCGCGGAAGCCAAGGTGCCACCGCGCTGGGTACAAGTACAGACGTGGCCTGACGCGAACGGCGCGCGAGGACTGCGCTGGATCGACGCCAACAAGCCGCAGCCGCCTGAGTGGTGGGAGCCGCAGCAGTTGGGCCCGCTTCCCCCCCGCCGCCAACTCCAGCGCTTTCCTGTCCGTCTCGGGCTCGGCCGTTGCGGCTTAAGTCGCCGCCGCGGTGCCACATCAAGGTCAAGCCCCAAGACGAGACCGCGTCCGGGACCCGCGCAAAGTTTAAGACAAGGACCGAGATCTACTGCAAGGCGGCCAACACATGGCCAACACCGGCACCAACCCCTCCTCTCTACATCATCATTCCGGCCAAAGCATGGCCGACTCCACCACCCCCCCCCCACAATCCTCGCACCTTGGCATCGCTGCTCTTCCCGGGGAGGGCAGTGGCGGCGACCTTGTGCACACTGCTACACTGCCTCCCCCTCCTAATTCTTCCGGCGATCACGACGGCCCCGTCCGCGTGAATGCGGAGCACAGCACCCGGCCGGAGCACGCGCCAGAGGAGGCGCCCGTCCGCCAAGACCCTCTTGCGGACACTACTCTGCCGGCAGGGGCGGGAGGCTCGCGCCCTACTCGTGGTGTGGGGTGGATTCGTGACGAGCGCGAGGTGCTGTGCGCCGTTTATGTGGAGGCTACTCTCAACTCCGAGGTTGGCACCGACCAGCGCATGGAGACTTTTAAGAGCGACTACTGCGGGCGGTTCCGCGCTCGTCTGCCTGACTCCCTGCCACAGGTGGACCGACGCCGTGCGCGCTCAACGCCGGCCATTGACAAGGAGCTCAAGTACAACATCTTTCCAATGGTGGACGGCTTCAAGAACATGTACATGTCTGTGCTTAACGCCAAGCTCACGGGCAACCCGACGCCGACGGACCTGATCAACGCCACCGTGGCCAAGTGGAACGGCCTAAGCCCGTACGAGGGCTTCAAGGCCGAGGTAGTCGCTACACTCAAGTGCCCTCCGCTTCCTTACTGGCGGATCCTGCGGCAGTTGGACCGTTTTAGTGGTGCTGCTACTGTGGCGGCGATGCGGGCAAGGCAGCGCGCTCAAGGCCTGGACGGAGCACCAAGTGCGGAGCTGTGTGATGAGGATCCTTTAGACGGCCTGTCGGACGAGGAGGAGGACCTGAGCAATGTGCCAAGTAGCTCGACCTATGCGCGCAGCAGGCAGCAACGCAAGAAGAGCGTCTTCCAAGAACGGCCTCTTGGCAACAAGGCCGCCAAGGCATCTTCCCGTATGGAGGCTGCCCTGCATCGTGAGTCGGTATCCAACACTGTCGCCCTCAACGCATTGGCCCGGTCGGCAGCAGACCGGGCGGACATTGCCTTCTGGTCTTCCCCTGCAGCTGCCAACTCGGCTGAGGGACGTGAGTGGTGGGCACGGGAGATGCAGCGTCGGTTGCGAGATGCTGATGACCGACCTCCCGCCGCGGAACACGCCAACGCTCCAGAAGCTGGTGAGGAAGCGTTATTGCAGCGTCAACTTGATGCGGCCACGGCAGCGGCCGAAGCTGTCCACCCCAGGGGCAACCGCAGAGGGCGCGGGCGAGGGCGCGGTGGCGTTTTAGGAGGCGACCGCGGTGCTGGGCGCTGTGGTCAACGCGCTGCCGTACCTGCTCGTGGCGGCCGAGGTGGTCGTGTTCGCGGCGGCGGTCGTGGCGGGGGAGTTCAACTCACACGCCGAGGAGGTCACAGTGGGCGCTCTTCATCCAACGACGAGGAGGAGGAGACGGTCTCAGAGTCTGATAATGACTCAGTGGCCGAGGTCATCCCTCATCGCCGGGAACGCACGCACGCTGGTGAGCAAGACAAGTCCCCACCGCCTTCACCGACCCGACCGGAGCCGTCAGCAACAATTGAGGCCGCACGCGCGGCCGCAGAGCTGATGTCTTCACAAGCCAGGACGACAGGAGACGGTGGCGCCGATGGCGGCGTGACGCATGGCGCGGCGCGCGCAGATGACGAGCACACACCTACTGAGGGAGCAGACGGGCAAGACGCGCGGGCTGTTAACTTGAACCCCAACGTCTCGCGTTCCCGCCCCCCTCTGCCGCCTAGACGCCGCCTGGACTTGAGGCGCGGCCGTGCTGCGCAGGCGACCAAGCGGCGGCGCTTTGAGGAGATGGCCAGCGCCGCCGGCTTTGACGTTGACATGCGCATCCTGGACACTATGGACTGGGAAGACTGGTCAGAAGGTGGTGGCTCTAGTAGTGACGATTCTGATGAGGAGGAGCCCTAGTCGGACGGCCGATGGTATCTGGGCCGATGGCATGGACCTGCAACTGGCATCATGGACCGCTTGAAGATGTGCGTAATTTGTTGCTCTGCTTTCTTTACCTTTGCGTTGATGGCCATGGACCTGGCCAAGCTTGATGATCGTCTGTGTAGCTGTTCTTCTCTTCATGCTTGTTGATTTCTTTGTACGGCACATGACGTGCTCACTTCCAAGAGAAAAGGTTTTTTTTTCCCGTCATGGGTTTTTTTTCCTTATCAGCTCGTTACCGCCTCAGCACATGGCGTACAACACCGTCGACAGACAATCACTACCATGGCAGGTATGCAGGTCCTTGAGGGTACAGCCTGCTCCTGCTGCTCGTCCAAGTTAACACATATCAACTTGGTGCGGGCGTCGTCCGATGTTTCCGCGCGCATTCAGCCCAAGGTATACGGTAGCAAGTGGACTGGCACTGGTTTTCAATCACTACCTGGCAGAATACAGTTGGCGGGCACACAGGCAGGCACCACGCAGTCGCCGGAAGAGTGTCATAGAAGCAGAAAAAAGCTGACCACCCATAGTCAACTGATCGACTGTCTGCCCGCCCGTGGTCAACTGATTGATGTGCTGCCCATCCATAGTAAACTGAAAGACGTGCTGCCCACAGACAGGCAACTCAAAGACGTGCTGCCCACCCATTGTAAGGAGATAGACGCGCTGGTCGCCTATAGTCAGCCAACTGACGCGCTACCCTTCCGCGCGCACGTTACTAACGGGGAGTGAATCCAAGGAAAAAAAAACCCTGCCCAGCGGGAAAAAAAACCTTTGCTGCACCATTCCCTCACCCAACGCACGATGTCATCCCTACTTGCTCCCTACATCAGCTCTCGTACATCCGCCAATCGTAAGTAGGGCGCTAGAAGCCTGCCACGGTCGGCCCACACGTGCTCTGCCAAGTCATTGAGCAAAGAGAAGTGCTCCGGCGTGTCCTTAGCCTCTGTCTCGGCCATGCGCATGTACCTCTCAGTTCCAACAGGCGCGCCTTCACAGCCATGACGTGCCGTTCGTTGACCCCCAGATAGAGGCACAGGTGGTCCCCATACAGCACCACAGTTTGGCCCATCATCCTTGAAAAAGGCCGTCCCATGCCCATGTCCACTTGTACCTTGGTCCCCATCATGAGATCCGCTCCCTGCGCCTCGTTCCGCGGCTGCCGCGGCCATGCGTGAGGATGCAACGAAGCCGTGACGACGATGCTCCACGGCCATGTTGTGAAGGATGGCAACAGCTTTGGCCGTGTTGATGAGGCGCGGCAGCGTCATGTAGCGTGCCGGGTACTTGGTGATGAACCACCGAGACCACCATACCGCGTATAGGCGCTCAGCGTCCTTACGAACGGCCTCCTGCAGGCGGTTATAAACAAGGCGTCGAGGTGTGTCGGGATTGGAGAAGGGTTGAGCAAAGAGAGCGTATCGGGGGTAGCCTTGGTCGGCCGCGTAGTAGAGCAAGCGACGAGAGCGGCCGTTCAGTGTATAGTTGTACGTCCTTGGCGGCCACACTCCGTCGTTAACATCCAGCATCAACGGCGACGCGGCCAGAACGTTCTTGTCGTTGTAGGCACCCGGGCACCCCACAAACAAGTGCCAGATGTACAGGTCCTCGTCACACACCGTCTCAATCACTACAGAGATCTTACCGTTGCGGTCCTTGTACTGCCCGGCGAGGGCCTTCGGGCACTTAGCCCACGTCCAGTGCGTACAGTCGATCGAGCCCATGCAGCCCGGCATGCCGCGGGCCGCGTTGCGTGTGAGGATGTGCTCCAGTTCCTCAGCATTGGGACGCCGCAGGTACGTTGGTTCCCACTTGTCAATAATGAAGTGCGTCAGGCGGCGGGTGTACAAGTCAATGGTGGAGCGGGAAAGGCGGCAGTACTCGTCAGCGCGGTCAAAGGGCTCACCGTAGCCAAGCACCCGCAATGCAGCAGACACCTTCTGAATGGCATGGGCTTGCGGGAAACCGGTGGCGTTTACCGTGCGCCTCCACTGGGGCTCGTTGCAGATAGCACGAAACAGCCGGTTGAACACGGGCCGTGGAAGCCGGAAACGCTCCTCAAACGCGTCCTCGCCGTACACCGGCGGCTCCCCGTCCACGCCAAAGTAATCCCGCAAAATGGCATACGCACCTAGGTCAAAATCGCGAGGCCGGTTGGGGCGACGGCCTGGACGGGAGCCGCCGACACGCTTGCGCACACGTCCCTCACGCACCGAGAGAAGCGCACGGCGCACAGAAAGGTTGGCTCGAGCCCCAAGCACAACGGCCATCTGTAGGTCATCGTCAGCAACATTGTCGTCCATGATCGGTGGGCCTGGCGCAGCCCGGAAAAAAATGAGCGTGACGATGACGGAAAAATGAGAGCGGGAAGAAGACGGAAAAGTGAGAGCGGGAAGAGGATGGTGCTCATGACGAGAGCGTGCCGTCGAGCACACCACGTCGGTGTGTGTCGTGCGGCGCGCGTCGCGCTCCCGGCGCCAGCCGACGGTATATATGCCGTGCCCAGGCGTCCTGTACCGCTGGACCCCCTGCTGTCACCGCCACCCCTGCGATTTGGATGCTCTGATAGGGGTGCGGCCAGCGCCACCCGCCCTCGACCTGGCCAATCAGGTATCTTTTTGGGGGTACAGCGAGGGGCACCCCCTCGTGCGCCCCCTCCCACCGAGGTGGCGTCCCGTGGCCAGGTAGCGACGCTGTCGGCCCGATCGGCCACCCAGAGACCATCAGGCACTGCACGCAGTGACAGGTCCGCCAGCCGCATGACACCACGTGGCGACGCGTTCGGAGCAGCGGGCCTCCACGGGGCCGGCATGCAGCGCAGGCGAATCTCGTCAGGTCGCAGCATCTGGCGCGCTTGCAACAGTGGTCCTGCTGGTTTCTCTCCGGCTCGCTGTGCAGTCTAGAACGAGTGTGTCAGATTGTGGTCGGAACCGAGAGCCCCTGAACCTCGCCGTACGTCAGACACTTCGGACACAGAGAGCGATGCTCGGCAGCGAAACGTATGCCACTCGCCTGTGAAGTCACACGATGACTAGTTTTAGGATGGCTGGTATTTGACCTGGGCCAGTCGCGTGATGGGCACGAATCATCGGGGGCCGCCGACGGCCCCGTGTCATGATGTCACACAACGACTAGTTTTAGTCTGGCTGACATTCGACCGGGGCCAGTCGCGCGATGAGCACGAATCACCCGGGGCCGCCGACGGACCATCGCCAAAACCAGACGGTGCGATCAAGAACGTCACACGTGGTGACCATCGCGATCGTCTCCGAGCCCTCCTGAGCCAGTGACAGCGCTCCAATTCGTCTAAAACGGGCCGGCCCCGTTCGGATCGGTCGGTAATCGGCCTCTGGCGTCCCCATATCTGGCTTCTATGCAGAAGCCCACCCGTGATTCGCGACTGCCTCCGAACTCCCCTGTGGGTTATCCGGCTGGACTTATCTCGGCGCTGTAAATCGTTTCTGGCGCGTTTGCGGATGTTCCGCATACCGGACGTTGTCGGTGGTGCTGATTTCCGCATATGGTGCCACGTTAGACACGTGGGGACACGTGGTCCATATTTTTACGATAACCGACATTGTTGGGATTGCTCTTAGCTCTCTATTTTGCGGGGGTGTAGGCTCTGAGTGGCAGGGGCCGCCAAGGCCATCCAACCAGGTTGGTATGATCATGTCGGTACAGCCTTCCTCTTCTCTTTTGGTAGTCAAGTAGAATGCACAGACGCAGATTCGATGGGTACGGAGAAAGAAAAATGTAATGGACAGCAGGCCCCAAGACCGGGCGACTAAAACAAAGCCATGTCCCAAGTGCCTACTCATCAACGGCGTCGTCGCCGTCGCCCACGTCAGGACGCAACGCGCAGCCGTCTACAGCGGTCAAACTATCAACAAACAGCGCCACACCCATGCGCGGGGGGAGAAGCATGGAGCACAACGAGAACAGCAACCACACTGGACGCTGACGCCGGTGTCGCGGGCAGCGACGGGAACAGCAGCGGGGACCACGACGGACGCCACCACGGGCGATTAGGCCGGCGAGAGAGGGATGGCACCCTGCTCGGTTGAGTAGCCCAGATCGGGAGGACGACCACAGGGTGCGTGCACGCAGGTGCCGCAGCGCGCACAGGGATTGTGCACGCCGGTGCTGCCGCCAAAAGGCGGGGGTGTGGCCCACAGTGGCCCCCACTGGAAATGCGGGCCGGCGATTATTGGCCCGAACATTTCGAGCCTGAGTTTGTAAACGGCGCCCGCGCAAACCGTGCGC
>Ga0209093_1001097_pt1 | contig 15299 bp, 15 predicted proteins | sample SidtaG_4_FD_187450 | JGI IMG/M metagenome (GOLD analysis project Ga0209093, IMG submission 187450) | Marine algal microbial communities from Sidmouth, United Kingdom - Sidmouth_Male1 metaG (SPAdes) (version 2) | ecosystem: Host-associated > Algae > Red algae > Unclassified | place: Sidmouth... | reverse complement strand
CGGCGGGAGCCGCAGCGGGGGGAGTGGGGGGGCAGGGGGCGAGTGGCTCTGCTCACCCAGCCGCGACGCCGCCCGACGAAGCGCCGCCAGCCACGGGAGAGGCGGGGCAGACGAGGTGGAGGTGGAAGCTCGACGTTCCCGGCCAAGTCGGGTCACGAAGGCTTTCTTGCTGGACCACGTGTGCGCGGGTAGTTGGTGCCAACAGACCGCGCGTGCGTTTCCATGTGGCCAGTGGCACCCCTCGTGTGTGAAAGGCTCGCTCTGTGCGTTCGAAACGCGCATGGAAACTGGGCTGTTCTGTTGGCGCCAGGTGGCGGCGGCAAGCCCAACACGTGTCAGCCGCATTGCTGGGGTAAGTCCGACTTTTAGTGTCACGACCAGAGGCTTCGGAATCAGGCATTTTTTGTTGCATTTGGATATATTCCGCATGCCCCTTCATGCACTCTTAATGGAGTATTTCACACAGTCATCTATCCTAATTCGGATTTTTCTGGGCCGGACAGAGTAAGGATCTATACTATTCTCGGATAATCATTTAGTGCGATTTGGGGTATAGTTCGGATAGACGGATTGAATATATTCTCTTGCATGATGAATCTGGACGCATGGTAAAATTATCGAAAGGAGATATCTCACCAGGTACAGCCTGACGTTTACTGGAAATAGAATCTTTCATTCACAAGCATTGTTTGCGATGAACCGCCGTCATGTACCATCTGGTTGTTGGAATTGGTTTCGATGATGCAGCCGGCCTCTTCAGGCCTGTTCTTAGTCGAGCTCCCTGTGCTGTGACTGTTCGTGTGATGGCCAAAAATCTAAGAAACGAACCCGCGCCAGTGCCTTGTTGTGACGCGGTACTGAGGAGTTGGTGCGAACAATGATGGCACAATCGAATTCTGTCTTGCAACGCCAACAGCGATACACTCTGCTGGTCAGGTCATCGCTTCGGCTACGGCCAGCCGACAAGCGCCCGCCGACGACCCCCTCTATCGCTCCTACCCCGCCACGCTGACTGTCAGTGCCGTGCCCCTTCCCTTCCGTGACGTTCTTCCCCCCTCCTACTTTCTTGTTGCATCAGGTTTCCGGATTGTACTCCCAGCTTCTCTGGGGGCCGCCAACGCCTCTCGCTGTGCCATCGCGTCTTTCTTCCCTCGTCTGCCACCACCTCCAATTGTACTTTACCTCTGTGCACCGCGGACCCCTTCTTGCACCCTCATTGGCCGCGCATAGAACCCCCTGCCTGTCCCTCGTTGCCATCCTATGATGTAGTAGTGCCCCCCCTCCGCATCCCCTCCTCCCCACTCTGGCTCCTGATAAACCGAGGCGGCTGCACTGCCTCTCCTTGTTGTTCCATTCGTACCCTTGTCGTTTGTCTCTTACTGCCCCCCCGCGCTCCAGTAGTCAACGCCCCTCCCCGCTGCCACCTTCGTTGACGGAATCACGGTGACGACGGGGGCCGTCACGACGCTGCTTCTTCCTGGTGGTGACGCGCGCGTCCAACTTTTCGGCGGCGTCGCTCCGTCGTCCATCGCGTGGCGAAGGGAGGAGGGGGAGGGCAGGTGTTAGTCGAACACGGACAAACGTCTGGCAGGGGCGGCATGGACCTCCACTACCGACTCGATAGTGGCTGCTTGTACCCTAGGGCGAGGACTGTTTGCATCTCCGTCTCGGTGGGACACAAGCCCGCGGGCTGTGGCTTTTGGGGACGTGCAGACACGATACGGTGCAAACTTTCCACGCGCTATGGGCATGTCCGAGGATGCCTTTGGCGTCCTTGCCAGCACGCTTCGCCCGCGGCTGCCGAGCCGCGGGAACTCCCACAAGATGAGGACCGCCATGGCGCTACGATACCTCGGGGGGGGCAGCTTCATCGACATCTCCGCTGTGTTCGGCGCTTCCATCTCTTCCTTCCACGACAGCCTTTGGTGTGTTGTGGACGCCATTAATTCCATCCTCGCGATGGAATTTCATCTTCCACTAGACGATTCTTCCTGGCGAATACGGACGGCAGCGGGCTGTCAGACCAGAGGGGACGGACCCTTTGACAACATTTTGGGCGCCCTCGATGCGATTGTAGTCAGGAAAGAGCAGCCTGCCGCGACAGATGTCGCGTGCCTCGCCGACCACTGGTGCCGCAAGGGGTACTATGCCCTCAACACGCAAGCCATTTGCGACTCATCGTACCAGTTTACGTGGATGAGCTGCACCAGCCCAGGGTCCGTCCACGACTTGGCCGCGTTCTCGAGCACCCTGCTCAGCCGACGCCTCATGTATGCATCCGTGCAGGACAGCACGGTCGCCGAGCTCATAGCCGACGGGTACTGCATGGTGGCGGACGAGGCGTACGGCGCTTCGGAGATCCTGGCGGTGCCGTGGCCAGGGGGGGGTTGGAGGGGACAGGTGGAAGGACTCTTACAACTTTTATCAGTCATCCTCCATGATTCACATTCAGCAAGCTTTTGGCATGCTCGTGTGGCGGTGGGGTGTCTTTTGGCGCCCTCTGCGGGTGCCTTATGGAAAATGGCCCAACCTGAGCCGTGCATGCTTCAAGCTGCACAACGTTTGCCGACGCTGGGATGCCAACGGGGATGCCCCCCTGGCTCCGTACGACCGAGATGGCGAGGCGGCTCGGATCCACTTTGATGATGCACCCAGGGACTTTGCGAGGGGGCGTCGTCGGGCAAGCGAGAGCTCGGGATTGCGGGACCGGACGACCAAGACCAGTGAGCATCCTGGCAAACTTCGCCCATACTCCCTGTGGCAACAACGAAGGCGCGAATAAATACCCTGTGGCAACACTGACAATACATAATAGAAAGACCTAAAGGGTCGAACTCCCGAGAAGACCTAGACGGCGCAAAGGCGAGCGAAGGCTAGGAATCGAGAGAGACGCCAAGATTTAGATGGCGAGCAAGACGGGGCGGCGCGGGCCGTGGCCGGCGCCAAAAGAACAAGACGGAAACAGACGAAAAATAGAGACGAAATAGTAGCCCCGGGCCCAAATAGGCGGGGCTACTTAGGGAAGGACAGCCGTCCCATAGCCCGCAATCCGAAGTACGGAGAGGCGAGTGCAAGTCCCGTCAAGGGCATACGTACTGGACTTAGCCCCTGCCAATTGCAACCCCCCCCCGGGGCCGAGACCTGGCGGTCACCCGCCAGCAAGGACGGATGCCGGGCCGCGTGTGCCGAGCATCTGTGAGGGGTCGCCAGCGCGCTGGCGCCGGGCGGGGTCGCACGAGCGACGCGGATCCCTTGGGGCGCGCGCTCGGGCAGCACGCGACGGCGGGGCGGACACCCCGCCTTGCGGCGGCCCGCGACGACGAGGACGGCGGCAGCGGAGGCGGCACGCGCGGACGCTAACGGCCTGGGCGTACCGCCGACGCGGGCGGATGGCGGGGGTCGGTGAAGCGGCGACGATGGCGTACATCGCGCCTCTCTTACGGGACGTGTTGAAGACGGGCTTGAGGCGGTACGCCGAAGGCGTATTGGCGGGCCACGACGGGGTGCCGGAGCAGGCGCAGGTGCTCGGGCCCGACCCCCGGAGCCAGCCGGTGGTCCACCGCATGCGGGCCGGCGTACGCATGGCGTATTGGGACGGCGGCATCTACGAGGTGCACTCACAGCGGTGCGACGGCGAGTTGGCCGTCCGCTTCTGCCGAGAGGTGGCGCGCTTCGGGTCCGCGTTGCGGGCGTGGTCCGTCCGGATAGCGTTCACGTTCGTGAGGACGGACGGGGACGCCGGGGACCTCCGCGCGTGGGTGCCGTGGGTGGCGCACTGCTGGGGCCGGCTCATGAGCCTCATGCCGGACGCAGTGACGCCGCCTGCGGAGTACCTGATGGAGTTGTCGCTTCCTTATCTAGGGAAGGCAACGGACCTCTATTACGTGCAGGCCGCCGTGCCGCAGCACCGGAACGCGTTGGACGCAAAGGCGTAGTACTACGGGGAGGCGGCGGACAAGAACGCTCGCCGGGTGGGCGCGGGGGCGGCGCCGCGGCCAGTCCCGCCGTATGACCGGCCGGACATCAGCTCCTGGCCGAGACCCGATCGGGTTGCGCGGGATCTGACGCTCCTCCTGGCGGAGGGGGACCGCGTCGCAGTCAACCAAGCGCGGAAGGAGGTGGACGTCTGGGTGCGCAAGAGCGATGACGTTCCGTACCTCATGAAGGCCGGCCACCACGCCAAGGGGTTGAGCGGCGCCGGCTGGCGGCGCGTGCCCCCGGCGCTGGACGACTTGAAGCTGCCCCGGGGGGTGCACGTGGTGTACCCCACCGTGCTGTCGTATTATTACGACCGCATGATGGGGGACGACCGGAGCTGCCTCTGGGACATGTACGTGGTGGAGCGGGTGCAGCTCACCGCCATCACGCTGCTGGCGGACCTCGCCGGCGAACGCGTTCACCGCATCTCTCTTTCCCTACTCTATAGGTTGAAGCGTCTCCGATTGGATGACATGGCGGCGGGGAGTGCGGGCGAGCATGCCCGACTGCAGCGGCTGTTGCACGGCCTGGCGGTGTTGCTCCCCAAATGGGGAGCCGTGGTGGAGGCCGCGGGCTTGCCGGTCGGGCAGACGCCGTTGCCGGCGGAGAGGGACGACGCGGCGAACCCATACGAGTTTCGACTAGCGTTGAACGCCGGGGGTGTCGACGTCCCGAGTCGGGCCGAGCGCGTGACGTCGAGGAGCGCGACGGCGCGGACGCCGCCGGAGGCGGCCGGACGCGCGGGGGCGGGGCACGCCAGGGGCGGAGGCAGCGACGGAGCCCCAGAGGGCGGGGCGGCGGCACGCTCGGAGTCCCCGCCATGGCAGGCCGCTTCGCCGACGCCGTCGTCACCGGGGGGACGTGGCCGGGCCGGAGCAAGGCGGTCGTCGTCGTGGAAGCCGCCGGCGGAGGCGTCCACAACGCGGACTCGGACGCGGACGCCCGGCCGGGTGTCGCCAGGGAGGTCCACATCACCGCTTAGGAAGGCGTCGCCGTGTCGGTCGGCGTCGCCGCGTCGGTCGGCGTCACCGCGTCGGTCGGCGTCGCCGCGTTGGCCAGCGTCCCCGCGTCGGTCGGCGTCGCCGCGTCGGTCGGCGTCTCAGCGTCGGTCGGCGTCGCCGCATCGATTGCCGTCGCCACTCTGACGGCTTTCGCAACCGCCCCCGCCGCAACGCGGGCGGGCGCCGCCGCCGAGGCGCGAGACGCCACGTCGTCGTCGGGGCCCGACGCCGCGTCGGGAAACGCCGCCGCCGGCTCCGTCGCAACGGAGCGGCGCGGCGTCCAAGGGGGAATCCGCGGGGGGCAGCCCACTGTTGTGGTCGCCGCCGACGGCGTCGGAACGCCGGCGGAAGCCGCCGGCGGACGCGGGGGCGTCGGGGCGGACGGAACGGGAAACGGCGGCGCCGCAAGCGGGCGACGCGCGATGCGGCCGGACGCCGGTCGGCACCGACGGCGCGCCTCGGTCAACGGCGGGGGCAACCGGGTCGCGGCGGAGCGGGGAGGCTACGCGGGGGAGACGCTCGCGGCCGTCCGAGGGGCAGGAGATGGAGCCGCTGTACGCAGGGTACCACAAGTGGTACCGAGTGGGCTCCATCGCGCCGGAAGGCGACGCGCTCCGGGCGCATGTTTCGGCGGCGGCGGGGAAGTTCCTGGCCGCAAGAGGCAGTGCGCCGGCGGGCGCCGTGGAGCTGGCCCTCAGCCGGGTTCTCCGCAGTGGCGTGGACCTGTTGCATGCGTCCCTGCGGACGTCCAGCGACCGCACGGTGGTGGAGGCAAAGGACGGGGTCGTCAAGGGCGTCAAGGGGCTGCGCCGCGCGACGCACATGGAAGTCGAAATCGGTTGTATCCTGAACGAGGTGCGGGCGGCGGATCGGGTGGCGTCCGCCGATGATCGGTTCGTCTATGACGACAGTGACGAGTCCGGGGGCAGCCGGCCCGCTCGTCCGCGGCGGCGGCACCGCTAAGCGGAGGCGCCGGCACTGACCCGGGCGGTGTGCGCTTTCTCGAAGCGGAAGATCACCACGCGCCACACAGGCGGCGGGGAGGACGCCGTGCGGCCGGCCACCGTGAACGTAGGATAGGGGGGGTAGAGTTGCACCCGTGCAGCGCAGTAGCGCGTGGCGAGCGCCCACCAGGACTGGTGGTGCCAGCGCGGGGCGAAGAGGGTGAGGTCACAAGAGTAGGAGGTGACGCGGGCGACGACCTGTGGAAAAAAGGAGAAGGGGGGGTTGGACCACCCGTTCTCCACTGCCCAGTCGACAGAGAACGCCGCGGCACAGCCGCGGGCGGCGTCCGCGGGGGTAAGGGGCAGGAACCGGGGCAGCTGGGCTGCCGCGGCGGTGGTGAACAGGTCGACCGTATGGGGGCCCCATGCCGCATCGAGTTTCTCGAAGGCGGGGCGTCCCAGTGCCCAGCGGGTAGGTGGTGGGACATTGGGGATTTTCGCGAGGAGGGAGGATGCCCAAAGGGCAGGGACAGTTCCCTCGGGGCTATTTGTCGCGGACGTCCAGCGGACATCGACAAGCACGGCGCCCGTCCCGTCGGTGTGCTGCTGCACCGCGACGCACACCGAATCGGGTTGCCCCGGGCACGGGGCGAGGACGACTGGCGTCGTCGGGAAAACGGCATCGGGTAGCGTAAACGTTTTCTGCTTTGCCAAGCGGATGACGAGATGCCTCAGCAAACCCGGAATGGGTTCCCACGAGTCATCGCCCCGGCCAAATGTGGCCCACCGGACTTTCGCCACGATGCCGTTATCGGCGTCATGGCGAATGGCCAGCAGCCGGTCGATTTCCCAGGTCGGGTCCTCATCAGAGGATTTCACGTCGGGGAGCGGGCCTTGTGTAAGCCGATGCGGCTGGGAATCCGGTCCCGACACTGGGCGCGGTGCCGGTGTGACGTCATTGCTGATGACCCGTCCTTCGCCGTCGCCTTGGTCGATGGCGAAGTCGGTGCCGTCCGTATCGAGAATCTCGAACGGACCAAGGGCCTTGGGCAGCGGCTTGTGCCCGCCGCGGTGGGAGCGGAGGTAGACGACGTCTCCGACCGCCAGGTTCTTGTTCTTCGGCCGCACCCGGCTGTGCCAGTATCGCTTGTAGCGAGCTTGGTACTTGTCGAGGGAGGCGCGCACCGTCGGGATGAGCTTCTTCAAGCCCTGAATGATGGCGCGCTTCACCATGGGTGGGGAGCCATCGGCGGATGCCAGCGGTGACGAGCCCGTTCGGCCCTCAACCGTGAGGTTGCGACTGCGGCGGCGGATCAGGAGGTCGAACGGCGCCATACCGGTGGCACGATGTGGGCAGGTGTTATAGGCCAGGCTCAGGGCGGGGAGGAGGCGGTCCCACTGTCGCGGGTGCTCGTCACAGAAAGCCCGGATCTGGTTCAGCAGCGCACGGTTATACCGTTCCACCTGACCGTTGGTCTGCGGGTGGTAGGGCGTCGTGTACTTGCACCTCGTGCCTAGCAACTTCATGACAGCACGGAACAAGGAGTTGTCCATCTGCCGACCCTGGTCGGATAGGACGCAGTCGACGGGCCCGTAGGCCGCGACCCATGCGGTCAGGAACGCCGACGCGACCGTGACGGCGGTGATGCGTCGGAGCGCAACCGTACGGGTTAGCTTCGAGAAGCGGTCGGACATGACGAACACATACCGGTCGCCGTCAACCACGTTGAGCAGAGGGCCGAGGATGTCGATGCCAACCTCGGTCAGCGGTTCCTTTGGCGGGAACAAGGTCATGGGGGACGTATGACGTCGCTCCTGCAGCCTGTTCTTCGTGCACGGCGGGCATTGCCGGACGAAGTCGTAAAGGTCGACAATCATCGACTCCCAATAGAAGCAAGGCTTCATGGCAGCGTACATACGCTGCACGCCAGGGAAACGTTTGGACGTCTGGTAGTGCTCGAGGCCCCTTACGCGGCCGCGTAGGGCCGCGAGGATTTACATTTGCATCACGTCCGTCGTCGATGGGCGACGCACGAGGCGGCCTTCCTCATCGAGGACGAACCGCGCCGGTTTTTCGGAGTCGATCACGGCGCGGAGCTGCTAGCAACGGCCATCCGCGCCTTGTGCGCGGAGGAGCTCCTCCGCGGTAATTGGGGGAGGCTCAACCGGCGCCGAGAAGTGGTTGGCATCCATGCCCCGTGCGGCCTGGGCCAGCAGGAAGCACGGGATGTCGTCATCCAGCTCCTTCTGGTCCATACCCGTCGTGGGGATTCTGGACAAGGCATCGGCGAGGTGGTTGTTCGCCTCGTTCTTGTACTTCACCTCGAAGTCGAACTCCACTAAGCGGAGGCGCCAACGGAGCAGGCGACCGGTTGCTGTCGTCAACCAATAGATCCAGCTGAGGCATTCGTGGTCGGTACGTACAATGAACCACGAGCCCTTCACATAGTGGCGGAGGTGGAGCACGGCCCAGACGAGGCCCAGGCACTTGTTCTCGGTGGCAGAGGAGTTGCGTTGCTCTGGCTGCAAGGCGCGGCTGTAGAATTCCCCGGGTTTCTTCTGGCTGTTCGGCTGCTCGTGGAACAGGGCGCCCTCCAATTGGGTGTCGCACACATCGACGTCGATGGTGAAGGGCGCGCCGCGGCGGGCGAGCGCCAGGACTGGCGGGTGACGCAGAGCGTCGCAGAGGCGTATGAACGCCGGGGCCTGCGCCTCGGTGAAGTTCGGGAGCCTGTCGCCGTACGCCTTGGTCGTCAGCTGGTTCAAGGGAGCTGCGATTCGTGCGTAGTTCGCGACGAAGCGTCGGTACACGTTGCACATGCCACGGAAGCTACGCAATTGCGTCTTCGTCCGCGGGTGACCCACCTTTGCGAGCGCTCTCAGGTTCTTGTTGTGCACGCGAATCTCCCCAGGGGATATGATGTGCCCTAGGTATTCGACGGACGTTTGGAAGAACTGGCACTTCTTGGCCTTCAGAGTGACGCCGGCCCGACCCAATCGGGTAAGGGCTTCGTCGAGCGCCCTCACGTGGTTCTCCGGGGTGTCGGAGAAGACAATGGCATCGTCGAGGTACACAAGGCACGTTTTCCAGGTCAACCTGAATAGGATGATGTCCAGGGCACGTTGGAAGGTCGCGGGGGCATTTGTGAGGCCGAAGGCCATCTTCAGGTACTCGTACGTGCCCATGTGGCAGGTGAAGACGGTCTTGTCGATGTCGTCCGGGGCCATGGGTATCTGTTAATACCCGGCATTGCAGTCGAGCGTTGAGAAGACACGGGCGTCTCCCAGCGAGTCGATGCAATCCTCCATCCGCGAGATGGGATAGGAGTCCTTTTTGGTCACCGCATTGAGACGACGGTAGTCAACGCAAAAGCGTTGCGACCCGTCTCACTTGGGGACGAAAACGACAGGGCTGGCCCATTCACTGGTGCGTGGTCGGACGACCTTGGCTTCCAGCATCCGGTTGACCTCGTCACAGATCATGTCACGGGCGTGGTGGCCCGCGAGGTACGGTTGCAACCGTATCGGCTTGGTCCCGGGTTGAATCTCCACACGGTGGACGGTGCCGTCGATGGACTCGGGCGTCCTGTCCGTCATGTATGCATGCCGGCGGATGAGTGCCTGGACATCCGGGAGCAGCCGATTGGGTACGCCGGAGAGATCAGCTTGGTCGAGCACCGCCTCTGCGGCATCGGCGGGCAATGCCGCGTCTTCAGTGACAAGAAGGCAATCGAAATCGTCGACTGGGCTGCCGGTGGCGATAACAGTTCCCTTGCGGAGGCAGACCTGTTCGCCGCTGAGGTTCGCGACTTCAACGCTGAAGCGTTGCCCCGGGACGACGACGGCCAGGCAGCGTGCGGTTTGTCAGCGGTGGCGCTTGCTGAGGCGGGTGTGCGGCGTCACCAAGACCTGACCAGCGAGGTCGGCTTTAACCAGCATGGCCGTACGTGAGCGCGGGGGCAACACCCGTCGCTACGCACGGCGCACCGGCGCGTCCCTTAGGGATCGGCGGCGTTCTCTCTTGCCGCGGATCGTGCACGACAAGATGGGTACCGAAGCGTCGCTGGGCCAACTGACGCGTTGACGGCGAGGGTAGAGCGCCTCGACGTGGCGGTTGATGAAACTGGTGCCCAGTAGCACGGGCACGGCGAGGCGCTGGACGACGACAAAGTCGACATCAGTGACGATGCCGCCGAAGCGCAGGCGCAAGGTGATCATCCCCCGGGCAGAGATAGGGTTTTTATTTGCGTCCACAATGTCGGGCAAATGCGGGTGCGGATGCAGCCGCTTTTCCCATCCCTTGGGCAGGGCATCCACCCGGATGATCCAGGGTCCGGCGCCTGTGTCCAGTGTCGGTGTCATCAGCCGCATCCGCGCTTTTTCAAAGCCGAGGGCTGCGGGGAAAGTATACTGCCGGTACACCGGGACCAAGACACGGTTTATCCGTATCTTCGGGCCCTGCGGACTGGGGCCGGCACGGGGCGACCGAGCCGCTAGCGGCACGCCCCGTGCACGTTTCCCGATACGGGAGATGCAGGTGGGTACACCGTCGGGTTCGTGTCCGCTTGCGTGTCCTCGGGCGCGTCGCCGACGGGCTCGCCTCCGCTGAGGAAGCCGGTGTCGTCCGGCACCAGCGCGTCTCCCCAGGGGTCTCCGGCAATGGCAGCCATTGCGTATTGCATCCGACTAGGGCGTATCGCGGGGCGACCAGCACCAGTGGGTCCCGGCGCGTCCACAGGTGGCGCGCGGGGCCCCACAGCGCGGTCGAGCGAGGGACACGCACGGGCGTAGTGACCGAAACCGCGGCTGTGGTGGCACTGCACCTGGCTCAGGGGGACCATGGCCGGTCGTCCCGTCGGGGCCCCCGTTCGGGGAACCCGTGGGGGTTCCGTCCCGTAGGACGGTGCGCGGGCCGCTGGTGGCGTGGGGGCAATCGCCTGGAACGGCTGCTGTGGTGGCGGCCGACCCAAGGGGGGCCGGCCCTGGGGCGGCGTGGCTCCCGGCATCGTCGCTGGCGGCGCCGCCCAGAGGACCGGTTCAACCTTCGCTCCGCTCGCGGAGCCGAGCTGCAGAACGCTCTTGGCCTTGGTGTACCGGTCGGCTTTGCCGATGGTGACCGTGACAGCTCGGAGGCCACCTCCGATCTTCTGCGAGAGCGCCACGAGATCGTCGAAGGTGGTACTCGTGCGGTCGGCCAGCTCGGCTTGGGCCTGTACCGAGGGGTGGAGCCCCTTCAGGAACAGGTACCGTAGCTGCTCGGGGTCGTACATCCCCATGAGCCGGCGGCCTCACCGCATCAGCCGCTGGTAGAAAGCGCGTTCACCCTCGTCTCGGCGCTGCTCCGCTGTACGGAGGGCCATTTTGGCAGTGTGCAGGGCGTCCTCGGGCGCATAGCGATTCAACAGGTTGTTGATCGTGTGAGGGAAGCTGGTACCGACGGCACTGCCGTGTGGTCCATTCGTTTTCTGAAAGAAGTCGTCCTTGGCCTCTTCGCCAATGCGGTAGGCTAGCAGGTCGGGGCCTCGCCCAGGGTGACATCCATTTCGTCCGCAGCGGTGCGGAAGCGAGTGAGGAGAGCCAGGACGGCCAACGGGTCCGAGCCATCGAAGAGCGAGACCCCGTGGAACGGGCCGTCCAGCGGGCGATGGCGCCTACGGAGCTGGCCTGCTTTCCGCCGGCCGTACGTCAGATCCGCATTGCGGACAAGGTAGCGGCGGTTGTCGAGTAGTAATGAGAACGGGCCGAGCTTTGACGTCAAGGGAAGCGGCCAGGGGGTGACCGCCCCTAGCGTCAAAGCTGTAGGGCCGGCGCCAAGCGTGTGGGCGCGTCGGCGCGCGTGGGAGCGGCGACGCGGGGGTCTGGTGCTGTCGCTGCTGCTACTGCTGCTAGAGTCCCGTGGTGGCTCGACGTCATTGGCGGACCGCGAGGAGCGGGCATCGGAATCCGATTGCGCCCTCGCACTTCCAGATGCCAATGTCTACGTTGAGGCGGCGGACCTGCGTGACCGGTGCCGGTCACGCGGGGCCGGGGTGTTTGCGGGTGTTGGGTCAGTGGGCCGGGGCCCACTGGCAGTTGACATCGGCAATGTCCCAGTTGGGTCGCGCAACGTTGTCACGTCGACGCGTAGCTCTCGGACGGATGCTGCCATGGCACGCACCAGCGTCGTGAGCTCGGCCACTGCCGATTGCTCCGCGTGACGACCAGCGTTGCTGGGGGATGCACCCGAATCGCCCGTGGCTATAGCCGCTGTGGCGGGGTCGGGTAGGTTCGATGCACCTTGGAGAGGAGGGCGAGTCGTATCCGCCGGGACTGACCCATTGGCAGTACGCCGAGCGTCAGTACCCGCATCATGAGGAGGGGCAAAGCGCGGGGGATCGGCACCCCGGCTCGCCATCGGCGATGGGTTGGCTTCTTGTCTCGAGATAGCACGAACCCGGACACGACGGCGCCACGGCCCGTCGGGCACCGTCAAGCGACTCCCCCGGCCTGCAACAACAGCCGCCGGGTGACCGGGACCACGAAGTGGTCGCGTTACGAGTATCGTCAGTGGTGTCCGCACCGTTGTCGCCGGGGCTCTCGAGAGAAGAGGCGTTCCTCACCAGGGACGACGCCCTCTCCCCTGATGCTCCACCAAGTCTGGCAACAAAGAAGGCGCGAGAAAATACTCTGGGGCAACACTGACAATACAGAAGAGAAGGACCCAAAGGGTCGACCTCCTGAGAGGACCGAGACGGCGAAACGGCGCGCAAAGGCTAGGACTCGAAAGAGACGCCAAGATTTCAATGGCAAGCAAGACGTGGCGGCGCGGGCCGTGGCCGGCGCCAAAAGAACAAGACAAAAACAGACGAAAAAGAGACACAAAATAGTAACCCCGGGCCCGAATAGGGGGGGGGGGAGGGCTACTTAGGAAAGGACCGCCGTTCCATAGCCCGCAATCCGAAGTACGGAGAGGCGGTTGCAAGTCCCGTCAGGGCCATAAGAACGGGACACAGCTCTTGCCAATTGCAACACACCTCTTCGATGTATTGAAAATAAATTCGGTTTTCCACCTGTCAGGAAAGGTTTTGTGGAAATGCATGCAAGCCGAGGCACGGTCATGGTGCAGTCCAGTCACGTATGTCGGAATGGTGACCAGTGCCCGGACAAGCAGGCAAAAGCATCGTGCATGGTGTTTAGCACTATGTCCACGATGTCCACCGGTGAGTAAAAAAGCGCTGTGCACTGTCAGGAGTGCCGCGTCATATGCCCCGGGAAGATCCACCCTCTTCATCGATCTCGCCAACACGCGACAGATTCTGGGTGCACACAGTCTTCGGGAAACCATGATACCCATCGCTAGAAGCATTCTTTGAACGGCGCTTCACTGTCCCATTCCCAGCGCAGGCGAGGTCTGGTACAATCCCAGCGCGGACCTGCGATGCTTTGTGCACGGATAGTTTTCTGAACAAGCCCAAAATGTTCACGCTGTAGACCACCTCTGGACACCTTGTTTACTGTCAGTTCGCGTTCCGCGCACCAAGAAGAGCTCGCAGCTGCGCTCGGTCGCACAACGCGCGAGCGCTATCCATCACGTCGTTCCCTCCACTGTGGGCTTCGCGCACTGGCTCGCGGCTCCACCCACATTTCCTTAATCGATGCGTCCCGCTTCGGTATACCCATTCTTGGTCTTTGTATTGGTCGTCCCGAGTCTTGCATGGCCTTTAAAAGCAGAAACGCGGGATTGTTTTCGGACAAGCACCGTACACGAGGGTACAGAAAGAACGCGGTGTCTTGCGGCGATGCGTTTTCTCTACGTCGGTCCGCAGCAAACAAATTGCGACAAGTCTTCTTCCTCATAATCGGAAATTGGACTTGCTTTAGCCAAGCTGGGGCGTACTAGGCGCCGAGCGCACACTGTCCGACGACAAACCCCCTTGGCGGCCCTTCCTGGAGCGCAGGGCAGCCCACATATGGGACTGAACCTCCTCGACCATGGCCGCAGGGGCCCCCGCATCTGTCAGAACTTTGAGCGTCTGCGAGAAGGCGGCGAGGGTGGACGAGTCGTCCTGCGCCCCGAACGACTTGGCCACGGCCGCGGAGTTGCCGACGATGGCCTCCAACAGCCCGTTGTCCTCGAGTCCACGCTTGGCCGCCCGGGGCTTGCGCTTTTTCGTGGGACACCCCGGGGAGGCGTTTCCCATAACACCCTCATCGCCTGGCTCGCGGCTGACGAGATCCATGACCATGCTGTTGTCGCGGAAGAGGATGTACATGAAGTGGAGGATCAGCTCTGCGTCAATGAAGCGCCCGAAGGTCTCCGGGTCGTTGTTCCCCGACGCCTTGAAGCGCCGCAGAACCGTCGCGAACTTGGCAGAATACTGCATGTGGACAAGAGAAATGGGATAAAACACACACATAAAGAACCAATTGAAACCGACAAGGTCATCGGAAAATGATACAGGAACCAAGCAGATGGCGCGTTAGCAGCAGATCTTGAGAATTTTTGAACGGGCCAACCACAGTGTTTCACGCGGCCCATCGCACAAAGAGCCCCCCCCGCACGCGTCCCAACGAGCAAAAACACCACGATAATGCACGGTCACATCGTCGGCAGCCGTGCCCACCGCATCTCAGCCGCATCTCACAGCACTTCGGCTGCATTTCTCAGACCATCGCATTTTCGGAAGCTTCGAACGATAGGCCTGCAGATGTCGTCATATGTGAGTCCAGATGCATGGATTCTTTGCAAAGCAATGTCATCCTTTTAACCTGCTGCGGCGGGGGGATGTATAATTTGATTTATGTATTTCCTACTTCATTCAAGCCTTAACGGCTTGTTAATTCTTGTTCTGCCATCCGCCGGTTATCTCGTCACGGATGGAGCTTACCGCCACTTACTGTCACTTGCATAAAGATGTCGCTGCTTGGCTTGCGCTGCCTTGCAGGCAGGCCACATGACTGCCTGACATCAGCGGCCTGCTGTGTCTGGCGCCCGTGTCGGGTGGTCAGACACACTGTCGCAGACACAGGCCACACCGCCCTGACACTGTCGTGTCCGCGCACACAGCCGTGGCTGCTTCTGGCCTGCGGTTCTTGGGCTCCGGGCCAGTCGGGGCTGGGCAACGGGCCAAGTCGAATTGATCAAGCTGCATTTATAGTGCACCTGCACTGCATATCCGTGCATGTCAACCTCAGCACAGGTGCGCGCCTCCCACGTATCTCCTGGCCAACTCACCCGCCACAGGCCAAGGAGTCATTTCCTTAGCGCGTGCACAACAATGGGGCCATCACAGGCAACCAAGAGTAGCACAGGACGAGAAAAGGGCGCAGGCGAGGCGTCAGTTCGTGCGTGCATGAAAATGACCAGGTGGCGCCCCCCCCCCGACACACGCCCCCA
>Ga0209093_1001096_pt1 | contig 15312 bp, 21 predicted proteins | sample SidtaG_4_FD_187450 | JGI IMG/M metagenome (GOLD analysis project Ga0209093, IMG submission 187450) | Marine algal microbial communities from Sidmouth, United Kingdom - Sidmouth_Male1 metaG (SPAdes) (version 2) | ecosystem: Host-associated > Algae > Red algae > Unclassified | place: Sidmouth... | reverse complement strand
GTTTTTGTGCGCTTCGCGCCCAGTGATCCCGGCGTTCGCGTTGTGACTCTGGCGTAGCGATCCGCATCCTGTGCTGGGTTTTCTGACGGGGTTATACCCCGTTGGCTTTGAGGGCAGGATCCACTACAATGAGCGCGTTTGTGGACCGGTAGTAGTTTTCAAGCAACTCGGGTGCACAGACCATTCACGGTTTCCTCTACTGAGGCCTCTACTGAGATAGACAGCCGACAGCAGAAAATTGCAAGGCCAGGCAACTGGAGTTTCCATCAGCCAGCTGTTTTGCAACACGGCCACCCTCGAGTCTGGTATCCCTCTCCCCGCCAATCTTCGCCATGTTGCCCTTCTTCCTCCTTGTCTCCAATCGCATCCACGCGGTTGGCAGAGGTGCCTGGCGCGCGCCAACTCTGAACTGCGGGCGGTTACGCCGTTGGCGGCGGGCGAGTAGGCTGGTCGCTGGGTCGTTCATTGGCGGTTACTGCCGCTGGGTCCTTTCGCCGCGAGTCCTTTCGCCGCGGGCGGTCAGGCCGCTGGTTGACGGCGGGCTGGGAGGTTGTTGGTTGACGTTTGTTGGCCCGTGGACTCGGCACCGCGGGCGGTGACGCCTTCGGTGGTGGGTGGGCTGTGAAATCGCACGCAGTTGTCACAGCGGGCTGACTCGCCCTGGGTGGCGTACTGGCTGGTCGGTTGTCGGGCGGCTTCCATTGCCGCGTGGGCCTCTAGCCGTTGGCGGTGAAGTCGTTGCGGGGGGGGTGGGGTTGCCGGTCGATGGATCGCCGTCCCTGAGGCTGCGGGCTGACACGCCGTTAGTGCGAGCCGGGATGGTTTGCCGTCGCGTAGCGTTCTCTGCCGCGCGGTCTCGGCGTCGCGGGCGGAAACGCCGCTGGGGGGGGCGGCGCTGGTTGGTCGTCACGCGGCATCCGCTGCCGCGCACTCGTTGCCAACAGTGGTCACATAGGTAGGGGGGGACGGGAGCCTCGGTTGTCGCGCGGCGTCTGTTGCCGCGCGAACGCGGCGCCACGTGAGGTCATGTCGCTGGGGGGGGGCGGGCGCGTCGGTGGTCGCGCGGCGTCTGTAGCCACGCGGACGTTGCGGCGCGTGCGGACGCGTGGTTCGGCGCGGGTGGATGCGGCGGTGGTTCCGCGGCATCCTCTGCCGCGCGGTCGCATCGCCACTTGCGGTAAACTCGTTAGGAGGGGCGGGTCCGTCGGCCGTTGCGCGGCGTCCGTTGAGGCGCGCCCGAGGCGCTCGGTGCTGGGTGCGGTCACGTGGTTTGGCGGAGGCGAACGCGGCGGCGGTTGCGCGGCGTGCGATGGCGGGCTCGTCGATGCGCGCGCGGCTGCTGTTGCGGAACGGTCTCGGTACTGCAGGCTGTCACGCTGTCAAAGGGCAGCGGACGCGTCTTTTGTCGCGCGGCGTCCTTTGCCGCATGGTCTCGATCCCGCGTGCGGCCGCGGCGTTGGGGGAGGGTGTGCGCGTCCTCGGTCGCGCGGCACCTGTTGCGTCCAAGTCTCGGCGCGGCGTGTGGTCAGCACTCTCAGCGGTGGCGGATGCAGCGGTGGTTGCGCGGCATGTTTCGTAGTGCGCTCGCTGCGCAGCGTGCGGCAGAGGCGTTGGTGGAGAATGTGCGCGTCCGCAGTGGAGTGGCGCCTGTTGCGTCGCGGTCTCGGCGCGGCGGGTGGTCAAGTCGTTGAGCGGGGGCTGACGCGGCGGTGGTTGCGCGGCGCCTGTTTACGCGAGGTCTCGGCGGGGCGGGTGGTCAAGGAGTTGAGCGGGGGCGGACGCGGCGGTGGTTGCGCGGCGTCTTTTTCCGTGCGCTTGCAGCACCGCGTGCGGCCGAGGGGTTGGGGGAGGGTTTGCGCGTCCGTGGTCGCGGGGCGCCCGTCGCGTTGCGGTTTCTTCGAAGCGCGCTGTGAAGTGGTTGAGCGGGGGCTGACGCAGCGGTCGTTGCGCGTCGCCTTTTGCCGTGCGCTTGCTGCACCGCGTGCGGCCGAGGCGTTGGGGGAGGGTTTGCGCGTCCGCAGTGGAGTGGCGCCTGTTGCGTCGCGGTCTCGGCGCGGCGGGTGGTCAAGTCGTTGAGCGGGGGCTGACGCGGCGGTGGTTGCGCGGCGCCTGCTTACGCGAGGTCTCGGCGGGGCGGGTGGTCAAGGAGTTGAGCGGGGGCGGACGCGGCGGTCTTTGTGCGGCGTCTTTTTCTGTGCGCTCTCTGCGCCTTGTGAGGTCATGACCTTGGGCGGGGGCGTGCGCGTCAGCGGTCGCGCGGCGTCTGTTGACGCGAGGTCTCGGCGGGGCGCGTGGTCAAGTGGCTCTGCGGGGGTCACCCGTGTTGTCATGTACAGTGTTTAAGTTCGGCTTGTTGCGCTCGACATGCTACCCAACGGCGTTCCCCGACGCGTCATCTAAGAGAATATCGGTGTCAAGCGCTCGACGCTCAAACGGTGGGCTTCGTACTATCGTGACCAGGGATCCCCTTGGCGGGACCCTGATCACAGGAACCTCCACTCGTCGAGTTTATGGTTCGATAGTCGGCTGATGCAGGCCCTCGTCACGCTAGTTCGAGACAACCCTCGGGCGCTTCCGCGAGAGCACGCGGTGATGATAGCTGCCATGCGCGACCACCCCAGCGGGGAGCTCGAAGGTCTGCGGTGCTCGAAGAGTACAGTAGACCTACACATGCGGCGGCTGGACTTCACGCGGAACGTCGTGCTGCGTCTTTTTCGTGAGGCGTTGGACGGCGTTCTTCGGGCACACGACATTGCTCGCGCGAGGATCCCGCGTCGGTGCATCGTCTCGGTTGACGAGACGCACAAAGACGGCGGCGCCGTCTTTCGCCGAAGCGGCCAAGCTCTTGCGAGTGAGCGCTTCCGTGAGCGCGGCCGGGACCCGCGGTCAGTTCCGAGGACCAGCACGACGAGGGCTATTTCACCGGACGGGCGCATCCTCGGGTTCCAGTCGGCGGTCGTGCGCGACAGGGTGTTGAAGGCGGCGGACTGGCGGCTATTATTGCAGCTGCTACTGCTGAAGCTCGGCGTGTACATGCCCGGGCGGCCATGGCACCTACAGGCATCCAACTGCGTCGTGTTGTTCGACAACGCGCCCATCCACAACCACGCCGGCGACACCTTTCTGGGCAACAATGGCGTGCCTTTCCTCCGTCTTCCTGCCTACATCCCGGACCTGCAGCCAATCGAAGGCGTTTTTAATGACCTTCAGGTAATTATTCGAAACCTGGTGTACGTGCAGCCCGATGTGCTGGACGATCTCCATTTGTTGCAGGCGCTTGCAGCAAGTTTCATCACGCGTCGCCAAGTAATTGGCCAATATGATCGGGTCGACAAGGTCCTGGAATCGAGCCTCCTTTAATAAATTTGAGTCGGGTTTCATCGCTCGAGATGGTTTTGGCAGACTCTTCAGCATCGGCCAAGTCTCCTCCAACGGACAGCCAGGAAACGTCGATCACCTCGCCCTGTGTCAGCACATCGCCTCGGAGTCCCTCCTCTGCGCCACGCAGTTGCCGAATTTTTCGCGGGTCGTTTAATACCTTGGCCTTGGTCGGCAAATGGAGTGGTCGTAACCCTTTGCACGTACTCAGCACCATCATCCTTCGGTCGCCACAGAAGCATCGTTGACCGCCCAGATAGTGGACAAAACTCCTGAGAACGTCGACAATCGGGTGAAGTGAAGGCGTCCGTCGACATGACGGAATGGTCGAAACTATCGACAAGTCGATGGATCGATGAACCAGAATTGAATTCGGTCCTTTGTCAAATGAGCGCGCTGTCCGTCGTTCTCCAGCAGTTACAGCGCGAGCTCTGGTGCAGTCCCGACCTCACTGCTGCGGGCACTTTTGCTGCCGGAGGCGCGATCTCACTAGTCCACAGTGCACTGAATTATTTCCCAGACGAGGCGGTTGCGAGGCGGTCGTTTGTCATTCTATATTTACAACGCGTCTCTGTCTCGGGCGGGACTTGTGTTGCGCGCTTTTACGCTCACAGTAGAGCGCCGCTGGGGACTGTGGCGGAAATGCATATTCAGACGGGCCCGTGTGGGGTAGCGGTCCGGCAGATGCCACCCCTCTCTCATATCCGTCTTACGTCCTCTCAACAAGTCTGCTTCTGGGCGTATTCGAGCGGACGAGGACCTATTGATGCACCACTCCCGGTGGGGTCCCCGGATGGAAGCCATGCCAAAAAGTGGGATTTTTCAGAGTAGCTGGCCGCGGTGGGCGTTGAGTGTCCTCATCCAGGCGCCAGTTGCCACACATCGCCAGTTGCCGCCCCTCGCGCACACATGGAGGCATGTGTACATTTTGTGCCCCCTTCTCTCCCCTCTGCAGAGTCGCCGTTCTGCCGCCGTTATGTCGCGCGGCTCAGCCGTCTCTGCTCTGCTCGCCATTCCAGGGCTGGATGAGGTTGCATGCTCCCCGTCCCACTCGGTACCGAGCGGTTGCTCACAGGCATGCGCGGTGGGTGCCTCCTTGAGGCATGTGGTCCGCGGCGGGGGCGGTTGAGCCGCTCGTTAGCATTGGCGAATGCTTCGTTTCTGGACGAACGGGCAGCTGCCCCATGTGCGCTGGTAGGCTCGTGCATCTGTGGTAGCCTTCGATTTCGCCAAACTCGAATAAGTTCCACATCATCAAATGTGCTCCCACATTCCGCATTTACGCATGGAAGAGCCTTCCCAAGAGGTGGGCGCAGACAAAGATAGTCATGTGTGGACACGGGGTTGTTTTAATCCGTACAGATCGACCTTCTCGAGCGATTGACCGCTCGAAATGAGAAAGTTTTGAAAAAGTGGTCCCTGTTGCGCGACTGATATCTGCGGATCTCAACCGTGAAGCGCACCCTGGTTAGCTTGTGTGAGGGGGTGCCCCGCGGAAGCGTGCTGGAGGTGGGTGGCGATGGGAGGCAATTGCGCAATAGCGTTTTATGGACCTTCCAGGTGGGGGTGGTCACTCGATTGGGATTGGGTGCGGGGCGGTGCGGTGACGTGCTATCGGCGTCGTCATCGCTGCCGTCATCATCGTCGTCATCGTCGTCGCCACCGCCGGCGGTGACGTCCACTGTAATTTGTCGCACTCGCAATGCTGGCACCTCCGCTGGCAGAGCCAGGAGTAATTCTGCGTCGGCCCGATCTTCTCGGGACGCGCGACTTAACGTTGGTCGTCAGCTGCACCAGTGGGGCATTCGGACTGGTATATTTCGCTTCGTCATTCAGTCACGATGCGGCGGGCATCGCCTGTGCCGCACCGTAGGGAGCGTCTATCGTGTTGATATTTCCCGTGCGTTCTGTCGTGTGTCTTTTCTCTCGCCAGCATTCATCGTTGCGCGTGTGGCGTGCTCGCACTGTGTCTGACTGCGCATCTCGTCGGCGCTCACGTTGTGCTCCCGATCTGTGTACATCTCATTTGTGTCTCGCTGCTCTTTTCATGATCCTTTTCTACTTTTTTTCCATGCTTTTTTTGGCGCCAGGTCATTGAAGAATCCGTGTGGCTTGTGCGGTCATGTTGCTGCGAATGGAAAACGTGGACATTTGGAGAGATCCTGTCCGTCAAGTGATTTTGTGTGCCACCTTTCTCAATGTCCGTGATCCCTTTTTTTGCCGAAGCCAACATGGGACTGCTACGACTGTTTGAGGGTGTGAACCGTCTTTAGGCCGCGTGGCCACGGGCCCTTCTATCAAGTTCCCAGAGCAGGGCGTTGGGACCTTCGGGGTGGGTTTATTGTGCCCCATTCGCATCAGAGGCTTCTCGAGGCCGCTGAATCTGCGTGCGACGGTTATGTGTTTGAGCAGCAGCCCGGCGGCTGATAAATTGCCATTCTCTTTCTCTGAGTTCCTCTTCGTGACGCTTGCGTACTGTCTGTCACATGGTGGAATGGGCCAAGGGTCGCACAACATCGCACCCTGGCGCAGTGTTGGCCTCTGTGTGGGCGCGGTGTGGCAGGTGGGCTGCCGCGTCGGGGAATACAGCGCCGGCGGCGACGCGGGGAGGGGGCGTGAAGGGGGGCGGTGGGAAGGATGTGCACACGGTGGCGCGCCGCCACTAGACGGGCGGCTTAAAAAGGGCTGGCACCACCCGCCCCTCCGCTGCCGTCTGTTTCGCCGCTGCGTTTTCCGCCACCACCAACATCGTAACCACGTGCGCCGCCGCCACCACCGGACGGCATGCGCCGAGGCGCGTCGACGCCCTCCCGGATGGCGCCGCAGCAGTCGCCGCCGCCGTTGCCGCCGACCCCAGCTTCGAAACCTCCGAGGCCGCCGGCGCGTCCGCCGGTGCCGCCTCGTGCGCCGCTGCGGCCACAGGGCTGCGCGCGGCGTATGCCGCCGGAAGGGGCCGTGTGGCAGCCCCTGTTTCAGTCCCCTCACGGGAGCAGCAATTGGTGGTGCCGCCTTGGTCGAAGCCAACGCCACCGCGTGCGCCATCTCCACCCTTCGGGTGCGCGGAGCTGGGCCCACCGCCGCACGCCCCGCGGCGCGGCCGCAGGGAGCAGTGGTGTGGGCACGGGGGGAGCAACTACCAAGTGCTCCCCCGTCCCTCTTTGCTCACGGCGATCGCCATGTCCCGGCCGGTGGGTGTTGCCATCAGGACGGAGTACCCTCTCTATGGCGGGCGCTCCGCTTACAGGGAGCGCCGCGCGCCTTGCGACGGCCGGCGGCGGCGTCGACACCCCGTCGGTGCACCCCTCCCACGCCGGAAGCGGCCGGAGGCCGGGCGCGCGGCGAAGCGTCGGCAAGGCGGAACGACTCAACCAGCGGCGGCGCCCATGCGTAGACGGTGCCGGTCGTGGGGAAGCCCAGTCCGGAGGAGGCGCCTGGACGGGCCCGGCGGGGGAGCCCGGTAGGAAGGCGGCGCCACCGGGGGACGCTGACGGGACCGGAGGTTGGGGGTGATGAGGTAAGAGAGGCTGGCGCTGGGGACTAGCCCCGACCCACGAAGGACAAGCGTTGCAGAACTGTACTCGACTCCAGCATGGTGGAACGAGTCGGCGCGCGCGCGCACTCCGACAGTCCGACAAGCCGGCCACCCGTTCCCGCCGCCGTTGCGCCCGCTGCACTCCCTCCACCGCCCCCCCCCCGCACTCTTTACTGTGACGTTGATGGCGACTTTCGAGCAGCGGGGAAGGGAAGCCGCCGCCGCCGCCGTCGCCAAGGACACTGACGTCTGCCCCGCCACTGCCGGCGGCCGACAGGCCGGCGCCCACCCCACAGCCGCCACCGCCGGCGCCTCCGCCACCGCTAACGCCGTACGCACCACCTTCGCACTTGACGCTCAGCACCTCTTCGCCCCCGGCGGCAGCCATCAGCCCCCCCCACCCCGTGACGCCCTGCATGTTGCCGCCGCCGGCGGCAGCGACCCTTACCCTCTTTCCCTCCCCTTGACGCTCAGCACCTTGCCGCCGCCGCCGGCAGGCAGCCCACGCCTCGCACAGGCGGCGGCCGCGACGGGCTTGCCGCCGTCACGCCGCTATCCTCTCCCCCCGCGCCCCCCCTCCCTCTTGACAAGCGGTGGTTTGGACCAACGCTCGTCGCGCCTGCGTCCTCCACCGACGGCGTCAGCCGCAGAGAAGCCTCCCCGCCGCGGCTGTTGGCACCGCCGCCGACGCCGCCGCTGCCACAACGACCTCAGTTGCTCTGGGATACCGGCGCACGCTCCGCCGCCGGGCTGCGCGCAGGGCTTTCGCAAAGCGGGTAGACGCCCGACGAGGGTGACCACAGAAACGCCGTCGCCGCCTCTCTCGCCCGACCACCGCCGCTGATCGCTGCCGCCGCCACGGCAACCGCCATGAGGGATACAGCCACCGCTGCCTCCCCCGCCCGACCACCTCCGCTGTCTGCTGCCGCCACCGCCGCTACCCTCCCCATTCCTCACACTCCACCAGCAGCGCCGATCTGCGTTACGCCGCCCTCATCGCCACTGCCACTGCCCAGCGGCAACGCGCGCGGCGGGCGGCTGCCCGACCGCCGCGGCGGCGCCATGCGCTGACGCTGCCGACTTTCGTGCGTCGTCGACCGCCCGAGCCGCCGCACCCGTCACCTTTACAGCCAAAGCATCCCGCGTGCAAGCCCGTGTCGGCTGGCCGCAGAGCGCGACGCCCATTGCCAGTGGCGACCGGCATCGTCGGCCTGTCTCCCCTCCATCCCCCCCATCCGCCGCCCTCCGCCAGGAACGCCGCCCCCGCCCGTGGCGCAGACAGGGTGCCCGTCCCATGTGTGCCACCGCGCCCCCCGCGAGTCGCACGCCAGCGGCGTGGCGCGCTCAAACTCGCGCGCCCGTGCAGCCTTGGAGCTTAAGAAAACTCCCGGCCTGTGGCGGCGGGTCCCGCTGGCAGTGAATGGGGTGTGAAAAGGAGGGGGGGGCGGTCCGACCAGGCGCGTGTACGACTCTTTTCTCACAACAAGCACATGGCAGGGGTAAGAGGGTGGGGGGAGGGGGAGGCAGGTGGCTAGCAGATATCTTGCGCGGCCATCCTTACGCGCCCCAGGGGTCGACAATTCAGCGCCACGGGCGCCGTCACGTAGGCTGGACCCTGCGGGCGTACCACACATCCTAGGGTGCCGACGCCGGCCCGGCGAGCGGCGATCGCCGCCTCAAACGTCACAACCGTCTCCGCCGGCTCAAATGGCCGAGCCGCCGCCGTCTCGGCGCCCGCCGCGTCTGTTGTCGACGCAACCGGCACCCGAAGCCGCCGCCACCGTCAGCTGCTGACTCGGCGGCTGCCGCCGTATCGCCGCCGCCGCCGGTACCGTCGCTGTCGCGGCGGCCGTCCAGGCCGACCCCACCGCTAAAGCGGCCGCCGGGCGGAACACCGCCGTCTGGGCGTCCTACAGCTGTGAAGCGCCCTGCCGTAGGAACATTCCGCGGTGAAGGATCTGTGACGGGGTGGGGGAGGGGGATGCCGGGGGCGATGGATGATATGGTTCTTGCAGGGGTCAAGATAACACGGGCCCCGGTGCGTGCGCGCGTTGCGCAGGCAGTGCCGCCGTCGCGGCTCCGGCCCCAGTCGGCGTCCGAAAACCACCGCGGCCGGACCCGGGACGGACGCCCGACTGGCGCCGGCGGCGGCTGCGTCGGAGAGGCCGCCGCCGCGTGTGCGTCGGCAGAGCAGCTCGCAGTGTTTGCGGCCGCGCCTTGGTCGCGCTGCGCAGTGGCGATGGCCGCCAATGCCGCCCCCAACGCCACGGGACAGCTATTCCGTGCGGAAACGTCCGCAGAGCCGCCGCTACTGGCACCCGCTACGTGCTGCCGCGCGTGCCGCCGTCGTGCCGCCCGCCGTCCACATGGCGCGCGGCGCCTGTTGCCGCCCCCGCTCGAACGATGTGTCGGCCTTTGCCCCCCTTACCCTCCAGTGTCGGTCATGACCGTGTCTAAGCCCCCTCACAGAAGGGCTCAATACATCGCCGCTGGGTGCGTCAGTGGTCCCGACTATGGCAGCATCGCCGCCATCGCACACGCGGGTGGCTCCATTGGGTCTCTTTCCGACGTGGAAGGGGAGCGGCGGTCGTGTGCTTGTTCTTGATGTAATCCTGAAGATGCAGTAGGAGGGGTTGTTGTTGTTATGGAAATAGGGCAGTGACAGTCGCTGCGGTTGTTGTTATTGCGATAGACATGCAGGTTTTGTGGACGATAGATCGTGGGAATAGTCGCGGTGGTCTTGCTACGTGCGCGTGGTGACGAAAACGTCGGGAACAGACCACCATGGCATGTGGACCTTTTTAGACGGCCAAATGCAGAGACCTCAGCAATATAGCATGTCCTATCAGCGAGGGCGGGTGGCGAGTGTACGTTGTCTTCTCTCGCCACCGAGCCCGTTACAAAGGACTGTGGAGAACAAAATAAACAACAAGAAACGGCACGCCACTGCAGAGGTTGAGCAACCTCATCGCCGAGCGCACAAGCACCGTTGCACACCCACCGCGTCCGTAGGCCAATCAGCAATCACAACGGGGTCCAGAAAATGCAGCATGCGCTCGATGACTGGTACCAAACTGCGGCGTCGGTTCAAAAACACTCAAAGAATGGTCGGCGACCACCAACATACCGCAAGGTTACGAAAATGCTTGGACACTGCGGCATCCTCAAGACATTCCGACAGCGCAAGCCTGCGATTAGCGTGTCCAGGGGGCGTGTAGAAGGATGAACGGGGTGGCGCTGAGCAAGTTCATGCTCCGTCCGCGACGGAGCAGCACCGGTGCCAAGGTCAGAAGGTCGACGAACAGGCATGGCGAAACTGCCAAAACAAGACGTCGCGCGCCCTGCGCTCGTCCGCCGCACGTTCTTTGCTTGAAGGCAATCTCGCGGCTCCGAGCGCGAGGGGTTTGCGCAGGATTCCCCTAAACCGGTCCGGCGATGATCGAAAGGACGATCGGTCGGTGAAACACGCCACACGGCCACTGATCCGTTCCCATTGTCGCTCTTGAATCTTGGTAAAGCGTCAAATCCGCCTTTCCGAGACGAAAAGCAATTGGCAGTGGTGGAATGGATCGACTTTGCCAAAATGTCTATCTCTTCACAAGGCCATGCTGCAAGCTCGTCACCAAAACAGAGTCTTCGACGCCGCCGACGCCTCCACTGGCGTGGCACCAGAGGCGACGCGGCGACCACCACCACGGCCCCCGCACGCGTCGCCACTGAACTCACACCGGGCAGCCGCCCCCCGTGGCCAGGAGTGCGGTGACGCCCGCCGTCGCCGCCTGCCGCCTCCGCGGTGCCGCGACCTCCGCGTGGCAGCGCGGCGGTGCCTGCCGTGTAGGAGACCTCCGCGCAACAGAGCGTCTCCGGCTGCCGTTGCGGCCGACTCGCGGTGTCTTCCAGTTTATCGTGTATCGATTGCGCGGAGACACTGTTCCAAAGTGCTTGGACGCACGCCGTACAGATTGAAGCCACCTGTTCTTCGTTTTGAGTCTGCTCTGCGGGAGGCCATTGCGATGGACCTCGCGCAAAGACAAAGGGCGAGAAGGGCCTTCCTCTGTTTTTTATATCCCGAGCGATATCGGAACTCCTCGTCGCTCGACATACACGGAGGTCGCGACTCGTCCGATCGATTGTCGTGCACGAGCGGTCGATTGCTACATCGGAAATCGGCTCAGAAGGCACGGACGATGAAATACCCGATAGACCTGGACATAACTCCAGAGGCAGCCTTCAATAATTCCAACATTTCCCAATTTTTCCATCTGTTCGCCCCGTGTTGACTTGGTGATGTCTCTCGGCTTCACCCCTGTGTAGCAGCTTCGCCTAGACACAGCTCATGATGGTCCCTGGCTTTCGACTGTGGCATGCCACGTCACGTCGCCTCTGGACGGCCGAGAGAGGTCGGGGTTAGTCGTGCAATAACAGTGTCTCCTGGACGACGCGGCGACCGAGGCCGCGAGGCTCGCGCGTCTGATGCCGGGCGGTGATATGTCGCCATTCTTCTGCTGTGCACTTCGTCCGCACTTTTTGAACTTACTGGCTGTCCTCTTCTGCAGGTTTGAGCACCTGGCGCCGCTTCCGTCCGGCTCGAAAATTGTCACAGAGACAGGGAAAAGGCACAAAATATTCTTCTTTCTGTCCAATGATGGAGAGGTGACCCGCTCACGAGCGGCCCGGAGGGTCGTGTAAGCCGGGACGTCCGAAAAGTCTCGCGGCCGTCTCTGTTGGTGGGTGCGTCACTATCGGTGTGCGCCATCTCCTCTGCTCCCCTCTGTGCCTCATTAACTTTGAGAGCGCCACGCGGCCCTCGTAATTTCCCGTTCTCTCGTCGGTGTCGGCTGTAGGACGGCGGACTGTGCCTGTCATTGATGGAAGTCGAGGTCGAGGCGTCGTAACGTGTCGCAGGCGATATGCCGTCTGCCACTGGCGTGCGGCGGCACGGAGACGCGCGCGGCGCGACGGTAAAGTAGTGTATTGACCAGCGCCGCAGCAACACCTACACGTCGCTGTCTGGGGCCGCCGCCGCGTCGGCGGCCAGAGCCGGGGTGGTGCCGCTCACCGGCGGCCGCGACGGCGCTGGTCTGCTGTCTGGCCGCGCCGCGGCCGCGCCGCCCGCGATAGGCACGAAGCCTTCAGCGCCATCCGGCGACTCGGCGGCGGCCTCTCAATCAGCGGCCGCCGAGCCCGCCGTGGCTGATGCGCTAGCGGCGACACATCCTTTTGCTGCCCATCCCGCCGTCGCCGCCGCCGTTGCGTTGGCCGCCAATGCCGCTAGCGCACGACGCGGCGTCGACAGCCCAGACGACCGCGCTACCTCTCCGACGGCGTCACCACCAGAGGCGTCACCGCATTGTGGCGGCTGTGGCTCTGTCGCCGACGCAGTTCCTTCTGTCGCTGGGCCCGCGGCTCCAGGAACGTGGTGGCTGCCGGTGCGCTCAGATGGGCGGAACTCCGTGGCGGCCGCGCACTTGGCGGCGTCGGCCGCCGTGGCGGCGGCGCACTCGGCGGCGTCGGCCGCCGTGGCGGCGGGCGCGGCGGCAGCGCTCTTGGCGGCCACTGCCGCACTCGGTTGCGGCACGGCGCTCGCCGCCGCCGGCGTCGCGCAACTCCCCCCCCATACCCCCCCTCGAGTGGTGCGTCACATTTGGTGAAGCACCCCCGGCACGCGGCGGCCGTGCCGGCAGTGGTGGTTGTCCGGGGGGCCCCGCGGGGTCTGTGGAGGCCAGTATCTGCTGGCACTGCAAGCGCGATGTATGAGCGCGGTGGCGCCCCCGCCCCCTGGTGATTCCGCCTCCCCCCCCCCGCCCACTGTCCTGGCCTGGACGTTTGGCCCGGCCGGGTTCCGAGCTTGGCCGAGGGGCGGTGGTGGTCCACAGGTCGGCGGCTCCGCTTCATTCAGGGACGCCAGCGGTGCCGCCGCCGGCGTGCGCGGCCGATGGCAGCGGCGAGGCGGCGGCGGCGGGAGCGGGCGCTGCCGCTCCGTTGCTGCTACTTCCGCCATCGGTGCTTGGCCGGCTGACGTCGGCGGCAACATGGCCCTCGACTGCCGCCGCTGCCGCGCAGCGACAGCCCCCCCCCTCCCATGCCCACCCCCTTCCCCGCCCCAGTCTGCTCTCGCCGACTGTCAACGGCTCGGCGATGGTCGGGCGCCGGCAGACACAGAGGAGTCGGCAGCAGCGGGGGCAGCGATCGTGGCGGCCACTTTGGCGGCGGCGGCGGCAGCAGGCACGGCGCGGCGCCCGCCGCCAGATAACGGGGCGTCCCTGCCCATGTCGGCGGCCTGACGGGTCGTCCCCGCCATTTTCTGCGGGCCCCCTCTTGCTGTGGACGCGGCGGCTGGCAGCGGTGCAGCGCGGGGAAGGTCCCCCCCCCCCCCCCCCCCCCCCCCCCCCCCCCCCCCCCCCCCCCCCCCCCCCCCCCCCCACTGACCTTCAGCGCCGGACCGCCGCCTGGGCGCCCGCGCGGTCGTCCGAATGGTACTGTATGGATAGGATGGCTGCCAAGAGAAAAACGCAAGAAGCACATGAAGGCGCCGACCATGCAACGAAAGAACACAGGCGCGTACGGGCTGCAAGCGCTATCGAAGCACAGAAAAACAACCATCGTCACATCATATGCGAGAACAGCTACGCAGCAGGGTTCTACCAGGGGGCATCCCACACCACACACACACCCACACCGGCCCTCACACCACACACACACACCGAACAGCTAGCGGGCAGGCTCACGTCGATCGCCAGGGCGCGGAGGACCTTTCCCCTGGAGTGACGGTGGGTTGCAGGGGTGGTCGGCAAACGCATCCGCCGACGAATACAGAGACAGGCAACGCGGGAACTCTCGCAACGGGCGCGCGCCAGGCGGCCCGATAAACGTCGTCGGTACACCCGACGAGCTCGACCCACGCGAGCCACGCACGTCGCTGGCGCCGCCTGCGTCGCCAACGTCCCGCCGCACCGACCGGCTGCCACACCCGTAGCGCACACCCCCGCTTAGCGACCGGGTGCGCACATCCCCGTCGCTCAAGCTCCTGCGCGGCGATGCACCACCAGCGTCTCCACCATCACAGGCCCACTTTCCGACATGCGCGATGCCACAAGCACCTCCAGTACCGCCGCCAGCTACGCCCGCGCGGGGGCCAGCTGCCGCAGCCGGGGCGGCAGCCGGACCACCACAGGAAGCAGCATCAGGGTGCGAGCGATGGAGACCGCCCGCGTTGTATACGTTGTTGCCGTAACTGTTGTTGTCGTCGATCCCATTGCCGCCGTTCCGATGATCTTCGTCTCGGTGCTGTACGCGCCCTAGGTCGATGCCGGCATCCCCCTCCGCGGCCTGCAGCAGGACCGCGAACTGCGCGTCGTCTTCCCAAGTGCGCCGCACCTCCGCCAGAGCCTCCCGAAGACGCGGTACGAGAGCAGCGGTTTCTTCCAGCTGCCCAGCCTCGCGAAGACGCCCAATGGCGCGGCGATGACGGGAACCATTCACGTGCATGAAGAGGCTCGCGGCCGCGTCGTTATGCGCCGCGCACAGGGGGCACGTCCAATGCGTCGTCCGGTCGGCGGACGCAGCGGGCGCATCGGTCGCGGCCTTCAGACTACGGTGCTTCGTGCCCCGCACGTGCTGCTGCCAAGTCGCCCTCCCCGACAGCATCATGGCAAACAGATAGCGCTCGACGAACCCACGTTGGTCAGGGAGAGGGGGGGAGGGAGGAGCGGAGACCATCGCAACTTTACGGGAGGGCGACACAAGGGAAAGATGAGGGGAGCAGACGCAAAGGGCGCGGCGAGGGGGCGAGCAACAAGACCACCAGCCGAGATGCACTGGCGACAGGGCTCGGAGTATCCGTCTGACCCCTGTCTCTGACAACTGTGCCAGTCTTTAGCATATCGGGCTGGTGTGGAATTCCCACCGTGTTTACATATGAAGTAGCGTTCCGATGCACCAGAAAAAGCGTCACCTCGCTGACTGCGGCATTTTTCATCACGCAACCAGACAAAATCCGACAGAGCGATGCACACGGTTGAACGCACCAACTCGAGCGCTTGCCAGCCGTGTGTAGAACCCCTGGGAAGGAGCCCTGAGCACCTCGCGAGGCCGCCCTCAAGAAAAAAAGGGCGCGCTCGCCAGGCTCAAGTTAATGTTACGTACAGCGTCTCTTGACCGATCTGGTGCATTGTTTGGCGGAGAGGACCGTCCTCAACGGCGATGCGACCACCTTGCCCGCTCTTTCAGCCTTCCCATCGCCGGTGGCGCCGCGTGCTCGCCGCCCCGTGGCGAGGTAGTCCTTTTCCACGCCGGCTGAGGACACATTCCCTCCTCCCCACCCCCCCACCCCACTCTCACGCCCATTGGGCCAGTGAGCCCCCCTGTCCCCGCTGCAAAAGGTTCTTCCTGCGCCCGCCCCC
>Ga0209093_1001095_pt1 | contig 15312 bp, 13 predicted proteins | sample SidtaG_4_FD_187450 | JGI IMG/M metagenome (GOLD analysis project Ga0209093, IMG submission 187450) | Marine algal microbial communities from Sidmouth, United Kingdom - Sidmouth_Male1 metaG (SPAdes) (version 2) | ecosystem: Host-associated > Algae > Red algae > Unclassified | place: Sidmouth... | reverse complement strand
CCCCACCCCGCGGCGCCGCGGCGACCCCCACTCGCCCGGCCACCGGCCTGCGCTGCCCGGCGTCGCTAGTGCCCCCCACCTGGGAGACACTACTGGGGGAGGAGGCGGGGGGGTTGAGGTCCCAGCGGGACCTCTCCCTCCCCGGGCACGCCGCGGCCCGCGCGCGCCTTTTCGAGGGGCTGTACCCCGAGGCGCGCGTGCGGCTCGCGGCGTGCCGCGGCCACGGCGCTGCCGCGTGGCTGTCGGCTTTTCCGACCCCGGGGGTGGCTAGGACGGCCATCCACGGGGCGGCCATGCGCACCGCGGTGCGCCTGTGGCTAGGCGCGCCGCCGCGCTCCGCGCCGCCGCCGCCCTGGTGCAGCTTCCGGGCGGCGGTGAACCCCGACGGGTGCCACTTTCCGGGCACCTGTGCGGCGCAGCGCGGCCGCCGCCAGCGGCTGCACGACCACCTCGTGCACCTGCTGGCGGCGGCCCTGCGGCGGACGGGGGTGTGGGGGGATGTGGTGGTGGAGCGTGTGAATCGGGAGGTAAGTGGGTGGATGCGTTGCTTTAATCGAAACCGGTCTGAGGCGCGAGGCCAGCAGCCTCTTACCTCCCTCGTGTGCACCTCTCTCACCCTCCTGGAGGCACACCCCCGCCAACGCAGTGACAGGGCCCACAAATCGCGACGCCCCTCAAGGAGCCCACGAGAATCTCCCCGAGCTCAGCTCCACAATGAGCTCCCCTCGAAGTACAAGTACGAGAAATTACATCAACCTCATACAGCAATGCATGTCAAAGGCACAGACAAACAAGCCGTTCACCGCATAAGTACTCCTGGAAGTATCCAGGCAGTCCGTGGTAACTCCAACTTACCAGTGCGGGCTTGGGGGGCTGCCTCAACACTCCCCCCAGCGCCCCAGTCCGCGCAATGGATGCTCCTGCGCGGCCACAGGCCGGCACGACCAGCGCGTAATCTCCCGCCAAAATCCGCAGTCGAGAAAACCGCCCAAGTCGCCAGAGGTACTACTGGAAAATTCGACCTTCGACGAAAGCGCCAAAATCACCATCGACGTGAAGCAGACGTCGAGGTGAGTACAGCGCACCCGGTCGCGTCTCGAACGGAGACGATCCGGCGCATCGGCGGCCCGTCAAAGTGTGGTCGGAAACGCGGCTCATCGACTTAGCCGAAATCGGCTCGACCCGAAAACCAGTAGGCCTACTGGTACGGCCAAAATCGACTTAGCATCGCAAAGACATCAAATCATCAGAACCACCATCGACTTGAAGCAGACGTCGAGGGGAGTACAGCGCACCAGGTGCCGCCTCGACCGGAGACGATCCGGCTCGTCGGTGGCCCGTCAAAGTGTGATCGGAAACCCCGGTTCATCGACTTAGCTGAAATCGGCTCGACCCGAAATCCAGTAGGCCTACTGGTACGGCCAAAATCGACTTGCGCCAAAATCGACAGAACCGACCACCGCGAACCCGCGGTTGCACCACTGGACGTCCCCAGTGGCGCCGCAGCGCCCCAGGACGGTCCCAACCGGCCGTCCCCCGAGTCGGCGCCCCGCGCAAACGCGCCCCAATGCCGGCCTTACGCCAGTGGATGGTACCGCAACCGTCCACGGCCGACTCCGGCCCGCAGCAACGTCGACGGAGGTCGCTGCCGCGAAACCCGGGCGGCGCCACTGGCCGCCTTCAGTGGCGCCATGGCGTCTCAGCACTCCCCCAAGTGGGGGTCGCCGAGCTCGGCGCTCCGGGCAACCGCGCCCAGGTCTTCACCAACCCCGACAGCAGCCCGGAAAGCCGTGAACGCCGGCGACGGCAGTGGCTTGGTGAGCGCGTCCGCCGGCATTTGGGCGCTCGGAAGGAAGTAGAAGGCCACATCCCCGCGCGCCTGGTAGTCGCGAACCATGTGGTAGGCGACGTCGACATGCTTGGTCCTCCCCGTCGCCTCGGGGTTGTTGACCAGCGCGAGGCACGATTGGTTGTCCTCTCCCATCGGCACGGCCCCGCCATCAACGCCCAGCGCCAACAGCAGTTTACGCAGCCACAGTGCCTCCTTGGTCGCCATCACGGCGGCCACGTACTCAGCCTCGACCGTCGACGTCGCCACCGTCGACTGGCGCTTGCTCGCCCACAAAATGGGCCCGCCGTTGAGCGTGAAGATATAGCCTGTTGTCGAGCGGCGGCCGTCAATATCGCCCGCCCAATCTGCGTCAACATACCCTTGTAGAGCTTCATTGCCGCCATACAGCACACCAAGGCGAGTAGTCCCGCGAAGGTAACGCAGCGTACCCTTGGCCGCGCGCATATGGTCTTGCTCAGGGCATGAAATGAAGCGGGAGAGCACTCCCACAGCAAAGGCAATGTCCGGCCTCGTCGTCGTCGACAAGTAGAGTAGAGAGCCGACCAGCTCCGCGTACCGGTTGCCGTCGGGAAGAAGGTTCTCCCCCGTCTTGCTCAGCTTGACGCCCGACGCCATCGCCGTCTTGCTGGGCGTGCACGTGGCCATCCCGAAAGCCTGGAGCAGCGCCATGATGTGGCCGGGGTTACTCAGCGTGAGTTTCTTGGTCTTTTTATCGCGCATGACCTTCATGCCAATAAAGTCTTTGACCTCCCCCATGTCCCGCACTTCGAACTTGGCCGCGACGCCACTCTTGATGGCCTCCACGCCAGCAAAGCGCTCGCCCGCCACAATAAAGTCGTCGACGTACACGAGGATGAAGACGCGCCCGTGCACAGGGTGGTGCCACTCGTAAAGGCACGGGTCCACCGTAGACCGCGTAGCTCCGATCTTCTCGAGCTCTTCGTTGAGCTTGATGCCCCACAGCCGCCCCGCTTGCTTCGTCCTATACAGGGCCAGGTTGGGCCGGCGCACATCCGCGAGCTCCCCCGACTCGACACCTTCTGGGAGCTTGATGTACATCCATTTGTCCATCTTAGCGTTGAGGAAGGCTGTCTTCACGTCAACGTGGGGGACCTCCCACCCGTTGGCTGCTTCCACGGCGAACAGGGCCCGTGAAGTCGCAGTGTTGGGTACAGGCGCCCACGTCTCGTCGAAATCGCGCCCAGGAACTTGGTTGAAGCCTTGGGCCACCAGCCGCGCCTTGTAGCGCGTCTTCTGTCCTTCCGCGTCGTGCATAATGTCGAACACGAAACGTGTCTTGACAGCCTTGTGATTCTTGTTGCTGCCTTTTGTCGTGGACCACGTGCCGAGCTTCTTGTGTGCGGCCACTTCTTCTTTGATGGCCTGCTTCCACAGCGGCCAGTCCGGACGAGCGCGGGCCTCTTTCTCGTTTGCAGGGGGCTTGGTTAAGTCGCAGCCATCTTTGGCCGCCGACTCAGACCCGGTGGCCAGGTACGCCTGCGGGTCCTTCTCCCACCATCTTACCTTGGGGGCTGGCCTACGTGTAGAGCGACGAGGCCCCAGAGCAGCATTGTGAACTTCAGAGGTAGAGGTTCCGACCGAAAGCATCGAGTAATTCGGACCCTGACGTTCCTCGTCGTCGTTGTCGTCCGCGAGGCTGTCAGCATCGCCGTCGTCTTCACTCTCGGAGTCTTCGACGGGAAACTTCTTCTCCCCGCCATCTCCTTCGGCATCCAGCATGTCCATTGACTCGTCCATGCCGCCGTTGTTGTCGCTGTCCTCGGTCATCGTCAGCTGGGGACCAGCGCTTGACCTGTCGCCCGAAGAGTCAGCCTTGGCCGGCTGCTCTTCCATCAGGACGTCGCGACGCTCGAAGACTTTGTTTGTCCCGTCCTCGAGGATGCGGTAGGCGTTTCCACCAACCGTGTAGCCGAAAAAGCGGCCCACGTCGGTCCTCGGCTCGAGCTTGCGCTGCTGCTTCTTGGGCTTGAGCGCCCAAGCGCGGCTCCCCCAGACGCGGAAGCCCGACACGTTAGGGCGTCGCCCCGTCAGCACTTCCAGCGGCGTCACGTCCAGCCCCGCCTTGGGCGACCGGTTGAGTACATGGCCAACGGAAGCCAGGGCCTCAGCCCACAGCTCCTCTTCCGCCCCGGCATCAAGCAGTGCAGCACGTACGCGCTCCATCAGCGTGCGGTTGACTCTCTCTGCCTTTCCGTTCTGCTGCGCTTTGTACGGCGCCGTCATCTCAGACGTGATGCCTTTGTCCTCGTACCATGCCTTCAGGTCATTAGTGAGGTACTCCTTGGCACCGTCGTGACGGACGCCTTTGACGTGGACACCAGTCAACGTCTCGAGCTGCTTGATGCGCGTCTTAAGCACTTTCGACGCCATCCCTTTTGTCTTGATGGGCGTCGCCGTGATGAAACCAGTGCTGTCGTCGAGCGCCGTGATGAAGTAGATGGAGCCACCCAGTGACTCCATGAGAGGTCCACCCACGTCGGTGTGGACCAACTCGCACTTAGTGGTCTTGGTGGAAGACCGCAAATGCGGCGCCTGCACCATCTTCCCATCCACGAACGGCACACACACAGTTCCGACCACACGTTCAGCGTCGGCCACCGACGACGGCATCCCATCGACCATATTGGCCGCCCCGCTTGAGGTTATCAATCCCTAAGTGGTTGAACCGGCGATGCCAAAGCTCTGCTTCCCCTGCGATGCGCGCGGACGCCGCGTTCGCCGACGCCTGAACAGGCGTCACTTTGAGCACATACTGCTCCTGGTCGTTGACCTTTCCCACGACCGACGCCTTTTCGAGCACTCCGCTCGAACGAACGTCATCCCCGTCGCTGAGGATGTAGCAGGCGTCTCCGAAAAACACGACGGCACCGCTGTTGCGGTCAACCGCCCTAACTGACAGCAGGTTGCTAGTCAGGTCGGGCACGAGCATGGCCTCTGCTAGGACCATGCGCGCCTTGGTGTTGCCCTTGCCAACGTCCATAGAGACGTGGCCGTGCCCCTTGATGAGGGCTTTGTCTCCATTGGCCAAGGTGACCTTGGCCCCGCTCCCCGCCGCCTGGACGGTGAAGCCCTTGTCCCCGGCGGCCATGTGGTTGGTCGCACCAGAGTCGAGCACGCAGGTCGCCGACCCGCTTGTGCTCCCGTGAGCCTTGCTGGATCCGGGTTGACCGGCCGAAGCACTGTATTCCAGAGCGGCACCCGCCTGGGGCCCGCCCCCATGGCCACCGTCACGGCGGCCGCCATCGGGCTTGTTCTTTCCTGTGGCCTCTTCAGCCTTCCGCTTGTAGCAGTCACGCTTCATGTGCCCCTTCTTGTCGCAGTAGTAGAACACGACCGACTTCTTGTCAAAAGGCTTCTTTGGCGCCGCCACCGTGAAGGCTTGCGCCTTGACACCACCAGCTGGCTTCGATGAGCCCCCAGCAATGCTCCGCTGCTGGACTTGAAGCAGCTTAGCCGTTACGTCCGACATGACCTGCTTGACGTCCTTGTTCTCCAGGACCGTCCTGAGCATGCCGTACTCGGACGGGAGCCCCGACAAGACACGCAGCGCGAGCGTGTTGTCGTCCACCGGGTTCCCGAGCATGGCCAGCTCGTCCCGGATCATCTTGGAGCGCGACGCGAATTTGATGATATTCTCGTCGTCGCCATTCTTCAAGCTGCTCAGCTCGTCCATGAGCCGAAGCAGCTGAGCGTTGTCGCGCGCCTCAAACATGACCTTGAGCGCGTCCCACGCCTCCTTGGCCGTGTCGACCGACGTCACCGTGTTAAGATGCACCGGCTTGACCGACATCTGGATGGTCGCAAGAGCCGCCTCGTTCATGGTGTCCCACTCTGCGACCACCGGGTCGGCCTTCTTGTCGTCCGACCCAGAAGCAGGACGATCCGTCATGACCGCCTTCCACAGCTTCTCCTTCTTCAGCTGCGCACGTTGATACGCCGCCCACACTTTTTAGTCGTCGTCCAGCTGTGCAGACCGCGGGCCGCCAAAGCGGCCGTGGTCCGACATGTTGACGACAGGGGCACCGACCGGTGCCACCCTGTCGACGCTAGAGCCTGTACCCGCCCAACCAACGCCGGAACGCACCGCAACCCGCGCAGCGTCATTCTCCTCGCGACCGTAGAAGAGAACGATAATGACCACCAGCGACAAGTGCGCCCATAACCTGTGAAGCGGGAGCAAAGTGGGTGGATGCGTTGCTTTACTCGAGACTGGTCTGAGGCGCGACGCCAGCAGCTTCTTACCCCCCTCGTGTGCCCCTCTCTCAACTTCCTGGAGGCACACCCCCGCCGACGCAGTGACAGGGCCCACAAATCGCGATGCCCCTTAAAGAGGCCACGAGAATCTCCCCAAGCTCACATCCAAAACGAGCTCGCCTCGAGATAGAAGTACAGTGATTACATCACCCTCACACAGCAGTGCATGTCAAAGGCACAGACAAACAAGCAGATCACCACATAAGTACTCCTGTAATTATCCAGGAAGTCCGCGGTAACTCCGACTTACCAGGGCGGGCTTGAGGGGCTGCCTCAAAATTCTGCACGCGTCCACGTCGAGGACGTACTTGCGCCCGCGTCGCGGGAGTGCGAGGACCGGCGTGGTCGTAAGGGCCTCTTTACGCCGGTCGAACCCCTGCTGCTGCAGCGGCGTGGCGGGGGGCACGAGGGCAGGGGCCGTGGACCCCATGAGATCCGTCAATGGCGCCGCCATTCGGGCGAAGCTCGGCACGAGGCGGCGGAAGACGTTGCACATCCCCACGAAGCTGCGTACTTGCGTGCGGGTCGTGGGGAAGCGTGCTTCGCGCAGCGCGCGCGTGTGGGCGTCCATCAGGCCAAGCCGGCCCGGTTTAATCTCGTGCCCGAGGTACTCCACGGTCGTGCGGAAGAATCGGCACTTGGGCAGGCGGAGTGCCACTTCCGCCTGGCGCAGCAGGCACAGGACATGGTCGACGTGGCCATTATGCTCTTCCTCCGTCTTGGAGTACACGATGACATCGTCGAGGTAGATGAGGCAGCTCTGCCACTTGACCCCGGAGATGATGATGTCCAGCGGGCACTGGCGCGGGTGCGTTGGTTAGCCCGAACGGCATCCGCTTGTTCTGGTAGGCGCCCTCGTGACACACGAAGGCCGTCTTTTCCCGGTCCTCGGGTGCGATGGCGACCTGCCAGTAGCCTGCATTGCAATCCAATGTCGAGAAGATGGTCGCCTCGATGAGGCTGTCAATGCACTCGTCCATTCGGGGAAGCGGGTAGGAGTCCTTCTTGGTCACGACGTCCAGCAGTCGATAATCGACGCAGAAGCGGAGGGTTCCATCCTTCTTTGGGACGAGCACGACCGGGAAGCCCAATTCCGACGATGTCGGTTCGATGACGTCCGCTTCCAACTGCCGCTTGACCTCGGCCGTCTCGACCTCTCGTGCGGTGTGACCCGCGCGGCGGGGCGCGAACCGGACGGGCCGGGCTCCGGCGTTGAGGTCGATGCGATGTTGGGTGGCTTTGATGACGCCCAGCGCCCGGCCCGTCCACATCGCTTGGTGCTGGCCCAGCATGTGGCGGATCCGGGTGTGCAGTGCCGGGTCTGCATCTGGGAGGTCCACGTCCTCCACGTGGACCGGGGACACGAGCGGTGCGCCACCCGGTAAGGGGCCCGCTTCGCCCGGGTCCCGGGGCCGCGCCGGGGTTGCTGCTCCTCCCCCTGCGGGTACTGGAGCCCCCGGGTCCCGCCTGGGTCCCGGGGGACCTCGCGTGGCGGACACCGCCCCCACCACGCTCTCCGCGGAGGTCGGCGTGGTGAAGGCCGGGGCGGCTGACGTCCCGGGAAGCGCCGCTAGGGGCACCTGCACAACGCCCGTCGTGAGCAGTTCGACATAGCCGACGTTGGCTCGCTGCCGGAGGACGACCTCCCGAGTGCCGAAGTTGGTCACGATGACCGGAAAGGAGAGTCCTGGCACAATTTTGTGGACGCCGTTGGCAATGGCTATACCATGCGTCGTGAACAGGCGCGAGGCGCCGAACACCTGGCCCAGGCCCCCCCACATGGTCCGCACCCAGACGACCGAGGCCGCCGACAGCGGTAGCCGTGTCTTGTAGGTGGAGTGTAGCACGCGTGAGACACCCATCGAGCGGTCGCCGTCGTCCAGCGGCCCCCGCAAGATTGCGGTGACGGAGCCGTCCGTCCGACGGATGGACCGGTCCTGGGGCAGGATGGCGTGCGCGTTGTCGTTGATGAATTTGCAGCCCAGGATGACCGGCACTGACAGGTCTTACAAGACGAGGAAGGTCACAGGGACGATCCCTGCACCCGTCTGGAGCCACATCGTGACGGTACCGCTGGTGCGTAGCCGCGCGTTGTTGGCGTCCCTGAGGCGGACCCGCTCCTCTTCCTTGGAGGTGACGACCTGGCGGAGCCAGACAGGGGCAAGGGCGCTCCGGCGGACCAGGTTGGGCCCCGCCCCGGTGTCCACGACGACCCCGACTGCTACAAGGGACAGCTTGTCCAGGCCCAACGAGGCCACGATGCGGTAGTCGTGCAAGCTGAACAGCAGCACCTCCCCCCCCCCCGCCGGGGCACCCGGTGGGCGCGCGGAAGCCGCAACGGCGGCCACATGACAGCGGAAGCGGGTACGCTCCCGGCGGGCGCGGCCACCGAGGCGGTGCCGGCGCTCGCCTCCGACGCGCGCCCCGTTGGCGGGGGGATCGGCCGGAAAGCCATCCCCAGCGCACCACGGCCGGGGGGCGGAGTGGCCCAGGGCCAGAACCGACGCGGCAACTGGTGGCTTCGGCGAGGGGCCCGGACCGTCCGCGGGCAGCGCCCGGACCGGGGCCAGGTCAGGGCCCCCGGACAATGCGCGGGGGACACCCCCCGGCCGCGCCAGGACCCGAGGGCAGAAGGCGGGCGCCGGCGGGAAACCCGCTGCGGCCCGCCGCTTGCGGACCTGACGCAGGCGGCTCGCCGTGATGTAACAGTGTCGGTGTGCCTTGAGGCGGACAGCGTCCGTGGGCAGCCCACTTAAGGGGCTGCCCCTTACACGTTTCCCTGGGCGTGGCTGGGGCACCCGCCGTCACCGTCCCGCGCGGACCACTCCTCGGAGGAGCTCCCGTCGTCGTCGGCTGGGCCGTCCGGGTAGGCCCGGTCTTCGGTTTCCACGGCGTGGACGAACGAGGCGGCATCCGGCGGCGCGGCCCCGGAAGCGGCCACGCCCAGCTGCGGAGGCGCGACCGGCGGACCCGCGCCCAGAGGTAGGGGCGGGGGCGGCGCGGGACCTCGCCCACTCCGGTGTTCCGCGACAGCCTCGCGCAACGCGCGCCCGGGCGCCCGGACTTCGGGGGTCTGGGCGGGGCACTCCCACACCAAGTGCCCTAAGTGGCGGCAAAAGGAACAGGCCCCCCGCCGCCGCGGCGCAGGTGTCGAAGCGGACGGATCGGCACCGCCACCGCCACTTGGCGCGGGTACCCCGCCTCGCTGGAACCGGGGTGTCCGGTCGGAGTACGGAAACAGGGTACCGGCACGCGGCGGGACAGAGGTACCCGGCGCTAGGGTGCCGCGCCCGCGGCCCACCCCGGTGTGGATGGGGTACATCTTCGGGCGTCCACCCCACGCGGGTTGTTGCTGCCACCGCGACGCGGGCGGCAGGCTGTCAACCGGCAGTACCGGGGCGTCCCCGAGCGGTCCGTGTTCGGGGGGCGTCACCGACGCGGCCAGGACGGCGGCCCACTCAGCGCGTTCCGCCTTCGTCCCGTAGTTTGTGCCGGCCAGGGCCGCGGCGGCAGAGGCGGCTCCCACTGGGAGGGCCACCGATGCGGCCGTCCGGACGCGTCGGGGCTCTCGCTCTTCGCCCCGGGCGGACCGGGAGTTGCTCCCCTTGGGCCTGGCCTGGAGGTTGACCCCCCGGGCCTCACGGGTGGCGGCGCCCGTCTTTGCAAGGAACGTGCGCAGCTTGGGGAAGGTCCGGCCCTGGGCGTTGAAGTTCCGGCCCAGCGCCCGGACCTCTCGTCCGACGCCGTTGAGTAGGATACTTTTGAGTTCGGCCTCTTGCAGGACCGAACCCAGGGCACGGTTAGCATCGAGGATGCGGTTCGCAAACTCGTGCTCGTCCTCCCACTTCTCTTGGGTCGCTTGCATGAGCGACTGCAGGTGGTCCAACAAATCGTCTCCATCGAGGTACTCGTTGAGTAGGGCGCGGACCGCGCGTTTGTACATGAGCTGCCGCGTGGTGTGGGTGTCCTTAGCGCGCTGGAGCACCCTGAGCACCTCGCTCGTGACGAATTACTGCAGCAGTGTCACTGCCGTCTACTCGTTCAAGCCGCTGCCGTCGCAAGCCGTCTGGAATCTCCCGAGGAAGGTCACCAACCCCAGCGGGGTATCGCCCGCGAACTGCCGCGAGGTGTGCATCAAGGCCTTGACGTCTGCGCGGATGCCACGGACGAAGTTGCCGCGGGGGAGGTGCGTGCGTCCCCCCCGCAGCGCGAGACGGTACCATGCCGGTGACAGGAGCCCCTTGAAACGGGGGACCACCACGGTGTCCTCCCGCTGCTCCTGTCGGAAGGCGCGCAGCGCCTCCTGCACCAGGGCACGCTGCGGGCGCCTCTCGGCCCCGCGAGCCCGTCGTCGACGGCCTAGCGCCCCGTGGTCGCTACGGCTGTCGGCGGTTGACGTCGAGCTGCGGCTGCATTCAGTCGAGTCCGTCCCACTGGGGTCGGAAGACGAGCCCGACGGGCTGTGCTCGCTCTCCGTTGAGTAGGAGGGCCCCGATGATGGGGGCGACTTGTCACGTCGCGAGGGACGCCGACGGCGCTGCTCCCGACGGGCCCCGTCCCTCGGCGTCCGTGCAGCAGGCGCCTGCCGCGAGCGTGCCCGCGGAGACCGTCCGCGACTGGTGGCGGCCACGGCCAGGGCGGACGCCACTCCGGCACAACTCGCACCCCGGGACGACCCCCCGGGTGTGTCAGAGCCGGGGCCCGGGGCACCCGTTTCGCCCGCGCTCGCCGACCACGGGGAAGGCCCCTGGGCCGCCGCGAGCGCCGAAGCGACGGCCGCACTGCGCCCCGGTGCCGGAGTTCCATCCGAAGCTGCGCTGCACGCCTTCTCCGCAGCATCTCGGAACACCCGGGCCACTTGGCGTAGGCGTGCGGTGTCGGCCGCTGGCCGCGACAGCCCGTGGGTGGCAGCGCTATTGACCCCGTGTAGGCTGGGTCCCGACCCGCCCGCCGCCGTCGGCGGGTCCAGGGACCAATGGTCCCGGGTGGAACGCTGCCACTGGGCCCGGGCCACATCCTCCGGGATGACCCCGAATGCTCTCTGTAGATCCCGGCGCTGTCGCTCCTCCTCCTCCAGCGACAGCGCATCCACTGATCGGCTCGAACCCGGGCCGGTGGGTATCCCACCGGCCGGGGCCTCCGACGAGCTGCCCACTGCGGCCACACGGGGCGGGCCAAAGAGCGGCGCCCCGTCCGGGCGCTGCCCATCCAGGGGCGAGGGGTGAGCCCCTGCGCCCCCACGCTGGGACTCCGCTAGCGTAGACGTCCGTCCCGCGCCGGGAGGAGGACGAGCCCCGGTGGTCGGCGTGCGGCCGGGATCCTCGGGCGGGGAGTTCGACTCACCCGCCACCGTACCGCCGCCGCCAACCGGGACCGCCCTTCCACCCCCAACGAGGGCCACGGCGCCCAACGCCGGCAGAGCCCCGGAGTCTCCCGCCGGTGGCGCGTCCGTCACGCGGCTAGTGCCAGGCATATCGAACGGAGGAGCGCCCCCGTCGAGCGGGGAAGATGAGGAAGATCCGCGAGCCATGGAAGCGGGGCCCGCGTATCGATCGGATGTACTCGGTCACCGCACAGCAATACAACCCACGGGGGTCCCCCGACCTTGATACCGAAAGAGCTGTCGAACCGCAACACGCACCGCGTGCATACAGCGGGTCTCACCCGGAGCGCCAAATGTAGTACCACGATCAGGGGGGTTACCTGAGTATGAGGGAAGTAACGGCCGTCTGGGCCGCTCGCGCGACACCCGCTATGGGACTCGAGGTCCAGGAAGTCGGGCCGATCGAAACGCCAAGACATGAAGACACGGTTTTCTTGCCGGTGACGACGGTGCCTCCCACCGTCGTCGCCCGTCGTCCTAAAAGGGCGTAAACAGTCGCCCGGGCCCAATTCCCCGATAGGGACTCGACCCGGGCAGTCAGCAACCAATGCAGATATTTCCCTCCATGCGTATAAAGTCCCCCGAAGCGATCATTGCAAACGAGGGGGAGTGACCGTTCCGCGCGCAACGCGCTGGAACCGCCGCGTCGCGCCCGGTCGGTTGTCGCCTGCCGCGCCCTCCGGCCGCGGCCACTCGGACCCCGCGGCGGGCGTCTGGGCCAGGCGCGCCCCTTCGCGGGCTCGCACCCGCGCTCCCCGGCGGGCCCGCCGTCCCCGCTCCGCCCGTGCCCGACCTCGTCGGTGCCGCCGACCCCCCGCCGTCCGCCGCACCCCTGGTGCTCCGCCGGCCGCGCCACCGTCGACGGCGGGGTCCCGTAGTACTACACCCGTGAACATCAACCGCGCTCTCCGGGCGGCGGGCCTGCTCGCTGTGTGCATCGAAGACGGGCGGGAGCTCCTCGATGCGGGCTCTTCCTCTGCATGCATTTGCGGTCGCGGACAACCAAGTAGCGCACTTCTACCCCAACGACCCAGACCCAGCATTTGCTGCCCGCGTTCAAGAGCTCGTAACTAGCCTACACAGCGTGAAACGGGTGCTCGACAGCGCCGGTAAGGCCGCGGAGCACATTGACCACAAACGCGCTGGATATTCTGTCGCCATTGCCACCAATTCGGCTTGGTTCACTTACAACTACCGGCCAGCGGGCGCTGCTCACGTGGCCCCCGACTTTGCGCGGACAGTAGACATCCACCGGAAGCCGGGATACGACCCTGTGAAACTCTTCCTTGACCAGGATCTGACTTTCGCCAAAGGCCTCGTTGCTTGGCGGTTGGCCCAAAAGATCTTCGGCATGCGCTACATCATGGACGTCATCCCGCTCAACGCAAATCTGGTAAAGTTCAGCCACGGTGCCTTAGATGGAGACCCCGCGTCCGGTGCAGTGCTTTACACAAAGGCGCGGGAGGTCTTGGATGGAAAGCTGGACGTCCACGGGTGTGTGGACGCTACCTCTCTAGACCATATCAATCTGGAAGCGCTCCAGACCTAGTGAATTCGCGTGTTCTTCAATCCAATTGAGCTAGTATGTTGTTGTAAACTGTCAGCCCAACCTTTTTCAAAAGGAATTTCATATCCCACTCAAACCTGCCCCCAGACTTCCGTGCAAGACCAAACCGCCATGCCACCCAATTAGGCTTGTACTTGACGCCCCCAAACCCGGGGCGTGTGAGCGTTTCACGCTCGATCACGCCCGATCACGCCGTAATCACGCCCTTTTCGGGGAGTGAGCACACAAAGGTGGCACCAATTGTGCATCGAATCTACTTCTTCCGTGCTTACGTGGCACCCCTTTTGTATGGGCGGCGATCATTGTGACCTGCTCTGGGGCTGCATTGAACGATTCTTTCACAGACCGAAGGTTGCCTGGGCATCCTTCAAAGACCACTCTGTGTCAAACATGTTAGAGAGGAGGACGCATCCCCTATCGTGGGTGGCCAACGTGTGGATGGCCTTGACCATACGTCACTGAGAGGGCGGCGGCTGCCCTTGAAAGTCCAGCAACGGTGGCCGAGGCTGGCGCTAACCTACGAAAAGCGGCCGTGGATACGACCACGGGAACGTCTGCGGAGGCCGTGGTCATAGCCGCCGCCGCCGTGGGTATTGCAGCCGCCGCCGTAGCGGCGGCCACCTTGGACGCGGACATCACAATACAGCCACTGATGGTCTCCAGCGCGGCATGGATGGCGCCACGCCACCCTCCCTAGTTGTGGCCGTTGCGGGCGAAGGGAGAGGCGGTGGCGGTTCCCTCTGCTGTTCGCGTGAACCCCTGCGGCTGCGCTGGTGTCGGGACCACGCGTTTGGGGGTGAGGCGCCAGTCGAGCCACTTGCAAGCCTCCCCGCTGAGTTCCGGCGCCGCGGTTTCCATGGCGTTCACCGGTGCCGTAACGTACTGCAACCGGGCAGCATCGGTAGCATCGGTTGCGGAAGCTTATACAGAGATCACCCGATGTACAGTGTCTGTCCGCGCCGCTGCCGCCGGCGGGGCCGGGGGCTTGACCGGTGCCGCGGACCCAGCCTTGTTGGCTGGCTGTGCAGCCACTGACTCAGCAGGCCCCGCGGAAATCGCCACCGCGACCGCCGCGGCATCGCAAAAAACATTGGCAGCCGTCCACGCCGCGTCTGGAGGCACACCGACGCGGCCTGTAGAACACACACACAGCCACGTGACAGCCGCAGTCGCAAAAGCTGCCGTCGCAGCCGCAGCCACTGACGAAGACCATATGGGAGCGTACTGTACTAATCTGGAAGAGAGCGTAACCCATAGTGTTTGCGGCATTGCGAGGACGGGCGAGGCTACCGTCTTGGGGCGCAGCAAGGCGCCCCGGCCCTCGTCCCCAGTGCATCGGATTGCACAGTGTTAAGTCCGTTGCAGGAGTACTTTTTTCATGAGATCACGCCCCAGTTCACGCCCTTTTCAGCTGGGGTGTGATGAGTGATCACGTAAAAAACGTGCACGTGATCACGTAAAACGTGACTTGGAAATCTCATTGTGGGTTGCAATGGCTCCGCGTGACTCCTGCAAGACATGATGATTGGCTTGCAAGACTACTGGCGGCAACTCTCAGCCAATAGTTCGATCGTGGCTCGTCGAACAGCAAATCGGACTTCATTTCTACGCTGTGTCGTCATCTCTGCCTCCTGTTTCTCTGCAACTGCCAATTTTGGAGTTTAGCAATAAAGGGCGTGAAGTACAAGCCTACATTCGTTGCACAAAAAACCCAGCACTCAAAAAATTGCAACGGTGACACCACAAGTGCCGCTTTATGGTGACACGTGCGTCAAAACTCGCACCGTGTTATCCTCCAACCCACTTCATATGGACTTTGATGTGGGCGCCATGTTTCCGAAGGCATGCACGCCTCGTGTGACATCCGTATTCAAGGGCCCTGCGCGGTGGTAATGGAGCCACAGAGGGCAGCCAGCCAATTTGGTTGCGCAGCGGCTCGTTTCGTGCCAGAAACGGGCAGAGGTTGATCTCGTCCGCTCGAAGACAAATTCGAGGTTGAGTGGCTGCGCTGGTAATTCCACCACAGTGTGATTTGAGATCGCAGCAATATGTGTGCCATTTCACGTCCCTGAACGCCCACCGGAATCGGATTGCAGACTTTGTTGGCGTGGATTTGGAAAGCGGTGTTGGATTGCGAGCGAGAAAGTGTGACGAGTCCCAGGGTGATATTTAACGGTCGACGACCGGACGCCGTCGACGATCCGCATCTCGCCGCCACCACGTCCCCCTGCCCCC
>Ga0209093_1001094_pt1 | contig 15313 bp, 15 predicted proteins | sample SidtaG_4_FD_187450 | JGI IMG/M metagenome (GOLD analysis project Ga0209093, IMG submission 187450) | Marine algal microbial communities from Sidmouth, United Kingdom - Sidmouth_Male1 metaG (SPAdes) (version 2) | ecosystem: Host-associated > Algae > Red algae > Unclassified | place: Sidmouth... | reverse complement strand
AAGGGGCGGCCGCGGCCCATTGGGGGGGGCGCACAGGGGGCAGGGGGAAGCGCCGAGGAAAAAGGGGGGGGCTTGCGTACAGAGAGGAAAAGTGCCGTCGGCGGGAGGGCAAGGAAAAGGGTGGTGGGTGGGAGCAGCGTGCACGGGTGGGGCAGTCTTGGCCTCGGGGGGGGGTGGGCCGAGCGCCGCGGACGCGGCGCGGTCGGGCGCCGCCGCGATCGCCGTGACCCTGCCACAACGAGCAACCCCCATGAAGGAAACAGCCAACCGGGTCGACTCTGCAGTTGAATGTCATTTCAGTCATGCACTGACTTTCTTTTCGTTGAGTCAGCGTGATCCGTGGCGCGTGTGCGCCCGCCAGGACGCGACCACATCGCCAGCGTGGACCTTACCGCTGGTGGGAGCTCCACAGGGCCGGAAATCGGGCCTCGAATCGGCCCGTTTCGGATTTGAGCGCGACAGGTTGGTATAGTGGTGAGCGATGGTTGTCAAATCCGAACGAAACTATCACAGGCCGGAATGTCGATGCCCAATTTGTGGAGCATTGGGTGGGCAGGTGGTTAGGGAATTCGAGGACTAGAAATGTTCCTGTTCCGTTGAAACACGGCCAACAGGTGCACTAGCAATGCACCTGGTATCCTTCCAGTGTGTACCTCGCAAATCTGTCTCGTCTCTACTTGCTGTGCATTGCGATCGACCATAGCCCCAAGGCTGGCGGTGAGGTATTGTGAGGTTCGTTCCACACATGACTATGGCCCGTTGTAGCGTCACTTGTGCCATATCGCGCAGGAGAACCAGCAGGGCGTTTTTTGACGATAAGAAAAGGACATGGCCTCGTGAAGCTACGCAGCAATGCACGCTGAGCTGGAAAAAAATGGGCACAACCAATCGGCGCGCGGGGCGGTGGCCTCTCCGCGGTACGGGGCCAGTGCGCGGGGCATGTCACTCTCGTCCACGTCGCGACAAGCTTCCAACCATGGCACTCGATCGCGCTCTACCCGCGCCGTCCGTCACGCCTTGCGACCTCCGACATGTCCGCCGTCCACCTCCATTCATTCAGAGCAATAGGATTCTGGTCAAGCAGCAAGAAGACATACAAGAAAAGCCATGCAGACGGCTGCACGAGAAGAACAGAAAACAGGTACAGTCAGGTTAGACGAACTGAGCGAGACGGTTACCACTACGACACGCTCACCTCGTAGCTGAGTGCGCTCCCACCTTGTCTCCTTCCTCCCGCGATAGCGCCTAACGATTTCCAAGACCTTCTCCCCCGCACGCACCTGTTCCCCCCGCCGCACGCGGATGCTTCAACGGTCCATCAAGGAGGATTGATGTTCAGTCAATGCAGGAGGAACAAGAGAGTGGCAGCAGCAGCATACGATAGTAGCACAGGGTTAGGAATACTGTGCCGGCACAACCAAGACATGTGTCTCTCCCTGGAACCCCCGCGTCGTCAAACAACCCCAGCTGCGTCTCCTCCGACTCGCCACTTCCGACGGCGCCGCCGCCCAACCACCACCACCACCCCCTCACAACCCCCGTACGATGCCTGCCAGCACAGCGGCGGGGACCAGACAGCCGGCGACCGATGTGGCACCGCCGCCAGTAGCCGCCACCGCCGATGCTAACACCGGTTGCGGTGAGCCCCCCCCGCCAACAGCGCCACAAATCACACGCTCCCGCTCGGTAATGGGAGGGGCGTCACCGCATCTCTGCAGTGCCTCGTGCCGCGCAACCAGGCCTCGTAGAGCAGCGACGCCGCGTGGTCTTCGCCGTTGCGGCGAGACCCGCCGTCAGGATCGTTAAGGATGTACTCAACCTGAACGCGTACAGGGACGTCGAGGATGTAGTCTTCTCTCGACTCGTGGCCGCCGCACCCGCGGGCGGCGGGGGCACAGACGTTAAGGTCAGGTCACGCATGTGCCCCTCCTCTCCAGGAGTCCACCATCCCCGCTGCCCCTCACGTCGACGATGCAGCTTGTTCCGCTGGGTGCGGTTGCCGTGCCGCAGCGCACTGTGCGTGAAGATTGCGCTGTGGGTGAAGGCTCCGCAAAGTGCGGCACAGCAGGTTGGTGGCGGCCACGAACCACGATGGGTGCGTTGCTGACAATCGGCGCTCCTCACTGCGCGCCTCGAGTTTCCTGAAATGCTTTCATTTCAACAGGTAGACCCCTAGGCCCCCAAAGTAGGATTCAGATGACAAATCAAACTTGGTGGATCGGGGGCTCTGGATCCCGGGAGTGCTTGAAGAGACTGAGTCGCTGGCTGGCGTGCCCACAGTACGAGACTCAGAGGCTAGAGGCCGAGTCGGCGGCAGGTGCTTCGCGGATGTTGCCCGTCACTGTCACTTGGACCACGTGTCGACTGCTATCACTTGTGCTGCGCCGCCGACCCCCTTCCCCACCTGTGTCCCCTCGAATCCCATCACCCGACCCTCATGGACAACGAACGAAACCCCTCCGCCTCCACCCCTTTTTTGAATTTGCTCTCGCAGGCAGGTTTTCTTTTACGGTGGCAGGCCCGCTGTTGTGTACGTGATAGAAGCACAGTCTTGGGCGACGTGCACATGAAGAACTGTCGTCGGGAGGATGGTTCTACTATGATGGTGCGCATGTGTTACAAGTCTACTGGTAGCACATAAAAACAAGTACAACGGTGTTTATTGAACATAAACAACAGGTGGCGCATAGTACTGCCCACTCATCACACGAAAGAACAAACACAGTGCGCACCGATGATGAACAAGACACCTGGCGCGCACACAAGACAAAAACGACATAGCAGTAGCGAGCTCGCCACCACACAGCGCACTAGAGCAGCGGTACATCGTGGACACCAGACCTGTGCAGGCAAGCCAGTCCCACGACGGCGACGCTCACCAGTCATTGGGCCCTTCCTGCACGTCCTTTTCCCCGCCACCGCCAGCGTCAGCTTCCCCCTCCGCCTCAGAGTCTGAGTCACTCAGAGGCGCCTCGGGGTCCGGGGGCGGTAGCGCACCCATCATATCGGCGGTCATCGTGCACAGCCCTGAGCCCAAACGAGCCCGCGTGCCGAGGCGCGGGCACAGAAGGTACCAGCGACCCGGTCCGTTGGAGGTGGTAGTGATGTCTGCCTCCCGCATGGTGCTCCACATGGGGTCCGTAGAGACGATGATGGTGCGCAGGTTGCTGGCGAGCGCCTTCAAGACAATAGGCTCAAAAGAGCTTGGGCTCCTGCAGGCAAGCTGAAGCATTCCATCTGCAACTGCAACGAGGCAACCTTCCTCCGTGATGACGCGAGCCCCGAGAGCAGCCGGTGCCGCTGCCGCTGCGCCGCCTTCCGCCGGCACGACCGCTCCGACGGGAGTGACGACTCGGGTGGTCTCGAAAGCATAGTACTTGGAGCCCGCCGCCCGCGCCGCCAGCGGCTCTTCCTCCTGCGGGTGCAGCATCCGGATGCGCACTGTCGAGGAACCCCACACTTTGAAGAAGCCAATGTCCGTGTAGAAACGCGCCCGCAGCGCCGCACGCCCGTCCGCCAGAGAGTTGCGCGTGACGGCGACCATCGACTTGTCCACCTCGTCCTGGCTGTCGACCGAGAACTGCGTCTTGGACTCAAACACGGCAGGTACAATCGGGAGGGCCTGGATTGCCTTGTACGTTCGGTTGACCGTCCCATAGATGATGTGGTCGGAGTGCTCGCGGGCCCACAGGTTGGCCTTCATGCGCGCCGGCGGGGCGATGAAAGTGATGCTATCCGTCCCACCGGTGCAGTGCGTCTTCTTGATCTTGCGGCTCAGGCTCACTTTGTGGGCGCTACGCATCAGCGGCACGACGAGGCATTCGGCGACAGCAGCACGCGTTTCAGCAGGAGACATGCCCAGATTTACGTTGTTGACAGGTGTCGCCTGCCCGACGGCGGTCGCGACCGCCGCCGACACATCAGGCACCACCGCCGCCGCCATGGCTGCAGGGGACGGGATGCGCCCCTCGACCCCCTTCGCCTTCTCCGCCACATAGTCCTTCATCTCGTTCACGGCATCCTTGATGACCTCGCCGACAACCTCCTTGACGACGGTCTTGATCAGCTCCAGCGTTGCGCCCCGGTGGCGGCGCCGTCTCAGGCTCAGGCGCGCCGACGGCGGCGGCGCGGCCGAGTCTGCATCGCTGCTCGAGCTGGCGCTTTGGCGGCCATGGCGGCGGCGGCGAGAGCGCCGCGAGCCGCTGCTGCCACTGCCGTCCGACGTGTCGGTGCGCATCGAGCTGGGACGATTGCCCGGAGGAGATGGAATGTGACCACCAGGAAGCGAGGCGGCGCCGGCTTGCGCGGACGCGGTACGGCGTTGCTTAGCGCGAGGAGACTCGACCACCACAGCAGCAGCACGACGAGTCGGAAGGACGGGACGCGCGTGTGCATCCTCTCCGCCGCCAGAGCGGCTCGACGCAGCGGCGCCCATGCCAACGGCCGTAGACGCGGCGGTAGGCGAGCCACTGGGAGCAGCGCCGGAGCTAGTGCCGGCGGTAGCGGAGACACCACGACGGGGACGCGGCGTCAAAGGGACAGGAGGCGCCTTTTGGCGCGCCATCGGGACGCTGGTGCTAGCAAGGAACCGCTGCGGGGGTGCGAGAGGAGCCGAAACGTCTGGCAAAGGCGCGTTTGTGGCATGCGGGAGGTGGCGTTGAAGAAGATGCAGCACAAGCCGTGGGTGTCTAGCACGGGCAGACTCTGGGGCCGTCCGGCGGGAAGGCGTTGATAAGCGGTCTTCCGCCAGCGAGCAGGCACCGTCGCGACCCCCGCCTGTGGCCGCCGCACGCGCGTGCCTGCGACCGCAGCACGCGCCCGCCCCAAGCTGCCGGCCACAGCCGTGCAGGCCAAGCTGAAAACGGAGCGCCGTGCACGCCCCGACCGCCCACTACCAAAAACACGGGTGGGGACCGTCAAAGCGAGGTCCTGGCGGCACAGGCGCTGTCCGGCGCGGCTGGCGGGGTCACCGCGCCCCAACATGTGGCGGCGCAGGTAGCGGCTGCAGCCGCGGCAGCGCCTGACAAAATCCTCTGCCAGAGACAAGCACACCTCCGAGCGCGCCGCCGATCGCACACGGGCTGACTGTGGCGGCTGTGACGCCGCCCGACGGCGGCAGTGCCCGACAAGGCGGGACATCACAGGCGTGGTCGGAGCGGGCACCGCCCCCACCGCCGCACCCGGAGACCATGGCCTCGGCGGCGACCCCAAAAAGCGGCAGAACCTGGCACAGCAGGAGCCGAGGGCGGCGGCCATCGACGTCACCGCTCCTTGACGCCGCAGGGCTGGCGGTGGCGGGGGCGGCAGCGGTGACTCCTTGCGTGTGAGGCGCCCGACACAACGCATGCGTGCTGAGGCGGCAGACACGATCGCGAAAAACAAAGGCGGCGGCAGCCGGCCCACCACGCGCAACAGGCGGTGGGATCCGCAGAACGGACGGTGGCTAGCACGCCTGCCACCGCCACATGTGGCGACGTTGGCGGCCAACGGTCATACCGGCGACGGTGGTGCCCAATATCCAGGGATTCGGTCGCCGTGGTCGGTGTGGGCGCCGCCACCGCGGGCGGCCGTAGTGGCAGTCGCGGCGGTGACACCCGACAGTGGCGGGACCCGACGACGAATGTGCGCGTTGGCCCGCCCGGCACCATCGCCGCTCCCACCAATAGCGGTGGCGGCAGCGACGATGTCGGCGACGGCGACGGCAGAAACGCCAGACTTGTGCCGCGTCCGCACGCATGGGCGGCGCCTCCACCTGCCGGCGTGTCCCGCTTGGCCGCCGGCCCAGCAGTCACTGGCGGCGGCGACGGCGGCGATGACGCCAGACGCAGATGCGCTCAACAGCTCTAGTAGCCATGGAGCCACCAAGGCCCGCGGGGGCGCCCCATTCTCGCCTCCGTGGGCTCTCCTCTCGACCCGCCACGCGACAGAAGTCAGAGTGGCTGCTCCGCCCGACACTGCTGATGGCGGTGGCCAAGGCTTTCGCAAGATCCGCGCTCCTGCCCGCCCAAGTCCCCCCGAAACCCGCAATCATGCAGCACTCTTGGCGGCTGCACCGCCCGACAGTATGAATGGCGGTCGCCACAGCCTTCGCTGGCACCGCATTCTTACCTCTCCGAGGCCTCCCCATGACGCACAAACAGGCGGCAGCCGCAGCAGCTGCGGCGCACGACAGCACAAGTGACTGCCGCCATGGCTGCCACTGCCACCACCGGCACCCGGCGAAGGCGAAAACCCCCGTGGACCCCCCAGATCGTGGTAGCAGCACGCACCGCCGAGGTAGGGGTGAGAATCGGGGCCGAGGTGTGTCCCGCAGCGGCACCACGGAGCCCAAGCATGCAACGATCTCGCGGCCTCTGGCACCTTCCCTCGCGTCCTCTCCTCCGAGTCGGTGCTTTCTCGCGACACGTGACCGGGCGGGAACGTGCTCGCCGCGCCGTGGCCAGTAGTAGCGCACAGACGTTCGAATTTGAAGATACCAAGCACGACAGATGGGAATGTCTGACAGTACGACGTCATGTAAGCATGGCTGACAGCCACCCAAATTCCAAGAGAGACGTAGCTGGTGGTCTAGCCTCTGCAATCCTCGCTCCTGGTCTTTCTGATGACGGGACACCGTACGCTTCTTCTTGTATCCGTAGCTCTGACTGTATAGAGTCCGCCGCACAACCAGGCTTCCTGACGATGCGTGCCCCCATCTTCCGTCCACGGGTTCGGACCAAGTCTGTTGCCTTGGCCGGCGTAGTAGCCCCGCCAGAAGGATGGGGTGGCACCGCGGCAGACCCTGTATGCCTTGACCCAGCTCGTCCCCGATCCTTTCCCGCATCCACCGCCTTCAACCATCCGTCGGCGGCGCCTGATGCTACCCCCTTCTTTCGCGGCACCACGCACCAATCCGCCACCCACGCTGTCCCATCCAATACCCCTGCCGCATTTAAGGCCCCTCAGCCAACAACTGAGGCGCCCCCTCCTCCTTCAACTTCATCATCGGAAGCCAGCAGCGTGGAAGCCGCCATGGCGCGCGCGGCGACTACGACAAGAAACATCCTGGATGTCTTTGGCAGCGACGCGAGCACCGGTGGCTGGCCGTCATCATCTTCGTCATCGGCTGACAGCGCGGCAGCCCCACTGCAACCGATCCCTCCGCCTGCTACAGCCTGTTCTGCACCGAAAGGCGTAGCGGGGTTGTCCGACGCGGAAGGAAGCTGTTCGAGCTCCAGCAGCTCCGACGATCGGGCGAGGAGCGACGCATCCAGCATCTATGACCCGGACGCGGAGCTCACAACCTCAGACGCGGACGACGTGCCAGAGTCTCGGGTGGGGGTGGGGTGCAGCGGGCCCATCCCCGTCACTTCGCTTGAGGACTACTGCGCCTACCTCTTTTTTAGTGGCCAGTGCAACGTGACCGAGGCGTCCTATGACATTTTTCGCAAGTTCTACAACAACGACCGGCCGCAGCAGAAGCAGCTGCGGGACAAGACCACCATCCGTCGGGTGGTCGCGCCCGCTATTCGCGCCCAGTGGGGGCTCCAGATGGAGGAGGCCTCCGTTGCGGCGACGCGGGAGGCAGGGGGCACCATCCAAGTCTCCTACATCTTGCCAAGCACCCACGTCAAGCGCGACGTTGCCTTTCGCGACACGTACAACCTGTTCTTCGCCGCTTCCGGGCCTGACGCCGACCCAGAGCTCGAGCCCGAGTATTGCGACTCCCCCATGCACCTGGACCGCCGGCAGGTCACCTGTCCGCTCCTGGTGTCGCGTTTCAATGTTGATGGTAAGATCTACACGGTCGGCGACCAAGTTATCATCGAGCTGGATGCGGACCATCGCATCCACGGCTTGACCATTGGCACTCCCGAGTACGCGTCGGCAAGCGCTGGCCTGAAGGAGTCCTCGGCAGTGCGCGCGGGTGACTTTTTGCTGCCATGCCTGAGGCGCGGTGTCCTGGTCGGTCACGTCGTGTCCCCACATTGGCTGACAAACGACGCAGCCAAGCTGTCATGGCACCCTGTGGATGGGGATGTCTGCCAAGTGGTGTCAATAGACCCAGTCACAGTCGAGGCGGCGCGCACCGCCGGCGTCTCACCCACGCGATGTAGCCGTAGTGTGAGGACTGTCGACAGTGACGGCAAGATCACTCTGCACCTGTCCATCAGTGCATTCACGGACGACTTTCAAGTGCACGAGGGAAAGAGCACGTCTGCGGGAACTGTGGCTTTCAACTACCCGCAGTGGCGTTACCGGCACAAGGCGAGCAGGCACGCCGTGCGGTACATTGGCGTGTCCCCCTCAGGTGTTAGCTCTGATGAGATTCTACGACTAGTAACGCCGGACCTGAGGGAAGGCTGCACCACGGGATGGCTGGGTAAGGACCCATACGGCAACGACGTGCGAATCATCGTCGACGTGAGCTCATTCATTGGTGACTACACTCAAGTGGCAAAGTCGAGCCACTTGCGCGGCGTGCGGGCCGATGCGCCTTGTCCCGTCTGCTCCTACCGCAAGTCCAAGGAGGCTGGCAGCCAGTACGGAGGCAATGGAGACAGCTCCGATCTTTCCATGGCGCGGACTACCCCCCGAACGCTGGCAGTCATCTCGGCTCTGGGCAGCATCCAGGACTAGTGACCATGACTGTCACACTCACGTGGAACTCGTGGCAACCGTCCGCGACGGACTCTGCCGCGGGTTGTGGACGCGACAACTATTGCAGTCGGAGGGTATGGCGGCGGGGTGGCGTCTTAGTTTACGCGACTCGAGTTGTATGGTTGTGTTTCACATACTGAGCGTCTGCTTTATTTTGCTTCCTCGTTGCTAGGTCTCTTTCGTACTTGTGTGTCAAGTCGGGAGAGCAACTAGTGGACACCTTTATCACGACAAAAGGGCAAGCACATCGTCTGCGCATCCCTGCACAATGCTAATGGGTATAGTGACCGTCATCTTTCCAGACACCATGTCACCAAGCTCCTCCAGCTGCAGCTTGGACGACCGGCTCTCCTTCCAAGTGAGGCACGCCGAGGAGGACAGCATATCCTCCGGCAGCTGCTCGTACGGCAGCGCTTTCGTGACAAGTGGGTGCACGTGGCGTTTCCGTCTAGAATCATATGTCTCAGCAGTGCGGCAGGCGACCGTCGCTGTGTCGGCGTCACGGCCGATGACATAGAAGATCTTGCCCTCGTCGCTGACGACGTGCTCCAGCAGGATGCGCGCAGTCTTGGAGCCGTCTCGCCTTTGAAAGACGCGGCTTTGCACGGCGTTGATGACGGAGGGTGTGAGCCCTAGCGCACTGTACAGGCTCTCCCGGTCCGAAAGCGCCACCGTCCGTACACCGAGCCCCCGCTTGTGGTAGCCCGTGCACACAACCTTGGTCATGGCCACAAACTGCACGACCGCCCTCAAGACCGTCTCCACCTCCACAACGAGCGTCGTGCGTGGCTTATGTGCCACAGACCTTCGTACAGGGGGGCAAGCGCGCGTCTTCTCAATCAGGCGACTGCGCAGAGACACCTGGAGAGCCTTACCCATCACGAACTCATCCTGCCGCACTGCTACCTGCAGCGCGTGGAGACCGTTGACAGACGAGCGCGCCGCCAGCAGCTCCTCCTCCAGGGACGATATCTTGGCTTGCATTTGCGGTAGGAGCGTTCGCCACGCGGACAACTGCGCCACGTCCCGCTGCACGCTTGCCATTTCGGCGACAGTGACAACGCGACGAGACCGCTTCTGAGCGGCGGGCGCGCCGGCGACGGGTGCGAGTACGAGTGCCATAGGTGCGTCCTCCTCCATTTAGAGGATGCGCACACGAGGGAGACGCTTGAAGACGGTGGCTGCAGCAGGTTGCCGAGGTAGGTGGACGCGGCAAGGTGGCGGTGGAGGAAGACGTTCGTGGTCACCGGGGACTGCGGCGGCAACACGTTGGCGAGGGAATTGGGCTCGTTAGGTTGGTGGGGGGGGTGGCCGCGGTCCGTCGGCGGGGAGGTAGATGTTGTAGACCGATGGGGGAGGTAGACTGACGTAGGTCGTCAGGGGATACGAGCGCGGCACGTTGGCAGCGGGCGAGGACGCCCCAGTGCTCTGGGGAAGTTGGCGGCAGCAGATTGGCGGGGGGGGTGGAAGCGGCTTGTCGGTAGGGGAGATGGACGTGGTAGGTCGGCGGGGGAGACAGACGACGTCTCTAAGGCGTGAAGAGACAGATGTCAGCCTGAGAAGAGTCCCAGTCTTGACGAGCCAAAGACGAGGCAGCCGCGATGCATTGCAGGCGCCGCGGAGGCGTGAGTCCACCACACTGGTGAGCTGTACCCCGGGACTGCGTCCAGACAATGCCCACCGCTTGAATTCGAAAACGAGCTTGCCATCCAATCCGTGTCCAATTGGAGATGTCCCGCGTCGCCGCCAGTCTCGGTCACAGGACTGGTCGGCTCCCTCTCTGTGTGGAAATCGAGAGTGGCTCCGACCCGAGACGTGTTGCCGCCTCTGCCTTCCGGGCTGATCGCCGTCGCCACGGTCCACGAGGGTGCTCGAGGGCACCTGTGTTTTCGACGCCGGTCGAGAGCGCTTGCAGTGTCTTTGCCCCCCCACGACTGCGCGAGCGGCCACCGGCGGCGGCGACTCGACTGGCGGCGGCTCTTCTATTTTCCGCGCCCGCCGCCGCTTCCCACGCGGCGTCGTTCCCCGGCCCGGTTCCCGAGGACTTCCGTTGGACGGTTGTTGCGGCGGCAGTCCCGTACTGTGTCGCTGCGGGGTCTTCAACCACCTCGTGCGCTCGACCTCTTTTACCTTGTCAGCCGCGTGCGCACTCGTCGGACTTCATATGGCTAGCGGCGCGTCTGATGGCGGGAGCTTCGAGAGGGCAGTGGCAGGGGCAACAGGGCGGCCACGAGCCCCTCGTCGGCCGCGTCGAGGCGCGGCGGAGGTGTCGAGAGAGGCGTACTTTGAGAACGGGCTCAAGTCCCTCGGCCTGCGCGTGGACAGCGCATCCAGCATCTTTCACGAGTGGTCCGAGGCCTTCCCCACCGGCATGTTTGATGGCCACCGGTCGGTACTACCTGCACCCGACCACCTTTTCTACATGGGGCTGACGCGTTGTGTCGTCCAGGCCATCTTTGGGATGCTCGGCGACAACGAGCGCCTGCTCTTTGAGGTGTCTTTGCGCGATGCGCTCTCAAAAGCACGACTACAGCGCACACGTGTGCTCAACATCGACAAGGGTAGAGTGTACTCAGGCATCAAGATATCCGAGTGGGCGTCTGTGCTCTCTGTGGGACCGCTCTCTTTTCGACGCGTGATTCCAATCCACTCCACCACAGCTGCACTTAAGGTGGTCCTGGACGTGCTGTCTAAGCTACAGGCACTAGTACATGCGGCCTACTACTTCCCTCGGGTAGATCTCGACGGCGCTGATGCTTGTCGGGCGCGACCGTCGCACGATGACCTTGTCGAGCTCTCCGACTCGTTCATCTCAGCGGTCGTTGCCGCGTGCCTGCGCTCCGACTGCACCTTCTTCGCAAAGACGATTGACGTACCTAACCTTCATCGCCTGCGCGAAGTTGTGGCTCACTCCATCCCCGCCATGCTTCACGTGCGCCACTCGCTGGAGTTGGCGTTCGAGAGCGCGCACCAGTTCATCAAGCGGGCTATGCGGCGCGGCAACGGTCACAATGACGCAAGGAGGGCTATGGTCCGCGTGGTCGAGGCGGAGCTCGTGTCGCGCTTGCGTTTGGACGCCGCTTACTTTGGCGTGGATCAGCAGTGGACCACCAACGCTGGCGTGCAGGAGGCCCTCAAGGTGGCATACCCCCTTTGGAGCCAGGACTCGCCCGCTTGGCGGCTGTCGGGCCCCACGGTGATGGTAGCCGACGTGACCGAGCGCGCCGTGAGGGTGGCCACGCGCTACATGGGCTCCACTCCAATCATCCGGTGGCGCAAGCGTGCCACTCGGGGGGACGACGCGTGGGTGATGTCGGGCGATGCCGTGCGCGTGCTGGTCACGTCGGATGCAAGCCTCGGAAGGGATTTTGTCGAGTGCTCCGGTACCTTAAGGGAGTCCGGCACCACTGTCGCGTTTTTCCGGGTGGTGGCGCTGTGCTCGAGTGGCCACGACCAGGCTGTGGCCATTGTCAACCCGTACAGCGAGGCTAGCCGCGGTGGGAGCCGCTCTGTGATGGAGAACCATTTCCAGTACCTTCCCATGCTACCGAGTGTGCGTCGCGCGTTGGTCGTACACGACTGCGACAGCTGCCAGCCCAATGAGCAGCACCGTATGACACATTCTGCAACCAACCGGTGGTGCATCTTGCCACAACCGAGAAGTGGGTGATGACAGTGGGCAATATATATGTGCGGGTGTGGTGGGTGTGTGTTTGTCGTGTATGAATGAAATGAATTTATTTTGCGCCTCAGGTTAACAAGTGGTCGCTCCCTCCATGTGACACTGTCGCCGTCACCGGGGCCACCCCGACGATACTCCGGTCAGGGCGTCGCCGTCCCGTCTTCCAACTTACAGCGTCGTCTCTTCGTCGTCCGCGCCCAAATTTTGCGCGGCCTACTCTGAGTGCGACGCGTCCACGACCATGCTCGATCCGTTTGCTTCGCGCGAAACGAGCTAAGCCGGGAGGCGCAGCCGCCACTGCTATCATCCACACGGCCAACAGCACCGCCGTCGTCCCCACCGCCAGCATCACCGCCGCCGTCACAACCGCCAGCAGCACCGCCGCCGTCACAACCGCCAGCAGCACCGCCGACAGCAGCACGACCGACGTTCCCACCGCCAGCAGCACTGCCACCATACTCACCGCCAGCAGGACCGCCACTGTGCCCACTTCCAGCAGCACCGCCGCTATCCCAACCGCCGGCGGCACCGACGCAATGGCGAGCAGCACCGCCGCCATCCCAGCCGCCATCGCCGCCGTCTTCAACAACGGCGCCACCCCCGCCGCCATACCCGCCGCCATCTCAGCCGCCAGCAACACCGGCGCCATCCCTACCGCCAGAAGCACCGGCACCATTACAACAACTAGCAGCATGGTTGCCATCTCTTTCGCCAGGAGCACCGCCGCTGGCTTGGAGCAGACGAAAATAAAGCAACAGCTGAAGCCACGGTGATGAACGCAGGGATGCTGGCAGTATCTGCAGCAGTCTCTACGGCAGCAGCCGCCACAGTGGCACAGCCGACGGCACTGCCACCACTCGGGCGCCTGCTAGAGCACTTCTACCGCCGCAGGCGCAGCGGCCGCCCGCGGGGCGGCGGCGCGCACGTGCACTGCCATCGCCGACAGGCCCCTGCATCCCTGACCACCGCCTCGTCGCTCGCGGGCGCGTCTGCCATTGCAGCTGCTACTCAGAGATCAAGAGGTGGCCGCAACAGAGGGCCGGGGGGCACAGCCGGAAGCTTGCAGCGAGGCGACAGCGGGATAGGGGCTGGCGGTAGCTCCTGGTCTGGGGTGGGAGGTAGCTCTGGAGGGAGCGGTGGCACCTTAGTGCAGGTTGGGGAGCAGCGGCAGTATAGGCAGCAGGGGCGGCGGCACGTACGGGGGCGCCGACTGCGGAAAGATGGAGGGCGTTGGGGGCAGCGGGTCGGCTGGAGGCGTCGGCAGCAGGTTGAGGGCCGCCGTCCGCAGGTTGGGCACCGGCGACAGCATCCGGGGCAGTGGTGAAATATTGGGGGGCGGCGGCAGCTTGGGGGACGGCGGCGGCAGCGGCAGCTTGGGGGACGGCGGCGGCAGCGGCAGCGACAGCGGCAGCGGCAGCGGCAGCGACAGCGTCAGCGGTCGCGGTAGCGGCAGCGGCGGCCGCAAGCCGAGAGACGACGGCAGTGGCCGCCGCAGGTCGGGGGACGGCGGCGTCGGCCGCTGCCGAAAAATGCATCACGGCGGCGGTGGCCGCCGCCGGTGGGGCGATGGCGGCGGCGGAGGCGGCGGCGGCGGCCGCCGGTTGGGCGACGGGGGAGAGGGGGACGGCAGCGGCCGGGGGCTAGGTAGACAGCGACACAGCCGCTGCTGGCCCGCAGAGTGCTCTCTCTTGTCCACTGTCGGCGACTGCCAACGCGACATTTGGGCGAGAAGAGTCGACCGCGAAGTCGATTGGTGGGCGAGAAGATGCGACCACGAACGAATTCGAAATGTTTGACAAAATGACAATATAAAACGGCTAGATTCTCCGCTGTGGCAAACGCGAGGAGGCGGACCTCCTGGTGGCTTAGTTGGGTTGCTCTGCTCCGCTCTGGTCGACCTCAGTGGGCGACGTCATAAAACACCTCGGCGAAGCACTCTGTGCGTCCGGATGTCGTGAGTTCAATTCAAAGTTTACACTTCGTGTTTTTTCTTTTTCTCTCTTATTCTCGCGTCTTGTTCGCTGCGCCGCCGTCGCTGCGCCGCCGTCGCTGCGCCGCCGTCGCTGCGCCGCCGTCGCTGCGCCGCTGGCAGGGGAGGGCACGCTCGGGCAGGGGGCGTGGGGCGGCAGCGGTGGCGGTCGTCACGGCAGCAGGGGCGGCGCCCCCTGTGGGCCCATAACCCTGCCTGCGCTTGTCCGTAATGACCTGTGGGAGCCTCAAGGTCGGAAACGCCGCCGCCGCCTTCCTGTCGAACCGGTGGCTCTCCGAGTACTGGCGCATCTTTGCAGTCAACGCTGTGATTACCAAGTTCCCCCCCCTGCGCTGGTACGTGCACTGCGGCGCGCCCGTCCTCGTCGACCGCTCTGGCAACCTCTTTATCGAGGCGATGCGCTCGGTGCGGCGCTTCTTCCACTGAGACGCGTCGTCGTTCGCCATGCACCGCAAGGGCGCCTACCTCCTCTGCCTCGCCGCCGCCGCGCTGGCGACCTTTACCCGCACCTGGCTGTTGACGGCGCACTCGGTGCCATCCGACGCGCTGATCGCGCACGTGGTCAGGGATTGGCCGCTGCTGGCCGCTACGACCAAGTTTGTTGCGCCTGCGAGGCGGCGGTTGAGCCTCGCGCTCGTCACCGCCGACTTGCCCGACGGCAACGGGGAGGGTGGTGGCGGGGGGCTCGCCACGGTCACGGGTGGTCATGGGGTCGGCGCTGATCGGCGCTGTCACGTCGGTTCGGGACCTGCTCACCGTCTCGGCGGTGGACGACCGCCTGCCGGTGCCGCCGTGGCGCCTCGCCGACCTCCAGTCGAGCACCTACTGCCCGACGCAGGCGGGGCGGTGGGCGCGGCTCTTCGTGTTGCTCCTGCGGCGCGCGGCGTGGGAGGAGACGGCGTTAAAGCCGCGGGGGCGGGGGTACAACCGCCGTGCGCGGGTGCGTGAGCGCCTTGCGTCGGTGCGCGCGCGGCGGGCAGCGCACAAAGGTGCGGGGGGGG